>ERZ1023244.6-NODE-6-length-244805-cov-183.154930_pt1 | contig 244805 bp, 247 predicted proteins | sample MGYA00380456_ERZ1023244 | MGnify/ENA primary metagenome ERZ1023244 (study PRJEB33173, sample SAMEA4830362) | metagenome | study: EMG produced TPA metagenomics assembly of the PRJEB25223 data set...
AATCAATCAATCAATCAATCAATCAATCAATCAATCAATCAATCAATCAATCAAACTCCATATTACATAATATAGAGGAATCTAGAATACTTACTAAAGGAGAAAAAGGCTGTTTAATTAGCCATTTCTTATTATGGAATAAGTGTGTGAATGAAAATTTGGAATATCTCAAAATTTTTGAAGATGATGTAATTCTTGGCGAGAATGCGGAAGTATTTTTGAACCAAAATGAATGGTTAAAAACACGTTTTGATTTTAATGATATTTTTATTATTCGTTTAGAAACTTTTTTACAGCCAGTTAAACTTGAGAAACAAACTAAAATTCCACCTTTTAATTCTAGGAACTTTGATATTTTAAAATCAACTCACTGGGGGACGGCTGGTTATATTATTTCTCAAGGTGCGGCTAAATATGTAATTGAATATTTAAAGAATATTCCTTCTGATGAAATTGTTGCAGTTGATCAACTTATTTTTAATAAATTAGTTGATGTTGATAATTATATTGTCTATCAACTGAATCCAGCAATTTGTATTCAAGAACTCCAAGCGAATCAAAGTAAAAGTGTATTAACAAGCGGATTGGAAAAAGAACGACAAAAACGTCCAAAAATCCGTAAGAAAAAGACATTGAAACAGCGTTTAACTCGGATAAAAGAAAATATTATACGAGCTTTAAATAGAAAAAAATGGAAAGAACAACAACGTATTAAAGAAATGCAAGGTAAAGAAATTGTTCGTTTTATGTAGAAAGCCAAGGTGTAACAAGGGTTACACCTTTATTATTTTTACTCTTCTGAATCTAAGATTTCATCTTTATTGATATCGGCTGGTGGATTATCCGCCAACCAGTTTGCTAAACGTGCATAATCTGCGATAGCCAAATTTTCTGCACGTGCATTTAAATCAATACCAAGTGCGGTCAGATTTTCAGGTGAAAATAGCGTTGAGAGCGCATTGCGTAATGTTTTACGACGTTGATTAAACGCTTGAGAGCAAACACGGTTCAACCAATATAAATCTTTTACAGGGTGCGGTAATTCTTTATGCGGAATTAAACGAACAACAGCTGAATCTACTTTCGGTGCAGGTTTAAATGCAGAAGGCGGTACTTCAAGCACAGGCATCACTTGGCAGAAATATTGCGCCATAATCGTTAAACGACCATAAGCTTTGCTATTTGGTGCGGCACATAGGCGTTTTACCACTTCTTTTTGCAGCATAAAGTGCATATCTTGAATCACATCATGATATTTAAACAAGTGGAACATCAATGGCGTGGAAATGTTGTAAGGTAAGTTACCAAACACACGTAATTTTTGCCCTTTTTCTGCTAAATTCTCTTTTGTGTAAAGCGCACCAAAATCAAATTGCATTGCATCTGTTTCAATAACGGTGAGTTTTTGATGTAAAAATGGATGGTGACGTAAACGTTCTGCAAGATCTCGGTCAAGTTCTACCACAGTCAGATGATCGACAAGTTCACCAACAGGCTCTGTTAATGCGCCAAGTCCCGGACCAATTTCCACTAAGAATTGATCGGATTGTGGGTAAATCGCCGCCACGATACCTTGAATTACAGAAGTATCATGTAAAAAGTTTTGACCAAAGCGTTTACGCGCCGTATGGCCTAAGTGTTTTTTTGAGTTCATAAGTACTATTTAATAAGAAAAGTGCGGTTATTATAGGGGTTGTTTTAGCTTTGTAAATCATTGTTAGGTTATGCCAAATTGAGTTTTTCATGAACAATATTATTTTTTCTTTCGTAGAAAGCTAAAAACGGCTATAATCCGCCCGTTTTTCTTAACTTTTCCGCCTAAAGTGCGGATAAAAAATCGATTATTTTTAGAGGATACAATGGCGAAAGAAGATTGCATTGAGATGCAAGGCACAATTTTAGAGACTTTACCGAATACTATGTTCCGCGTGGAGTTAGAAAACGGTCACGTGGTTACTGCACATATTTCTGGAAAAATGCGTAAAAACTATATCCGTATTTTGACTGGGGATAAAGTGACTGTAGAAATGACCCCTTATGATTTAAGTAAAGGTCGTATTATTTTCCGCAGTCGTTAATTACAGAAGATTTGAGATAGGCCGATATTGTTATAATATCGGTCTTCTTTTTTGCTCAAAAAGAACTCAAATTGGTTGCGGAGCGTAAAAAAATCGGTATAATCCGCAACCCTTAGCCACATTGAATTTTTCGTTCCTTGCCTTTGCAGATTGGTGGCTGATCTACGTCAAAGGCTGATTAACCCGTAAGGAGCAGTAATGCGTCACTACGAAATCGTGTTTATGGTTCATCCGGACCAAAGCGAGCAAGTACCAGGTATGATCGAACGTTACACCGGTTCTGTAAAAGAAGCTGGTGGTCAAGTTCATCGCCTAGAAGATTGGGGTCGTCGCCAATTAGCGTACCCAATTAACAAATTACACAAAGCACATTATGTGCTTATGAATGTAGAAGCGCCTCAACAAGTCATCGACGAGCTAGAAACGACTTTCCGTTATAACGATGCTGTATTACGCAGTCTTGTTATCCATACTAAGCACGCCGTAACCGAAGCGTCCCCAATGAAAGCGGCTAAAGAAGAACGTAAACCTTTAGCTGAAGTTGAAAACAACGATTTTGAGGATGCTGAAGAGTAATTTGAAAATTGATAATCGTTTTTCGGTTATGGGAGTCGTTTCTCAGTTGCCAAAGCGATTAAAAAGCCCTAGTGGAATTGAGCATTGCAAGTTTTTGTTAGAACATCGTTCTGATCAGATTGAAAGTGGTTTCACACGTCAAGCTTGGTTAAAGATGCCAGTTCAAATTAGTGGTAATCAATTGATAGAAAAAACTCAAAGCATTACGGTCGGTAGTAAAATTTTGGTGGTGGGATTTATTACATCACATAAAACCCAAAGTGGGTTATGCCAATTAGTTTTACATGCCGAGCAAATCGAATTTATAGATTAGGAGACTAGCCAAATGGCACGTTATTTCCGTCGTCGTAAGTTCTGCCGTTTCACAGCGGAAAATGTTGTTGAAATCGATTACAAAGATATCGCTACATTAAAGAACTATATTTCAGAAAGCGGCAAAATTGTACCTAGCCGTATTACCGGTACTCGTGCGAAGTACCAACGTCAATTAGCTCGTGCAATCAAACGCGCTCGCTATTTAGCGTTACTTCCATACACTGACAATCATCAGTAATTAAGGAGATACGGTAATGCAAGTAATTCTTTTAGATAAAATTGTTCACTTAGGTCAAGTGGGCGATCAAGTAAATGTTAAATCAGGTTTTGCACGTAACTTCTTAATCCCACAAGGTAAAGCAGTTATGGCAACTAAAGCTAACATTGAACACTTTGAAGCACGTCGTGCAGAATTAGAAGCGACAGCGGCAGCAAATCTTGCAGCAGCTCAAGCTCGTGCAGCAGAAGTTACTGCATTAGGTTCTGTGACTATCGCATCTAAAGCAGGTGATGAAGGTCGTTTATTCGGCGCAATCACTACTCGTGATGTGGCAGAGGCAGTAACTGCAGCAGGCGTTAAAATTGCGAAAAGTGAAGTTCGTTTACCAAACGGTCCAATCCGTACTCTTGGTGACCACGATGTTCGTTTCCAACTTCACGGTGAAGTATTTGCAGCATTAGATGTAATCGTTGTTGCAGAATAATTTATCCAATAGATAAAATAAAACCCAGTTTAAAACTGGGTTTTTTTATTTTTATCATATATAAATTTAGAATAGGGTAATAAAAAATATCCCCTATTTTAGTAGATTTGAGCCCTAAGTCATATAGAGCTCAAATTTTCTGTTGGGATAGATTTTTTACTCGTATAAGCGAATTACATCATTCCGCCCATTCCACCCATACCGCCCATTCCAGCAGCACCTAAATCGGCTTTATCATCTTTTGGAAGATCAGTTACCATACATTCAGTGGTAATCATTAAGCCTGCTACAGAAGCTGCGAATTGCAATGCAGAACGAGTGACTTTAGTTGGATCTAAGATACCCATTTCGATCATATCGCCGTATTGTTCTGTTCCTGCATTATAACCAAAGTTTCCTTCGCCATTTTTAACCGCACTTGCCACAACTGAAGCTTCTTCACCTGCGTTAGTGACGATTTGACGTAAAGGCGCTTCCATCGCACGTAATGCAAGTTTGATACCCACATTTTGTTCTTCGTTGTCACCTTTTAGGCTTGCTGCAACTTTCGCTGCTGCGCGAACTAATGCAACGCCACCACCAGCAACGATACCTTCTTCAACTGCTGCACGAGTTGCATGTAGTGCATCATCTACACGGTCTTTTTTCTCTTTCATTTCAACTTCAGTTGCTGCGCCCACTTTGATTACTGCCACACCGCCTGCTAATTTAGCCACGCGTTCTTGGAGTTTTTCTTTGTCGTAGTCAGAAGTTGATTCTTCGATTTGCTGACGAATTTGAGCCACACGACCTTTGATTTGTGCTTCATCGCCGATACCATCAATAATGGTTGTGTTATCTTTATTGATAACAACACGTTTTGCTTGACCTAAATCTTCCAATGTTGCTTTTTCAAGCTCCATACCGATTTCTTCAGAAATCACAGTACCTGCAGTTAAGATCGCAATATCTTGTAACATCGCTTTACGACGATCACCAAAACCTGGTGCTTTCACTGCTGCAACTTTCACGATACCGCGCATAGTGTTTACTACTAAGGTTGCAAGCGCTTCGCCTTCCACATCTTCAGCGATGATTAATAACGGTTTACCTGCTTTCGCTACACCTTCTAACACAGGAAGTAATTCACGAATGTTAGAGATTTTTTTATCTACAAGAAGAAGATATGGATTATCTAATTCAACCGTTGCAGTTTCTGGTTTGTTGATGAAATATGGAGAAAGGTAACCACGGTCGAATTGCATGCCTTCAACCACATCTAATTCATCTTCAAGACCCGTACCATCTTCAACAGTAATTACACCTTCCTTGCCCACTTTTTCCATCGCTTGTGAGATTAATTGCCCCACAATGCTGTCAGAGTTTGCAGAAATGGTACCTACTTGTTCAATTTCTTTTGCTGTTTCACAAGGTTTAGATAAATTTTTAAGTTCAGAAACAACCGCACTTACTGCTTTATCAATACCACGTTTTAAATCCATTGGATTCATACCTGCAGCTACTGCTTTCAAGCCTTCATTTACGATAGCTTGCGCAAGTACAGTTGCAGTAGTTGTACCGTCACCTGCAGCATCATTTGCTTTAGATGCCACTTCTTTCACCATTTGTGCCCCCATGTTCTCGAATTTATCTTCTAATTCGATTTCACGAGCAACAGACACACCGTCTTTAGTGATAGTTGGTGCGCCAAATGATTTATCTAAAATTACATTACGACCTTTTGGGCCAAGGGTTACTTTTACTGCATCCGCTAATACATTCACGCCTTTAAGCATTTTTACGCGTGCGTCATTACCAAATTTTACGTCTTTTGCTGCCATTTTCTTTTCCCTTATTTAATAATTATTCTACAATTGCTAGGATGTCGTTTTCAGAAATGATTAATACTTCTTCACCATCGATTTTTTCGCTTTTCACGCCGTAACCGTCGTTGAAAATGACTGTATCACCCACTTTCACATCTAATGGTTGAACGGTGCCATTTTCTAAAATACGACCTTTACCCACAGCTAATACTTTCGCGCGGGTTGATTTAGTCGCTGCTGAACCGGTTAATACGATACCGCCAGCTGAACGGGTTTCGACTTCTTCACGTTTAATAATTACACGATCGTGTAAAGGACGAATATTCATTGAATTACTCCTTAATTAAATTATGTTTTTGATGAAACGTTTCCCTAATATTAGGGAAAATTTGTCTGTTTCAAGGGGGAAAATAAAATTATTTTATTCTTTTATCTTCATCCACTTGTTTTTCGTATTCGGCTTCAAACACCTCGCCTTCTGACTGGCTGTGATTCGCTTTCTGGCTGTAGCGGAAGAAACAGCTACGCACTATATGGATCTTGTTGGTAATCAGTTTTTAAATCCAGAGGCATTGTTGTTTCCTCGCTGTAGGCACGTTTGTGAGATGTTGTTATAAATGGGAGCAAATTAGCCAAATTTCAACCGCACTTTAGCATAAAAAAATAAAGCTCACAGGGCTGTGAGCTTTATTTTTAATTTTGCACTTATTGCGCGGGGTAGAACATTGGCGAGTTAGGACCGACCGGTAAGCCTAACACGAAGACCCAAATAAAGAACATCGCAGCCCATGCCACCAAGAAGGCAACAGAGTACGGTAACATCATTGATACAAGCGTACCGACCCCCGCATCTTTCTTATATTTCAATACGGTTGCCATGATCAAGCCAAAGTAGCTCATCATTGGGGTGATGATATTGGTTACGGAGTCACCGATACGGTAAGCCGCTTGAATGATTTCAGGTGAATAACCGGTTAACATCAGCATTGGCACAAAGATCGGTGCAGTAACAGCCCATTGTGCAGAGGCAGAACCAATCATTAAGTTAATGAAGGCACAGATCAAGATGAAGCCCATAAAGAGGATACCGCCATGTAAGCCTACTTCATTTAAGAAGTTAGCGCCTTTTACCGCGATATATTGACCAATATTAGTCCAGTTAAAGAAGGCAACGAATTGTGACGCGAAGAAGATAATCACAAGGTATAGTCCTAATGTACTCATGGCTTCAGCCATCGCATTGACCACATCTTTTTCGCTACGAATACTTTTTGTCACAATCCCATAAACCGTACCCGGAATAGCAAAGAGAATGAAGATAAAGGCAACGATCGATTTTAAGAATGGTGAACCTGTGACTAAACCTGTTTTTGGATCACGTAAAATGCCATTTTCAGGGACCACAGTCCAAGCTAATAGTGCACATAAAATTAAGAAGACTAAACCTGCGTATCTTAACCCTTTACGCTCTAATGGTGAAACTTCATTCGAGTGCTGTAAATCCAGTTCTTCTTGTGAAAGATGACTGTTATAAGGACCTAATTGTGGTTCAACGATTTTTTCTGTAATGAAATAACCAATAAACGCAATCATAAAGGTACTGGCAGCCATGAAGAACCAGTTGGCTTCAGGACCTACCGTATAAGTTGGATCGATAATTTGTGCAGCTTGTTGCGTGATCCCTGCGAGTAATGGATCAATCGTACCTAATAAGAGGTTGGCGGAGTAACCACCAGATACTCCCGCAAATGCAGCAGCAAGACCCGCTAATGGATGGCGACCTAATGAGTGAAAAATAATGGCAGCTAAAGGAATGAGGACTACATAACCTAATTCAGAGGCTGTGTTCGATAGAATCCCTGCAAAAACAATAGTGAACGTTGTCAATTTACGTGGTGATTTGGTGACCAATAAACGCATGATGGCAGAAAGAAGCCCTGCTTTTTCAGCAATACCGACCCCTAATAATGCCACCAATACTGTGCCTAATGGGGCAAAGTTGGTAAAGTTTTTCACCAAATTAGTCAAAATTCTGCTTAAGCCTTCGGCATTTAGCAAACTGACGACGTAAATCATCCCGTCAGCCGCACGTCCTTTAACGCCTTCCGGACGAGGGTCTGCAACGGCTAGACCAAAATATTCCCCTAATGCAGAAGTAATTAATAATAAAACAATAAAAATCATAAAAAGGGTAACGGGGTGAGGTAACATGTTACCGAGCCATTCCACCGTATGAAGAAATTTATTGCCTTTCTTTTGTTGTTGTGTTGTAGTCATGTGTAGTCCTTCTATATTTTAATGATACAAGGGCTATGCTAATTTTTCGCCCAACTGCAATCTAACACGATATATGTCACATTCAAATAAAATTTTTAACAAAGTGTTAACAGGATCAAATTATTTCTTTTCTATTTCTGTTAACCTATTAACACCCCACGTATCAATTTTTATTTTGTGAGGCATTTCGGATAAGTAAAACTAATCCGAATGATAAAAATATGTCGTGGGGTCAATCTGTAAAATGTGACGGCGATCAAATATTTAGCAAAGTTATTTCCATTATAATAGGCATTAACTTGTTCATCACTCGAAATGGAGGGTAATAATGACAGTAACAAGAAAAGAAGTAGATTTACTCGGCGAACGTGATGTGCCTGCAGAAGCATACTGGGGGATTCATACATTAAGAGCGGTAGAAAATTTCAATATTTCTAACGTAACCATTTCTGACGTGCCTGAGTTTGTACGTGGTATGGTAATGGTAAAAAAAGCAACGGCTTTAGCCAATGGCGAATTAGGTGCAATTCCAAGTGATATTGCAAAAGCGATTGTAGCAGCTTGTGATGAAATCCTTACCACTGGAAAATGCTTAGATCAATTCCCATCAGACGTATATCAAGGTGGTGCAGGTACGTCTGTCAATATGAATACTAATGAAGTGGTTGCTAATCTTGCCCTTGAAAAAATTGGTCATAAAAAAGGCGAATATAACGTGATTAATCCGATGGATCACGTTAATGCAAGCCAATCAACCAACGATGCGTATCCTACCGGTTTCCGTATTGCGGTGTACAACAGCATCTTAAAATTGATCGATAAAATTCAATATTTACACGACGGTTTTGATAATAAAGCAAAAGAGTTTGCAAATATCTTAAAAATGGGTCGTACCCAATTGCAAGATGCGGTGCCAATGACTGTTGGTCAAGAATTCAAAGCTTTCTCCGTATTACTTGAAGAAGAAGTGCGTAACTTAAAACGTACAGCAGGTTTATTACTTGAAGTAAACCTTGGTGCGACTGCAATCGGTACTGGTTTAAATACGCCACAAGGCTATACAGAATTAGTTGTAAAACATCTTGCTGAAGTGACTGGATTAGCTTGTGTACCAGCAGAAAACTTAATTGAAGCAACATCTGACTGTGGTGCTTATGTCATGGTTCACGGTGCATTAAAACGTACTGCTGTTAAACTTTCTAAAGTATGTAATGACTTGCGTTTACTTTCTTCTGGCCCACGTGCAGGTTTAAAAGAAATTAATCTTCCTGAATTACAAGCGGGTTCTTCTATTATGCCAGCAAAAGTAAACCCAGTTGTTCCAGAAGTGGTGAACCAAGTATGCTTTAAAGTAATTGGTAACGATACCACTGTGACTTTCGCATCTGAAGCAGGTCAATTGCAATTAAACGTAATGGAACCAGTGATTGGTCAAGCAATGTTCGAATCTATTGATATCTTAACCAATGCTTGTGTGAACTTACGCGATAAATGCGTGGATGGCATCACTGTAAACAAAGAAATTTGTGAAAACTACGTGTTTAATTCAATTGGTATTGTGACTTACTTAAATCCATTTATTGGTCACCACAACGGCGACTTAGTGGGTAAAATCTGTGCGCAAACAGGTAAAGGCGTGCGTGAAGTTGTGTTAGAAAAAGGTTTATTAACAGAAGAACAATTAGATGACATTCTTTCTGTAGAAAACTTAATGAATCCAACTTACAAAGCGAAATTAAATAAATAATTTACGCCAAATATCAAAAAAATTTACCGCACTTTAATCTGTGCCTTAAAGCTGAATAAATAAACCAGCTAATTGGGGTGCAGATTTTTTTATGATTAAAATGTTTTAAATAACCAATATTTGTTGCCATTGTTAAATGTTAATGGCTTATCTAACTAAAATAGTTGAAATTTGAATGCATATTAATGCGGTGCTTTAAGTAAAAGTAAAAGGACTAAATTCTGCGGATTATAGAATTTAGTCCTTAAACAAATGTATCTGATTTTTTAAGATTAGATCGATTTTTCTCTTTTATGTTTCTCTCTATTCATCTAAAAAACTTCTCAGTGTTTCAGAACGGCTAGGATGACGTAATTTACGTAATGCTTTTGCTTCAATTTGACGAATACGTTCGCGTGTTACATCGAATTGTTTACCCACTTCTTCAAGTGTATGGTCGGTATTCATATCAATGCCAAAACGCATACGTAATACTTTTGCTTCACGTGGCGTCAAGCCTTCTAGCACTTCGTGAGTTGCAACTTTTAAACTTTGTGCTGTGGCAGAATCAAGAGGAAGTTCTAAGGTTGAATCTTCAATAAAATCCCCTAAATGCGAATCATCGTCATCGCCAATAGGTGTTTCCATAGAAATCGGCTCTTTTGCAATTTTCAGTACTTTACGGATTTTATCTTCTGGCATTCCCATACGTTCTGCCAATTCTTCTGGTGTTGCTTCACGTCCCATTTCTTGTAACAACTGGCGAGAAATACGATTAAGTTTATTGATTGTTTCAATCATATGCACAGGAATACGGATTGTACGCGCTTGATCCGCAATAGAGCGAGTGATTGCTTGACGAATCCACCAAGTAGCATATGTAGAGAATTTGTAGCCACGTCGATATTCAAATTTATCTACCGCTTTCATTAAACCGATATTCCCTTCTTGAATTAAATCTAAGAATTGTAAACCTCGATTTGTGTATTTTTTCGCGATGGAAATTACTAAACGCAAGTTAGCTTCAACCATTTCTTTTTTAGCTCGACGTGCTTTTTGTTCGCCTCGTGCGACTGCATCGCAAATGTCACGCATTTGAGTAATGGTAAGTTTAGTATTTTCTTCTGTTATCGCTAGATTGTTTAAGGCTTCATAAATACGATCTTCATATTTAATTAAACGTTTAGCCCAAGGTTTGCTAGATTTTAATGCTTTTGCTACCCATTCACTGTTACTGCCATTAGTGGTAATAATTTTTTCAAAATCATCCTTTGGCATTCCTGCTATATCCACTAATATTTTTTGTAGCTGACGTTCTTGGTAGCGCACACGTTTCATCATTTCTTTCATTGATAGAACGAGTAAATCAAATTGTTTTGGTACTAAACGGAATTGTTTAAAAATTTCGCCAAGTAGTGCAATTTGATCTTGGGCACGTTTTCCAGAGCGACCGTGTTTTTCAATAACAGCAAGGGTTTTAGAGTGCTGTTCTCTTAATTGCTGAAATTTTTCGCGAGCAACTTCAGGATCAATACTGTTATCAGAGTCGCTTGAATCTGATGTAGATTCTGATTCATTGTCTTCTTCATCTTCATTGTCTTCCACATCTGCATTACTAGATTCTTCTTCATCATCTTCGTCAGAAAAGTCTTCATCAAGTCCGTTGTGTTCTTCTATTTCGGCATTTGGATCAACAAAACCCGTAATTAAATCGGTCAAACGGAAATTACCTTTTTCTACATCATCATAATTTTTTAGTAATCCATTTAATGCTTCAGGATAGGCTGCGATAGAGGTTTGAACTTCATCAATCCCTCCTTCAATACGTTTTGCAATGCTAATTTCATCTTCACGAGTAAGAAGATCCACCGTTCCCATTTCGCGCATATACATGCGTACGGGATCCGTTGTTCGACCGATTTCAGATTCTACATTTGAAAGAATTTGAGTTGCTTCTTCCACTGCATCTTCATCAGGGATGGTATCACTCAACATCATATCATCGCTTTCTGGTGCTTCATCTAATACAGGGATACCAGCATCATTTTGCAACGTTTGTAGCAATTTGTCGTAATATTCAGGATCAATAGCATCTTCGGGCAATAAGTCATTGATTTCAGCAAAAGTTAAATACCCTTGTGTACGACCTAGCTCCATCAATTGCTCAATTTGTTCTGAATATTGTTCAGCCGTAGATTGTTGATTTTTTTCCATTTTTATACTCGTTTTGCTTGATGTGATTGAGAAGATAAGATTTTTTTATGAACCTGAGATTCTACCATTGTTATAGCGGATTCACTAACTGTTTTTTCTGCTGTTCTTTACCAGCTAAAAGATGTACAAGTACCGTTTTTTCTTCATTAGTGAGACCCTCTGTTCGTTCTTTAGCAATAAGCATTTCAATATCGCGCTCAATAGCTTGAATATTTAAGCGACGGTAATTTTGAGAAAATGCGTTGATTATGTCGGATTCGTCTAATAAATGATCCCAAGTCGCCAGTATTTCAAGGGGATTACTGTAAGATGTATTGCGGAAGTATTCCAAAATTTGCCCTGTAGTAATGCCCTCTCGTTGGCGACAAAGTGCGGTCAATTTTTCCAGAATTTCAAACCCTGCTTCCGCACGTAATGCTTGCACGCCGCTTTCAGACATACGTTTTACTAACTCAGGATTTTGCAGAAGCAATGAAATGACCATTCGCATCGGTGTCTTCTTAATCTTATTATGAGTGACTTTTTGTTGTGTATTGGCTTGTTCTAATTTTTTGGGAATAAGATTTTCCAGCTGAGTTTGATCAAAAATCCCAAGTTTTTGAGCAAGCATATTGCGTAGCGATAAGCGAAGCATTTCTCCTGGAATTTGGTGAATTAACGGCGCAGCTAGCGCAACTAATTTTCCGCGCCCTTCTTTGCTAGAAAAATCAACTTGTGGGCTTAAGTGAGCAAACATAAACTCGCTTAAAGATTGCGCACTTTCGATATATTCTTCAAATTTTTCTTTGCCGTATTGACGAATGTAAGTGTCAGGATCTTCTCCATCTGGCAAGAAAATAAATTTGAGTTGTCTGCCATCTTCTAAATAGGGCAACGCATTTTCTAGTGCTCGCCAAGCAGCATCACGCCCTGCACGGTCACCATCGTAACAACAAACAACCTGTTCGGTCGAACGAAAAATAAGTTGAATTTGTTCTGATGTCGTGGACGTACCTAAAGAAGCGACCGCATAATCCACGCCAAATTGTGCTAATGCCACTACATCCATATAACCTTCAACCACCAGTAATTGTTTGGGTTCATCGTTGGCTTGTAAGGCTTCATACAAACCATAAAGCTCCTTACCTTTATGATAAGTAATGGTTTCTGGCGAATTCAGATATTTCGGTTTTTCATCTGTTAATACACGCCCACCAAAAGCCACTGTGCGACCACGTTTATCACGAATCGGAAACATGATGCGATTTCGGAATTTATCGTAAATATTGCCACGATCATTTCGAGAAAGCATGCCTAACTCAATGAGTTTTTGTTGTTCTTCACGATTAACACCAAATTTACGCAGTACAGTATCCATTGCATTCGGCACAAACCCAATTTGGAAACGCTCAATAATTTCAGGAGAAAGCCCACGTTGTTGTAAATATTCTTGTGCTTGAGTATTTAATGGTAATTGGTTTTGATAAAACGTGGCAATCTCTTGCATTAATTCATAGAGATTTCGTTTGGTTTGGTAATTAGCTTGAGGTTTTCCGCTGTGATTAGTGCGTTTTTCGTAAGGTATTTCAAGCCCTGCCATAGCGGCAAGTTCTTCAATCGCCTCTATAAATTCAAGTTTGTCATAATCCATTAAAAAGGAAATCGCATTACCATGTGCGCCACAACCAAAGCAATGATAAAACTGTTTCTTTTGGCTAACTGTGAAGGATGGTGTTTTTTCGTGATGGAAAGGGCAGCAGGCTTGATAATCGCGGCCAGCTTTTTTTAGTTTTACGCGCGTGTTAATCACATCGACAATATCGGACTTTGTCAGCAAATCATCAATAAAGGGGCGAGGAATAGAACCTTTCATTGTCGAGCCTCCGTGATCGTGGTGTGAAAGTGCGGTCGTTTTTGGCGTAGATTTTTGTTGTGCTTAAAGTAACAAAACCGTGAGTCCAAAGGATTCACGGTTTGTCTTAACTCGAGTCAGAAAATACTATAAATTAGTATAAACGGGTATTGCGCGCGTTTTCGCGAGCGTTGCGTTTTGCGTGACGTTTTGCAAGTGTTGCATTTTCACGTTTACGAATTGTAGTTGGTTTTTCGTAAAATTCGCGAGCGCGTACTTCAGCTAAGATTCCCGCTTTTTCGCAAGAGCGTTTGAAACGACGTAAAGCTACGTCAAATGATTCGTTTTCACGTACTTTAATTACAGGCATAAGCCAATCACCTCAATGAGTTTAATTTAATTGCAATTTAAAATTTTATTTTTGCCAAAGCACCTGTGTGTAAATGACAAATTTAATAAAGGATGCAATTCTAATCTATTTTTAGGGAAAAAGTAAAGGATAGAATGCCAATTCACCTTAATATTTGTGGTTTCAACTGGTGAAAACCGCTTAAACAGGGTAAAATCGCCCAACATTTTAGGTAATAAATTAAGAAAATCAATGAAAATCTTAGGCATTGAAACTTCCTGTGATGAAACGGGTGTGGCGATTTATGATGAAGAAAAAGGGTTAATTGCTAATCAACTTTATACTCAAATTGCCCTGCATGCAGATTATGGTGGTGTGGTTCCTGAATTAGCATCACGTGATCATATTCGGAAAACAGCGCCTCTTATTAAAGCGGCATTAGAGGAAGCCAATTTAACCGCGAGCGATATTGATGGTATTGCTTATACGAGTGGCCCTGGGCTTGTTGGCGCATTGCTTGTCGGTGCTACGATTGCACGTTCTTTAGCCTATGCTTGGAATGTTCCTGCGATTGGTGTTCATCATATGGAAGGGCATTTACTTGCGCCAATGCTTGATGAAAATTCACCGCACTTTCCTTTTGTTGCTCTGTTGGTATCGGGTGGCCACACTCAATTAGTGAGTGTCGATGGTGTAGGAAAATATGAAGTGATAGGAGAATCTATTGATGATGCTGCTGGCGAAGCCTTTGATAAAACAGCAAAATTACTTGGACTAGATTATCCAGGTGGCGCGGCACTTTCTCGTTTAGCGGAAAAAGGTACGCCAAATCGTTTCACATTTCCACGTCCAATGACAGATCGTGCAGGTCTTGATTTTAGTTTTTCTGGTTTAAAAACATTTGCCGCGAATACAGTTAATCAAGCGATTAAAAACGAGGGCGAACTGACAGAACAAACTAAATCGGATATTGCTTACGCTTTCCAGGATGCGGTGGTGGATACTCTTGCCATTAAATGTAAGCGTGCATTGAAAGAAACAGGCTATAAACGTTTAGTGATTGCGGGAGGGGTGAGTGCAAATAAAAAACTCCGAGAAACGCTTGCGCACTTAATGCAAAATTTAGGTGGCGAAGTGTTTTATCCTCAACCCCAATTTTGTACAGATAATGGTGCGATGATTGCTTACACAGGTTTTTTACGTTTAAAACAAGGTCAGCATAGCGATCTGGCTATTGATGTTAAACCTCGTTGGGCAATGGCGGAATTACCGGCAATTTAGGAGGAAAAATGGCAAAACTCTACTTCTATTACTCCACAATGAACGCTGGAAAATCAACGACGTTGCTACAATCTTCCTATAACTATCGTGAGCGTGATATGAACACATTAGTTTATACGGCTGCGATTGATGATCGTTTTGGCGTGGGAAAAGTCACATCGCGTATTGGCATTTCGCAAGATGCCTTTTTATTTCGCTCGGAAACCAATTTGTTTGATGAAATTAATGAGCATTTAAAAAAAGAAAAAGTGCATTGCGTGTTGGTGGATGAAGCTCAATTTCTTAGCAAACAACAAGTTTACCAGTTGAGTGATGTTGTTGATAAACTCAAAATCCCTGTGCTTTGTTATGGCTTGCGTACAGATTTCCAAGCGGAACTTTTTGAAGGAAGTAAATATTTACTCGCTTGGGCGGATCAACTCGAAGAATTAAAAACAATTTGTTATTGTGGTCGCAAGGCTAATTTTGTTTTGCGTTTAAATGATCAGGGCGAGGTCATTAAAGAAGGCGCGCAAATTCAAATTGGAGGCAATGATTCTTATCTTTCTGTTTGCCGTTTACACTATAAAGAAAAGTGCGGTCAAATTTAAATTAGTTTTTAAACACAACATTATAAGGACAATTTTATGCTAAAAAACAAAACTTTTGGGAGTGCGCTGATTATTGCAGGCACAACCATGGGAGCAGGTATGCTTGCTATGCCGCTTACATCAGCGGGTATGGGCTTTGGTTATACCCTGTTATTGCTCGTTGGCTTGTGGACTTTGTTGGTTTACAGCGGATTGTTGTTTGTAGAAGTGTATCAAACAGCGGATCAGTTGGATGATGGTGTCGCCACGCTCGCTGAAAAATATTTTGGGGTTCCTGGGCGAATTTTCGCCACGTTGAGTTTGTTAGTTTTACTTTATGCACTTTCAGCCGCTTATATTACTGGTGGTGGATCTTTACTTTCAGGCTTGCCAACGGCTTTTGGAATGGAAGCGATGTCGCTTAAAACGGCGATTATTATCTTTACGGTGGTATTAGGTTCTTTCGTGGTTGTAGGAACGAAAGGCGTGGATGGCTTAACTCGCGTGTTATTTATTGGTAAGTTAATCGCCTTTGCTTTTGTGCTGTTTATGATGCTTCCAAAAGTAGCAACAGATAATTTAATGGCATTGCCTTTGGATTATGCTTTTGTGGTTTCTGCGGCACCAATATTTTTTACTTCTTTCGGTTTCCACGTTATTATGGCGAGTGTGAATAGCTACTTAGGTGGAAGTGTTGATAAATTTCGTCATGCCATTTTGATTGGTACTGCGATTCCATTAGCTGCTTACCTTGTATGGCAGTTAGCAACTCATGGTGTATTAAGTCAAAGTGAATTTGTGCGTATTTTACAAGCTGACCCAACGCTAAATGGCTTAGTGAATGCAACACGTGAAATTACAGGTTCTCATTTTATGGGAGAGGTTGTGCGTGTGTTTTCATCACTTGCACTGATCACTTCTTTCTTAGGCGTAATGCTTGGTGTATTTGAGGGATTGGGGGATTTATTCAAGCGTTATCATTTGCCAAATAATCGCTTTGTTTTAACTGTAGTCGCATTTTTACCGCCACTTGTATTTGCATTGTTTTATCCTGAAGGATTTATTACAGCATTAAGTTACGCAGGTTTATTGTGTGCTTTCTATTGCTTAATTTTACCAATTAGCTTGGCATGGCGTACACGTATTGAAAATCCAACATTGCCATATCGAGTCGCTGGCGGTAATTTTGCTTTGGTGTTTGCGTTATTAATTGGCGTCGTGATTATGCTCATTCCATTTTTAATTCAATGGGGATATTTACCAGTGGTGGCGGGGTAATGTGAAGAAAAGTAACTCAATATAGTTCTTTTTATAGATAAAAGTGCGGTGAAAAATTTCGTTTTTTGATAATAAAAATAAGCTCAAAATTAACCGCACTCTTTTAGAAGATAATAAGTCATATTTCAGTTGCTTTAAAAATTACAATTTATCCGAATGATGAATCATTACAAAGCGTTCCCAAAGCTGTTCTTCGGTTTCTTGATGTTCAGGATCGGGCTTAATACAGTTAGTGATTGGGCAAACTTTTTGGCAGGTTGGGGTGTCGTAATGGCCGACACATTCCGTACAAAGTATAGGATCGATCACATAAATTTCATCGCCAATGGAAATGGCTTCGTTTGGGCATTCAGGCAAGCACATATCGCAGTTGGTACATTTGCTAGTGATGAGTAATGCCATTGTGATCCTTAATAGAGAGTTGAAAGCGGCGAATTATAGCCGACAAAAACTTGATTGACAAAAACTAAACAAAATTTATGAAAAAACTTACTTCCATTCTTTCTCTTATTGTTCTCGTTATATTAGCAATTTGGCAATATTTTACCGATACAACCAAAACTAAACATCAATCATCTTCGCCCGTAATTGAGCAGACGAAGCAAACAAAAGTATCTGAGCCTAAATTTGAGCCTAAATTTGAACCTAAATTCGAGCCTCAATTTGAGACAAAGCGGACGGATATTGAAAAAAGTGCGGTAAAAAATCCAGATGTTTTTGCAAACTATGATGTGATTATGCGCAATGATCATATTGGGCAAAACGCAAAGGCACCTGTCGATTATTATATGTTGGCATTGTCTTGGTCGCCTGGATTTTGTGATATTCAGCGTGAAAAATATGGCGATCAGTTGCCTTATTCCTCTCAATATCAATGTGGAAATAACCGCACTTTTGGTTGGGTTGTACATGGGCTATGGCCACAAAATGCAAATGCTCGCACTGTTTCAGATCATCCTCGTTTTTGCAAAGGCGATTTACCCGCCTTGCCAAAAGGTTTATTAGCACAATATTTGGCGATTTCTCCGGGCGAGAAATTATTGCAAGGCGAATGGGAAAAACACGGTAGTTGCGCCTTTGATTCTGCCCAGCAATATTTTGCTAAGGAGCAGGAATTATTTAACGCATTAAAATTACCGAATCAAAAATTAAGTAGAGATGAACTTTTTGGTTGGATGAAGCAACATAATCCACAATTAAAAAATGCGTATTTGAGGGCTAGTCGAAATGAATTATTTATTTGTTATGATAAAAAATGGCAGGTAATGAATTGCCAAAGCAAATAAGAATTTCTTTGATCTAAATCGTTACAACCTAGTACGAAGTAGGTATAATACGAAAAGTTTTCAATTTTAATTTTAACTTAACAAGAGGATAGATTATGTCAGTAATCAAAATGACCGATTTAGATTTAGCCGGTAAACGTGTATTTATCCGTGCAGATCTTAATGTGCCAGTAAAAGATGGCAAAGTGACCTCAGATGCGCGTATTCGTGCGACCATTCCTACTTTAAAATTAGCCTTAGAAAAAGGCGCGAAAGTGATGGTAACTTCTCACTTAGGTCGTCCAACTGAAGGAGAATTCAAACCAGAAGATTCTTTACAACCAGTTGTTGATTACTTAAAAAACGCAGGCTTTAATGTGCGTTTAGAACAAGATTATTTAAATGGTGTGGATGTTAAAGATGGCGAAATCGTTGTTTTAGAAAACGTACGCATAAACAAAGGCGAAAAGAAAAATGATCCAGAATTAGGTAAAAAATATGCCGCACTTTGCGACGTATTTGTAATGGATGCCTTTGGTACAGCGCACCGCGCGCAAGCATCAACTTATGGCGTTGCAGAATTTGCGCCAATCGCTTGTGCAGGCCCATTATTAGCGGCTGAGTTAGATGCATTAGGTAAAGCATTAAAAGAACCTGCTCGTCCAATGGTTGCGATCGTAGGCGGTTCTAAAGTTTCAACTAAATTAGAAGTATTAAATTCTCTTTCAAAAATCGCTGACCAAATTATTGTGGGCGGTGGTATTGCAAATACTTTCATTGCGGCAGCAGGCCATAATGTAGGTAAATCTTTATATGAAGCTGATTTAATCCCAGTTGCGAAAGAATTAGCAGAAAGCACTGATATTCCTGTGCCAGTTGATGTTCGTGTAGGTTTAGAGTTCTCTGAAACGGCAGCAGCAACAGAAAAAGCGGTAAATGAAGTGAAAGATGATGAATCTATTTTTGATATTGGCGATAAATCAGCAGAACAATTGGCTGAAATTATCAAAAATGCAAAAACTGTTTTATGGAATGGCCCAGTTGGCGTGTTTGAGTTCCCTAACTTCCGTAAAGGGACTGAAATTATTTCTCACGCCATTGCAAACAGCGATGCATTCTCTATCGCTGGTGGCGGAGATACCTTAGCGGCTATTGATTTATTCGGTATTGCTGACAAGATCTCTTACATTTCAACGGGTGGTGGTGCGTTCTTAGAATTTGTAGAAGGCAAAGTATTACCTGCAGTAGAAATTCTTGAAAAACGTGCGAAAAATTAACCGCACTTTTCCTCTATAACATATTGATGGTGGCATCAAAATGCCATCATCAATACAAATTCTTCAAATTGCGGGCTTGTCTCGCTAAACATAAAAAAGGAAACACAAGTATGGCTAAATTATTAGATATCGTGAAACCCGGTGTTGTAACAGGCGAAGATGTGCAAAAAGTTTTTGCTTATGCAAAAGAGCATAACTTTGCTATTCCTGCAGTAAACTGTGTGGGTTCTGACTCCGTTAATGCTGTGTTAGAAACTGCTGCTCGCGTAAAAGCTCCAGTGATTATTCAATTCTCAAATGGTGGCGCAGCTTTCTATGCAGGTAAAGGTATCAAACCAACGAGTGGTACTCGTCCTGATGTTTTAGGGGCGATCGCTGGTGCGAAACAGGTTCATACTTTAGCGAAAGAATACGGTGTGCCTGTTATTCTTCACACTGACCACGCAGCGAAAAAATTATTACCTTGGATCGACGGTTTATTAGATGCAGGCGAAAAACATTTTGCTGAAACGGGTCGTCCACTTTTCTCTTCACATATGATTGATTTATCAGAAGAACCAATGGAAGAAAATATGGCGATTTGCCGTGAATATCTTGCTCGTATGGATAAAATGGGTATGACCCTTGAAATCGAAATTGGCATTACTGGTGGCGAAGAAGACGGCGTAGATAATTCTGATGTTGATGAATCTCGTTTATATACTCAACCCTCTGACGTACTTTATGTTTATGACCAATTACACCCAGTAAGCCCTAACTTTACCGTTGCTGCGGCATTCGGTAACGTACACGGTGTTTACAAACCAGGTAACGTGAAATTAAAGCCATCTATTTTAGGTGCATCACAAGAGTTCGTTGCGAAAGAACGCAATCTTCCTGCGAAACCAATTAACTTCGTCTTCCACGGTGGTTCTGGTTCTAGCCGCGAAGAAATCCGCGAAGCAATTGGCTACGGTGCAATCAAAATGAATATTGATACGGATACTCAATGGGCATCTTGGAATGGTATTTTGAATTTCTATAAAGCAAATGAAGCATATCTTCAAGGTCAATTAGGTAACCCTGAAGGCCCTGATGCGCCAAACAAAAAATATTACGATCCACGTGTTTGGTTACGTAAAATGGAAGAATCTATGTCTAAACGCTTAGAGCAATCTTTCGAAGACTTAAATTGTGTTGATGTTTTATAATCCACAAAAATAACATAAAATACGACCGCACTTTCAAGTGCGGTTTTTTTATTTTAGTGGAGAAATTATGGAAAAGATTTTAGTTATTCGTAACGATAAACTTGGCGATTTTGTTCAAGCATTCCCAGCTTTTGCAATGTTGAAAGCCTCAAATCCAGAGCTAAAATTAACCGCACTTGTGCCGAGTTACACTGCACCTCTAGCGGAAGTTTGTCCGTTTATTGATCATATTATTATTGATAGTAAAAAAAATGATAAAACGGATTTCAAACGTCTTGTGCAGGAAATCAAAGCGCAGCAGTTTGATGGAATAATTAGTTTCTTTTCCAATACCCATAATGGAAAACTCGCTTGGAAAAGTGGGATTAAATATCGCCTTGCACCTGCGACTAAATGGGTTCAAATTCTCTATAATCACCGCTTAACACAACGCCGTTCTCGTTCTGAAAAATCGGAGGCTGAATACAATCAAGACTTAGTTCGGGCTTTTTTGCAAAAGCATAATATGTCAATTGTTGAACCTAAACCGCCTTATTTAACTTTCGGGAAAAGTGCGGTGGAAAATCAGCGTGTTTTCTTGCAAGAGAGTTTAGGGCTTTCCGCAAATAAAAAATGGATCTTTGTGCATAGTGGTTCCGGTGGTTCAGCAACGAATCTTTCTTTAGCGCAATATGCGGATTTAATTAAAGGCTTATTGGCTGAATTTGATTGCAATGTTGTGCTGACAGCAGGGCCTGGCGAAAGTGAAAACGCCCATAAATTGGCAGCTCTTGTGAATGATTTACGCGTAGTTGTTTACGATAAGAATAAAGGTTTAGTGGATTTTGCTCATTCTTTGGCTTGTGCGGATTTATTTATTGCAGGTTCTACAGGCCCATTGCATTTAAGTAGCGCTTTTAATATTCCGACCATTGGGTTTTATCCAAATAGCCGTTCTTCTCAGCCGAGACGTTGGAAGCCTATTAATGATGCAGATAAGCATCTTGCATTTTGCCCACCTGTGGGAAAAGAGACTCAAATGAATTTAGAGTTAATTTCAATAGACAATGCGTTAGCTGAAATATCACTTTTCATACGGAATATGTGGCAAACGAGCAATAATATTTAAGAAGAATTGAACAACGCTGCCTATGCTGGTGGCGAAAAGGACAGTACCCAATCCAACGACACCACCAAGTAAAAAACCAAGTAAACAAACCGAGATTTCAAGGCTTGAGCGTACCACGTTGATGCTTAAATGAAAACGTTGGCAAATACCAACCATCAATCCGTCTCGAGGGCCTGCACCTAAGTAACAAGTGAGATATAACGCAGTTCCAAAACCATAGAGTAATATACCGATCAGACAGAAGATCATTCGTGAAAAAAGTGCGGTTGGAGGCGTCAGTATTTTTGTTGTGATCCCTAGAAATAGAGCAATAATGATAATATTTAATAATGTCCCAAGCCCAAGGCGTAATTTGAGTGGTTTCCATACCAACATTACTGCGCAACTAATTAAAAAAGATGACCAGCCAATGTCAAAATTTGTCTGTATTGCTATACCTTGTGAAAGTACAGTCCAAGGTGTCGATCCTAAACCTGATAATACAATAAGCCCATCTCCAATACCTAAAATAGAAAGAGCAAAAAGTAAGATTGAAATGGTTTTATATTGCACGGTCCATAATGATGTGGCAGCCCAAGATGTGTGGGGTATAACGCGTACTTTTTTCTTCATATTTATTACCTTTTATATTCCGTTTTATCATAAAAGGAAAGATGCAAAAACAGAAATAATTTTGTCAGTTCATTTATATCAAAAACATATTATTTATTTTGAGTAACCGTTTGCATAATGTTTATTTTCTAAAACTGTGATCTTCCTCACGTTTTCAAAATTGTCTATTTTGTTACCATTGCGTACAATACGAAACCATTTTCAAAGGGGACGTTATGTTAGCTTCACTTCAAGATATTCTCGATACGGTTAAAGCCAATAATCTGACTTATCATCAAAAATTAATGACATTAGGCAATATTGCCGAGCGTTTATTTGATCCTCGCGATTTGCTTGGTTATACCGATGAAGAATGGGGCTTTTTACAGAATCAAATGATTTGTGATTTATGTGAAGGTTACGCAATTTATCGTCCTCGTTATATCCTGCCTGATTACAATGTGTATATCCAAAAGGGCTGCGAATTTTTAGAGTTGCCGCCTCCAAAAGATCTTGATGAGGCACTTGATGGATTATTGATTCTTTACTCCCACGTGCCATCCATTACGACTTATCCTGTTTATGTTGGGCGTCTTGATGTGTTGCTCGAACCGTTCATTACTGATGAAGAAAAAGATTACATAAAAATTAAACGTTTCTTAAATCATATTGATAAAACTGTGCCAGATTCATTCTGTCATGCCAATATTGGGCCCTATGATACGAAAGCAGGTCGCTTGATTTTACGCGCCGTGATTGAGCTTGAAGCACCAACACCGAATATGACTATTCGTTATGACAAATCGAAAACAAGCCGTGAGTTTGCTGAACTTGCAGCAAAAGCCTGTTTGTTGGTTTCTAAACCATCTTTTGCAAACGATGCTTACTATATTTCCGATCTAGGCGAAGAATACGGCGTAGCAAGTTGCTATAACGCACTACCTGAATGTGGCGGTGCCTACACCTTAACGCGTTTACGTCTAGGGACAATTGCTCGCGCCTGTAAAAGTGCGGATGAAATGCTGAATGAATTATTACCGCGTGTGGCGAAATGTGCTCTTTCAACCATGGATAAACGCCACAAATTTGTAGTGGAAGAAAGTAATTTCTTTAACAGTTCATTCCTCGAAAAAGAGGGATTTATCAAACGCACTAATTTTACAGGAATGTTTGCGATTGTGGGCTTGGCTGATGCCACAAATCACTTATTGCAATGTGAAGGCTTAAATGAAACCTTTGGTAAGAGCGTTCGTGGCGATGAAATTGCGACAGCGATTATGGATAAATTGAAAGAAATTACTGATGCGCACGAAGGAGTTTATGCCGAACGTACTGGCAATCGTTATTTATTACACGCACAAGTGGGCGCAAGTAACCACGAAGAAGACAAACGCAACGCACCGGCTCACCGTATTCGTGTAGGTGAAGAACCAACGCTACTTGCACATTTGAAACAATCTGCACCTTTCCATAAATATTTCCTATCTGGTACAGGGGATTTATTTGCCTTTGATCAAACCTATGTAGATCACTGCGATGCAGTGGTGGATATTATTGATGGTGCATTTTCCTTAGGCTATCGCTACATTACCACCTATTTGAAAAACACGGATTTAATTCGTGTTACAGGTTATCTAGTGAAGAAAAGCGAAGTTGAAAAATACCGTAAAGGCGAAGTTGCATTACGCGATACAACTTGGTATGGCTCGGGTACGGATGAATGTGCCAATGTGTTTGATCGCCAATTACGCAATGAAAAAGATGTGATCGCTGAAAAATAATTAGAAAAATGACCGCACTTTCTGAGATTTTTGTGCCGTTGCATCGGATTATTCCTTTTTCAAATGTAGAGGGACAAGGCAATCGTTCGAGTATTTTTCTGCAAGGTTGCAAGCTAAATTGCTTGTATTGCCATAATCCGGAAACCATACCTCGTTATACGGAAAGTGCGAAATTGGTCAGTTTGCAGTATTTGTATGAACAGGTTATGGAGGCAGTTCCATTTATTCGCGGTGTAACGGTTTCTGGTGGAGAACCCACTATTCATCACAAAAAACTTGTGCCACTCTTTAAGGCTTTACGTTCGCAAGGATTGACTTGTTATTTGGATAGTAGTGGCTTTTTTGAGTTTGATCGTGTTTGTTCGTTAATTGATGTCACTGACAAATTTTTATTTGATCTCAAAGGCGAGGGCATTGGCTTGCAAACACTTTGTTTTGATCGGAAAAATCAAGCAGGTATTGTATCACAGCAAGTGATACTAGAGCGTTTGCATATAAAAAACGATAAACTGGAGCGGAATTTGCAAAATTTAGCTGCCTTATTGCCATTAAATAAAGTGGAAGAAGTGCGGTTGGTTTTTTTAAAGCATTTTTTTGATGCGGAACATTTGGTGAGCAAAGTTGCTCAACTACTACGAAATTATCCAGACGTGGCATTAAAAATTATCCGCGTGCATAGCAAAGGCGTACGTGATGAAGCTGGGTTATCAGCGTATATCCCAAGTGTGGAAGAAACTAATGGGCTATCTGCTTATGCGCGTCAATGTGGAATTAACAAGATTTTGACTATTTTATAGACGTTTACAAAAAGTGCGGTGAAAATTCGCCGACTTTTCATAAGAAAACAAGTAGAATAAGCCGAATTTTATTAACTTAACTAATCTAGGGGAATCAAATGAGTGTGTTAAGCAGCATTTTGGGAATGGTCGTATTAATCGCTATTGCCGTGTTACTTTCTAATAATCGTAAAGCGATTAGTATTCGAACCGTAGTAGGGGCGTTAGCAATCCAAGTAGGATTTGCCGCCCTTATTTTATATGTGCCAGCAGGTAAACAAGCGTTGGGTGCCGCTGCGGATATGGTATCCAATGTTATTGCCTATGGTAATGACGGGATTAATTTCGTTTTCGGCGGATTGGCAGATCCAAGTAAACCATCCGGTTTCATTTTTGCAGTGAAAGTATTACCGATTATCGTGTTCTTCTCTGGCTTAATTTCTGTGCTTTACTATCTCGGCATTATGCAAGTCGTGATTAAAGTATTAGGTGGTGCATTACAAAAAGCATTGGGTACGTCAAAAGCGGAATCAATGTCAGCGGCGGCGAATATCTTCGTCGGTCAAACTGAAGCACCATTAGTTGTTCGCCCTTACATTAAAAATATGACCCAATCTGAATTATTTGCCATTATGGTGGGTGGTACAGCGTCTATCGCGGGTTCAGTAATGGCAGGTTATGCTGGAATGGGCGTGCCATTGACATACTTAATCGCTGCGTCATTTATGGCGGCACCAGCAGGTTTATTATTTGCGAAATTAATGTTCCCACAAACCGAACAATTCACAGATAAACAACCAGAAGACAATGATTCAGAAAAACCAACTAACGTACTTGAAGCAATGGCGGGCGGTGCGAGTGCAGGTATGCAACTTGCATTAAACGTAGGTGCAATGTTAATCGCATTTGTTGGTTTAATTGCATTAATTAATGGTATTTTAAGTGGCGTAGGCGGATGGTTCGGCTATGGCGACTTAACCTTACAATCTATCTTTGGTTTAATTTTCAAACCATTAGCATACTTAATCGGTGTAACTGATGGTGCTGAAGCAGGTATCGCAGGACAAATGATCGGGATGAAATTAGCGGTTAATGAATTTGTGGGTTATCTTGAATTTGCAAAATATTTACAACCAGATTCTGCAATTGTATTAACTGAAAAAACCAAAGCGATTATTACTTTCGCGCTTTGTGGTTTTGCTAACTTCAGCTCAATTGCAATCTTAATTGGTGGTTTAGGTGGTATGGCACCAAGCCGTCGTAGTGATGTTGCTCGTTTAGGTATCAAAGCCGTTATCGCTGGTACTCTCGCTAACTTAATGAGTGCAACTATTGCTGGTTTATTTATCGGCTTAGGTGCTGCAGCACTTTAATTTATCTTAATCAATTAAAAAGTGCGGTAAAAAATGACCGCACTTTATTCATTTTTATTTATTATTAAAAATAAGGAAAAATTATGACTCCACATATTAACGCGCCTGAAGGTGCATTTGCTGATGTTGTTTTAATGCCTGGCGATCCACTTCGTGCAAAATACATTGCAGAAACTTTTTTACAAGATGTTGTTGAAGTGACGAATGTTCGTAATATGCTTGGTTTTACTGGAACTTATAAAGGTCGTAAAATTTCTATTATGGGGCACGGTATGGGGATTCCATCTTGCTCTATTTACGCGAAAGAATTAATCACTGAATACGGTGTGAAAAAAATCATCCGTGTAGGTTCTTGTGGCACTGTTCGTATGGACGTGAAAGTGCGCGATGTGATTATCGGTTTAGGTGCATGTACTGATTCAAAAGTAAACCGTATTCGTTTCAAAGATAACGACTTTGCAGCTATTGCTGACTTCGATATGGCACAAGCTGCTGTTCAAGCTGCAAAAGCAAAAGGCAAAGCCGTTCGTGTAGGTAACTTATTCTCGGCGGATTTATTCTATACACCCGATGTAGAAATGTTCGATGTAATGGAAAAATACGGCATTTTAGGTGTGGAAATGGAAGCTGCTGGAATTTATGGTGTGGCTGCAGAATATGGTGCAAAAGCATTAACGATTTGTACCGTGTCTGACCATATTCGTACTCACGAACAAACCACGGCAGAAGAACGTCAATTAACATTCAATGATATGATTGAAATTGCGTTAGATTCAGTATTAATTGGTGATGCACAGTAATTTCTTATAGTGGATTTAAGAAGTGCTTGAAAAACAACCGCACTTTTTATATAATCTGCGCCCATTATGAGCCGTTTGCGGCTCATATTTTTGTGTGGTGCAATATATTGCACTGAAAATTATCGGGGAGCTATTTAATAGCGTTATTACCCAATTAGAGGAAAACTAAAATGGCAAAAAAAGTCCAAGCCTATGTTAAGTTGCAAGTTGCAGCTGGTATGGCTAACCCATCACCACCAGTTGGTCCTGCATTAGGTCAGCAAGGTGTGAACATTATGGAATTCTGTAAAGCATTCAACGCTCGTACTGAGAGCTTAGAAAAAGGTTTACCAATTCCAGTTGTTATCACTGTATATGCAGACCGTTCATTTACTTTCGTCACTAAAACTCCACCAGCAGCAGTATTATTGAAAAAAGCTGCAGGTATCAAATCTGGTTCTGGTAAACCGAATAAAGATAAAGTGGGTAAAGTAACTTTAGATCAAGTTCGTCAAATCGCTGAAACTAAAGCAGCAGATATGACTGGCGCGTCTATCGAAACCAAAATGAAATCAATTGCTGGTACTGCTCGCTCTATGGGCTTAGTGGTGGAGGAATAATACGATGGCTAAATTGACTAAAAAAATGAAAGCAATCAAAGCTGGCGTAGATTCTACTAAAGCATATGAAATCAACGAAGCGATCGCGGTATTAAAACAATTCGCAACGGCTAAATTCGTTGAAAGTGTTGACGTTGCAGTAAACTTAGGTATCGATCCTCGTAAATCTGACCAAAACGTTCGTGGTGCAACTGTATTGCCACACGGAACTGGTCGTGAAGTACGCGTAGCTGTGTTCACTCAAGGTGCTAACGCAGATGCAGCTAAAGAAGCGGGTGCTGATTTAGTAGGTATGGAAGATTTAGCAGAGCAAATCAAAAAAGGCGAAATGAACTTTGATGTTGTTATCGCTTCTCCTGATGCAATGCGTGTTGTTGGTCAATTAGGTCAAGTATTAGGCCCACGTGGTTTAATGCCAAACCCTAAAGTTGGTACTGTAACACCAAACGTTGCTGAAGCAGTTAAAAATGCTAAATCTGGTCAGATCCGTTATCGTAATGATAAAAACGGTATTATCCACACCACTATCGGTAAAGCAAACTTCTCTGAAGTTCAATTAAAAGAAAATCTTCAAGCATTATTGGCTGCTTTAAATAAAGCAAAGCCAACTACTGCTAAAGGTATTTTCATCAAGAAAGTAAGCATCTCTACCACTATGGGTGCAGGTGTTGCTGTTGATCAAGCTTCTTTATAATTTAAAGAATTGATAGAGTTTAAACCGCACTTTTTGAAAGTGCGGTTTTTTTGTTTCATAAAATTTCTATATAAGTTTTAAACTTGACGAGAAAGCTGCATTCATTTAAAATTTACCGCCTTGAAATTAGCAAAGGTTTAGATTGATTTTTAATCAATTTTGACCTTTTATTGCTTAATTTAACCGTGTTTTTGATAGAAAGCACATCCACACAATGACAAATTCACCGTTATTTGTCGTTGTTTTGCTCAAGTTGTCGTTCTATGTAATTTGAGTTGTCACCCCACTATAGAAGTAAGGTTCAGAGTGCGGTCATTTTAACGGTCATTCACGTCACAGTTAGTTTGTGGCTAGGTCACTGAACAGTTAGCAGAGGAAAACCAATGGGTTACTCCTATTCTGAAAAAAAACGAATTCGTAAAGATTTCGGTAAACGTCCGCAAGTTTTAAATGTTCCTTATTTATTAACCATTCAGTTGGATTCTTTTGATAAATTTATTCAAAAAGATCCTGAAGGTCAGCAAGGTTTAGAAGCGGCATTCCGTTCTGTATTTCCTATTGTAAGCAATAATGGCTATACAGAATTACAATATGTAGATTATCGTTTAGAAGAGCCAGAGTTTGATGTACGTGAGTGCCAAATTCGTGGCTCAACTTATGCAGCAGGCTTACGTGTAAAATTACGTTTAGTGAGCTACGATAAAGAATCTTCTTCACGCGCAGTTAAAGATATTAAAGAAAATGAAGTTTATATGGGGGAAATCCCATTAATGACGGATAATGGTACTTTTGTAATTAATGGTACCGAGCGTGTTATCGTTTCACAATTACACCGTAGTCCGGGCGTATTCTTCGATTCTGACAAAGGTAAAACCCATTCTTCAGGTAAAGTGCTTTATAACGCACGCATTATTCCTTACCGTGGTTCTTGGTTAGATTTTGAATTCGATCCAAAAGATAACTTATTTGCGCGCATTGACCGTCGTCGTAAATTACCGGCAACAATCATTCTTCGTGCATTAGGCTACACCACTGAAGAAATTTTAAACTTATTCTTTGATAAAATTACCTTTGAAATCGCTGGCGATAAATTGTTAATGACTTTAGTGCCAGAACGTTTACGTGGTGAAACGGCTTCTTTTGATATTGAAGCAAATGGCAAAGTGTATGTTGAACGTGGTCGTCGCATCACTGCTCGTCACATTAAAGCATTAGAAAAAGATAATATCTCACAAGTGGTTGTGCCTTCTGAATATATTTTAGGTAAAGTTGCGTCGAAAGATTATGTTGATTTAGAGTCTGGCGAAATTATTTGTCCTGCAAATGGCGAAATTTCGTTAGAAACCCTCGCAAAATTAGCACAAGCTGGTTACACCACGATCGAAACTTTATTTACTAATGATTTAGATTACGGTCCATATATTTCTGAAACGCTACGTGTCGATCCAACTTATGACAAAACTAGTGCGCTTTACGAAATTTATCGTATGATGCGTCCGGGCGAGCCACCAACACCAGAATCTTCAGAAGCGTTATTCAATAATTTATTCTTCTCTGCAGAACGTTATGATTTATCTACAGTAGGTCGTATGAAGTTCAACCGTTCTTTAGCTTTTCCAGAAGGGGAAGGTGCGGGTATTTTAAGCAATGAAGATATTATTGCGGTAATGCGTAAATTGATCGACATCCGTAATGGTCGTGGCGAAGTAGACGATATTGACCATTTGGGTAACCGTCGTATCCGTAGCGTGGGCGAAATGGCTGAAAACCAATTCCGTATCGGTTTAGTGCGTGTTGAAAGAGCGGTCAAAGAACGTCTATCTTTAGGCGATTTAGATGCGATCACGCCACAAGACTTAATTAACCCGAAACCGATTTCTGCGGCAGTAAAAGAATTCTTTGGTTCTTCACAGCTTTCGCAATTTATGGATCAAAACAACCCATTGTCAGAAGTGACACACAAACGTCGTATTTCTGCATTAGGTCCAGGCGGTTTAACGCGTGAGCGTGCAGGCTTTGAAGTGCGTGACGTACATAATACTCACTATGGTCGTTTATGTCCGATTGAAACCCCTGAAGGTCCAAACATCGGTTTGATCAACTCACTTTCTGCTTTTGCACGTACTAATGATTATGGTTTCTTAGAAACACCATATCGTAAAGTGGTTGATGGTCAAGTTACTGAAGAAATTGAATACTTATCTGTAATTGATGAAGCAAACTACATCATTGCACAGGCAAACTCAAACTTAGACGAAAATAACCGTTTTACTGATGCTTTCGTTACTGCTCGTGGTGAACGTGGTGAATCTGGTTTATATAAACCTGAAGATATTCACTATATGGATGTTTCGACACAACAAGTGGTATCTGTTGCGGCTGCATTAATTCCATTCCTTGAGCATGACGATGCGAACCGTGCGTTGATGGGTGCGAACATGCAACGTCAAGCAGTTCCAACATTACGTGCGGATAAACCATTAGTTGGTACAGGTATGGAAAAACCAATCGCACTTGACTCAGGTGTTGCGGTTGTTGCAAAACGTGGTGGTACCGTTCAGTACGTTGATGCGTCTCGTATTGTGATTAAAGTAAATGAAGATGAAACCATTGCAGGTGAAGCTGGTATTGATATTTATAATTTAATTAAATACACCCGCTCTAACCAAAATACTTGTATTAACCAAATTCCTTGTGTGAATTTAGGCGATCCAATTAATCGTGGCGAAGTATTAGCAGATGGTCCTTCAACTGATTTAGGGGAACTTGCATTAGGTCAAAATATTCGCGTAGCGTTCATGCCTTGGAACGGCTATAACTTTGAAGACTCAATGTTAGTTTCTGAACGTGTTGTTCAACAAGACCGTTTCACTACCATCCATATTCAAGAATTATCTTGTGTTGCGCGTGATACTAAGTTAGGTGCAGAAGAAATTACTGCGGATATTCCAAACGTAGGTGAATCAGCGTTAAGCAAACTTGATGAATCTGGTATCGTTTATGTCGGCGCTGAGGTTAAAGGTGGCGACATCTTAGTAGGTAAAGTAACCCCTAAAGGCGAAACTCAATTAACCCCAGAAGAAAAATTGTTACGTGCAATCTTTGGGGAAAAAGCTTCCGATGTGAAAGATTCTTCATTACGCGTGCCAAATGGTACATCAGGTACGGTTATTGATGTTCAAGTCTTCACTCGTGACGGCGTAGAAAAAGATAAACGTGCATTAGAAATCGAAGAAATGCAACTTCGTGAAGCGAAAAAAGATTTAACTGAAGAGTTAGAGATTTTAGAAGCTGGTTTATTTGCTCGTGTGCGTAATCTTCTTATTTCTAGTGGTGCGGATGCGGCGCAATTAGATAAATTAGATCGCACTAAATGGTTAGAACAAACCATTGCAGATGAAGAAAAACAAAACCAATTAGAACAGCTTGCTGAGCAATACGAAGAACTTCGTAAAGAGTTTGAACATAAACTTGAAGTGAAACGTAAGAAAATCATTAAAGGCGATGATCTTGCACCGGGCGTATTAAAAGTTGTGAAAGTTTACCTTGCAGTGAAACGTCAAATCCAGCCGGGGGATAAAATGGCGGGTCGTCACGGTAACAAAGGTGTTATCTCGAAAATTAACCCAGTTGAAGATATGCCATACGATGAAAATGGTCAGCCAGTTGAAATCGTATTAAACCCACTGGGCGTACCGTCTCGTATGAACATCGGTCAGATCCTTGAAACTCACTTAGGTTTAGCGGCAAAAGGTATTGGTGATCAAATCAATGCAATGCTTAAACAAAAACAAGAAGTGGAAAAATTACGTAGCTATATCCAAAAAGCATACGATTTATTAGGTAATGGTTCACAAAAAGTGGATTTAAGCACCTTTACTGATGAAGAAGTATTGCGTTTAGCGGGAAATTTACGTAAGGGCTTACCAGTTGCAACGCCAGTGTTCGATGGTGCAGACGAAGCGGAAATCAAAGAGCTATTAAAACTTGGTGGATTACCAACTTCAGGTCAAATTACCCTTTACGATGGTCGTACTGGCGAGAAATTTGAACGTCCAGTAACCGTAGGTTATATGTACATGCTCAAATTGAACCACTTAGTTGATGATAAAATGCACGCTCGTTCAACAGGTTCTTATAGCCTTGTTACACAACAGCCATTGGGTGGTAAAGCACAATTTGGTGGTCAGCGTTTCGGTGAGATGGAGGTATGGGCACTTGAAGCATATGGTGCAGCCTACACCTTACAAGAAATGCTAACTGTGAAATCCGATGATGTGAATGGCCGTACGAAGATGTATAAAAATATCGTAAGTGGCAACCAACATATGGACCCAGGCACACCGGAATCTTTCAACGTAATTATGAAAGAAATCCGCTCACTTGGTTTAAATATCGAGTTAGACGAAGAGTAATCACTGATTACTATAAATGGTGCTGATCCCTTGGCTCCACCCGTTTACGGGGGGAGCTGGCGCGAAGCGACTGAGGGGGGATTTATATCCTAAGCCCCCTTCCGCCCTTCGGGCATCTTCCCCCGCAAAGCAGGGGAAGGCAAGAGGAACAACAACATAAGATTTGAAATCGCCGAAGTGCGGTCAAAATTCTCCGAAATTTTTAACCGCACTTTAAACCTTTAACTCCGACAGGAGAACATTTGTGAAAGACTTAGTTAAGTTTTTAAAAGCACAATCAAAAACCAGTGAAGATTTTGATGTGATTAAAATTGGGTTAGCTTCCCCAGATATGATCCGTTCTTGGTCATTTGGTGAAGTGAAGAAACCTGAAACCATTAACTACCGTACGTTCAAACCTGAACGTGATGGTCTTTTCTGTGCGCGTATCTTCGGGCCTGTAAAAGATTACGAATGTTTATGTGGTAAATATAAACGTTTAAAACACCGTGGTGTGATTTGTGAAAAATGTGGTGTTGAAGTCACTCAAACTAAAGTTCGTCGTGAACGTATGGGTCATATTGAACTTGCATCGCCAGTTGCACATATTTGGTTCTTAAAATCATTGCCGTCTCGTATCGGTTTACTTTTAGATATGCCATTGCGCGATATCGAACGTGTACTTTATTTTGAAATGTACATCGTGACCGAACCAGGTATGACGGACTTAGAGCGCGGTCAATTATTAACAGAAGAACAATACCTTGACGCTGAAGATCGTTGGCAAGATGAATTTGAAGCGAAAATGGGTGCCGAAGCGATTCAAGATCTCTTAAAAGGTATGGATCTTGAATCTGAATGTGAAAAATTACGTGAAGAATTACAAGAAACTAACTCTGAAACTAAACGTAAAAAAATCACTAAACGCTTAAAATTATTAGAAGCATTTGTTCAATCTGGTAATAAACCAGAATGGATGGTTATGACGGTATTGCCAGTTCTTCCACCAGATTTACGCCCATTAGTGCCACTTGATGGTGGTCGTTTTGCGACTTCAGATCTGAACGATTTATATCGTCGTGTAATCAACCGTAACAATCGTTTAAAACGTTTATTAGATTTAATTGCGCCAGATATTATTGTGCGCAACGAAAAACGTATGTTACAAGAATCTGTTGATGCCTTACTAGATAATGGTCGCCGCGGTCGTGCAATTACGGGTTCTAACCGTCGTCCATTAAAATCATTAGCAGATATGATCAAAGGTAAACAAGGTCGTTTCCGTCAAAACTTATTAGGTAAACGTGTTGACTATTCCGGTCGTTCTGTAATCACTGTTGGTCCATACTTGCACTTACACCAATGTGGTTTACCTAAGAAAATGGCATTGGAATTATTCCGTCCGTTTATCTATGCGAAATTAGAAAGTCGTGGTTATGCAACGACAATCAAAGCGGCTAAGAAAATGGTTGAGCGTGAAGATGCGATCGTTTGGGATATTCTTGCAGAAGTTATTCGTGAACATCCGATTCTATTGAACCGTGCGCCAACACTTCATCGTTTGGGTATCCAAGCGTTTGAACCGATCTTAATCGAAGGTAAAGCGATTCAATTACACCCACTCGTTTGTGCTGCGTTCAACGCAGACTTCGATGGTGACCAAATGGCGGTACACGTTCCATTAACCCTTGAAGCGCAATTAGAAGCTCGTGCGTTGATGATGTCCACCAATAACGTGCTTTCTCCAGCAAACGGTGATCCTATTATCGTTCCATCACAAGACGTGGTATTAGGTCTTTACTATATGACCCGCGAAAAAGTGAACGGTAAAGGCGAAGGTATGTTATTGCAAGATCCTCGCGAAGCTGAAAAAGCATATCGTACAGGCGAAGCAGAATTACATTCTCGCGTGAAAGTGCGTATTACTGAATATGTGAAAAATGAAGCGGGCGACTTTGATGCGAAAACCATGCTGACTGATACAACTATCGGTCGTGCAATCTTATGGATGATCGCGCCGAAAGGCATGCCTTATTCATTGTTCAACCAAACATTAGGTAAAAAAGCCATTTCTAAACTGATTAACGAAGCATATCGTCGTTTAGGTTTAAAAGAAGCGGTAATGTTTGCTGACCAAATTATGTATACCGGTTTTGCGTATGCGGCACGTTCTGGGTCATCAGTTGGTATTGATGATATGGAAATTCCAGCGAAGAAATACGAAATTATTTCTGCAGCGGAAGAAGAAGTAGCTGAGATCCAAGAACAATTCCAATCAGGTCTTGTGACGGCAGGCGAACGCTATAATAAAGTAATCGATATTTGGGCTGCCGCGAATGAGCGCGTAGCGAAAGCGATGATGGAAAACTTATCTCAAGAAGAAGTCATCAATCGTGAAGGTAATCCTGAAAAACAAGCGTCCTTTAACAGTATCTTTATGATGGCTGATTCTGGTGCGCGTGGTTCTGCAGCTCAGATTCGTCAGTTAGCAGGTATGCGTGGTTTGATGGCTCGTCCAGATGGCTCGATCATTGAAACCCCAATTACAGCAAACTTCCGTGAAGGTTTGAACGTATTACAGTACTTTATTTCAACCCACGGTGCTCGTAAAGGTTTGGCGGATACCGCATTAAAAACAGCGAACTCAGGTTACTTAACTCGTCGTTTAGTTGATGTGGCACAAGACTTAGTGATTGTAGAAGATGACTGTGGTACGCACGAAGGCTTAGTCATGACCCCATTAATTGAAGGTGGAGATGAAAAAGTGCCACTTCGTGAATTAGTATTAGGTCGTGTTGCTGCAGAAGATATTTTAAAACCAGGTACAGAAGAAGTATTAATTCCGCGTAACACCTTATTAGATGAAAAACTCTGTGATGTGTTGGATGCAAACTCTGTAGATAGCGTAAAAGTACGTTCTGTTGTAACTTGTGATACTGATTTTGGTGTATGTGCGAAATGTTATGGACGTGATCTTGCGCGTGGTCATTTAATTAACCAAGGCGAAGCGGTGGGCGTTATTGCCGCTCAATCTATCGGTGAGCCGGGTACACAGCTAACAATGCGTACGTTCCATATTGGTGGTGCGGCATCTGCGGCAGCGAAAGAATCTAGTGTGCAAGTTAAAAACACTGGTACAGTGCATTTAATGAATGCAAAATTCGTGACTAACGATGAAAGCAAACTAGTATTAACTTCTCGTAACACGGAATTAACTATTACTGATGCATTTGGTCGTACTAAAGAACATTATAAAGTGCCTTATGGTGCGGTATTAAGCAAAGGTGACGGTCAAGAAGTCACTGCAGGCGAAACTATCGCAAATTGGGATCCACATACAATGCCAGTTGTCTCTGAAGTATCTGGTTTTGTGAAATTTGTAGACATTATTGATGGTTTAACTGTGACGCGTCAAACAGATGAATTAACAGGTTTATCATCAATCGTGGTTCAAGATGTGGGTGAACGTGCAACTGCGGGTAAAGATTTACGTCCAACTATTAAATTGGTTGATGCAAATGGCAACGATATTTTCTTACCTGAAACTGATGTTCTTGCACAGTACTTCTTGCCGGGTAAAGCAATTGTAAGTTTAGACGATGGCGTAGCAGTGAAAGTAGGGGAACCATTAGCACGTATTCCACAAGAATCTGTGGGTACTAAAGATATTACTGGTGGTCTACCGCGCGTTGCAGATTTATTTGAAGCACGTAAACCAAAAGAACCAGCTATCTTGGCAGAAATTTCTGGTATCGTGTCTTTCGGTAAAGAAACCAAAGGTAAACGCCGTTTATTAATTACTCCTGCGGAAGGCGAAACTTACGAAGAAATGATTCCAAAATGGCGTCAGCTCAACGTATTTGAAGGCGAAATGGTACAACGTGGTGACGTAATTTCTGATGGTGCTGAAACACCACATGACATTTTACGTTTACGTGGCGTGCGTGCAGTAACTGAATACATTGTGAACGAAGTACAAGATGTTTACCGCTTACAAGGGGTAAAAATCAACGATAAACATATCGAAGTAATTGTTCGCCAAATGTTACGTAAAGCGGTAATTACTAAAGCTTATGACTCAGAATTCCTTGAGGGAGAACAAGTCGAAGTGGCTCGCGTGAAAATTGTTAATCGCCAACGTGAAGCAGAAGGTAAACCACCAGTTGAATTTGAACGTGAATTATTGGGTATCACCAAAGCGTCTCTTGCGACTGAATCCTTTATCTCCGCAGCATCGTTCCAAGAAACTACTCGTGTTCTTACCGAAGCAGCAGTGGCAGGTAAACGTGATGAATTACGTGGCTTGAAAGAGAACGTAATCGTAGGTCGATTAATTCCTGCGGGTACAGGTTTTGCGTATCATCAAAATCGTCACAAACATCGTTTAGTTGATGATGTCGTAGCGAAATTATCTGAAGAAGATGAAGCTGCTATCGCTGATGAATTTGTTATGACTGCAGATGATGCAAGTGCAAACTTAGCTGAAATGCTTAACATGGCAGATGATGCGGAATAATTAATTCCCTATATAAGAAAACCCGAATGAAAGTTCGGGTTTTTTATTTTTATGAAAATGGGTAGAGGTTTTATGCCAGAACAACAAGTATGTTTCTTCATAGAAATTCACAAAAATTTGAGACTTTTAGAAAAGTCTGTTGTTGATAGTTATGTTACACTTTGCTCATATTTTTCAAAATAAGGATCATACTATGAATACAACAAAGCCTTTTCCTCTTCCAACAGGATATTTCGGTATTCCTCTTGGTTTGGCAGCCTTATCTTTAGCTTGGTTTCATTTAGAAAACTTATTTCCTGCTGCGCGAATGGTAAGTGATGTTCTTGGCATTGTAGCAAGTGCGGTCTGGATTTTATTTATTTTAATGTATGCGTATAAACTTCGTTATTACTTTGAGGAAGTTCGTGCAGAGTATCATAGCCCAGTTCGTTTTTCCTTTATTGCATTGATTCCTATTACAACTATGTTGGTAGGCGATATTCTTTATCGTTGGAATCCTTTAATTGCTGAAGTTTTAATTTGGATTGGAACGATTGGTCAATTACTTTTCTCAACATTACGTGTCAGTGAATTATGGCAAGGTGGTGTATTTGAGCAACAATCTACTCGACCTCCGTTTTATTTGCCTGCGGTAGCTGCTAATTTTACCAGTGCAAGTTCATTAGCATTACTTGGCTACAACGATTTAGGCTACTTATTCTTTGGCGCAGGAATGATTGCTTGGATTATTTTTGAACCTGTATTATTACAACATTTACGTATTTCATCTCTTGAGCCACAATTTAGAGCCACAATAGGGATTGTTTTAGCACCTGCGTTTGTGTGTGTATCTGCTTATTTATCGATCAATCACGGCGAGGTGGATACGTTAGCTAAAATCCTTTGGGGATATGGATTTTTGCAATTATTTTTCTTATTGCGATTATTCCCTTGGATTGTGGAAAAAGGACTTAACATTGGCTTATGGGCATTCTCATTCGGATTAGCGTCTATGGCAAACAGTGCTACCGCTTTCTATCATGGCAATGTTTTACAAGGCGTGTCTATTTTTGCCTTTGTTTTCTCAAATTTAATGATTGGCTTATTGGTTTTAATGACAATATATAAATTAACTAAAGGGCAGTTTTTCCTAAAATAAGGCATTTAAATCGACTAAGGCAGGGGTTCCCTGCCTTATTTACATATTACATCTATTTGTCTTTTTCTATTTCAATCACTTCTACACAATTTACCGTACCCGCTTTAATTCGCCATTTCACATTAAATTCATACAAACTCATACCATAAATACGATCACTCGGTTTACCTTGTTGATAGGCTGGGCGAGGATCTTGCTCTAGCACTTGGCGAATAAAACGACTTAAGTGCGGTCGTTTTTCTTCTCGTTTTTTTACCGCACTTTTGACTTGCTCGGTAAATTCAACAGTCAGTTTCGCTGGTGGTTTTTCTTGGGCAAAGCTCGATTGTGCATTTGGCTCACTATCCGCATAGGCAATATAGGGTTTGATATCGAAAATGGGCGTGCCATCCACTAAATCCACCGCACCTAAATGGAGAAAAATGTTACCGTTGATGCATTCTACTTGACGTAATTCGACTTTGGATAAACCAAGAGGATTTGGGCGGTGCGTTGCACGTGAAGCAAATACACCAACTCGTTGATTACCGCCTAACCGAGGAGGGCGTACGGTGGGTTGCCATTTTCCTTGTTGGATTTGGTCGAACTGAAAAATTAACCAAAGATGACTGAATTGTTCCAATCCTCTCACGGCTTCAGGCGAATTATAAGGCGGTAAGAGTTCTACAATGCCTACTCCGTCTTCAACTAAATTAGGTTGGCGTGGTACGGAGAATTTTTCTTTATAAGGCGTGTGGATAATGGCGATAGGCGATAAGGTTAAATCATTCATAAATTGGGTGTCTTAGTGTAGAATACGCAACTTATTGTAATCAAAAGTGCGGTCAAAAAAAATGACAAATGAAAAATTGAAAATGTGGTGGGAAACGGCTCGACCAAAAACTTTGCCCTTAGCGTTGGCATCGATTTTCACGGGTTCGGCATTGGGTTATTGGGCGAATCCACAAGGTTTTAATGGGCTTGTAATGGTGCTTTGTTTACTCACGACAATTTTATTGCAGGTGCTTTCTAATTTTGCCAATGATTATGGGGATCATCAAAAAGGTTCAGATACTGAAGAACGTATTGGGCCATTACGTGGCATTCAAAAAGGCGCAATTTCAGCAAAAGAACTGAAATGGGGATTAATTCTAATGGTGACGGCAAGTTTTCTTTCAGGAAGTTTCTTGATTGGAATCGCTTATGAAAATCTCTCAGATTTATTCGCTTTCGCTGGGCTTGGAATTTTAGCTATTGTTGCTGCCATTACTTACACAGTTGGGGTAAAACCTTATGGCTATATGGGCTTGGGCGATATTTCTGTGCTGGTATTTTTTGGTTTGCTTGGTGTTGGCGGTACTTATTATTTGCAAACTCACAGTATTGATAGCCACATTATTTTGCCTGCTATTGGTTCTGGCTTATTGGCAAGTGCGGTATTAAATATCAATAATTTACGCGATATTGAACAGGATGCGAAAGCTAGCAAAAATACCCTAGCCGTTCGTTTAGGTGCATATAAAGGGCGTGTTTATCATTGTATTTTATTAAGTGTGGCGGCCCTATGTTATTTAGCATTTGCGGTGGCAACGGCCATTTCTTGGACAAATTATTTATTTGTATTAGCAATGCCGTTGTTAGCTAAACACGCGATTTTTGTTTATCGTAGTCAGCAGCCAAGTGAATTGCGTCCAATGTTGGCTCAAATGTCTATGATTTCGTTATTAATCAATATCTTGTTTAGTTTAGGCTTGCTTATCGGCTAAATCGGCATATACTAAAGCAAACAAAATTTCAACAATCGATAGGGGAAAGTTATGTTTATTGATACTTCAGAACTTTGCGATCTTTATGCAGAACAAGTGGATGTCGTGGAGCCAATTTTTTCAAGCTTTGGTGGCGTAAGTCATTTTTACGGTAAAGTCACTACAGTAAAATGCTTTGAAAGTAATGGATTAATTGCTGAAGTATTAGAAGAAAACGGCGAAGGTCGAGTGCTTGTCATTGATGGCGGTGGTGCGGTACGCCGTGGTTTGATTGATGCAGAATTGGCTCAACTTGCCGTTGATAATGGTTGGGAAGGCATTATTGTATATGGTGCAGTACGCCAAATTCAGCAATTAGAAAACCTCGATATTGGTATTCACGCCCTTGCGCCAATTCCAGTCAGTGCAGATGAAAGCAGTGCTGGCGAGAGTGATATTCCAGTGAATTTTGGTGGCGTAACCTTTTTCCCAGAAGATTATATTTACGCAGATCTGACAGGAATTATACTTTCGCAAGAGCCTCTAGATTTAGAAGATTAATTTCTACTTGATTAACATCTTAGTATTTTATTTAAGCTTTCCTATTCTAAACGGCGTATCATACTAAAAAATTAAATTGTAACTATATTATATATAAAACCCCGTTCAATTTGAACGGGGTTAAAAGTGCGGTAAATTTTTAATGCGTTTTATGGCTTGTGCTATACAAAATTTTGTCTGTATAAGCTAAAGCAATTGCCGACACTAAAAAGCCCAAATGCAACAATAACTGCCACATCATCGTTTTTTCTGGCATATTGCTTGCATTCACAAAAGTTTGCAACATATGGATAGATGAAATGCCGATAATAGACATAGAAAGTTTAACTTTCAACACGGTGGCATTTACGTGGCTCATCCATTCAGGCTGATCGGGGTGATTACGCGTACGCAATTTAGATACAAAGATTTCATAACCGCCGATAGTCACCATCACAAGCAAGTTGGCGATCATCACGACATCAATCAAATTCAACACGCCTAACATAATTGTGTTGGAATCCATATCATTGACATTAATCACTAACTCCCATAATCCTTTGATAAATTTATAAGAGTAGATTGCAAGGGTGACAATCAAGCCCAAATAAATCGGCACTTGCAACCAGCGACTAGCAAAAATGATTTTCGCGATAATATTCGATTGTTCGTTATATTTCGCATAAGGATCAACAGGTTTGTTTTCTTTCATAAGATTTTATTCCTAAATTAAACAGTGGGTTAAATAAACAAAAAAACCGCAAGAAAATAGCAGTTTTTTTGAAAATAGCAATAAGGAAATTGAGTTATTCTAATTTATTTGAAACTGTAAATAGACTCTCTTAACACACAAGTCGGTTCTAACACCAAAGTGCGGTAATTTTCATTAGGATTTTTAATTCGTTGCAATAGTGTTTCAACAGCGAGTTTGCCAAGTTTAGCTTTCGGTTGGCAAATGGTGGAGAGAGGAGGCGAGAGATAACGAGCCAATTCAATGTCATCATAACCCATAATTGAAAGATCTTGCGGAATACGTAAGCCTTGTTGCTGAATAGCTTGGTATGCACCGACAGCAATGGTGTCACTACAACAAAAAACTGCTGTTGGACGTGAAGATTGAGTAAGTAAAGATTGTATGCCAAGTACACCGCCTTCAAAGTCAAAATGACTTTCGACAATCCAATGAGGATTTAACGCAATTTTTGCTTCCGAGAGCGCATTTTTATAACCTTGCAAACGATTTTGTGCGACAGATTTTTTGAGATTTCCCGTAATAATGCCAATTTTACGATGTCCTGCATCAATTAATGCTTTTGTCGCCAAATAGCCACCAAGTGCTGAATTTTCGAGTATTTTATCTGCATTTAACTCAGTAAACCACCAGTCCATCACAACCAGTGGCAGCGAAATAGCTAACTCTATATCAGCCTGAAAACGGCTATCACCACACATCAAAAGCAAACCATCCACTTGTTTGTGCATTAGAGTTTGCAGATTTTGTTGTAGGCGTTTGGCATCTCCACCCGTTGTAGCAATAATAAGATTATATTGATTTTTCTGACAGTATTGCTCCACGCCAGCCATCACTTCCGCAAAGAAGGGATTATTTGTTGCGGTGACAAGTAGTCCGATAGTTTTGGTTTCGCGCACCTTAAGGCTTCGTGCAACAGCTGAGGGGGTGTAATTCAGTTCAGCGACAATACGCATCACTTTCTCACGAATTTCATCGCTGACAAAACGCGATCCATTAATGACATGTGAAACTGTGGAAGTCGAAACTTGCGCCAGTCGTGCAATATCTTTCATTGTCGCCATAAAAACACCCTAAAAATTCACCGCACTTTAAGCGTGTTCAAGAAATTCCAAAGTTTCTTGCCGCGTTGGAATAGAGGATTGAGCCCCTTTTTTCGTCACACTAATCGCAGCGGCAGCTTGACCAAAATGAATGGCTTCATCAAAGGATTTTTCTTCCAATAAAGCCGTAACAAAACCGCCATTAAATGTATCACCAGCTGCGGTAGTATCTATTGCTTGCACACAAAAGCCCTTAATGATGCGGCTTTTACCTTTTCGACTGACAAACACGCCTTTCGCACCAAGGGTAATCATTACGGTTTTAATGCCTTTATCGTGAAAAACACTCGCAGCTTTCACCGCACTTTGTTCGTCGGTTACCGCTACCCCCGTCAGGATTTCAGCTTCTGTTTCATTTGGTGTAATAATATCAATCAAACTCAATAATTCGTCCGATAAAATCTGCGCTGGAGCAGGATTTAGCACAACCTTGACACCATTTTTCTTAGCGATTTGAGCAGCCAGCTCCACACCAGAAAGTGGGGTTTCTAATTGCATTAACAAGCAATCCGATTGTGCAATTTGCGCCTCACTTTGACGAACAACCATCTCACTCAAATGTGAATTTGCACCGCTAGCCAGCACAATACTGTTCTCGCCCGATTGGGCAACTTGAATAAATGCCATTCCTGTCATTTCCTGTGAAACGGTATTAATATGGGTTGTATCAATTCCTTCTTGTGCAAACGCATTTTTCATTGTTTTGCCTATGCTATCTGATCCAATGCAACTAATGAACGCGACCTTTGCCCCTAAACGAGCGGCTGCCACTGCTTGATTGGCACCTTTGCCACCATAGGCAATTTGATAATTTTGACCTGTTAGCGTTTCACCGGGTTTAGCAAAGTAAGGCACAGAAATAACGTGATCAGCATTGATACTACCGAGAACCGTGAGGGTTTTTCTCATTATTTTATCCTGTATTGTTATATTTTTTCTTTCTACACAATGGGACAATATAATTTGCCCCATAATGTGATATAACGAGCTTATTTAGTAGATAGATTATTCACTTATTACTTTCAAATCTACTGGAATTTTCGCTTCAACTTTTTCGCCCTTTAAGATTTTATCAGCGGTAACAACACCTAATGAACCAATAAGCTCGGGTTGTTGTGCGATAGTTGCTGCCATTTTGCCACTTTTTACCGCTTTAACACCATCATCGGTACCATCAAAACCTACGATAAGGACTTTTTTATTTGCTGCTTTCACCGCACGCAATGCACCTAATGCCATTTCATCATTTTGCGCAAAAATTGCTTGAACATCACCTTTAGATGCCAACAAATTTTCCGTTACATTCAAACCTTTTGTTCGATCAAAATCTGCTGGCTGACTGGCAAGCACATTGAATTTATGAGCATCAATAGCTTGTTTGAAACCCTCACCTCGTTCGCGTGCCGCAGATGTTCCTGCAATACCTTCAAGTTGAATCACCTTGGCATTATCGCCTAATTTCTGTACGATAAAATCACCTGCCATTTTACCACCTGCGATATTGTCAGATGCGATATGGCTCACTACGCTTCCTTTAGCTGCGCCACGATCTAATGTAATTACTGGAATATGCTTACGGTTTGCAATCGCCACTGCGTTGCCAACTGCTTCAGAATCAGTTGGATTGATCAATAATATTTTTGCACCACGCACAGTTAAATCTTCGATATTAGCTAATTCTTTAGCAGGGTCATTTTGTGAATCAAGCACGACTAACTTATAACCTAATTCATCCGCTTTTTTCTGTGCGCCATCTTTTAACGTTACAAAAAATGGGTTATCTAATGTAGATACTGCCAAAGCGATTGTGTCTTGTGCAGAAGTAGAGCTAGAAACAGCCAAACCTAATAATACAGCAGAAGTAAGTGCGGTTAGTTTTTTCATAGTTTCTCCTTAAAGTGAGTTACAGTTTTTTTGTACCAAGATAGTTATCGGCTAAAACAGCAACCAAAATAACCAACGCTTTTGCTATCATTTGATAGTAAGATGAAATATCTAATAAATTTAATGCATTGTTTAAAAATCCGATGATTAATGCACCGATGAGAGTTCCCATTACACGACCTTTCCCCCCCATCAAACTGGTTCCACCGACTACCACGGCGGCAATTGCATCTAATTCATAAGATACGCCAGCAGTGGGTTGAGCGGAAGATAAACGTGAAGTTACAATTAAACCCGCCAGCGCAGAAAGAAATCCACTCACCGCAAAAACAAATACTTTGATTTTATTGACGTTAATACCAGAAAGTTGGGTCGCTGCCTCATTTCCACCTAACGCATAAATATAGCGACCGATTGGTGTGTCTTTTAAAATATACCAAGCAACCGCAAACACGATACTCATAATCCAAATTGGTACTGGGATACCTAAAACATAGCCTGTACCAATGCTAGCAAATAGATCAGCATTATCCGAAAAACCTGTCGTAATAGGACGACCATCTGTATAAACCATTGTTATACCACGCAGTAAGGTCATGGTAACCAAGGTAGCAATAAAAGCTTGAACTTTTCCCTTTGCCACAATTACACCACTTATGCCACCAAGAAGTGTTCCAATCAATAAAACCACAGGAATGACTAAAAAAATAGGCAATTCAATACTCACCATTGAAGCGGCGATTGCACCTGTCAATGCCAATACAGATCCAACAGAAAGATCTATACCTGCAATTAAAATAACGAAAGTCATACCCACTGCAATAATCGCATTAACCGAAGTTTGGCGTAAAATATTCAAAATATTATCTACGCTAAAAAAATCAGGATTAATCATTGATACAATCGCGATAAGAATAATCAACGCAATAAAAGAACGCTGTTCAATCAAAAATCTTCCTATTTGAAAATTAGATGTTTCATTTTTCATCATACTTACCTACTCTTATTTACCAATAGCTGCTGCTAATAACTTTTCTTGTGTTGCCTCTTCACGAGAAAATTCTGCACTAATTTTACCTTCACGCATTACCAACACTCGATCGCTCATACCAAGCACTTCTGGCATATCAGATGAGATCATTAAAATACTCAAGCCCTCTTTCTTAAATTCGTTAATCAACTGATAAATTTCTTTCTTCGCGCCAACATCTACGCCACGAGTTGGTTCATCTAAAATCAACACATTTGGGCGAGTCATTAATCCACGAGCAATTGCCACTTTTTGTTGATTTCCACCAGATAGCAAACCTACTTGTTGATCACGATTAGGTGTTTTAATGTTAAACATCAGAATAAAGTCATCTACTGCCATTTTTTCTGCTTGATGACGAATATTGCCTCTGTTAGAAAAATGATCGAGCGATGTGAGCGACATATTTTCTTTTACTGACATTCCTAAAACCAAGCCATCACCTTTACGATCTTCAGAAATATATACAATACCATTATCCAAACCATCTTGCGGACTGAGATTCTCAATCTCTTGATTTTTTAACCGCACTTTTCCAGCCGTTTTTGGCAAAGCACCGTAAAGTAGCTTGCCGAGTTCCGTTCTACCCGCGCCCATTAAGCCCGAGACACCAACAATTTCACCGGCATGCAATTTGAAGGAAACATCATCAATGCCGCTTCCGCTCACATTTTTCACATCCAATACACATTCGCCTTTTTCTTGTGATAAATGCGGATATTGTTCATCAAGACGACGACCAACCATCATTTCAATTAAATCATCTTCTGTAATCTCTGCCACAATGCGTTCACCGATAAATTGACCATCGCGTAAAACCGTCACATCATCACAAATTTGGAAAATTTCTTTTAAACGATGAGAGATATAAACAATGCCACGATTTTCTGCTTTGAGTTCACGAATCACATTGAATAGGGCTTCGGTCTCCGTATCTGTGAGTGCATCGGTTGGTTCATCCATAATGATAACTTTGGATTCAAAACTTAAGGCTTTGGCTATCTCCACCATTTGTTGCTCACCAATAGAAAGTTCAGCGCAAAGCTGTTTACTGCTGTGAGTTACCCCCAAACGCGCAAGTAGCTTGTCTGCTTCTTGGTGCATTTTCTGCCAGTTAATCGCTCCCCACGAGGTTTTAAATTCACGACCAAGGAAAATGTTTTCTGCAATCGTGAGATTACCGACCAAATTCAGTTCTTGGTGAATAATACTAATGCCAGCTTCCTGTGAGGCTTTAGGTCCATTGAAATTAACTGATCGATTAAGATACTCAATTGTGCCTGCGTCTTTAGAATAAATACCAGTAAGCACCTTCATTAAAGTCGATTTACCCGCCCCATTTTCCCCCATCAATGCCATTACGCGTCCAGCGTAAACAGATAAACAGGCATTATTCAAGGCTTTCACACCTGGAAATGATTTATCAACACCACTAATTTTGAGTAAAGTTTCCATAATTTCACCCTGATTAAAATGGCACGCCAGAATATAAAATCACATTGGCATAAGGTGAACATTCGCCAGTACGAACAATAGCTTTACTTTCGAGGGTGAATTTTTTAAAAGTTTCGTGTGATACAAATTCCACTTGTATTTGATTACCCTGATGGCTTTCAAGTTTTTGAAGTTGTGTTAAAAGTGCGGTCAATATTTCTGGATTTTTTTCTTTAATTTCTTCTGCAATAACAACGCGTTCAACATACATTTCATTCGTTACTACATTCAACGTTTGTAGAAAACTTGGTACACCCGCAGTTAATGCGAGATCGATACGTTCCACACTTAATGGAATTGGAAGTCCCGCATCGCAAATCGTCAAACTTTCTGTGTGACCAACAGAAGCGATACAACGAGAAAGTTGTGCATTTAATAACATTGTTTTTTTCATATATTTCCTCTTTCCATTCTTGTCGAAACGTTTCGATAAGACAAATATAGATAACAAAAATAGAAAAACAACTAAGAAATTTCAAATTTGGGATATTGATCACAAAATTTCTAGATAGGATAAAAAATTCTCCGACCAAATTTACATTCAATCGGAGAATAAATTATTGAAGATTTTCTTGATTTAAGACATTCAATCTAGCCAAATCCAGCTGATTATTCAATAAGTCCACATCGGGCATTGTTTTATTGGCTTTTGCGGAAAGGGTTTTAAATCGTTCTACTTTGCCAACTAAACCTTGTTGGCCAACAAGTGCGGTGACGGTGCTGTTGTATTGGTTGCTGACAGTGGAAAGCGCATTGCCGAGTTTGTTTAAACGCTCTGCCACCAAGCAAATTTGGTTATAGATTTCGCCCGCTTTTTCAGCAATTTCTTTGGCTTCAGCATTACCACGTTCGATACGCCAGAGGTTTGCCACGGTGCGTAAAATCGGCATTAGCGTAGTGTGAGAGACCATAATTACATTGCGTTCATAACCGTAATTAAATAAGGCAGGATCAGCTTTTAAAGCCTCAATATACGCAGGTTCCACCGCAATAAACATAAGAACAAAATTCGGGCTACGCATGCCAATCAGATTGCTGTAATCTTTTTTATGCAGATCGTTAATATGGGTTTTTAATGCGGAAATATGTTCTTTTAGTAAACGCTCACGTTCAAAATCATCCTCAGAATTCACCGTACTTTCGTAAGCCACGAGCGACATTTTGCTGTCGATAATTAAGTGTTTGTCATCAGGTAAATTCAACACAAAATCAGGATAATTTCGCCCGCCTTGTTCATCTTTAAAATGCGCTTGGGCGCGGTAATGTACATTTTCTTCAAGTCCTGCCAGTTGCAACGCTCGTTCTAATTGCACTTCGCCCCAGTTGCCTAACGTTTTCTTTTCGCCTTTCAGTGCAGAAGTTAAATTACTCGCCTCTTGCGACATATTCAGACCAATTTCCAGCACTTTTTTGATTTCAGCTTCCAAGCCTGCATTGCCTTTCACGGATTCGGAGTGAATTTCATTGACGCGTTTTTGGAAACCTTCAATTTGCTCACGGAAAGGCTTGAGCAAGGTTTCCAATGCCGTTTGATTTGATTGACTAAATGATCGACTTTTTTCATCCAAAATCCGATTTGCTAGGTTTTGAAATTCCACGCCCAACTGCTGTTTGGATTGTTCAAAGTTCTGTTGTTGTGCGGAAAAATATTTTTCTTTCTCTGTTAAGGTTGTTTGTAACCCCGTTAATTCTTGAGAAAGTGCGGTCAATTTTTCAGTCAAATTTTGTCGTTCTTGTGTGAGATGATGTATTTGTTCATCACGTTCAGTTAAACGATATTGCAGTCCTTGATTTTCAGTCTGTACTTTAATTGTTTGTTGTTCAAACTGGTTTTTAATGCTACTAAGTTCATCAAATTTACTGGCAAGCTGATTATAATCTTGAGTCGTTTTCGATAATTCTTGATGAAGATGTGTATATTTTTGCTGGCGTAGAATAAGTAATAAAATCAATATAATAACAACAGCTAACAAGCTGAAAAGTAACAAATTTTCTGACATATTTCTCTCTTAATGGAAAACACAAATTGTAGCGAAAAATATTATTTTAATTCTTGCTTTAAAGTGCGGTAAATTTTTTAACTGATTTAGAATTTATATCCATACAAAATTTAATTATTTTAGTCAATTTTGATGGCAATGCTTTAGAAAAACATTGTTGTATTTTAACGGTATTTATCTAAAAACTTGTAATACTGCACACCAATCTTTGTCGCAAGATCTTTGATAATTCGACCACCATAAACAGAAGGGACTTTCAGTCCTTCAAAAATAGATAAACGTTCATCGTCACCCAAAATCGCCTCCGCTACAATTCGCCCCGCAAGACCAGTCAAAGCAACACCGTGACCAGAATAACCATGAGCAAAATAAATATGCGGAGAAATACGACCAAAATGTGGCGTTGAATTTAAGGTCATATCAATCGGGCCAGCCCAGCCATAATCGATTTTTACATTTTCAAGTTGCGGGAATACACACAACATATTTTTCCGCATAATCGCGACCATATCTTTTTCTGAGCTAGAATCACTACCAAAAAGCAAGCGATTGTCAGCACTTAAACGATAATAGTCTAATAATAAATTGTTATCGCACACTGACATGCCATTATTAATGACAGAATCAGCAACCGCTTGGCTTAACGGCTCTGTGGCGATAATAAAACTTTCCACAGGTAATATTTTACGATTAATGCCGTGATGAATAGATTTCGGGAGCGCATCAATATAAGCATTGGTGGCTAAAATAACGTCTTGAGAAATAACCGCACTTTTAGCTGTTTTAACCTCAACGCAACCATTTTTCTCAATCATATCCTCGACAGGAGATTGTTCAAAAATTTGAACGCCCAGATCGACACAAGCTTTCGCTAAACCTAAGCAATAATTAAGTGGATGCAAATGCCCTGAATTACTATCAAATAGCCCCCCCACATAAATATCACTGCCTAAGTGCTGTTTTAATTTAGTTTTATCCCAAAGTTGCATATTCTGATAGCCAAAATTTTTATGACTTTCTTTTTCCATTTCAATTAAGTCATCCATTCGGCGTTCATTTAATGCTAATGTGGCATAGCCTTTTTTCCAGTCGCATTGAATGCCATATTTTTCAATACGTTCATCAATAATATCAATGGTCTCTAATGACATATTCCAAAGTTTATGTGCTTTATCTTCGCCAACTTGTTTAATGTATTCATCAATGCCTTCTTCAAAGCCATTAATTGCCTGCCCACCACTGCGACCAGAAGCACCAAAGCCTACTCTTGCACCCTCTAAGACAATGACTTTTTTTCCTTTCTCCGCCAGTTCTAATGCCGCAGATAAACCAAAAAATCCAGCCCCGATCACACATACATCAGCATGTTCAATTTGAGTGAGCGGCGGGAATTGAAAATCTTGGTTACGAGAGTCGAAATAATAAGAGCGAACGTGTTCTTGATAGGCAAAATTAAGCATAAAAAATCCCTTAGGAAAAAACTGGCAAAATCTTACCCCGAAAGGGAAATATGTCAAACCTTTTAGAAAAAAATGCTATACTGCGCGCGCGCAAAATTTGCGTGTTTTATGATGAACGATAACCCTCGGAGGTCAATAAATTGAAAAAATTCTTTGCTCACTCACTCAAAAATCTTTTCCTTTCCACCACCGCACTTTTTGCGGCTTCCGCTTTTGCCAATAACAAACTTTACGTCTATAACTGGACAGACTATGTGCCTTCTGATTTAGTCGCACAGTTCTCTAAAGAAACTGGCATCGAGGTAATTTATTCTACCTTTGAAAGCAACGAAGAAATGTATGCGAAACTTAAACTTACTCAGAATACTGGTTCTGGCTATGATTTGGTGTTTCCATCAAGTTACTACGTAAATAAAATGATTAAGGAAAAGATGCTTCAACCGATTGATCAAAGTAAATTGACCAATATTCATCAAATCCCTAAACATTTATTAAATAAAGAATTCGACCCAGAAAATAAATATTCATTACCTTACGTTTACGGCTTAACTGGTATTGAAGTTAATGCGGATGAGATTGATCCTAAAACCATCACTAGCTGGGCGGATTTATGGAAACCTGAATTTAAAGGCAAAGTTCTCATGACCAGTGATGCACGTGAAGTGTTCCACGTAGCATTATTACTGGATGGTAAATCGCCAAATACCACCAATGAAGAAGACATCAAAACAGCTTATGAGCGTTTAGAAAAACTGTTACCAAATGTAGCGACTTTTAACTCTGATTCTCCTGAAGTCCCTTACGTACAAGGCGAAGTTGCAATTGGTATGATTTGGAATGGTTCAGCTTATTTAGCGCAGAAAGAAAATCAATCTCTTCAATTTGTGTATCCAAAAGAAGGTGCAATTTTCTGGATGGATAACTATGCGATTCCGACTACAGCAAAAAATGTTGAAGGTGCACATAAGTTCATTGACTTTTTACTTCGCCCTGAAAATGCAAAAATTGTTATCGAACGCATGGGCTTTTCTATGCCAAATAATGGGGCGAAAACATTGCTAAGCGCGGAAGTTGCTAATGATCCAAAATTATTCCCACCAGCGGAAGAAGTAGAAAAAGGAATTATGCAAGGCGATGTAGGAGAAGCTGTTGATATTTATGAAAAATATTGGGGCAAATTAAAAACTAATTAGTTTCTCTATCCTGAAAACAAAAAAGTGCGGTAAAAATTTACCGCACTTTTATATGTAAAATTTTTATCTTTAAAGAATAAAACGGCTCAAATCTTCATTTTCAACCACTTCGCCAAGTGCATCCGCAACATAAGCTGCATCAATATTGACCGTTTGACCATTCATGTCGCTTGCGCTGAAAGAAATTTTATCCATCAAACGCTCCATTACCGTATGCAAACGGCGTGCACCGATATTTTCCGTTTTTTCATTCACTCGGAATGCCGCCTCAGCAATTTTCTTAACCGCCTCTGTTGTAAATTCAATATTCACCCCTTCTGTTGCCATTAGTGCTTTATATTGCTCGGTTAAAGAGGCGTGAGGTTCTGTTAAAATACGCTCAAAATCCGCCGCACTTAATGCGGTAAGTTCAACACGAATCGGCAAACGCCCCTGCAACTCTGGAATTAAATCTGAAGGACGAGCAACTTGGAATGCACCAGATGCAATAAATAAGATATGATCAGTTTTAACCATTCCGTGTTTGGTACTAACAGTCGAGCCTTCTACTAACGGAAGTAAATCACGTTGCACACCTTCACGCGATACATCAGCACCGCTGTATTCGCCTTTCTTACAAATTTTGTCGATTTCATCGATAAAGACGATACCATTTTGTTCCACAGCATCAATGGCTTTTTGTTTAAGTTCTTCAGGGTTAATTAATTTCGCTGCTTCATCATCAATCAACGTTTTCAACGCATCTTTAATTTTCATTTTGCGTTTTTTCGTTTTGTCTGAACCCAAATTTTGGAACAATGATTGCAGTTGATTTGTCATTTCTTCCATGCCTGGAGGAGCCATAATTTCAACCCCCATAGACACGCCAGCAGACACATCAATTTCGATTTCTTTATCATCTAATTGACCTTCACGTAATTTTTTACGGAACGCTTGGCGAGTACTGCTGTGACTATCATGGTTTTCAACTTCGCCCCATTGATTTTTAGCTGGAGGAAGTAAGGCATCCAAGATACGCTCTTCAGCCGCGTCTTCAGCTCTTGCTCTGTTCTTCGCAATTTCCTGCTGGCGAACAAGCTTCATCGCACTATCCGTTAAATCACGAATAATGGAATCCACCTCTTTCCCCACGTAACCCACTTCGGTAAATTTCGTTGCTTCCACTTTGATAAATGGCGCATTAGCTAATTTTGCTAAACGGCGCGCAATTTCAGTTTTACCCACACCAGTTGGGCCAATCATCAGGATATTTTTTGGGGTTACTTCGTGACGCAGAGGTTCTTGAAGCTGCATACGACGCCAACGGTTACGCAACGCAATCGCCACAGCACGTTTTGCATCGGCTTGACCAATAATATGTTGATCTAATTCAGAAACTATTTCGCGAGGAGTCATTTCAGACATAGCTTTTTCCTTAATTCGGTAATTCTTCAATAGTGAAATTGGTATTTGTGAACACGCAAATATCACCAGCAATTCTTAAAGATTTTTCAACAATTTCATGTGCAGAAAGTTCGGTGTTTTCCACCAACGCACGTGCTGCAGACAACGCATAGTTACCACCCGATCCGATTGCTAAAATTTGATCTTCTTCTGGCTGAACCACATCGCCAATACCCGTGATGATTAAACTTTCTTTTTCATCCGCCACAATTAACATCGCTTCTAATTTACGAAGTGCGCGATCTGTACGCCAATCTTTCGCTAATTCCACCGCACTTTTTAGCAAATGCCCTTGATGCATTTCAAGTTTACGTTCAAATAATTCAAAAAGTGTAAATGCATCTGCCGTTCCACCCGCAAAACCAGCAAGCACTTTGCCATTATATAAACGGCGTACTTTACGAGCATTACCTTTCATTACGGTATTGCCTAAAGAAACTTGTCCATCACCGCCTACGACGACTTGCCCATTGCGACGTACGCTTACAATCGTTGTCATTGTTCTGTCCTTTATAAAGTGAAAAGTTGTTCGTTATATGGCGACAAATTGATTAAATTCAAGAGGGAAATTTATATTGTAGATTTATTCTTCACTCATAAATAAAAAATGTGAAGTTGATCATATTTTGAGATAGCAAACGATTGCTAATTATTGAATATAAGCTAAAAAAATGTATGATCTGAGCGGTTTTTAAATCAGCGTTTGTGAGGAAAGGCAATGAAAAACGTCATGAAATTATCTGTAATCGCACTTTTAACTGCAGCTGCAGTTCCAGCGATGGCAGGCAAAACAGAACCTTATACTCAATCTGGCACTAATGCTCGTGAAATGTTACAAGAGCAAGCAATTCATTGGATTAGTGTTGATCAAATCAAACAAAGTTTAGAAGGTAAAGCACCAATTAATGTAAGCTTTGATATTGATGATACCGTGCTTTTCAGTAGCCCTTGCTTTTACCACGGACAACAAAAATTCTCACCAGGTAAACACGATTATTTGAAAAACCAAGATTTCTGGAATGAAGTAAATGCAGGTTGCGATAAATATTCTATTCCTAAACAAATTGCCATAGATTTAATTAATATGCACCAAGCACGTGGCGACCAAGTTTACTTTTTCACTGGCCGTACTGCTGGCAAAGTGGATGGTGTAACACCAATTTTAGAAAAAACGTTCAATATTAAGAATATGCACCCAGTTGAATTTATGGGCAGCCGTGAACGTACAACAAAATATAACAAAACGCCTGCAATCATTTCACATAAAGTGAGTATTCACTATGGCGACAGCGATGATGATGTACTAGCAGCTAAAGAAGCAGGTGTTCGTGGTATTCGTTTAATGCGTGCCGCAAACTCTACTTATCAACCAATGCCAACTTTAGGCGGCTATGGCGAAGAAGTGTTAATCAATTCAAGCTATTAATTGACCGCAAGTTGGGATTTATCTTCCCCCAAAAAGTTAGATTGATTTAGTTCAAGGACTGAGTTCTGTCATTCACAGGGCTCAGCCCTTTTAGTTTCCCTGAATGTGATCATGGTTGTAATAATGAATATACTCATGAGTTGTTTTTTCAGTTGTTTGAACGTCTCAAATCGTTTGTCGTAATAACATTCAGTTTTTAATCGTCCAAAGAAGTTTTCCATCGCATTGTTATCTAAATAATTTCCTTTCCTTGACATATTCTGCTGAATGCTATTCTCTCGTAAAATCGCCTGATAACCGACCATTTGATACAGCCAACCTTGGTCGGAATGTAAAATTGGGTTTTGCGTCTTCAAGTCTTTTTTGTTGGTTGAGTTCTTGCAACTTTTTTAGAATTGCGTTCTCCGCACGTAGTAAATTTTCCAATTCTAGTTCTTCCCCTCATGTTTTCGGTTTAGGTGGCATCTTAGGGTATTTCGGTTTCATGATTGGACGACTTTTAGGTTTGAGGATTAAGCCGTTTATACCTTGTTTTTCAAAGGCTTGCAGCCATTGATTAACAACGCCTGAATTGGTAATGCCAAAATGTAAATATGCGGCTTCTGCAGAAAATTGCCCATTTTTAACCGCTTGTATTATGTTAAGTTTAAATTCAGGTAAGTAATTTTGCTTCTTACTAAGTACGGATAATCTATTGATTTAACTATGATTAATTGGTTAATCCAACGTTTTAGTGTTATTTAGGCAAGTTGAAAATACCTGCGGGTAAGTGAACGATTTTTACCATTTTGAAGATCAAATTCGATGACTTGTTGTTTGAAAAGAGTGTTGTATTTGGTCATAAAAAATCTACACCTTAGTTGGTTATTTAGTCAATTTTTGGGGTGTAGATCATAAAATGCGTTTTTTACTACTAACTTTTTTAGGTTAATCAAGCGTCTTCCTATTTTAATAAGGAATTATCGAGTGACAAATCTTCATTTTTATTTACACCTATACCGCGTGCGATAACATTTTTGGCAATTTCGTGTGCATCTTCTAAGGAATGTTCCGTATAGCTTCCGCATTGATAGATATTTAATTCGGGAATAGAAGCTTGATCTTGTACACCTAAAACATCTTGCATTGAAGCTAACCAAGCCTCAGACACTTCCTGTTCATTTGGTGTGCCAATCAAAGACATATAAAATCCCGTGCGACATCCCATCGGAGAAATATCAATAATTTCTATGCTATCGCCATTTAAATGATCGCGCATAAATCCAGCAAATAAATGTTCAAGTGTATGAATGCCTTTTGGGGAAAGAATTTCTTTGTTTGGAATACAAAAACGTAAATCAAAAACAGTAATATTATCGCCTTTTGGCGTGCGCATCGTTTTTGCAATGCGTACTGCAGGTGCGTTCATTTTTGTGTGATCCACTTTAAAACTATCAAGTAATGGCATAAATTTTCCTTATAAATCAGTTGGTTAAGAAATAATTGAATAAATATTTATTTTTTACAAATTTTAATGAACTTTATAGTAAGGTTCATTGTCTTATAGAACAAGCAACTTGCAGTTGTTTTAATAAAATTGGTTCCTTAGGTTATTGCCCCACATTTATTGTGGGGTTTCTTTTATGCAAAAATTTTTATTTTGAAAATTTTTAAAAAATTTTGAACTTTCTTATAAAGCATTAGTCTTATAGTGTAAGCAACTTGCAGTTGTTTTAATAAAATTGGTTCCTTAGGTTATTTGCCCCACATTTATTGTGGGGTTTTTTCTTGCTCATTTTATAATAAGAATGGTGTACTCAAAAACAATAACGCAATATAACGAACCATTTTTCCCAGAAAGATAAAGAGACTACTCGTTACAAAATTTAATCTTAACCAACCAGCTATGGCACAAAATAAATCGCCAACTACAGGCAGCCAGCTCAAAAGTAAAGCAATCGCCCCATAACGCCGTAGCTGATGTATTGCCCATAAAGTGCGGTAATTTTTGGGATCGAATTTTGGCATCCATCGTCCAATTCCGTAAGTGGTTAAACTTCCTAAGCTATTTCCAGCGGTTGCAATCAATATTAGAGCTAATATATCTGCGTTAAATAAAGAACCTAACATTAATTTAGGTACAGCAAGCGCAACAAATATAACTTCTGAATTACCTGGTAATACTGTTGCACTCAAAAATGCGCTGATAAACATAAAGCATAAGCTATTAGCCTGCCAAAAATCAGCACTAAAAAATGAAAAAATATCCATTATCTTGGCGAAATAATTTCTCGTGTGCGAACATCAAACACATCCATTCCCGCACTTAATCCTGCTTGCACGCCTAAATCTGCATCTTCAAATACGATACAACGACTTGGATTTGCTTGAATTAACTCCGCACAGCGTAAAAAAGTTTCTGGATGTGGTTTATGTTCTTTTACATCATCTGCACTGACAATGGCATTAAAGTAAGGTGCGATAGCCAGTTTATCCATCAACATATCAATAATTTTACGGTGTGAGCCAGAACCTAAAGCAATCGGCTTTTTCTGATGGAAGGATTTAACAATTTCAAAGGTTGGCAATAACTTTGATTGAGTCGGAATAAGTTGATAAGACAACTCACGTTTTGCAGCCAGCACATCCTCAATTCGATCTAGTGGCATATTCGCCGCTTTCATCATTTCCCCCGCGATAGTTCGAACCGTCGCCCCGCCGAAGTTATACATAATTTGAAAATCAAATTCATAGCCAAATTTCTTTCCCACCATTGTCCAAGCCTGCGCATGCACGGGCATGGTATCAATTAAAGTTCCATCCATATCAAAAATCAATCCTTCATATGGATTGAAGATCTCGTAATCTAACATTTTTACATCCTTACAAATTTTTTTACCATTTTCCTACAAAACTGTGATCTATGCACTGTTTTATTTCAGTAAAGTGCGGTAAATTAGCGAACAAATTTTGAACTAACAAAAACAAATGCGGTTATTTAAGCAACTAGAACGTTGGAAAATTCGCAAGCAAATAAATCAATCTATTATTGATGTGATATTTCGTTTACGAAATCGATTAGCTCATTACTGGCAAGCTGATGTGAATACGCCTCAAGTGGATTTTATGCTGCTACACATTGCTTGCAGCTTAGGTCGAATAGAACGAGGAGGTTGTGTTTCTCCGCTTTATTCAGAAATGCTCGAAGAAATGCAAAGTGCGGTCATTTTTCCACAAGTTTTAGCTATTCATCAAGATTTACTCAAGTTAATGCCATTTTCCATTCCTGAAGCAGAACAAACTTATTTTTTAGCGAACATTCATTCTTTGGTTCTTGAACAGAAGCAATTAAAGCCTTTGAAATGAATTATGCGGAGGTGCATTCAATTTATGGTGTAAAACTGGACATTGATTCGGTAAATAATTCATCAAATTACTAAAAACATTAAGGAAATTTACCGCACTTTTAAGTAAAATAGCGTAATTTTTCAAAGAGATAATAAATATGAAAGCCAAATTAGTCAGTTTACTTGCGCAAGCAAATATAAAAATAAGTGATCAACAAATTCAGCAGTTGATTAATCTGGTCAATTTACTCAATAAATGGAATAAAGCTTATAATTTGACGTCAGTTCGTGATCCACAAGAAATGTTAGTTAAACATATTTTAGATAGTCTTGTTGTAAGTCCTTATTTACAAGGTGATCGTTTTATTGATGTCGGTACAGGGCCTGGTTTGCCTGGTTTACCTTTGGCAATTATTAATCCTTCCAAACAATTTGTCCTCCTTGATAGCTTAGGTAAGCGTATTAGTTTTATTCGAAATGCTATACGTGAGCTTAGACTAACTAATGTAACCCCCGTTTTAAGTCGAGTAGAAGAATATCAACCTGAAGATAAATTTGATGGTGTATTAAGCCGTGCTTTTGCTTCGTTAAAAGATATGACAGATTGGTGTCATCATTTACCAAAAGAAAATGGATATTTTTATGCATTAAAAGGGATTTATCAGGAAGATGAAATTAATGAATTGAATAAAAAATATACTATTCAAAAAGTGATTGAATTATCTGTTCCTGAACTTATAGGCGAACGACATTTAATCGTTTTACGTTAAAAAGTAACAAATAGATAAATTATTTTCTAAAAGTGTGATTTATATAACACTTTTTATGTGTTTTTAAGTTGAATCTAAAGCCAGCAAAGGTATAATCGGCAGGCTAAAATTATTTTATAAAAGTGATGTCGCGCATTTTATCTCACGCTAAAAAAAACTACAGAAAAGCTATTGTTATTGAGAGTCTTTTGCTTGTAGTTTTTTATTTGCTTATTTATGGATGGCAACGCCAAAGTGCGGTAGATTTTAGCTACGGTTTTTTAAGTGCCTTTTTGCCTTTTTGTACATTTATATTTATCATTTTTTACAGAAAACAAAATTTTTCAACAAAACTGACCGCACTTTATCGTGCTGAAGCAATAAAGTTTATTTTAACGATGGTTTTTATCATTATTGCCATCAAATGGTTATTCGTTATCAATTTTATTGCGTTTTTTGTTGGTTTTTTATTGGCATTAGTGCTGAATAATATTATTCCACTTATTCTCAATAAAATTTAACTTTGGGTTATTCTTCTTCAGAACAAAGGATCGATTATGTCTGGACAAACAACATCGGAATACATTAGCCACCATTTATCCTTTCTCAAAACAGGGGATGGATTTTGGAATGTTCATATAGATACGTTGTTCTTTTCTATTCTTGCTGCGGTTATTTTCCTATTTGTTTTTTCTCGAGTAGGGAAAAAAGCAACAACTGGCGTTCCAGGAAAAATGCAATGCTTAGTTGAAATTGTTGTGGAATGGGTTAATGGAATCGTGAAAGAAAATTTTCATGGTCCACGTAACGTAGTTGCACCACTTGCATTAACAATTTTCTGTTGGGTATTCATCATGAATGCTATCGACTTAATTCCTGTTGATTTCTTACCTCAATTTGCAGGTTTGTTCGGTATTCATTATCTTCGTGCAGTGCCGACAGCAGATATTAGCGCAACTTTGGGTATGTCCATTTGTGTTTTCTTTTTAATTCTTTTCTACACAATAAAATCTAAAGGATTCAAAGGTTTAGTTAAAGAATATACGCTTCATCCATTCAATCATTGGGCGTTTATTCCTGTTAACTTTATTCTTGAAACGGTGACTTTATTGGCTAAACCAATTTCACTTGCTTTCCGTTTATTCGGTAACATGTATGCAGGAGAGTTAATCTTTATTCTTATCGCTGTAATGTATTCCGCTAATATGGCCATTGCAGCATTAGGGATTCCGTTACATCTTGCTTGGGCTATTTTCCATATTTTGGTTATTACCTTGCAGGCTTTCATCTTTATGATGTTGACGGTTGTTTATTTAAGTATTGCTTATAACAAAGCAGATCATTAATCGTTTTTTATTAACCAGCTCTAGGGCTAAAACTTAACTTCTATTGGAGAAAATTATGGAAACTGTAATTACAGCGACAATCATCGGTGCATCAATTCTTCTTGCATTTGCTGCATTAGGTACTGCAATTGGCTTTGCTATTCTAGGTGGTAAATTCTTAGAATCATCAGCTCGCCAACCAGAATTAGCATCTAGCTTACAAACTAAAATGTTTATCGTAGCTGGTCTTTTAGATGCGATTGCAATGATTGCTGTTGGTATTTCATTACTTTTCATTTTCGCAAACCCATTCATCGGTTTATTAAACTAATCACCTTATTTGCTTATCAACGTAAAACAAGCATAGTAAGGAGGACGTTGTGAATTTAAATGCAACATTGATTGGTCAACTTATCGCATTCGCACTTTTTGTGTGGTTTTGCATGAAGTTTGTTTGGCCACCAATTATTAATGCGATTGAAACACGTCAAAGCCAAATTGCGAACGCTTTAGCGTCAGCTGAAGCAGCTAAAAAAGAGCAAGCAGATACGAAAAATCTTGTTGAACAAGAACTTTCAGCTGCAAAAGTACAAGCTCAAGACATTTTAGATGCTGCGAATAAACGTCGCAATGAAGTATTAGACGAAGTGAAGGCAGAAGCCGAAGAACTAAAAGCAAAAATTATTGCTCAAGGTTATGCAGAAGTAGAAGCAGAACGTAAACGTGTTCAAGAAGAATTACGTCTTAAGGTGGCTTCATTGGCTGTGGCTGGTGCTGAGAAAATTGTGGGTCGTTCTATTGATGAAGCGGCAAACAATGACATTATTGATAAATTAGTTGCAGAGTTATAAGAGGCTTAGCTTATGTCAGAATTAACTACAATAGCTCGCCCTTATGCAAAAGCTGCATTCGACTTTGCCATTGAACAAAGTGCGGTCGAAAAATGGACTGAAATGTTAGGTTTTGCTGCTGCCGTAGCTGAAGATGAAACGGTAAAAGCTTACTTAAGTAGTTCTCTTTCTGCACAGAAATTAGCTGATACAGTAATTTCTATTTGTGGCGAACAATTGGATCAATATGGGCAAAATCTTATTCGGTTAATGGCTGAAAATAAGCGTTTGAGTGCTATTCCTGCGGTGTTTGAAGAATTTAAACATCACGTAGAGGAACACCAAGCTATTGCAGAAGTTGAAGTAACATCTGCGCAACCATTGAATGCAACACAAATCGAAAAAATTGCAGCTGCAATGGAAAAAAGATTAGCTCGCAAAGTGAAATTAAATTGCAACGTGGATAACGCACTTATTGCTGGTGTGATTGTTCGTACTGAAGACTTTGTGATTGACGGAAGTAGCCGTGGGCAACTTACTCGTCTCGCAAACGAGTTGCAATTATAAGAGGAATACAAGATGCAACTAAATTCAACTGAAATTAGTGAATTGATTAAAAAACGCATCGCTCAATTCGACGTGGTCAGTGAAGCGCGTAATACAGGGACAATTGTTTCTGTAAGCGATGGTATTATTCGCATCCACGGTTTAAGCGATGTGATGCAAGGTGAAATGATCGCCTTACCAGGTAATCGTTATGCGATGGCACTTAACCTTGAACGCGATTCTGTTGGTGCTGTAGTTATGGGACCTTACGCAGATTTAGCGGAAGGTATGGAAGTTCAATGTACAGGTCGTATTCTTGAAGTACCAGTTGGTCGTGGTTTATTAGGTCGTGTAGTTAATACGCTTGGTCAGCCAATCGATGGTAAAGGCGAAATTGAAAATGATGGTTTCTCACCAGTAGAAGTGATTGCGCCGGGTGTTATCGATCGTCGTTCTGTTGATCAACCTGTTCAAACTGGTTATAAAGCTGTCGATTCTATGGTACCGATTGGTCGTGGTCAGCGTGAGTTAATCATCGGTGACCGTCAAACGGGTAAAACTGCGTTAGCAATTGACGCTATTATTAATCAGCGTAATTCAGGTATTAAATGTATCTATGTTGCGATTGGTCAAAAAGCCTCTACTATTGCAAACGTCGTGCGTAAATTAGAAGAACATGGTGCGCTTGCAAATACTATCGTGGTAGCTGCATCTGCATCTGAATCAGCAGCGTTACAATATTTAGCCCCTTATGCTGGTTGTGCGATGGGGGAATATTTCCGTGATCGCGGCGAAGATGCGTTAATTGTTTATGATGATTTATCAAAACAAGCCGTAGCTTATCGTCAAATTTCATTATTATTACGTCGTCCACCAGGTCGTGAAGCCTATCCAGGTGATGTGTTCTATTTACATTCTCGTTTACTAGAACGTGCTTCTCGTGTAAATGAAGATTATGTAGAAAAATTCACTAAAGGTGAAGTGAAAGGAAAAACAGGTTCTTTAACCGCACTTCCGATTATTGAAACCCAAGCTGGTGACGTATCTGCGTTTGTTCCAACCAACGTAATTTCTATTACCGATGGTCAGATCTTCTTAGAATCTAACTTGTTTAACTCAGGTATTCGTCCTGCGGTAAACCCAGGTATTTCAGTATCTCGTGTTGGTGGTTCAGCACAAACTAAAGTTATTAAGAAATTAGCGGGTGGTATTCGTACCGCGCTAGCTCAATATCGTGAATTAGCAGCGTTTGCACAGTTTGCATCAGATCTAGATGATGCGACTCGTAAGCAACTTTCTCACGGTGAAAAAGTAACTGAATTATTAAAACAAAAACAATTCGCGCCATTATCTGTTGCAGAACAAGCGGTTGTATTGTTTGCTGTTGAATTTGGTTATTTGGATGACGTGGAATTATCAAAAATTGCAAGTTTTGAGACCGCACTTTTAGATTATTCTAACCGTAATCACGCTGAATTTATGCAAGAGCTTAATAAAACCGGTAACTATAATGATGAAATCAAAGATACGTTAAAAAGTATTTTAGATGGTTTTAAAGCGAATAGTGCTTGGTAGTAACGGAGAGATAAGATGGCAGGTGCAAAAGAGATAAAAACCAAAATTGCCAGTGTACAAAGTACACAAAAAATCACTAAGGCAATGGAAATGGTGGCAACCTCGAAAATGCGTAAAACGCAGGATCGTATGGCTGCATCTCGTCCGTATTCTGAAACTATCCGTAATGTTATTAGTCATGTGTCTAAGGCAAGTATCGGTTATAAACATCCGTTCTTAGTTGAACGAGAAGTGAAGAAAATCGGTATCTTGGTTATTTCAACAGATCGTGGGATGTGTGGTGGGTTAAATGTTAATTTATTCAAAACCATACTTAACCAAATAAAAAATTGGAAAGAACAAAATATTTCTACAGATTTGGGCTTAATAGGTTCAAAAGGGATTAGTTTTTTCCGTTCCTTTGGATTTAATATCAAAGGTCAGCTTTCTGGTTTAGGCGATACGCCCGCTCTAGAAGAGTTAATTGGTGTGGCAAATACAATGTTTGATGCTTATCGTAATGGTGAAATTGATGCAGTTTATATTGCATACAATAAATTTGTTAATACGATGTCGCAAAAACCTGTTGTGCAACAGTTAGTTCCTTTACCAGAATCTAAAGACGATCATTTAAATGAAAGACAACAGACTTGGGATTATCTTTATGAGCCAGAACCAAAGGCACTTTTAGATAGCCTTTTAGTTCGTTATTTAGAATCCCAAATTTATCAAGCGGTTGTAGATAATTTAGCTTCAGAACAAGCGGCTCGAATGGTAGCAATGAAAGCAGCAACGGATAATGCAGGTAATTTAATTAATGATCTGCGGTTGGTGTACAACAAAGCTCGTCAAGCAAGTATCACAAATGAATTGAATGAAATCGTAGCCGGTGCGGCAGCGATTTAAGAAAAGAGGAACGGTAATGTCAGCAGGAAAAATTGTACAAATCATCGGTGCGGTGATTGACGTTGAATTTCCACAAGATGCAGTGCCAAAAGTTTACGATGCATTAAAAGTTGAATCAGGTTTAACACTTGAGGTGCAACAACAATTAGGTGGCGGAGTAGTTCGTTGTATTGCATTGGGTACATCTGATGGTTTAAAACGTGGCTTAAAAGTAGAAAACACAAATAACCCAATTCAAGTACCAGTAGGTACAAAAACACTTGGTCGTATTATGAATGTGTTGGGCGAACCAATTGACGAACAAGGAGCAATTGGTGAAGAAGAGCGTTGGGCTATCCACCGTTCGGCACCGAGCTATGAAGAACAATCAAACAGTACGGAATTATTAGAAACTGGTATCAAAGTGATCGACTTAATTTGTCCATTCGCAAAAGGTGGTAAAGTTGGTTTATTCGGCGGTGCAGGTGTAGGTAAAACCGTAAATATGATGGAGTTGATTCGTAATATTGCGATTGAGCATTCAGGTTACTCTGTATTTGCGGGTGTAGGCGAACGTACTCGTGAAGGTAATGACTTCTATCATGAAATGAAAGATTCTAACGTATTAGATAAAGTATCTTTGGTTTATGGTCAAATGAACGAGCCACCAGGTAACCGTTTACGTGTTGCATTGACTGGTTTAACTATGGCTGAAAAATTCCGTGATGAAGGTCGAGATGTATTATTCTTTGTGGATAATATCTATCGTTATACCCTTGCTGGTACTGAAGTATCTGCGTTATTAGGTCGTATGCCATCCGCGGTAGGTTATCAACCGACATTGGCAGAAGAAATGGGTGTGTTACAAGAACGTATCACTTCAACCAAAACAGGTTCTATCACTTCTGTGCAAGCGGTGTACGTACCAGCGGATGACTTAACTGACCCATCTCCAGCAACAACTTTCGCACATTTAGACTCAACTGTTGTATTAAGTCGTCAAATCGCATCTTTAGGTATTTACCCTGCGGTTGATCCATTAGATTCAACTTCACGTCAGCTAGACCCGCTTGTTGTTGGTCAAGAACATTATGATGTTGCTCGTGGTGTACAAGGTATTTTACAACGTTATAAAGAATTGAAAGATATTATCGCAATTCTTGGTATGGATGAATTATCTGAAGAAGATAAACTAGTGGTAGCACGTGCACGTAAAATTGAACGTTTCTTATCACAACCATTCTTTGTTGCAGAAGTCTTCACAGGTTCACCAGGTAAATACGTGACATTAAAAGACACCATCCGTGGCTTCAAAGGTATCTTAGATGGCGAATATGACCATATTCCTGAACAAGCGTTCTATATGGTTGGTTCAATCGATGAAGTGTTAGAAAAAGCCAAAAATATGTAATCACTTCAAGTCATTTGAAGGAGAACAAAATGGCGACATTTAATTTAACAATAGTAAGCGCAGAGCAGAAAATCTTTGAAGGTGAAGTAAAACAAATTCAGGTAACTGGTGTGGAAGGGGAGCTTGGTATTTTGCCCGGACATACGCCATTGCTAACAGCAATTAAGCCTGGGATTGTTAAATTTACTCTTAAAGATGGGAATGAAGAAGTTATCTATGTTTCTGGTGGTTTTTTAGAAGTTCAACCAAATATTGTGACAGTATTAGCAGATATTGCTATTCGAGGTAGTGAATTAGATGCAGATCGTATTCACGAAGCAAAACGTAAAGCAGAAGAAAATATAGTATCTCGCGGATCTGATGCAGATCACGACTTACTTGTTGCAAAACTTTCTAAAGAGTTAGCAAAACTTCGAGCTTATGAACTCACTGAAAAACTATTGAAAACAAGACGATAATTGAAAGTATAATATAGATGAAGTGAACTTCATTTAGTTTAAGGGCTAAGTTCTATAATTTTAGAACTTAGCCTTTTTGTTGTATAAGATTAATGATAAGTTTTGTCTGAAATTTTTATCTAAATTAATTAGGACAATATTTACTCTTTTTTAGATAAAAAGTGCGGTAAATTTTTAGTTTGTTTTTAACCTACAACAAAGGGTAAATAACCCGCACGAATCGCAAATGGAATGGATGTAATGAGCACGCCTAATACCAATACGATAATTAAAGTCAGATTTCCTCCCCACACTTTGTATGGCAAATTAGCGTGGGCACGACGAGCTTTCCAAACAAGGCTAACTGGCAATACTACGGCGTAGAATGCAAACATTTGACCTGCGTAGCCTAGTGCTAAAATAAAACCTTCTGGGTAAAATAATGCAAAAACAAGTGGTGGAATAAAAGTCAGTAAACCAAGTGAAATTCTACCTGCTGTAACGTTAAATGAACGTTTTAGTAAATCTTCAATACATTCTAATAATCCTAATCCCACACCTAAGAAAGAAGTGATAAGTGCTAATGTAGAAAATAATTTTACCGCACTTGCGATCACATTGCTTCCAGTGATGGCGAAGGTTGCTTTTACTAAGCCATTTAAAGTCGCATCTTCTTTTAAGATTTGTAAAAATTCATTTTGTGTAAGCAAGCCGTGCGTGGATAGTTGCCATAGAATATAAGCGCAAAGTGTTATGGCAGAGCCGACCAAAATAGAGAAGCGCAATGCTTTTACATTGCCATCTAAGTATTTATTTAAACTTGGAATGGAACCGTGGAAACCAAACGCCGTGAAAAATACAGGGCTTGCAGAGATAATTAAAGCCTTATCAATTGGCGTCGCCATTAAGTTATCAAATTTGATTTCTGGCAACATTAAGCTTAACACCACGGCAAAGGCAGCAAGCATAACGAAAAATAACACGCGATTAATTTTATCTACGCTATGTGTGCCGATGACGATAAATGAACCGAAAATCACGGTAAATAATAAGACGCTAACTTTATCGCCAAAACTTTCTGGTAATAAATCTTTTAGTAGTGAACCGCCACCGCTGATATAAGCGGCAATTAATGCATATAAGAAAATAATTAGCACGGCTGTGGCAATAATGCATCCTGCTTTACCAAAATATTGTTCTGCAAGTGTGCCGATACCTGCATCACTTTCCGCAGTTTGATAGAGTTCAACGAATAAAAGTGCGCTAAAAGTTAATAATGCCCAAAGCCCCAATAACAAGACTAAAGTAAAGCCGAAGCCAATGCCAGCAGAAGTGAGTGGCATAGCCAACATTCCCGCGCCAATCATCGTACCAGCAACAAGAAGTGTGCTGCCTACAGTTTTGTTCATTTTTGTTTCCTTATGATGTAATAAAAAATTTACGATAATTGTATTGTATAATTTACAGTCTGTAAATAAAATTTATAAATTGTGAATTTTTTACTATCTTCCTTGCTATATTGTTGCTTAAGAAGAAGGAATAAAATGATATTTCCTAAATTTTGTTGTTTATCAATACATTTAATAACCACAGTTTCACTGTATTTTACGATGATATTGAATTGTCCAAACAAATCTTCTAATTGCTCACTTAATATTGCCTGACAATTTTCTTATTTATTTCCTCCTTCTGGATGTAATTCAATCCCTTGATGGCGTTCTTGTAGTTTTGCGATAATTTCGTACCACTGAAGATCTTGATTGTGTAATAATACGGTTAAGTGATAGACCAAATCTGTAGCTTCAGAAATGACTTCTGCTTTATCTTGTGCGACCGCAGCCAAGGCAGTTTCCACACCTTCTTCCCCCACTTTTTGGGCGATTTTTTTGGTACCTTTTGCGTGTAATGTTGCAGTATAAGAATTAGAAGGATCTGCATTTTTCTTTTCTTTTAAATGTTGTTCTAATTTTATAAACCACGCCCAATTTGCAAATTGTTGCTTCTTGTTCTCTGATTGTGGAGAGGTAAATTGATGGAAGCAGCTGTATTCACCTGTGTGGCAAGTTGCCCCAATGGGATCAACTAAAATGAGCAAAGTGTCGTTATCGCAATCTAAGCTCATTTCTTCCACATTTAAAAAATTGCCCGAGATTTCTCCTTTTGTCCATAATCGTTGTTTGGTACGAGAGAAGAAAGTTACTTTACGTTCTTTGATGGTTTTTGTAAGGGCTTCTTCATTCATATAGCCAAGCATTAGTACCTCACGAGTACTTATATTTTGAATAATAACAGGAAGAAGACCATTAACTTTTTGCCAGTCTATTTTAGTAATATTCATTATTCACTCCGAATCTCGATGGCTGATTTCACAAGGTAGGATTTTAACTCGCCAATTTCAATAATCTGTTTATGGAATACGCTGGCAGCTAATGCCCCATCTACTTTTGCTTCAATAAAAGCATCACGAAAATGTACCATTTTACCCGCACCGCCAGATGCAATTAGAGGTACTCTACATACTCCTCGCACCAGCTTGAGCTGGGCTAAATCGTACCCGTTTCGTAAACCATCTTGATTCATCATATTTAGCACGATTTCTCCTGCACCGCATTGTTGTACTTCTTTTACCCAATCTAACAACTGCCAATGAGTTTGTCGGGTACGTGTTTCATCGCCTGTATATTGGTTTACCCAATACTTACCTGTTTCCTGTTCAAACCAACTATCAATACCTACTACAATCGCTTGTACGCCAAAACGATCTGCTAAGCGAGAAATGAGCGTTGGATCAGCGAGAGCAGGGGAATTAATCGAAATTTTATCCGCCCCAAATGCAAACAATTTTTCCGCATCTTCAATGGTTTTAATCCCACCTGCTACGCAAAACGGAATATCAATTGCCTGAGCGATTCGTTCTACCCAACTTTTATCCACAGTACGACCGTCTGATGAAGCCGTAATATCATAAAATACCAATTCATCAGCTCCTTCTTGCGCATAGCGTTGAGCAAGTGGCACAATATCGCCAATAATTTCGTGGTTACGGAATTGTACCCCTTTTACCACCTGTCCATCACGTACATCCAAACAAGGAATTATCCGTTTTGCCAACATTTGATTGCCTCCGAAAGCGTAAATTTTCCTTCTAATAAAGCGCGACCTACAATTACACCTGACACACCTGTGCCTTTTAGAGCCTCAATATCAGCCAGTGAACCAATCCCTCCAGAAGATTGAAACTGAATAGGTGGATATTTCTCACAAATTTCTTGATAAAGTCCAATATTTGAACCTGTCAAGGTGCCATCGCGTGAAATATCGGTACATAAAACTTGTTGTAAGCCAACGGTTTGGAAATCTTCGATCAACGTTTCTAATAGTACACCACTTTCTTCCTGCCAACCGCTAATCGCAACGATTTTCTGACCGCTTGCATTAATATTCACGTCTAATGCTAGAACAAATTTTTCCGCACCATATTTGATGAACCAGTTTTTCACCATTGAACGATGAGTTACGGCGGTTGAACCAATCACCACGCGATTCGCACCCACAGCCAATAAATCTGCCACATCTTGCTCTGTACGAATGCCTCCTCCCACTTGTACTTTACATTGTGTTGCTTCAACGATTTTTCCAATAAGTGCGGTTTGTCTTGACTGGGGATTTTTCGCTCCCGTTAAATCGACTAGATGTAGTTGTTTTGCTCCTTGACGTACATAATTATCAAATTGCTTAATTGGATTGTCAGAATAGGTAGTTTGCTTGGCATAATCGCCTTGGTGTAACCGCACAACTTGACCATTGATAAGATCAAGAGCAGGGATAATAATAGATTGTTTCATTATGTTTGATCCTGTATGACTATATGATCTAGTGATTAAAACGGTACTTTTTCCACAAAATTTTTTAGCAACAACGCACCATTTTTACCCGAACGTTCGGGATGAAATTGTACACCGTAAAAATTTTCTTTCGCTATCGCAGCAGAAAAATTCACACCATAATTGCTTATTGCCACCGAATGTTCATTCGGGCTAACTGCATAACTATGCACAAAATAGAAGTGACTATTTTGCACAATACCATCAAATAACGGACAGTTTTTTACAAATTGCACGCGATTCCATCCCATTTGAGGTAACGGTAAACCCGTATCGGGAATTCGATTAGTTTTTCCGCTTATTAGGTTTAAGGTCGGCACATTACCCTCTTCGGAAAATTCGGTCATTAACTGCATACCCAAACAAATTCCTAGCACTGGTTGTGTTAGATTTTGAATGGTTTCGATCAATTGACGTTCTTGTAAATTATACATTGCTGCATTTGCAGTGCCTACGCCAGGTAAAATCAGCTTATCGGCAGATTTGATTTTATTAAGATCAAAAGTGATCTCGGTATTGTAACCTAATCGGTCAAAGGCGAATTTTACAGAAGAAAGGTTGGCACAACCTGTGTCTATAATCGTGATGTTTGTCATTTTTTTATCCTTTTACAATAGGTCGAATTTTGCAAAAATACGACAAAAATTAACCGCTCTTTCAACTATAAAACTCCTTTTGAACTTGGCATTTCATTTCCTTCAATCCGAATCGCCTGTCTTAATGTTCTCCCAAAGGCTTTAAACAAGCTCTCTATTTTATGATGATCGTTATTACCCGTGACATTTAAATGAAGCGTGGCAAGCATTGAAAATGCCAAAGATTGAAAGAAATGTTCAGTGAGTTCCGTACTAAAATCACCCACTTTATCGCGTTTAAAGCAGGCATTGAATTTGATCCAAGGTCTGCCCGATAAATCTAAAGCACATTCTGCTTTACATTCGTCCATTGGAAGCACAAAGCCGAAACGGGCAATACCACGTTTGTCACCAATGGCTTGTTTCAGTGCTTGTCCAAGGGCGAGAGCGGTGTCCTCCACCGTGTGATGTTCGTCAATCCATAAATCGCCTTTACACTGCACGTTCATTCTAAACCCACCGTGTGTGGCGATTTGATCGAGCATATGGTCAAAAAAACCAACGCCGGTTTTGATTTCATTTACACCAGCTTCATCTAGCCAAACCTGCACTTTAATATCGGTCTCTTTAGTTTGACGAATTACTTCTGCAAAACGTGGCGGACGTTTGCCACAGTTTGTGACCGTTTCCCCCAACAATTTTTCTGCAATCAGATCCCAATTCATTTTCTGTGGATCGTATTGAATAGCTCGAATACCTAGATTTTCTGCTAATTGCATATCGGTCTCTCGGTCACCAATGACAAAAGAGCGGTCAATATCGAATAAATTTTTACGAATATAGTGATCAAGCAACTTAATTTTTGGTTTGCGACATAGACAATTTTCTTCGGGCTTATGCGGGCAAATGAGTACTTCATCAAAGGTAATGCCCTGAGATTCAAATAATGCCATCATTACATTGTGGGGCTTATCAAAATCTGTTTGCGGAAAAGCATCCGTACCAAGCCCATCTTGATTAGAAACTATCACAAAACGGTATTTCGCTTTCAGTCTGAGGAGTGCGGGAATCACTTTCGGTTCTAATTTTAGTTTCTCTAAACTGTCAATTTGAAAATCAGTTTTTGGTTCATCAATTAATGTGCCGTCTCGGTCGATAAAAAGAGTAGGTTGCATATTTTTCTCCGTGTATGTTATATGAATGGTATGAGGTTTATCATTTGCTTTATACAAACAGTATAAAACTAAATAATCTCGAATCGCTCTGTGACTTAAATAGGAGGTGGTTCATTTTACCTCCTTAATTGCTTCAACAACTCTCTCACACTCATTCCTTGTTCCCACAGTAATGCGAATACAATTTTGTAAATGCAATGTCTTATTCTGGTCTCTTAAAATAATTCCTTGTTCCCACAATGCCTTAAACACAGCTTGCCCGTTTTGACATTTGATCAACAGATAATTAGCTTCACTTTCATACACTTTTTCCACTTGATGTAAAACTAAAAGAGCTTTAGCAAGCCATTGACGATTGGAAAGAAGTTCTTGTGTGAGAGCTTGAACAGTGGCGATGTTCGAAGGTCTTAACGCTTGTTCCGCAAGATCAGCACTCGGCACAGGGATAGGATATGGAGCGATTACCTTACTTAAGATGTCAATTAGCTCAGGGTTTGCTAACACAAAACCACAACGCAATCCAGCTAAAGCAAAGGCTTTAGAGAGCGTGCGGATAATTGCTAAGTGCGGGTAATTTTTAAGCAAATTAATAACGCTTGCTTCAGGACAGAACTCAATATAGGCTTCGTCCACCACCACAATCGCTTTGCCTGCCGTGATTTGCAAAAGATCGAGTATATCTGATTGCTTGAGCAAATTACCTGTCGGATTATTTGGGCTGCATACAAAGACTACTTTTACATCATTAAGATGATTTTTGATTTCTGGCAAATTAAGCTGAAAATCGTCAGTTAAAGGCACGGTCTTACTTAGCACACCTGCCGTTTCAGCACTCACTGCATACATTCCGTAAGTCGGAGGACAGAATAAAATGGCATCTTGTTTGGGTTCGCAAAAAGTGTGGATTATCAATTCAATGCCTTCATCACCGCCACGAGTAACGAGTACATTTTCAGTTGAAACGCCCGCATAATTCGCATAAGCCTGTACCACTCTTTGAGGCTGGGGTTCGGGGTAGCGGTTTAAATCCTTACCCGAAAGCTGAAATTTAGGCGAGGTTGGATATTCATTTGCATTCAGCCAAATCGTACCATTGCCGCCGAGTTTTCGAGCGGATTGATATGGCGTTAAGGCTTGTATATTTTGTCGGGATAAAGTTGTGATTGTCATTATTGTTTTCTTCCATTGTAAAATGTGCGAATTGTAATCATTCATACATATTTCGTATTGTTGTATGAAAATTTGACTGCTTACGTGTCGTGCTTAGATCTATAATTAATATCTTAGATATTGAGTTTCGCCAATCTTACATTTACTGCCATTTTATGTGCTGCCAATTGCTCAGCTTCTGCCATCACTTCCACCGTTTCAGCAAGGTTTTTAAAACCTTTTGGTGTGAGTTCTTGTACTGTCATTCGCTTACTAAAATCAGCTAATCCTAGACTAGAATAAGTTTTGGTGTAACCATAAGTAGGCAAAACGTGGTTTGTACCACTGGCATAATCGCCCATACTTTCAGGCGAATATGCACCTAAGAAAATTGAGCCTGCGTTATCTAAATATGGTAATAATTTACGGGCGTTTTTTGTTTGCACAATTAAATGTTCAGGGGCATATTCATTGCTAATTTCTACCGCTTGTTCAAGGCTTTCTGCTATAAAAATACGGCTGTGGTTTAACGCTTTTCGAACGGTTTCAGCACGAGGTAATAGAGCAAGTTGGCGTTCAATCGCAAGTGCGGTCTCTTTTGCCAGAGTTTCACAGGTCGCCACCAAAATCACTTGGCTATCTGCCCCATGTTCCGCTTGAGAGAGTAAATCGCTTGCCACAAATTCAGGATCTGCCGATTCATCTGCAATTACTAACACTTCTGAAGGTCCCGCTGGCATATCAATCGCTGTACTATTTTGTGCTACCTGACGTTTTGCTTCTGTCACAAATGCGTTTCCAGGTCCGAAAATTTTATCTACTTTCGCCACGCTTTCCGTGCCTTGAGCCATCGCAAAAACTGCCTGAGCACCACCTATAGAGTAGATAGTTTCCACACCGCAAAGATGAGCAGTGTAGAGAATTTCATCTGAGATCGGTGGCGGTGAACAAAGCACGATTTTTTTACAACCTGCAATTTTAGCAGGAATAGCTAACATCAATACGGTGGAAAACAGCGGTGCTGAACCACCCGGAATATAAAGCCCTACACAAGAAATTGGACGAGTCACAACTTGGCAACGCACGCCTTCTTGGATCTCTAGGTCAATTTCCTGATTTTGCTGTGCTTTGTGAAAGGCTTCAATGTTCGTTTTGGCTTGCTCAATCGCATTGCGAAGTTTTACAGAAATCCGACTGCTTGCCGCTTGAATTTCATCTGCCGAAACAATGAGTTTATCTAACTTCACGCCATCAAATTTTTCACAGAGTTCAAATAACGCCCGATCGCCATTGTATGCCACATTTTCACGAATGGCATTAACTGCCTGCTGAATGTTTTTCCCATTTTGTTGGACTGGACGCATAATGACTTTGCGTTTTTCAGTTTCTGATAAATGATTCCAAATAATTGTTTGCATTGTTTATTTTCCTTTGTATCCGTAAAATGGATGATAACCCACCATTTTGAGATATTGATTATTTAAATGGCAAGTCAAAGCTCGCACTACATTTACTCCATCATCTTCTCAATTGGTAACACTAAAATTGAACTAGCTCCTGCCTCTTTTAACTGTTCCATTGTTTCCCAAAATAAATTTTCTTGGCTCACTACGTGCATTGCTACCCGAGTTGTATCACTGGCTAATGGTAAAATGGTCGGATTTTCAACGCCAGGTAAAAGCGCAGTGATTTTTTCAAGTTTTTCTTTCGGAGCGTGGAGCATAATATATTTACTTTCTGCTGCCTGCTGCACACCTTGAATACGAGTGAGTAGTTTATCCACAAGAGCTTGTTTAGTTGATTCAAGCGGTTCAGCACGCTGAATTAAACAAGCTTTAGAACGATAAATCACGTCCACTTCTTTTAAGCCATTTGCTTCAAGCGTTGCCCCTGATGATACTAAGTCGCAAATCGCATAAGCAATACCCGCACTAGGTGCGACTTCTACTGAACCATTTAATAAACAACTTTTAAACGACACTCCATTCTCATTCATATAACGTTTGAGCAAATGCGGGTAAGAAGTTGCAATACGCCTATTAGCAAGATCTTTCACATTCTCATAATGACAATCGCGATCTACCGCAAGTGATAGACGACAATCACCAAAATCAAGTTGGCGAAGTTTTTTGTATGTAACTGTTTCATTTGCTGCACGGCGACCAAGCTCTTCCTCTTCTAACACATTTTCGCCAATAATCCCAAGATCCACTACGCCATCAAAAATCAATCCAGGAATATCATCATCACGTACGCGAAGAATTTCAATCGGCAAATTTTCCGCATAAGCGATTAAACGTTGTTCATTCCAATTAATTTTCACGCCACATTGTTTAAGTAATATGGCGCAATCTTGGCTTAAACGCCCTTTTTTTTGCAAAGCAATACGAAGGCGGTTTGGTTGCATTGTTGTGTTTGTCATAATGTTTTTCCTATTTTAAAGTTGAGATAAAAGAAAACCCCTCGAAAATTGCCTTCCGAGGGGTATTTATTGCTTTTACACTGATTTTTATTACACTCGGAAGATATTTTATTATCTTCCAAACATACAATCACGCCTGAAAGATAATCAGGTGTGGTGATGATGGTAAGTGCAGATAAAATTCATATTGTATATGCTCGCTCAAATGTTATTAGATTTTGTATTGCCTTATAAATACACTTTAAAATTAAAAAAAGCAATTTTTTTGAAAAAAATAGTGTTTTTAGTACATTTTTACTATCGTTAAAATTTATCAAAAATGTTTACTTAAGAGGTATAATTTTCCAGATTTTTATTGTGTTAATTTTCTTTTCCCTTTCTGTGTTCATCTCGTTACAATACTTAGCGAATCAACTAAGACAAAGCTAAGAGAAAATAGGAGAGCTTATGATTTACAGTATGACAGCTTTTGCACGCCTTGAAGTGAAAAAAGATTGGGGTGATGCGGTATGGGAAATTCGTTCCGTTAATCAACGTTATTTAGAAAACTTTTTCCGTTTGCCCGAGCAATTTCGCGGATTAGAAAACACGTTGCGTGAGAAACTTCGCCAGAGTCTTACTCGCGGTAAAATTGAATGTTCTTTGCGCATTGAAACAAAAAAACAAGCAAATGCAGAATTGAATTTAAATAAAGAGCTTGCGAATCAAGTGATTCAATCTTTGCAATGGATTAAAGCTCAGGCTGGAGAAGGTGAAATTAATTTGACAGACGTGTTGCGTTATCCCGGTGTGGTGGAAGCGCAAGAGCAAGATTTAGATGCGATTAGTCAAGATTTATTGACAGCCTTTGATGATTTACTGACAGATTTTATTGCAATGCGTGGTCGTGAGGGGGAAAAACTGAACGATATTATTCAACAACGCTTAGATGCCATTGCTGTGGAAGCGGATAAAGTGCGGTCACAAATGCCAGCAGTTTTACAATGGCAGCGTGAACGTTTATTGCAACGTTTTGAAGATGCTCAAGTTAATCTTGATCCGCAACGTGTGGAACAAGAAATGATTTTACTCGCTCAACGCGTTGATGTGGCGGAAGAACTCGATCGTTTACAAATGCACGTGAAAGAAACCACGAATATTTTGAAAAAAGGCGGTGCAGTTGGACGTAAATTAGATTTTATGATGCAAGAATTGAATCGGGAATCCAATACCCTTGCATCTAAATCCATTAATGCAGATATCACGGCTTCTGCGGTGGAGCTAAAAGTGCTTATTGAACAAATGCGTGAGCAAATTCAGAATTTAGAATAGGAAAGCAGAATGTCTCAATTTATTTCTCTTACTCAATATCAGCTGATTGAAGTACAGGGTGCGGATGCAGAAAAATATTTGCAAGGGCAATTAACTTCTGATGTTGTGCGATTAGCAAGTGGCGCAACGACGCTTACAGCTCACTGTGACCCAAAAGGTAAAATGAATGCAATTTATCGTTTGTTTAAAGTAAGTAGTGAACAATTCTTTTTACTCGTTAAGAAAGATATTTTGTCAAGCGGGCTAGATGCCTTGAAAAAATATGCGGTATTTTCAAAAGTCAGTTTTGATTTACGTGATTGGCAAATCATTGGCGTAATAGGTGAAAAATGTGGAAAAATTACACCGCACTTTTCATTAGAAATTGATGAACAACGTTCAATTTTATTGAATGAAACTGAATTGCCCGTGAATTTTAATGGCGATGAAAAAATTTGGGAAGTAGCTGATATTCAAGCAGGATTGCCAAATTTAAGTCCGCAAACGCAAAATGAATTTATCCCACAAGCCCTAAATTTGCAGGCTATTGAGCAAGCCATTTCTTTTACCAAAGGTTGTTATATTGGGCAAGAAACCGTGGCTCGTGCGAAATATCGTGGTGCAAACAAACGCGCAATGTTTATTTTTAAAGCACAAACTCAGCAGGAAGCGGAAATTGGCAGTGAAATTGAAATGCAGCTTGAAGCTAATTGGCGTAAGACTGGTACGATTACAAGTGCGGTCAATTTAGACGGTGTTTTATGGTTGCAAGTTGTGATGAATAACGACATTGATTCAGAGCAACAATTTAGGTTGCTGAATAGTGAAGTACTGTTAGAGCGAGTGCAGTTACCTTATTCGATTACTGAATAAGAAAGCAAAAAAGATCAGGCATTAACCTGATCTTTTTTCTATTTAGTACAGTACACGCGCACGAATTGTGCCATCTATTTCCTTCAATTTCGTCAGTAATGGCGATGCATCATTCGTTTCTACATCTACGACAACATAACCAATTTTCGGGTCAGTTTGTAAATATTGCGCTGCAATATTGAGGTTAGCTTCGACGAAAATTTGGTTCAGTTTGTTCAATATACCAGGACGATTTTCGTGAATATGCAATAAGCGTTTTGTTCCCTCGTGTTCTGGTAAAGAGACCTCTGGGAAGTTTACCGAAGAAAGGGTTGATCCGTTGTCTGAATATTTGACAAATTTGCCTGCCACTTCAAAACCGATATTTTCTTGTGCTTCCGCTGTTGAGCCGCCGATATGTGGCGTTAAAATCACATTATCAAATTCACGTAACGGTGAGACAAATTCTTCATTAATTGAAGCGGGCTCAACGGGGAATACATCAATTGCGGCACCCTGAAGTTTCCCATCTTTTAAGGCTTGAGCGAGAGCGTCAATATCTACCACTGTGCCACGAGCAGCATTGATCAAAATTGCCCCTTGTTTTAATTGTGCGATACGTGCTGCGTTCATTAAGTTTTTGGTAGATGGCAGTTCTGGCACATGTAATGAAACCACATCGCAAGAACTGAGTAATTCTTCAAGGCTACGAAGCTGTTTGGCATTACCGAGTGGAAGTTTGTTTTCAATATCGTAGAAATACACATCCATCCCTAATGATTCAGCAATAATACTTAATTGTGAACCAATGTGACCGTAACCAATAATGCCTAATTTTTTCCCCCGCACTTCATAAGATCCCGTCGCTGATTTATTCCAGATACCACGATGTACTTCGGCATTAGCCTGTGGCACATTGCGCATAAGTAATAAAATCTCGCCTAATACTAGTTCTGCGACGGAACGAGTGTTTGAGAATGGGGCATTAAATACAGGAATTCCACGCACTTTTGCTGCATTTAAATCCACTTGGTTGGTACCAATACAGAAACATCCCACAGCGATTAATTTGGGTGCGGCCTCAATCATTTCTGCCGTTAAATGGGTGCGAGAACGCAAGCCGATAAAATGTGCATCTTTAATGGCTTCTTTTAATTCATCGCCATCTAGTGCTTTTTTATAGTAATCAATATTGCTATAGCCTGCCGCATGGAGCGTATCAAGTGCGCTTTGATGCACACCTTCAAACAATACAAATTTGATTTTTGATTTGTCTAGAGAGACTTTGTTTGTCATGTTTGCTTCCTTATGATTTTTATTATGAATTAGTCAATAATTTTGGCACCCTCAGGCGTCCCGACGATCACAACATCTGCACCACGCAACGCAAAGATGCCGTTAGTGACGACACCAGCAACGTTGTTTAATTCTTTTTCCATTTCGACTGGATTTAAAATACTGAAGTTGTGCACATCTAAAATCACATTGCCGTTGTCAGTCACCACGCCTTCACGATATTCAGGTGAGCCACCAAGTGCGGCTAATTTTCTGCCTACTTGTGAGCGTGCCATAGGAATCACTTCAACTGGTAATGGGAAAGTTGAACCCAACACATCCACTTGCTTACTTGAATCCACAATACAAATAAATTTTTTCGCTAATGCAGCGACTATTTTTTCACGAGTGAGTGCTGCGCCGCCGCCTTTAATCATCATTTTTTGTGGATTGATTTCATCCGCACCATCCACATAAATATCTAAGCTAGATACATCATTTGCATTAAATACTTCGATACCTTGCTTACGTAATAATTCTTCTGATTCTTTTGAAGCCGCAACGGCACCTTGAATTTTATCTTTGATTGTACCTAAAGCTTCAATAAAGCAGTTCACCGTGGAGCCACTTCCCACCCCAACAATCGTATCTGCTTTTACATATTGTAATGCAGCTTGTGCGGCGAGTTTTTTCATTTCTAATTGATTCATTTCTTTTCCTTATCTTAATAAGTAAACGATTGTGTTACTTTATTACGAGAGTATTTAATAAACAAGTGTAATTTTTAACAGGCGTTTTTCTCAAGCAATGTTATTTCACGACTAGGTTATTTCACGATTAGGCTATTCTTCCGTTAAAAATAATTCCAAAAGTTCATTGAGAAATAACTTGCCGTGTTCAGTGATTTGCCAAGAATCAGCGTTTTCCACAATATAGTTTTGTTGAATGGCAAAATCAATTTGATTTTTCACCGCACTTTGCGACAAGCCTGTGTAATCTTCAAATTCTTGTTTGGGTACCGCTTCTAACAAACGAAAGCGATTCATAAAAAACTCAAAAGGGCGGTCAATTTCTGACACGTTTTTTTCTTCGTAAAGATATTCGCCACGCAAATAACCTTTCGGGTGCTTGGTTTTAGAAAAGCGAGTAATCTCGCCAGTCGGAAACGTCAATTTCCCGTGTGCGCCACAGCCAATGGCTAAATAATCCCCAAATCGCCAATAATTCAAATTATGTTTACATTGAAAACCCGCTTTTGCGTAAGCAGACGTTTCATATTGCTGGTAGCCCGCTGCGGTTAAAAGTTGGTGACCTTGCTCAAAAATGTCCCAAAGTGCGTCATCATCTGGTAATTTAGGTGGGCGATAAGCAAACATCGTATTTGGTTCAATAGTCAGCTGATACCAAGAAATATGGGGAGGAGATAGCTCAATTGCTTGACGAAGATCATCTAAGGCTTCTTCCAACGTTTGGTTAGGCAAACCGTGCATTAAATCTAAATTGAAACTTTTTAGCCCAGAAACTTTCGCTAAATTGACCGCACTTTTTGCCTCTGCTGCATTATGAATCCGCCCAAGACGTTGTAATTTATCATCATTGAAACTTTGAATTCCCATAGAAATTCGCGTAATGCCTGCTGAAACATAACCTTTAAAACGTTCAGCTTCTACCGTACCGGGATTAGCCTCTAATGTGATTTCAATATTATCTTCAAAATCAATCTGTTTTTTTATTTCTTTTAAGAGATACGCAATGCTTTCTGCCGAGAACAAACTTGGTGTACCGCCACCAATAAAAATTGAATGGAGTTTTCGTTGTTGAATAGCATCTTTAAAGCGTTGCAAATCAGCCTGCAAATCTTGCAGAAGATGATAAATATAGTCTTGTTCTGGTATATCGCCTTTTTGTGTGTGCGAATTAAAATCACAATAAGGGCATTTTTGAACGCACCATGGAATGTGTATATAAAGGGAAAGTGGGGGAAGTTTTAGCATTGTGTTATTAACAAGTTTTCAATTTGGAAAAGTATAAATTAACCTTGTGTAAAGATGAAATTATCATCTCTAAAATCAATAAAGGGCTTGTTTTCACAAGCCCTAAAACATTCAATTAATTGACCGCTCTTTCTGATTTACTCGTCACTTTACGGCGTGGTGCTTTAGGTTTAGCCTCCACTTTAACAAACTCAATGCCCTCTGGTGGATTTTCCAATGCAAAACCAAGCACTTCATCAATGGTTTCTACCGCATGAATTGCAAGATTTTGTTTTACGTTTTCTGGAATTTCTTCAAGATCTTTAACGTTTTCTTTTGGAATTAATACGGTTTTAATTCCGCCACGATGTGCCGCAAGAAGTTTTTCTTTTAATCCACCGATTGGTAATACTTTACCACGTAAACTGATTTCTCCCGTCATTGCCACATCAGCACGCACAGGATTACCTGTTAAACAAGAAATTAATGCAGTACACATTGCAATACCTGCACTTGGGCCATCTTTTGGTGTTGCACCATCTGGCACGTGAATGTGAATGTCACGTTTTTCGTGGAATTCAGCATTGATACCCAGTTTATCCGCACGAGCACGCACAACGGTCATTGCCGCTTGAATGGATTCTTTCATCACATCGCCTAATGAACCAGTGAAAGAAAGTTTTCCTTTGCCCACAACAGAGGCAGTTTCAATAGTGAGTAAATCGCCGCCCACTTCTGTCCAAGCTAAACCAGTTACTTCGCCAATACGGTTTTGCGTGTCAGCTTTACCAAATTCAAAACGTTTTACGCCAAGATAATCGTGCAGATTATCTGAATTTACCGTGATAGATTTAAGTTTTGGATTTACTAATAAATTTTTCACGGCTTTACGGCAGATTTTTGAAATTTCACGTTCTAATCCACGTACGCCCGCTTCACGTGTGTAATAGCGGATAATATCTAAAATTGCACTTTCTTCTACGGTAAGTTCGCCTTTCTTCAAACCATTACGTTCAATTTGTTTTGCTAATAAATGGCGCATTGCGATATTAAGTTTTTCATCTTCTGTATAACCAGAAAGACGAATAACTTCCATACGATCCAATAATGGGCCTGGAATATTCATAGAGTTTGATGTTGCCACAAACATCACATCAGAAAGATCATAATCCACTTCTAAATAGTGATCGTTAAATGTGGTGTTTTGCTCAGGGTCTAATACTTCAAGCAATGCTGATGCAGGATCACCTCGCATATCGGATGCCATTTTGTCGATTTCATCAAGCAAGAATAATGGATTTTTTACGCCCACTTTTGCCATCTTTTGAATTAATTTACCCGGCAATGCACCAATATAGGTTTTACGGTGACCACGGATTTCTGCTTCATCACGCACGCCGCCTAATGCCATACGTACATATTTACGACCAGTAGCATTGGCAATAGACTGACCAAGAGAAGTTTTACCTACACCTGGAGGGCCAACTAAACAAAGAATCGGGCCTTTCACTTTGTTTAAACGCGCTTGTACTGCTAAATATTCAAGAATGCGTTCTTTTACGCGATCTAAACCATAGTGATCGGTATCTAAAACTTGCTGTGCTTTAACAATGTCTTTTTTCACTTTAGAACGTTGATGCCAAGGCACTTGGATCATCCATTCAATATAACTGCGTATTACCGTTGCTTCAGAAGACATGGCTGACATCATTTTAAGTTTTTGTAATTCATTTTCTACTTTGTCACGCACATCAGCTGGCATGCCTGCCGCTTCCACCTTTTGATGCAGTTGTTCAACTTCATCAATGGTATCTTCATTTTCGCCACCATCCATTTCTTTACGAATGGCTTTAATTTGCTCGTTCAAATAATAGTTACGCTGGCTTTTCTCCATTTGTTTTTTGACACGACCACGAATGCGTTTTTCAACTTGTAGAATATCAGCCTCTGCTTCCATCATACCAAGCAAATATTCTAAACGTTCTTGCACATTAGCGAGTTCTAACGCATTTTGTTTATGGCGAATGCTTACAGGGAGATGGGCAGCCATTGTGTCAGCTAAGCGATCAACATCATCAATACGTTGAAGGGCATTGAGAATATCTGTAGGCACTTTTTTGTTGAGGGTAAGATAATTTTCAAACTCAGAAAGTACCGCACTTTTTGCCACCACTAACTCTTTTTCATCGCCATAAGTGGTTTCGATAGGGGTAATTTGGGCGGAAAAGCACTTTTCGCCGTCTTCAAGACTGTTAATTTTCGCGCGATTTTGACCTTCAACTAGCACTTTTACTGTGCCATCAGGTAATTTTAATAATTGAATAATGTTAGCAATGGTACCCACATCAAATAAATCTTCAGGGGTAGGTTCTTCCAAATCAGCTTCTCTTTGGGATACCAAAAGAATCTGTTTGTCATCGTTCATCGCTTCTTCAAGGGCATTAATTGATTTTACGCGCCCTACAAAAAGTGGCATCACCATATAAGGAAAAACGACAACATCGCGTAATGGCAATACGGGCATTGTACGTTGGGTATTCTTCGCCATAATTGGTCTCTCTTATAATTTCGTTCCGATAATTTGGGTAAATATTGGGGTAGGGAAAAAGGAATTCAAGGAAAAGATTATAACAAAATCTGAGTTATAAAGTGGGTTTTAAACAAAAAAGAATTTTGGCAAATGAAGTGATAATGGCTAAAATAACGAAAAATTTTATTAAATTTCACAAAATATTGAGTTATGTCCACGAAAAATCATTTTATTTTCCCCACTTACGTTCAAATGTATCCTTATTCTAAGGATCGCCCTTTTCTTAAACAAGTGCGGGAAAAATTACGCTATTATGGCTATAAATGGTTATATCAAAAGCAATGTCATCAATTAGTGGATTTCCTTAATACAGAAACGCAATGGCAGTCTTTATTTACACAAGATTATTATCGTACTAATACAATTCTGACGACCTTTTGCGATAAACGTTTTTCTGCTTCAGAACGTTTAACGGCGATTACGGAGAATTTACGTTTGGCAGAAGAAAAAATGGGACGTTCGCTTTGCCAACAATTATTAGATCAACAACATATCGTGCTAACCCAATTAACTGAGGATTTGCGTTTATCGTTGAGTATTAATCATATCGATCCCTTTGAAGGATATTTTTCTATTAATATTCGCAATCAAAATAACGAACGAGTATATGATGCGTCTTTCACTTTTTTAAGCCCGAATAAATTGCTTATCGCCTCAATTCAAGGCCCCTCAAGCGACAATGCACAAGAACTTGTGAAACAGGCTACGAAAGCATTACACGGTATGCGACCAATGTTTATGTTGGTTAATGCGTTCAAAATGCTTGCTGAAAAATGGCAATGTGAGTTAGTGGGCATTCCGCACAAAGCGCAAGGAAAATATCGTCTTTCTGCGCGCAGTAAGATTTTGTTTAATTACGATGAATTTTGGCAAGAAAACCAAGGAGAATATCGCCATAACTATTGGCAATTACCTTTAGATATTGAACGCAAACAATTAGAAGATATCGCAAGTAAAAAACGTTCTATGTATCGTAAACGTTATGAAATGCTAGACCAAATGGCACTGGATATTCAGCAACTTTAACGAAGAAAGTGCGGTAAAAAATGAGAGAAATTTTTACCGCACTTCTCAATTAGTTTTCTTGTTTTTTCACTTCATCCCATAACAAATCTAATTCAATAAGTGGCACATTATTCACTTGCTTACCTTGTTGTTGAACCGCTTGCTCTACTGCTCGAAAACGACGTTCAAATTTTAAATTTGCTTTCCGCAATGCATCTTCAGGATCACATTTTAAGTGGCGAGCAAGATTGACGGTTGCGAACAATAAATCGCCGATTTCCTCTTCCACTTTATTTTGTTCAATCGAAGTGCGGTTAATTTCAGCTTGAACTTCTTCTAATTCTTCCAGCACTTTGTCAAATACGGGTGAAATTTCTTCCCAATCAAACCCTACTTTTGAACAACGTTTTTGTAATTTTGCCGCTCGCGTAAGAGAAGGCAAAGCACGAGGCACATTATCTAAAATAGAGGTTTCTTCACTTTTACCTTGTTTTTCTTTGGCTTTCATTTCGTTCCAACGGGAAAGGGCTTCTGTTTCGTCCGCTGCTTTTGCATCACCAAACACATGAGGATGACGGCGTACAATTTTTTCAGCAACATCTTGCAATACATCATCAAAAGTAAAGTATTTATCTTCCGTTGCAAGCTGGCTGAAGAAAACGACTTGCAACAATAAATCCCCTAATTCTTCACGTAAATTTGGTATGTCTTTTTTCTCAATGGCTTCAATTACTTCGTAAGTTTCTTCCGTTAAACAAGGAATCATGGATTCATAATTTTGTTTTAAATCCCAAGGGCATCCGCCATTTGGATTGCGAAGTTGGGCGATGAGTTGAATAAAATCTTGAATAGAGTAGTGCATAATTTTATTTCCTTTGATGGAATGTTTTGGATAGTATAACGAACAAGAAACATGGTGCAAATGCCGTCGCTTTTTAGGCGTATTTTCTTTATACTTTGTGCATTGAAATACTATTGATAAAGCTGGGAAAAATGGAAAAAATTATTATTGATCATGATCGTTTTCTTCGCACAATTTCGCGTATTTCTCACGAAATTATTGAAAAACATCAAACCTTAGATGATCTTGTTATTGTTGGAATTAAACGCCGTGGCGCGGAAATTGCAGAATTATTACAACGTCGAGTTGAAGAGTTAAGTGGTATAAATTTACCTTCAATGGAACTGGATATTACCTTTTATCGAGATGATTTAACTTTGGTTGATCAGGAAGATAAAATGCCAGTTTATAGTGGTTCATCACAATATTTGAATATTCAAGATAAAACCGTCATTTTGGTTGATGATGTGTTGTTTACTGGTCGAACCATTCGAGCGGCAATGGATGCGCTTACTGATTTTGGTCGTGCTGCAAAAATTGAATTAGTGATTTTTGTTGATCGTGGCCATCGTGAATTACCCATTCGTGCTGATTACGTAGGTAAAAATGTGCCAACAAGCCGTGATGAACTTGTACAAGTTCGCACTGAAAAACAAGATGGCTGTTACGAAGTTGCTATCTTAGGGAAATAAATCTTATCTATTGTGAACCTTCAATAGAATTGTTACTCTAACCAACGTTATGGACTCTTTTTTGATGAGATGAAAATGAAAAAATTTATTCTAAAATCTTTTTTATTGGCTACTTTGGGATGTGTCGCTTTCGCTTCTATGGCACAAGCGGAGGAACGTGTTGTCGCAACAGTAGATGGTATTCCTATTTTAGAAAGCCAAGTTCGTGCCAATATGGGTAAAAAAGGTGATCGCCAAAGTGCGATTGATAAAATTATTGATGATATTTTGGTGCAAAAAGCAGTTCAAGAATCGGGAGTCAAAATTGATCCGCGCGAAATCGATCATATTGTGGAAGATACTGCGGCAAGAAATGGCTTAACTTATGGTCAATTTTTGGATGCGTTAGATTATCAAGGCATTTCATTAAATACATTCCGTCAGCAAATTGCCAATCAGATGGTAATGGGGGCTGTACGTAACAAAGCTATTCAAGAAAGCATTGGTGTAACGCGTGAAGAAGTTGTCGCACTTGGTCAAAAAATGTTAGAAGAAGCGAAAGAAAAGGGTACGGCACAGAAAGTTATGGGGAAAGAGTATGAAGTTCGCCATATTTTGTTAAAACTTAATCCATTGTTAAATGATGCTCAAGCAAAAAAACAATTAGCTAAAATTCGTTCTGATATTATTGCAGGTAAAACAACTTTTGCTGATGCCGCATTAAAATATTCTAAAGATTATTTATCGGGTGCGAATGGCGGTAGTTTAGGTTATGCGTTCCCAGAAACTTATGCACCACAGTTTGCGCAAACCGTTGTGAAAAGTAAACAAGGTGTGATTTCTGCACCATTTAAAACTGAGTTTGGTTGGCATATTTTGGAAGTAACTGGCGTACGTGATGGCGATCTTACAGCAGAAGCCTACACACAAAAAGCATATGAACGTTTAGTAAATACTCAATTACAAGATGCGACGAACGATTGGGTTAAAGCATTGCGTAAAAGAGCGAATATTCAGTATTTTAATAAATAACAAAGTATCAAAAATAAAGGGGCTTAATTGCCCCTTTTGTTGTTTTTTATTTTCTCTTTCTTATAGCTTATGAAGAAATTTTTAATTGCGATTTTACTTTTAATTTTGATTTTAGCGAGCGTGGTGAGTTTTGCTTATTACAAAATGACTGAATTTGTAAAAACACCAGTAAATGTGCAGGCAGATCAACTTTTAACTATTGAACGTGGCACAACAGGTTCAAAATTAGCCACACTTTTTGAGCAAGAAAAGTTAATTGATGATGGGAAATTATTACCTTATTTGCTGAAGTTGAAACCTGAGTTAAATAAAATAAAAGCAGGGACTTATTCTCTTGAGAATGTTAAAACTGTGCAAGATTTACTGGATTTGCTCAATTCCGGTAAAGAAGTGCAGTTCAATGTAAAATGGATTGAAGGAAAAACCTTTAAAGATTGGCGAAAAGATCTTGAAAATGCACCGCACTTGGTGCAAACCTTGAAAGATAAGAGTAACGAAGAAATTTTCGCATTACTTGATTTGCCTGATATTGGTCAAAATCTTGAACTAAAAAATGTGGAAGGTTGGCTTTATCCTGATACTTATAACTATACGCCTAAATCGACGGACTTGGAGCTACTGAAGCGATCGGCTGAGCGAATGAAAAAGGCGTTAAATAAGGCTTGGAACGAGCGCGACGAGGATTTACCTTTAGCGAATCCTTATGAAATGTTGATTTTGGCTTCTATCGTAGAAAAAGAAACGGGTATTGCAGCTGAGCGAGCAAAAGTGGCATCTGTATTTATCAACCGTTTAAAAGCAAAAATGAAATTACAAACGGATCCAACGGTAATTTATGGTATGGGCGAAAATTACAATGGGAATATTCGCAAAAAAGATTTAGAAACCAAGACGCCTTATAATACGTATGTGATTGATGGATTGCCGCCAACGCCTATTGCTATGCCAAGTGAAAGTTCGTTACAGGCTGTTGCGAACCCTGAAAAAACAGATTTTTATTATTTTGTAGCAGATGGTTCTGGTGGGCATAAATTTACCCGAAATTTGAATGAACATAACAAAGCGGTGCAAGAATATTTACGTTGGTATCGCAGTCAGAAAAATGCCAAATAAAAGTGCGGAAGAAAATATGAAAGGAAAGTTTATTGTCATTGAGGGCTTAGAAGGTGCGGGGAAAAGCTCTGCTCATCAGTCTGTAGTGCGAGTTTTGCATGAACTTGGTATTCAAGATGTTGTGTTTACGCGCGAGCCTGGTGGAACGCCACTGGCTGAGAAATTACGTCATCTCATCAAACATGAAACCGAAGAACCCGTGACAGATAAAGCAGAGTTATTAATGCTTTATGCGGCTCGTATTCAGTTGGTGGAAAATGTGATTAAACCTGCTTTAATGCAAGGGAAATGGGTAGTGGGCGATCGTCACGATATGTCATCTCAGGCGTATCAGGGTGGTGGACGTCAATTAGACCCGCATTTTATGCTCACCTTGAAAGAAACCGTATTAGGTAATTTTGAGCCAGATCTCACAATTTATTTGGATATAGATCCGAGCGTCGGTTTAGCGCGAGCTCGTGGACGTGGTGAATTAGATCGTATTGAGCAAATGGATTTAGATTTTTTCCATCGCACTCGAGCACGCTATTTAGCGTTAGTAAAAGATAATCCAAAAGCAGTCGTAATTAATGCAGAGCAAAGTATTGAACTTGTTCAAGCTGATATTGAAAGTGCGGTAAAAAATTGGTGGAAATCAAACGAAAAATGACCGCATTTTTAAAATAAAAAATCGGCAGAGAATTTCCTGCCGATTTTATTTTGTTACAACTTAACTTAAAACGTCCACTGTAAATTCAACGCGCCTTGTTTAGCGTGATGACGTTTGCCTGTTTGGCGATTGAATGTGGCTTGTAAAGTTAAGTGAGATTTGATTTTCACTGCTATACCAAATTGGCTTTCAATCGCGGTTTTGTTGTTTATTACTCGACGCTCTCCGTCTATTTCCACGCCGAACGGTTTGCTGTGGTAAAGCGTGTTCACAGCGGCGAAAGGCTGAATGACGATATTTTTATTGAGTAAAAATTGCGCTTTAGCTTGAACGCCCACTCGGCTTTGTAATTGACGAGGGCCAAGTAGATTCACTTGGGAATTTTCGCTATCGCTGAATTTTCCGTTTACCCCCAAATAAGTCAGCTGTGCCTGTGGTTGTAGGTAAAAACGAATTTGAGTGCCTTTCCCAGTTACGTGTTCTGCCAATAACGCGTTGTAACCCGCTTCAATTGAGGCAGTAATACCTTTTGAAGTAAAGCGTTCTGTGCCATCTTCAGTGTTAATGTGGTGGCGGAAGCGTTGATATTGTACCCGGCTATCAACATACGCACCTGTCTGTTTGTCCTGAAGTCGATGCCAAGTGGCATAAATGCCCGCCCCAAAGCCTTTCACATTTCCCGTTGTAAGATTGTCTGTATCTGGATTGCGGAAAGTGCTACGTTGTTCTGCTTGCCCACCCATTAAGCCAAAGGAAAGTTGATTACTTTCGTTTTGCCATGTGGATACTTCGCCGCCGAGTTGCACACCTTTTCGATAGCCTTCTACAGGTGCTGTTTTGCCTTGCACCCATTGGTTGGAATGTCCGTCAATCACACGCAACCACAAGCCTTTGCGTGGTAAAGTGCGGTCAAAAATATCGCTGTTTTTGTCGTTCAAACGCAAGGAGAATAAGGTATTGGCGGCTTGAGCTTGTTGTGCATAAATCGCAATATCATCGCGTTCTTGCACTTTGGTAAAAAAGCCATCTTGGCGTTGTTGTAAAGAGAGCGTATAAATTCCCTTTTGATGTTTGCCAGAAAGACGGAATGCGTGTTTATCTGCTGTGCCATTTACTTTGATAATTTGATGCCCGTCTAGATGTTTCAAATTATCCAACGCTTTTCCTTCAAAAATAATATCTGATGTGCCAGTTATATTTTTTTCAAAAGTTAAAATTGGTGTTTCAGGGACTTTATCTTTTAGACCGTAAGCAAAACGAAAACGAGCTCCGCCAGCATAATCTTCTTTTACGAGTAAACTTTCATTTTTAGTATTAAAACGGATGTCTGCATTCGTTGTTTTTAATTCCCCAACATCAGAATCCCAACGGGGTTCCCAGAGAGAATTTTCTAAGTCGAATAGCTCCAAACTAATTGTTTGCCCGATAACGTGTGAGTTGTCTATAACCCCAAGATAGCTTGATCGAGCTAAATGAAAATATCTTTCTTCTACCCAATTAAAATTATAATTACCATTCTCAAGATCAACTATTGTTTGATTAACCCATTCTAAATAATTATTAATCCATTCTATATAATTCCCGACAGTTAAAATTTCGCTGTTAATATGGCTATTTTTTATTTGTGGAGCTTCGGAGAAAATATTGCTACGTATAGATATTCTAAATACATTTGATGATGTATCACAATTGACTTGCTGATTTATACATTCCTTAAAATATTTCCGTATTGGTTCTTCTGTGTCCTCATTTCTTTTTGCAACCCCGAAACCTCGGGCGAAGCCAACAAGGTAATCTTCAGTGTATTCTTTGTCATAAAAAGAAATCTTGTTTGAATTATTGATGTTTTCGTATATTTCAGGACTGTCTCTATGAAATAATGCGGGAACGGATGGATGTTTTCGATTATTCCTTTTTGCAAAATACATTTTTAGAAAATCCGCTTGTAGAAGATAAGTTTCTTTTTTCCAATATTCACTCGTTTTATCGCGGAGTTTTTTTAAGCGGGTAATTTCATTATCAGTGAGCTTGGTTTTGTCGTAAACGTAATCAACAGCCAAAAGCGGAGAGGTATAAAGAATAGAAAAAAATAGACTTATAATAAATGATTTTTTAAACTTCTGCTTGCTTGCTTGCTTGCTTGCTTGCTTGCTTCGAGTTTCATAATAAATTTTCCTTTGTTAAGTAAAAATAAATGGGGCGTGGATTTTAGCATAAAACTGAATAAAAAATGTCATTTAGTTCAAATTTTCTCTATTTATTTCTTATTTATTAAAAGTAAACGTTTGCTTTTTGCTATTTTGTCAAGCCAGTTTGAAAATGTGTATAATTGCCCTCGTTATTTACAAAAATTTCAGGAAAAATGACCGCACTTTACCCTTGGCTAATGCCAATTTATCATCAAATTGCTCAAACCTTTGACGAGGGTTTGGGGCATCATGCTGTGCTGATTAAAGCGGATGCTGGTTTAGGTGTGGAAAGTTTATTTGATACACTTACACAGAAAATAATGTGTGTAGCTCAAGGCGATAAACCTTGTGGTCAATGCCATTCTTGTCATTTAATGCAAGCCCGTAGCCATCCAGATTATCACGAATTAAGCCCCATTGACGGTAAGGATATTGGCGTCGATCAAGTACGCGATATTAATGAAATGGTTGCTCAACACGCACAACAAAACGGCAATAAAGTGGTGTATGTGCAAGGTGCGGAACGTTTAACGGAAGCGGCGGCTAACGCGTTATTGAAAACATTAGAAGAGCCTCGTCCAAATACTTATTTTTTACTTCAAACAGATAGTTCAACAAGTTTATTAGCAACCATTTACAGTCGTTGCCAAGTGTGGAATCTGTCCGTGCCTAATGAACAAATGGCTCTTGATTGGTTGAAATCAGAAAGTGCGGTAGAAAATCAGGAAATTTTGACCGCACTTGCGATGAATCTTGGGCGTCCGCTTTTAGCATTAGAAACGTTACAAGAAGGATTTATTGAACAGCGTAAAAACTTCTTGCGTCAATTTTGGGTGTTCTATCGCCGACGTTCGCCATTGGAATTGCTTCCGTTGTTTGATAAAGAACGCTATGTTCAGCAAGTGGATTGGATTTTGGCTTTTCTTTCTGATTGTTTAAAGCATAAACTTGAAATTGATAGTCATCGACAAGTGGCTGATCTCGGGCGTGGTATCGAACAATTCAGCGATGAGCAAACTGCCCTTGGTTTATTACAAGCCATTAAAATTATGCAAAAAGTGCGGTCAGATTTGCTTACAATTAATGGTGTGAATGTTGAATTAATGCTATTGGATGGCTTGACACGATTAGTCACAGAAGTATTTGAAACGCAATAAATTAAAGATATATCGTCTATGGCTTTCAAGCCTTAGGCATAAGGAAAAATAATTATGTTCATTGTTGACTCCCACTGCCATTTAGATGCATTGGATTATGAAAATTTACATAAAAATATCTCGGATGTGGTGGAAAAAGCGCGCGCGCGTGATGTGAAACATTTGCTCGCAATTGGTGTAACATTAAGCCGTTTTGAGCAGGCTTATGACTCTTTACGGGAATTTAATAATGTCTCGCTTGCTTGCGGTGTTCACCCACTTGATTTTGAAGAAGAACCTTATGACGCAGAGCGTTTATTGCGTTTGGCGCAAGATCCGAAAGTGATTGCGATTGGCGAAATTGGCTTAGATTATTATTACAGTGCGGACAATAAAGCGGCGCAACAAGCGGTGTTTGGTAGCCAAATCGATATTGCAAACCAATTAGATAAGCCTGTGATTATTCATACACGTTCTGCAGGCGATGACACCATTGCAATGTTACGCGAACATCATGCTGAAAAGTGCGGTGGCGTTATTCATTGTTTTACGGAAACTATGGAATTTGCGAAAAAAGCGTTGGATTTAGGATTTTACATTTCTTGTTCTGGCATTGTAACCTTTAAAAATGCCGAAGCGATTCGTGAGGTTATTCGTTATGTACCAATGGAACGCTTATTGGTGGAAACGGATTCGCCTTATCTTGCGCCTGTGCCTTACAGAGGAAAAGAAAATCAACCAGCGTATACGAGAGAAGTATGTGAATACGTGGCAACCTTAAAGGGCGTTTCTGCCGAGGCGTTTGCTCAAATCACTACACAAAATTTCGAGCGTTTATTTAAAATTCGTGTAGAATAAATGCACAGTTCTGACAAGGGAAAAGTATGCGAAAGTTTTTTAAATATTTCTTATTTATTGTTGTTTTTTTATTCCACGGTTTTATGTTTTCTGTGGTGAATTATGTATTTCCTCATTACGATGTGACACGTGTTACTGGCGTAGAAGTTAAACGTGTTGATAAGGATGGCCCCATCACAAAATCGAATCCAGCTGATGGCCCAACACGTGATGTGTATTACATCAATACGCAAAATGACGATGGTAAAATTATGGTGTATCGTAATGAAGATACACGTTGGAGTTTCCCATTCTACTTCAAATTTGGCTCAGCCAATTTACAGGCTGAAGCGCAGGCTTTGGGTAATGACAACAAACTTGTGCAAATTAAATACTATGGTTGGCGTATTACGATGGTGGATGAATATCGTAATGCAACCTCAATTAAAGAAATTACTGCTGATGACACACCAAGCAATCCGATTGTTTCGTGGATTTTATATGTATTCTTGCTGGCGACATTATTTTTGTCTATCCAATTTATTCGTGGCTGGTTTGACAGCGATAAGTAATATCCCAAACGGTCGCAAAGTGCGGTCGTTTTCTTTTATATTTTTGAGTAATGATTATGGAATTATTTCATACTATTTTGGCAATTGTGGCTTTAATTTTAAGTAGTGCAGTTGTTTCTTCTGCTGAAATTTCTCTGGCGAGTTCTCGTAAGTTAAAATTGCAATCTCTTGCAAATGAAGGCGATGTGCGCGCACTTCAAGTGCTTAAATTACAAGAGCATCCTGGTCGTTTTATTACGGTGGTTCAAATTTTGTTGAATATGGTGGCGATTTTGGGTGGGGGAATTGGCGAAAGTGCGCTAAGTCCTTATATTGCAGATATTTTAAATCGTTCTTTTGAAGGAAATTGGATTGAGCCAACCGCCTCTACAATCGCTTTTATATTAGTGACTTGTTTGTTTATTTTATTTGCCGATCTTATTCCAAAACGAATTGCTATTACTTATCCTGAAATGGTGGCGTTGCGCGTTGTGGGTATTATGAATTTTAGTATGTATGTGTTTAAACCGCTTGTGTGGTTTTTTGATACGCTTGCTAATGCCTTTTTCCGTCTATTTCGCATTTCTACTGTGCGTGAAGATGGCATGACCTCTGAAGATATTTTCGCCGTAGTTGAAGCAGGCGCAGAAGCTGGTGTATTAAAAACTCAAGAGCATTATTTGATCGAAAATATTTTCGATATGCAAGCCCGTACGGTAACTTCCACAATGACAACCCGTGAAAACATCGTATATTTAGACCGCACTTTTTCTCGCCAAGAAGTGATGGATACGCTTTCTCGTAATTCCCATTCTAAAATTGTGATTTGTGACAATGGCCTCGACAAAATCTTAGGTTATATCGAATCCCATACTTTGCTAACTATGTATTTGCAGAATGAAAATGTGCTGCTCACAGATCCTAAATTACTCCGTAAAGCCTTATTTGTGCCTGATACGCTTTCTCTTTACGAAGTGTTGGAATTGTTTAAATCTACTGGCGAAGATTTTGCGATTATTGTGAATGAATATGCTCTTGTAGTGGGTATTGTTACGCTAAATGATGTGATGAGTATTGTTATGGGGGAATTGGTTTCTAACGAAGAAGAATATATTGTGAGCCGTGATGAAAACTCGTGGCTGATTGATGGCGCAACGCCATTAGAAGAGGTAACTCGAGTATTAGATATTGCTTATTTTCCCGATGAAGAAAACTACGAAACTATCAGTGGTTTTATGATGTATATGTTACGTAAAATCCCGAAAAAAACCGATTCTGTGGTTTACGGAAAATACAAGTTTGAAGTGATTGATACGGAAAACTTTAAAATCGATCAGATTTTGGTGTCTTTAGTAAAAGAGCAGGAGTAGAAGTGCGGTAAATTTTTATCCATTTCTCTACAAAATTATGTTATAAAACCATAAAAAATTTGAGGTTAAATATGGAACTAAGACAACAAATTCCAACAGGCTGTATTAAGCAATTTGGGCAATTTGGCGTGCCTTATGTGGTTGGCGAGGTTGCGGAATTTTTGCCAGATGGTGATGTGTTGGTGAATATCACATTGTTACAATCTGGTGAAAAAGACATTTATCGCTTATCTCACCTGCTTGAAGATCCCGAAGCTGAATAAGGAAAATTATGTACGCGATTGCTTTTGATTTAGTTGTAAAAGACACTCAAGATTATCATCCAAAGGGTGTTCAACAGGCTTATACAGACATTGGCGCAGTTTTAGCAAAATTTGGTTTTGTTAGAACACAAGGAAGTTTATATACCAATATGAATGAAGATATGGCGAATCTCTTTCAGGCAATGAATGCACTAAAACAGTTGGCGTGGATTTCTCAGTCTGTACGAGATATTCGCGCTTTTCGTATTGAGCAATGGTCTGATTTTACTGATTTTATACGAAATTAACATTTGCCTAGATAAGCCTTACAGGCTTCCTTGCTTAATCCCCCTCAGACAGTATAATGGCGGCGTTTTATTAACTTTAATCAGGTATGACTATGTTTAAAAAAATCTCTGTTTTATTTTTTACGTTAATATTGGCAGGTTGTTCTTCTTGGTCATCGGTTACTAACTATATTCCATTTATGGGGAACGATAAAAAAGTGATTGATTTAGATAAAGATAAAATCGATCAAAAATCCTATGCAGCTGCTTATGAAGCGACTGTGGCGACATATAAAGGTCGCGTGAATGAAAGTTTCTTTGTAGATAATTTTGCAAGTGGTGCGAATGACTGGTATTTAGGCCGTATTTTAGTTCCTGTGAAACAAATTCAGGATAAACTTTATACAGGCGGTCATGATTCTGATGTATATGCTTATTATAGTGGCGTGTTACATGCGGAAGCATTGCAAGCTAATCTTAAACGTTTGAGTGCAAATTGTTGGGAAAAAGTGGATTCGCAAAGTATGGCTCAAGGTATTTATGATGCGATGCGTGATTTACAAAAAGGCGAAGCGCGCGGAGAAAATGATGAATATATTGTGCAAGGTAGTGAAGCGCTGCTGAAAGCCTGTACATCTAAATAATTGTTTTTCAATAAGCTGCTGGTCGATTTGTTTCATCCGCAGCTTTCTTTTTAAATTATTAAGGAGCAAGAATGTTAGAACTTTCGGAAAGCAACATTCATTTAAATGCTAATGCAATTGATAAACAACAAGCGATCGAAATGGCAGCGTCCGCATTGGTTCAAGCAGGCAATGTTGAAAATGGCTACTTGCAAGGAATGTTAGCGCGCGAGCTGCAAACCTCGACCTTTTTAGGCAATGGCATCGCTATTCCTCATGGCACCTTGGATACTCGTTCGATGGTAAAGAAAACGGGCGTGCAAGTGTTTCAATTTCCTCAAGGCATAGAATGGGGCGAAGGAAATATTGCTTATGTCGTGATTGGTATTGCGGCGCGATCTGATGAGCATTTGTCCTTATTACGTCAACTTACCCACGTTTTGAGTGATGAAGATACCGCAGCAAAATTAGCAAAAATAACTGATGTGGCTGAATTTTGCGCGATTTTAATGGGCGAGACAATTGAGCCATTTGAAATTCCTGCTGCCAATATCAGTTTAGATGTAAATACCCAAAGTTTATTAACTTTAGTTGCGATTAATGCGGGGCAATTACAGGTGCAAAGTGCGGTAGAAAATCGCTTTATTTCTGAAGTGATAAATAATGCGGCATTACCGCTTGGCAAAGGGTTATGGGTAACGGACTCTGTCGTAGGAAATGTGAAAAATGCCTTAGCATTTAGTCGTGCTAAAACAATTTTTAGCCACAATGGCAAGGCCGTAAAAGGCGTGATAACCGTTTCAGCCGTCGGTGATCAAATTAATCCAACTTTGGCGCGTTTATTAGATGACGATGTCCAAACAACCTTACTCAATGGAAATTCAACAGAAATTTTGACCGCACTTTTGGGTTCATCGAGTGATGTTGAAACTCAATCTGTAGAAGGTGCTGTTGTAGGAACCTTTACGATTCGTAATGAACATGGCTTACATGCTCGCCCAAGTGCAAATTTGGTTAATGAAGTGAAAAAATTCACTTCTAAAATAACCATGCAAAATCTTACTCGTGAAAGTGAAGTCGTCAGCGCAAAAAGTTTGATGAAGATTGTTGCGCTTGGTGTAACACAAGGTCATCGTTTACGTTTTGTGGCAGAGGGGGAAGATGCAAAACAAGCGATAGAATCATTGGGCAAAGCGATAGCCAATGGCTTGGGCGAGAATGTTTCGGCAGTGCCACCGTCTGAACCCGATACCATTGAGATTATGGGCGATCAAATTCACATACCTGCGGTAACAGAAGATGATAATTTGCCAGCAAATGCCATTGAGGCCGTGTTTGTGATTAAAAATGAGCAAGGTTTGCACGCTCGCCCAAGTGCAATATTGGTAAACGAAGTGAAGAAATATAATGCTTCCGTAGCAGTTCAAAACCTTGATCGTAATTCTCAATTAGTGAGTGCTAAAAGTTTGATGAAAATTGTGGCATTAGGCGTAGTGAAAGGGACTCGTTTACGTTTTGTTGCGACGGGCGAAGAAGCACAACAAGCTATTGACGGAATCAGTGCTGTGATTGAATCGGGTTTAGGGGAATAGTATGGCAAGCGTCGTAACCATTACCTTAAATGCCGCCTATGATTTAGTTGGGCGTTTAAATCGTATTCAACTTGGCGAAGTAAATACGGTAGAAACATTGGGCTTATTCCCTGCTGGAAAAGGCATTAATGTCGCAAAAGTACTAAAAGATTTAGGCGTTAATGTTGCAGTCGGTGGCTTTTTGGGCAAGGATAATTCAGCTGATTTCGAGCAAATGTTTAATCAGCACGGTTTGGAAGATAAATTCCACCGTGTTGATGGCAAAACGCGTATCAATGTAAAAATTACCGAGACTGAAGCGGATGTGACAGATTTAAATTTCTTGGGATATCAAATAAGCCCACAAGTTTGGCAACAATTTGTAACGGATTCTTTGGCTTATTGTTTAGATTATGACATTGTCGCAGTTTGTGGCAGTTTACCTCGAGGTGTATCTCCTGAATTGTTTGCTGATTGGTTGAATCAGCTTCATCAAGCTGGCGTTAAAGTGGTGCTTGATAGTAGCAATGCTGCGCTCACCGCTGGATTAAAAGCGAAACCTTGGTTAGTAAAACCCAATCATCGAGAACTTGAGGCTTGGGTTGGTCATTCATTAAATAGTCTTGAAGAAATTATTGCCGCTGCACAGCAACTCAAAGCGGAAGGCATTGAAAACGTGATTATTTCAATGGGCGCAAAAGGTTCTTTATGGATTAATAATGAAGGCGTGCTCAAAGCCGAACCAGCAAAATGTGAAAATGTCGTGAGTACCGTTGGAGCAGGGGATTCAATGGTAGCAGGCTTAATCTATGGTTTTGAAAAAGGTTTATCGAAAACAGAAACTTTAGCTTTTGCTACGGCTGTGTCCGCTTTTGCGGTATCTCAGAGTAACGTCGGTGTGAGTGATTTGAGTTTACTTGACCCCATTTTAGAAAAAGTACAAATAACGATGATTGAAGGATAGTATGAAGTTATTTTTAACCCAATCAGCTAATGTAGGCGATGCGAAAGCCTATTTATTACATGAAGTTTTTCGAGCAGCTGCACAAAAAGCAAATGTCTCTATTGTAGAAACACCAGCTGAAGCAGATCTTGTTCTCGTATTTGGTTCTGTCTTACCAAATAACTCTGCGTTAGTCGGTAAAAAAGTCTTTATTATCGGCGAAGCTATCGCCATGATTTCTCCTGAAGTCACGTTGGCAAATGCCTTAGCCAATGGGGCTGATTATGTTGCACCGAAAAGTGCGGTGAGTTTTACAGGTGTTTCTGGTGTAAAAAATATTGTTGCGGTAACTGCTTGTCCAACTGGCGTTGCACATACGTTTATGTCAGCCGAAGCGATTGAAGCCTATGCGAAAAAGCAAGGTTGGAATGTAAAAGTTGAAACCCGTGGTCAAGTTGGGGCTGGCAATGAAATTACTGCAGAAGAAGTCGCGGCGGCTGATCTGGTATTTGTTGCAGCAGATATTGATGTGCCTTTAGATAAATTTAAAGGTAAGCCAATATATCGCACTTCAACAGGCTTAGCCTTGAAGAAAACCGAGCAAGAATTTGATAAAGCATTTAAAGAAGCCAAAATTTTTGATGGTGGAAATAATGCAGGAGCGAAAGAAGAAAGCCGTGAGAAAAAAGGTGTGTACAAACACTTAATGACTGGCGTTTCTCATATGTTACCGTTAGTGGTTGCGGGGGGATTGTTGATCGCGATTTCCTTTATGTTCAGTTTTAATGTAATTGAAAATACAGGAGTTTTTCAAGATCTTCCCAATATGTTGATGAATATCGGTAGTGGTGTGGCGTTCAAGTTAATGATTGCCGTGTTTGCCGGTTACGTTGCATTTTCTATCGCGGATCGTCCAGGGCTTGCAGTTGGTTTGATTGCTGGGATGCTGGCAAGTGAAGCGGGTGCAGGGATTCTTGGCGGTATTATTGCGGGTTTCTTAGCGGGCTATGTGGTGAAAGGGCTAAATGTGATTATTCGATTGCCAGCAAGTCTGACTTCATTAAAACCGATTTTAATTTTACCGCTCTTAGGTTCGATGATTGTTGGTTTGACGATGATTTACCTCATCAATCCACCAGTGGCTGAAATTATGAAAGAGCTAAGTAATTGGCTTACTTCAATGGGCGAAGTGAATGCGATTGTGTTAGGTGCAATTATCGGTGCAATGATGTGTATCGATATGGGCGGACCGGTAAATAAAGCAGCGTATACTTTTTCGGTTGGATTGATTGCTTCCCAAGTTTATACACCAATGGCTGCGGCAATGGCCGCAGGTATGGTTCCTCCAATTGGTATGACAGTTGCCACTTGGATTGCTCGCAATAAATTTACCGTTAGCCAACGCGATGCAGGGAAAGCATCATTTGTTCTTGGTTTATGTTTTATTTCTGAAGGTGCATTACCATTTGTGGCAGCAGATCCAATTCGAGTCATTATTAGCTCTGTGATTGGTGGTGCGGTGGCTGGTGCGATTTCAATGGGATTAAATATTACCTTACAAGCTCCGCACGGCGGATTATTTGTCATTCCATTTGTGTCTGAGCCGTTGAAATATCTTGGTGCAATTGCGATTGGTGCTTTATCAACAGGTGTGGTTTACGCCATTATTAAATCGAAAAACAATGCGGAATAATACCGCACTTTGAATGTAAAAAATAATTTTCATTGAAAAAGTTAGACTATGAAATCAAGGACTAAGCTCTGTAATCTACAGGGCTTAGTCCTTTTAGTTATGGATGTATTCGTGAATCGTTTGTAAAAGTAGGAGCAATCTTTTTCTTTCAGTTTTGCTTTTTTAATTTGGGTGTCAGAAAGCAGATTTGTTAAGTATGCCATAAAATAGCCCTACTTAGTAATATAGCAAACTAGGCGTTAATCCTAGACTTTACAAGTCTCTATGCTGTTTTAGTAATAGATTTTTTTGCCTTAGCGTGAATATATTATTAAGTCTATTACTAAAATTCTAAGGTTCGATAGTATTTTATAGTGGAGTATAGGGAATAAAAAAGCCTTGATTTCAGTAGAATCAAGGCTTTGTAATGCTTTTAGTGCTGTATATTTTTTAATTTGGTGCTCTGGGCGAGACTTGAACTCGCACGACCTGTGGTCACTACCCCCTCAAGATAGCGTGTCTACCAATTCCACCACCAGAGCGTTAATTTTTATGCTAATCCTATTTTATTGTGGGATGTCGCTATTTTTATTGTCTTTCGCTGGAGCTGCCTGTTGTTGCTGAACTTGCTCTGCAGCTTGTGATAAATCGTCAAAAGTACCTTTTTGAACATTGCCTTTATGTGAATTCATATTACCTAAAACAAGAGCAATAACAAAAAATGCGGTTGCTAAAATCGCACTAGTACGTGTTAAAAAGTTACCTGCACCAGCAGAGCCAAACATTGTACCTGATGCGCCACCACCAAAAGATGCACCAGCATTCGCCCCTTTACCTTGTTGAACGAGAATAAACCCGATCAAGGCAATCGCGACAACAACATAAATAAATAAAAGAACTTGATACATTTTTTCTCTCTAATTTGCAATTTTGCAAGAAAACTGGTCGTGAATGTTATAGAAAATTCAATTTTCTCGCAAGTGCTTTGCATAAAAAAAATATTAATTGGTTTAACTTTAATCAGTTTTACCGTTTGATTTACTCGATTTTTTTACCGCACTTTTAGGTTTCACTCTATCGGATTTAATCATTTTAATGCGGCTTAATTGTCTTAATGCATTAAGATCTACAAAACGGACTAAATCAGGCAGCATTTGATTCAAGTTATGCATAAATTGTTGATAGGTTGCTTGTTTTTGACTAATGTCTGTGAGTTGCGATTCCCAATGAGCCGTCATATCTGGTTGGGTGGCAATATTTGGTAATGCCTGAATTAAAATTCTTCCAGTTTCTGTACTGTGAATATTTCGCCCTTTTTTAGTTAAAAAACCGCGTTTAAAAAGTAATTCAATGATGCCAGCACGAGTAGCCTCTGTACCCAATCCATCCGTTTCTCGCAGGATTTTTTTGAGTTCTTTATCCTGCACAAATCGCGCAATGCCCGTCATTGCTGAAAGCAAGGTTGCATCGGTGAAAGGCTTTGGCGGCTGAGTTTTTTTACTCATCACTTCTCCGCGTTCACAATGCAAAATTTGTCCTTTCTTTACTATTGGTAATAAGGGTTCTTGATTTTCTGTGTCGTCTTCTTTGCCTAACAATTCTTTCCACCCAGCCGTTTGTAAATTTCGCGCTTGGGCTATAAAAGTACCGCCAGCGATATTTAATGTGATTTTACTTTTACGATATTCTGCGTCAGGGCAAAATTGCATTAAATATTGGCGAGCGATAAGGCTGTAAATATTACGTTCTTCTTGTGTTAGATTTACTGGACGATTTTTGGCAGTAGGAATGATTGCGTGGTGAGCCTCTACTTTTTTATCATTCCAACAGCGATTTCTCTGTTCAGTTGAAATGATATTTGGTAAGCGTTGATAAGATTCACAATGGGTTGAAATTGCATTTAATACATTGTGGCGTTCAGCAAAATGTTCTTCGGGCAAATAGCGACAATCAGAACGCGGATAAGTAATTAAACGATGAGTTTCATATAGGCGTTGGCACGTATCTAATACGGCTTGAGCGGACATACCAAATCGCTTTGCTGCATCAATTTGTAACGCAGAAAGGGAATAAGGCAAGGGTGCCGTTTCTTTTTCACGAACGTCTTTGTATTCGGTGACTTCTGCTGGTTGATTTGTAATACGTTTTACAACGTTTTCTGCTAATCCTTTAGAGAGCACCCTGCCGTCATCATCTTGGTAATCTTCACAAGCTTTGCTGGGTTGCCATAAGGCACTGAAAAGTGCGGTTGATTTTTCTGGAGTTTTTTCTTCTTTATTCTCTGGATTAACCCAAGCCTGTACTTCAAAGAAATCTTTGGGCTGGAAATGCTCAATTTCTAAATCTCGACGTACAATTAAACCTAGCACAGGGGTTTGCACTCGTCCAACCGAAAGCACGCCATCATAGCCAGTTTGTCTACCTCGAATGGTATAGGCTCTGGTCATATTAATGCCATAAAGCCAATCGGCACGAGCTCGTGCGAGAGCGGATGTGGCAAGAGGAATAAAATTACGGTTGGGTTGTAATTTTTTAACCGCCTTTTCTACCGCACTTGGATTTAGGTCGCTAATCAAGCAGCGTAAAATTTTATCGCGTTTTTCGGCAGATAAATTGGCATAACTGAACACTTCATCTACAAGTAATTGTCCTTCTCTATCTGGGTCTCCTGCATTAACAAGTGTATCCGCTTGATGGATTAGTTTTTCTACCACAGAAAGTTGTTTTTTTACTTCTTTTCGCGGTAAAAGTTGCCATTTTTCAGGAATGATTGGGAGATGTTCTAAACGCCATTGTTTGAATTTAGGATCATAGGCATCGGGTTCTGCTTGCTCGAGCAAATGCCCTACACACCAAGTCACCACATCATTATCGCCACATTTAATAAACCCATCCCCACGTTGATGGGGTTTGGATAGCACATCTGCAATAGCACGAGCTAGGCTTGGTTTTTCGGCGATAAATAAACGCATAATGGTATGAGAAGATTAGTCGATTTGACGACGACCTAGAAAAGAGTGAGTAAGCGTTGTGCCGTCCACAGTTTCCAGTTCACCACCGACCGGGATACCGTGAGCGATACGACTCACTTTGATATTATGTTGGCGGCACATTTCAGCAATATAGTTTGCCGTCGCATCGCCCTCCACCGTTGGATTTGTTGCAAGAATCACTTCGTGGAAAGATTCTTCTACTAAGCGTTTTTGCAGTAAATCTAAGCCAATTTCACGAGGCCCAATACCATCAAGTGGAGACAAATGTCCCATTAAAACAAAATAACGTCCTGAAAATTGCCCCGTTTGCTCAATCGCTTGAATATCAGCTGGCATTTCAACGACACAAAGCAAACCTGAATTTTGACGGCGTGGATTATTGCAAATGTTGCAAGTGTCTTCTTCCGTAAAGTCTCGACATTGTGAACAATGACCAATTTTAGACATAGCTTCTGTGAGTGCTCGAGCTAAATTCATTCCACCGCTACGATTACGTTGTAAAAGATGATAAGCCATACGTTGCGCAGATTTAGGCCCTACGCCTGGAAGACAACGTAAGTTTTCAATAAGGTGTTCTAAAAGTGGGCTGCTTTGCATAATTTGAGATGAAATATAAGGCTACTTTCCGCTCCCTCTATTTACGGGGGAATACCGAAGACTTAGGGGGAACCCCCTTCCGTCGCTTTGCGACACCTTCCCCCGCAAGCAGGGGAAGACAAGTGTTCGATTAAAACGGAAACTTCATTCCTGGTGGTAATGGCATTCCAGCGGTAACTGATGCCATTTTTTCTTTTTGTAATTCTTCTGCACGACGCACCGCATCATTAAAAGCAGCTGCGATTAAATCTTCTAACATTTCTTTATCGTCTTCCATTAAAGACGGATCAATGTCAATACGGCGGCAGTTATGTGCACCATTAATCGTGATTTTCACTAAACCTGCACCAGATTCACCTGTTACTTCTAGTTGCGCGATTTCTTCTTGCATTTTTTGCATTTTTTCTTGCATTTGTTGGGCTTGTTTCATCAAGCCGCCTAAACCGCCTTTTCCAAACATAATGTTATCCTTTATTAAGTCAAAAATTGCGTGCATTCTAGCGAAAAAATGGGCTTTTGGGAACTGTGGGATTTATTTAAAATCTTAGAAAATCTTACCGCACTTTTAAGCTATAAAGTGCGGTGAAATTTAGTGGCGTTTATAATGGAGAATTACTCTGGTGTAATCCATTCGACAGTCCAGCTTCCAGTACCTTCTGGAACTAATGTTTTTGTGAGATAAGGCAAAATTTCTTTCATTTGGGTTTCTAATGTCCAAGGTGGATTAATTACCACCATACCGCTCGCAGTCATTCCTCGTTGATCGCTATCAGGGCGAATAGAGAGCTCAATTTTTAGAATTTTTCTAATTCCCGTTGCTTCTAAACCCTTAAAAATACGTTTAGTTTGTTGGCGTAATACAACAGGATACCAAATCGCATAAGTGCCAGTGGCAAAACGTTTATAGCCCTCTTCAATGGCTTTAACAACGAGATCATAATCATCTTTTAATTCATAAGGCGGATCGATGAGTACTAAGCCTCGGCGTTCTTTTGGCGGAAGCGTTGCTTTGACTTGTTGAAAGCCATTGTCACATTTTACGGTGACATTTTTGTCGTCGCTAAAATTATTGCGAAGTATTGGATAATCGCTAGGATGAAGCTCGGTCAATAGTGCGCGATCTTGTAGGCGCAACAATTCCGCTGCAATTAATGGAGAACCTGCGTAATAACGTAGTTCTTTGCCACCATAATTGAGTTTTTTGATCATTTTTACATAACGAGCAACATCTTCGGGTAAATCTGTTTGATCCCACAGGCGTCCAATACCTTCTTTATATTCCCCCGTTTTTTCTGATTCATTTGAGGATAAACGATAACGCCCCACACCAGAGTGCGTATCCAAATAAAAAAAGCCTTTTTCTTTGAGTTTAAGATTTTCCAAAATGAGCATTAAAACAATATGTTTCAAGACATCGGCGTGATTGCCTGCGTGAAATGAGTGACGATAACTCAGCATAATATATTCCTTATTTGTTTAATAACGAAGGCGAGCCAATTGACTCGCCCGATTATGTACTAAAGTGCGGTCATTTTTAGAAGAGTTCTTGTGGTTGCGTCGCTGGCGTATTGCCTTCATTATTTAAGCGTTGCTGTAACTCTGTAGGAACGTAATAACCACGCTCTTGCATTTCCGAAAGATAGGTACGTGTCGGTTCTGTTCCCACAATAAAATATTCTTTGCGTCCACCGTTTGGAGAAAGCAAACCTGTCAAAGTATCAATGTTTTTTTCCACAATTTTTGGCGGCAGTGGCAATTTACGTTCAGGTTTATCACTCAAAGCCGTTTTCATATAAGTGATCCAAGCAGGCATTGCTGTTTTTGCTCCTGCTTCTCCACGCCCAAGTACTCGTTTGTTATCATCAAACCCGACATAAGTTGTAGTGACTAAGTTTGCACCAAATCCCGCATACCAAGCCACTTTTGAACTGTTGGTAGTACCTGTTTTACCGCCTATATCGCTACGTTTAATACTTTGTGCAATGCGCCAGCTGGTGCCTTTCCAGTCTAAACCTTGTTCGCCATAAATTGCCGTATTTAAGGCACTACGAATGAGAAAAGCAAGTTCGCCACTAATTACACGTGGCGCATATTCTATTTTCGATGAGGCATTTTTTGCTGCAGCCATTAAATCAATCGCATCTTCTTTAAGTGCGGTGAAATTTGATTGTAATTCTGGCAGTTCAGGCACAGTTTCAGGTTGTTGATCTAATTCTTCGCCATTGGTGCTGTCATCTGTTGGTTTTAAGGCACTCTCGCCTAAAGGAATATTGGCAAAGCCGTTGATTTTGTCTTTGGTTTCGCCATAAATTACAGGTATATCATTACATTCAATGCAAGCAATTTTAGGGTTTGCAATAAATAAGTCTTTACCCGTGTTATCTTGAATTTTTTCAATGATATAAGGTTCAATGAGGAAGCCACCATTATCAAACACCGCATAAGCTCGCGCCATTTCTAATGGTGTGAAAGAGGCTGCGCCAAGTGCTAAGGCTTCACTGGCAAAATATTGATCACGTTTAAAACCAAAACGTTGTAAAAATTCTGCTGTGAAATCAATACCTGCCGTTTGGATAGCACGAATAGCAATCATATTTTTGGATTGACCTAATCCTACGCGTAAACGCATCGGGCCATCATAACGATCAGGCGAGTTTTTCGGTTGCCACATTTTTTGTCCCGGTTTTTGAATAGAAATCGGGCTGTCTTGTAATACACTAGAAAGCGTTAAGCCTTTTTCTAATGCTGCCGCGTAAATAAATGGTTTAATAGAAGAACCCACTTGAACTAAAGACTGTGTGGCTCGATTGAATTTACTTTGTTCATAGCTAAAGCCACCGACCACTGCTTCAATCGCACCATTATCTGAATTAAGAGAAACTAATGCTGAATTTGCTGCGGGAATTTGTCCTAATTGCCATTCCCCATTAGCACGCTGACGAATCCAAATTTGCTCGCCGACTTTCACAGGATTGCTTCTGCCTGTCCAACGCATTGCATTGGTTGATAAGGTCATTTTTTCCCCAGAAGCGAGCAATATATCAGCACCGCCTTTTGCAATTCCAACCACTGCCGCAGGAATAAATGGCTCTGAATCAGGTAGTTTGCGTAGAAAACCGACAATGCGATCATTGTCCCAAGCTGCTTCATTTTTTTGCCATAATGGTGCGCCACCGCGATAACCGTGACGCATATCGTAATCAATCAAGTTATTACGCACAGCTTTTTGGGCTTCAGCTTGGTCTTTTGAAAGTACAGTGGTAAATACTTTATAACCACTGGTGTAAGCATTTTCTTCGCCAAAACGACGCACCATTTCTTGACGCACCATTTCAGTGACATAATCGGCTCGGAATTCAAATTTTGCACCGTGATAACTCGCCACAATCGGCTCTTTCAATGCAGCATCATATTCTTCTTTGCTGATGTATTTTTCATCTAACATACGGCTTAGCACCACATTGCGGCGTTCTTCTGAACGTTTTAGCGAATAAAGCGGATTCATTGTTGAAGGTGCTTTAGGTAAACCAGCAATAATCGCCATTTCCGATAAGGTCAATTCATTCAATGATTTACCGAAATAGGTTTGTGCTGCCGCTGCAACACCATAAGAACGATAGCCTAAAAAGATTTTGTTTAAATAAAGCTCTAAGATTTCTTGTTTGTTGAGAGTATTTTCGATTTCTACCGCAAGCACGGCTTCACGAGCTTTACGAATAATGGTTTTTTCTGAGGTTAAGAAAAAGTTACGCGCTAATTGTTGGGTAATCGTACTTGCGCCTTGTGATGCACCGCCATTACTCACTGCGACAAATAATGCACGGGCAATGCCAATAGGGTCTAATCCGTGATGATCGTAAAAACGACTGTCTTCCGTCGCTAAAAATGCGTCAATTAAGCGTTGTGGCACATCGGCTAATTTCACTGGAATACGGCGTTGCTCACCCACTTCGCCAATTAATTTACCGTCTGCCGTATAAATCTGCATTGGTTGCTGTAATTCAACGGTTTTTAATGTTTCGACTGAGGGCAATTCAGATTTTAAGTGGAAATACAGCATTCCGCCTGCTACTAAACCTAAAATACATAAAGTTAATAGGGTGTTTAATATTAATTTTGCGATCCGCATCGTAAAATTCTCGCTTCGTTAATGAATATTCTTGTCAAGAGACCTATGATTTGGTTGTTAAGTATAAAAGATTCAGCCTTTAAAGAATAGGAAAGAATATGCAATTCTCCCTGAAAAATTACCGCACTTTACAAATCGGCATTCATCGTAAGCAGGGTTATTTTGATTTTGTGTGGTTTGATGATCTTGAGCAGCCACAAAGTTATCAAATCTTTGTTAATGATCGTTATTTTAAAAATCGTTTTTTACAACAGCTAAAAACACAATATCAAGGGAAAACCTTTCCTTTGCAGTTTGTAGCAAGCATTCCCGCTCACTTAACTTGGTCGAAAGTATTAATGTTGCCACAAGTGTTAAATGCGCAAGAATGTCATCAACAATGTAAATTTGTGATTGAAAAAGAGCTGCCTATTTTTTTAGAAGAATTGTGGTTTGATTATCGTTCTACCCCGTTAAAGCAAGGTTTTCGATTAGAGGTTACTGCAATTCGTCAAAGTACTGCTCAAACTTATTTGCAAGATTTTCAGCCATTTAAAATTAATGTATTGGATGTTGCGTCAAATGCTGTTTTGCGTGCATTTCAATATCTGTTGAATGAACAAGTGCGGTCAGAAAATACCTTATTTTTATTTCAAGAAGATGACTATTGCTTGGCGATTTGTGAAAGATCTCAGCAATCACAAATTTTACAATCTCACGAAAATTTGACCGCACTTTATGAACAATTTACCGAACGTTTTGAAGGACAACTTGAACAAGTTTTTGTTTATCAAATTCCCTCAAGTCATACACCATTACTAGAAAATTGGCAGCGAGTAGAAACAGAACTCCCTTTTATTGCACTTGGCAACGCGCTATGGCAAAAAGATTTACATCAACAAAAAGTGGGTGGTTAAATGTCGATGAATTTATTGCCTTGGCGTACTTATCAACATCAAAAGCGTTTACGTCGTTTAGCTTTTTATATCGCTTTATTTATCTTGCTTGCTATTAATTTAATGTTGGCTTTTAGCAATTTGATTGAACAACAGAAACAAAATTTGCAGGCACAGCAAAAGTCGTTTGAACAACTTAATCAACAGCTTCATAAAACTACCATGCAAATTGATCAGTTACGCAGTGCGGTGAAAGTTGGTGAAGTTTTGACATCTATTCCCAACGAGCAAGTAAAAAAGAGTTTACAACAGCTAAGTGAATTACCTTTTCAACAAGGAGAACTGAATAAATTTAAACAAGATGCGAATAACTTAAGTTTGGAAGGTAACGCGCAAGATCAAACAGAATTTGAACTGATTCATCAATTTTTAAAGAAACATTTTCCCAATGTGAAATTAAGTCAGGTTCAACCTGAACAAGATACATTGTTTTTTCACTTTGATGTGGAACAAGGGGCGGAAAAATGAAAGCTTTTTTTAACGATCCTTTTACTCCTTTTGGAAAATGGCTAAGTCAGCCTTTTTATGTGCACGGTTTAACCTTTTTATTGCTATTAAGTACGGTGATTTTTCGCCCCGTTTTAGATTATATTGAGGGGAGTTCACGTTTCCATGAAATTGAAAATGAGTTAGCGGTGAAACGTTCAGAATTGTTGCATCAACAGAAAATTTTAACCTCTTTACAACAGCAATCGGAAAGTCGAAAACTTTCTCCAGAACTGGCTGCACAAATTATTCCTTTGAATAAACAAATTCAACGTTTAGCTGCACGCAACGGTTTATCTCAGCATTTACGTTGGGAAATGGGGCAAAAGCCTATTTTGCATTTACAGCTTACAGGTCATTTTGAGAAAACGAAGACATTTTTAACCGCACTTTTGGCTAATTCGTCACAGCTTTCAGTGAGTCGCTTGCAGTTTATCAAACCAGAAGACAGCCCATTGCAAACCGAGATTATTTTTCAGCTAGATAAGGAAACAAAATGAAACATTGGTTTTTCCTGATTATATTATTTTTTATGAATTGCAGTTGGGGACAAGATCCTTTCGATAAAACACAGCGTAACCGTTCTCAGTTTGATAACGCACAAACAGTAATGGAACAGACAGAAATAATTTCCTCAGATGTACCTAATAATCTATGCGGAGCGGATGAACATCGCCAAGCGGCTGAAATTCCTTTGAACGCTTTAAAATTGGTGGGCGTAGTGATTTCTAAAGATAAAGCCTTTGCCTTATTGCAAGATCAAGGTTTGCAAGTTTACAGCGTTTTAGAGGGCATTGATGTGGCTCAAGAGGGCTATATTGTAGAAAAAATCAACCAAAACAATGTTCAATTTATTCGTAAGCTAGGAGAGCAATGTGATAGTAGTGAATGGAAAAAATTAAGTTTTTAAAGGAAGATTATGAAGAAATATTTTTTAAAGTGCGGTTATTTTTTAGTGTGTTTTTGTTTGCCATTAATCGTTTTTGCTAATCCTAAAACAGATAACGAACGTTTTTTTATTCGTTTATCGCAAGCACCTTTAGCTCAAACACTGGAGCAATTAGCTTTTCAACAAGATGTGAATTTAGTGATGGGTGAGAGGTTAGAAGGCAATATTTCTTTGAAATTAAATAATATTGATATGCCACGTTTGCTAAAAATAATCGCAAAAAGTAAGCATCTTACTTTGAATAAAGATGATGGGGTTTATTATTTAAACGGCAGTCAATCTGGCAAAGGTCAAGTTGCAGGAAATCTTACGACAAATGAACCGCACTTAGTCAGCCACACGGTAAAACTTCATTTTGCTAAAGCCTCTGAATTAATGAAATCCTTAACAACAGGAAGTGGCTCTTTGCTTTCTCCCGATGGGAGCATTACCTTTGATGATCGCAGTAATTTGCTGGTTATTCAGGATGAACCTCGTTCCGTGCAAAATATCAAAAAACTGATTGCTGAAATGGATAAGCCTATTGAACAGATCGCTATTGAAGCACGAATTGTGACAATTACGGATGAGAGTTTGAAAGAACTTGGCGTTCGGTGGGGGATTTTTAATCCAACTGAAAATGCAAGACGAGTTGCGGGCAGCCTTACAGGCAATAGCTTTGAAAATATTGCGGATAATCTTAATGTAAATTTTGCGACAACGACGACACCTGCTGGCTCTATAGCATTACAAGTCGCCAAAATTAATGGGCGATTGCTTGATTTAGAATTGAGTGCGTTGGAGCGTGAAAATAATGTAGAAATTATTGCAAGTCCTCGCTTACTCACTACCAATAAGAAAAGTGCGAGCATTAAACAGGGGACAGAAATTCCTTACATCGTGAGTAATACTCGTAACGATACGCAATCTGTCGAGTTTCGTGAGGCAGTACTTGGTTTGGAAGTGACGCCACATATTTCTAAAGATAACAATATCTTACTTGATTTATTGGTAAGTCAAAATTCCCCTGGTTCTCGTGTCGCTTATGGACAAAATGAGGTGGTTTCTATTGATAAGCAAGAAATTAATACTCAGGTTTTTGCCAAAGATGGGGAAACCATTGTGCTTGGCGGCGTATTTCACGACACAATCACGAAAAGTGAAGATAAAGTGCCATTGCTTGGCGATATACCCGTTATTAAACGATTATTTAGCAAAGAAAGTGAACGACATCAAAAACGTGAGCTCGTGATTTTCGTTACGCCACATATTTTAAAAGCAGGAGAAACGTTAGAGGCGTTGAAACAAAAAAGTGCGGGGAAAAAATAACTTTTTTAGACGATGAATTTTTTTAATTTTCGCTGTATCCACTGTCGTGGCAATCTTCATATTGCAAAAAATGGGCTATGTTCAGGTTGCCAAAAACAAATTAAATCTTTTCCTTATTGCGGTCATTGTGGTTCGGAATTGCAATATTATGCGCAGCATTGTGGTAATTGTCTTAAACAAGAACCTAGTTGGGATAAGATAGTCATTATTGGGCATTATATTGAACCTCTTTCAATATTGATTTACCGTTTTAAATTTCAAAATCAATTTTGGATTGACCGCACTTTAGCTCGGCTTTTATATCTTGCGGTGCGTGATGCTAAACGAACGCATCAACTTAAATTGCCAGAGGCAATCCTTCCAGTGCCTTTATATCATTTTCGTCAGTGGCGACGGGGTTATAATCAGGCAGATTTATTATCTCGGCAATTAAGTCGTTGGCTGGATATTCCTAATTTGAGCAATATCGTAAAGCGTGTGAAACACACCCATGCTCAACGTGGTTTGAGTGCAAAAGATCGTCGTCAGAATTTAAAAAATGCCTTTTCTCTTGCTGTTTCGAAAAATGAATTTCCTTATCGTCGTGTTGCGTTGGTGGATGATGTGATTACTACTGGTTCTACACTCAATGAAATCTCAAAATTGTTGCGAAAATTAGGTGTGGAGGAGATTCAAGTGTGGGGGCTGGCACGAGCTTAATATAAAGCACTGGAAAAAAAAGCGCGATAAGCGTATTATTCCCGATACTTTCTCTCAAGTATTTAGGACATAATTATGGAACAAGCAACCCAGCAAATCGCTATTTCTGATGCCGCACAAGCGCATTTTCGAAAACTTTTAGACACCCAAGAAGAAGGAACGAATATTCGTATTTTCGTGATTAATCCGGGTACGCCTAATGCGGAATGTGGCGTATCTTATTGCCCCCCGAATGCCGTGGAAGAAAGCGATATTGAAATGAAATATAATACTTTTTCTGCATTTATTGATGAAGTGAGTTTGCCTTTCTTAGAAGAAGCAGAAATTGATTATGTTACCGAAGAGCTTGGTGCGCAACTGACCTTAAAAGCACCGAATGCCAAAATGCGTAAGGTGGCTGATGATGCGCCATTGATTGAACGTGTTGAATATGTAATTCAAACTCAAATTAACCCACAGCTTGCAAATCACGGTGGACGTATAACCTTAATTGAAATTACTGAAGATGGTTACGCAGTTTTACAATTTGGTGGTGGCTGTAACGGTTGTTCAATGGTGGATGTTACGTTAAAAGATGGGGTAGAAAAACAACTTGTTAGCTTATTCCCGAATGAATTAAAAGGTGCAAAAGATATAACTGAGCATCAACGTGGCGAACATTCTTATTATTAGTGAGTTATAAAAGAAGATTTATAATGACCGCACTTTTGAAAGTGCGGTTATTTTTATGGAGAAAAAATGAAAATACTTCAACAAGATGATTTTGGTTATTGGTTGCTTACACAAGGTTCTAATCTGTATTTAGTGAATAATGAATTGCCTTTTGGTATCGCTAAAGATATTGATTTGGAAGGATTGCAGGCAATGCAAATTGGAGAATGGAAAAATCATCCCTTGTGGCTTGTGGCTGAGCAAGAAAGTGATGAACGAGAATATGTGAGTTTGAGTAACTTGCTTTCACTGCCAGAGGATGAATTCCATATATTAAGCCGAGGTGTGGAAATTAATCATTTTCTGAAAACCCATAAATTCTGTGGAAAGTGCGGTCATAAAACACAACAAATTCAAGAAGAGCTTGCAGTGCAATGTACTCACTGTGGGTATCGAGCTTATCCTGTGATTTGCCCATCAATTATTGTTGCGGTTCGTCGTGGTCACGAAATTCTATTGGCAAATCATAAGCGACATTATAGTCCTAACGGAGGAATATACACGACGCTTGCAGGTTTTGTCGAAGTAGGGGAAACATTTGAACAAGCAGTGCAGAGAGAGGTTTTTGAAGAAACAGGGATTTCAATAAAAAATCTTCGTTATTTCGGTAGCCAGCCTTGGGCATTTCCAAACTCTCAAATGGTCGGCTTTCTTGCTGATTATGAAAGCGGAGAAATAACATTGCAGGAAAGTGAAATTCACGATGCACAATGGTTTTCTTATGATCAACCCTTGCCAGAATTACCGCCAACGGGTACTATCGCTCGCAAATTAATTCATGCGACGCTTGAACTCTGTAAAGCGGAACATAAATGCGATTAATAAATATTCCAACTCTTACGAATTAAGGAAATAAGATGCGAAATCCGATTCATAAACGCTTAGAAAACTTAGAAAGTTGGCAACATCTTACTTTTATGGCTGCTTTATGTGAACGTATGGCACCAAATTTTAAATTGTTCTGTCAAATGAACGAGCTTAGCGTTGAAACCAAAACGTATCAAAATATTCTCAATTTGGTGTGGGAATATTTAACAATTAAAGATGTCAAAATCAACTTTGAAAATCAGTTGGAGAAATTAGAAACGATTATTCCTGATGTGAATGATTATGATAGTTTTGGTGTTGTGGCAGCGTTAGATGCCTGTCAGGCTTTAGCTGAAATTTTACACGCCATTATTGCGGGCGAAACCTTAGAAAAAGCGGTGGAAATAAGCTTAATTTCGTTGGGAACAATAAGGGCATTATTGGAAACAGAAACAGGACGAGATTGGTCAGAAAGTAAGCTAAAAGAAAATGAAGATATTCAAACAGAACTTGATGTGCAATGGCAAGTTTATCGTTTGCTTAAAGAATGTGAAAAACGTGATATTGAATTAATTTTAGCTTTAAAAAATGAAATTCGGACTGAGGGTATATCTAACATTGGTATAGAATTTCATCAATAACGTGAGATTTGTCACAATTTTTAGAAATCATGCTTTTAATTCATCTCAAGTTAGATTATCCTTTGCACAGTTTTTGCGACAAATTCGCAAAGATACTTTTAAAGAATCAAACTTTTTATTTAACAGAAGGTACAAATTTATGAACAAAACAGATTTAATTGATGCAATTGCAAACGCTGCAGAGTTAAACAAAAAGCAAGCTAAAGCAGCGTTAGAAGCGACTTTAGATGCAATTACTGCAAGCCTAAAAGAAGGTGAGCCTGTACAATTAATCGGTTTCGGTACATTTAAAGTAAATGAACGTGCTGCTCGTACTGGTCGCAACCCACAAACTGGTGCTGAAATCCAAATCGCAGCATCTAAAGTGCCAGCATTTGTATCTGGTAAAGCATTAAAAGATGCAATCAAATAATTGATAACATCAATGAAATGAAGCCCTGTCGATTGCGCAGGGTTTTTTTTATTGTGTAAACGCGTGGCAAATGTAAAAACAAACTTAGTAATAGAAATAAATAAGGAAAACTTATGTGTGGTATTGTCGGTGCAGTAGCGCAACGAGATGTAGCGGAAATCTTAATTAATGGTTTACATCGTTTAGAATATCGTGGTTATGATTCGGCTGGTGTTGCAGTAATCAATAAACAAAATGAATTACAACGTATTCGTTGTTTAGGCAAAGTTAAAGCTTTAGATGAAGCCGTATCAGAAAAACCATTAATTGGTGGAACGGGAATTGCACATACTCGCTGGGCAACTCACGGCGAACCATCAGAAACTAATGCGCATCCGCATTCATCAGGTACTTTTGCTGTAGTACATAACGGTATTATTGAAAATCACGAAGAACTTCGCGAATTATTAAAATCTCGTGGTTATGTCTTTTTATCACAAACCGATACTGAAGTGATCGCGCATTTAGTTGAATGGGAAATGCGTAGCACGGATTCACTTTTAGACGCTGTGAAAAAAGCAGTAAAACAACTCACGGGTGCATACGGTATGGTGGTAATGGATAGCCGTCATCCTGAACATTTAGTGGCAGCTCGTTCTGGTAGTCCACTTGTGATTGGCTTAGGTATCGGTGAAAATTTCTTAGCTTCAGATCAACTTGCACTTTTAAGTGTTACTCGCCGTTTTATCTTTTTAGAAGAAGGAGATATTGCAGAAATTACACGTCGTACAGTTGATATTTATGATACTCACGGTAATAAGGCTAAACGTGAAATTCACGAGTCTAATCTTGAAAATGACGCGGCAGAGAAAGGCAAATTCCGTCATTTTATGCAGAAAGAAATTTACGAACAGCCAACCGCACTTATTAATACAATGGAAGGGCGTATTAATCACGACAATGTGATTGTTGATTCAATCGGTAATGGTGCAAAAGGCATTTTAGAAAAAGTTGAGCATATTCAAATTGTTGCTTGTGGTACATCTTATAATGCAGGTATGGTGGCGCGTTATTGGTTTGAATCTTTAGCTGGAGTGAGCTGTGATGTTGAAATTGCATCAGAATTTCGTTATCGCAAATTTGTTACCCGTCCAAATAGCTTATTGATTACCCTTTCTCAATCTGGCGAAACAGCCGATACTTTAGCTGCACTTCGTTTAGCGAAAGAAAAGGGCTATATGGCGGCATTAACAATTTGTAATGTTGCTGGATCTTCGCTCGTACGCGAATCAGATCTTGCATTTATGACTCGTGCTGGTGTTGAAGTTGGGGTGGCATCGACAAAAGCATTTACGACACAGCTCGCTGCATTATTAATGCTGGTAACGGCACTTGGTAAAGTTAAAGGTCATATTTCTGCAGAAAAAGAGCGTGAGATTATCAAAGCAATGCAATCTTTACCTGCTGAAATTGAAAAAGCGTTAGCTTTTGATACAGAAATTGAAGCATTGGCTGAGGATTTTGCTGAAAAACATCATGCGCTTTTCTTAGGTCGTGGTGCGTTTTATCCAATTGCCGTAGAGGCTTCTTTGAAATTGAAAGAGATTTCTTATATTCACGCTGAGGCCTATGCGGCGGGAGAATTGAAACACGGGCCATTAGCGTTAATTGATGCTGATATGCCAGTGATTGTCGTTGCACCAAATAATGAATTATTAGAAAAAGTAAAATCGAACATTGAGGAAGTGCGAGCTCGTGGCGGTCAATTATACGTATTTGCCGATAAAGAAGCAGGATTTACGCCAAGTGAAGGAATGAAAATCATCACGATGCCAAAAGTCAATGATATTGTTGCACCGATTTTTTATACCATTCCAATGCAATTACTTTCTTATTATGTGGCTTTAATTAAAGGTACTGATGTAGATCAACCTCGTAACTTAGCAAAATCAGTTACCGTTGAATAAAGTGCGGTTGATTTTAATGTAATAAAAAATACGGTGAAATTTCACCGTATTTTTTTAGTTAAATAATCTTCTTTGTTTCCGTGTTTTAATCACTTGTGCGATTAACAATAATGTGAGAATAACCACATATAGTGAAAAAATAACCACTAGCCATTGCACCATCGTTAAACCAAATAATGACCATTGGCTTTCATTACAAGAGCCAGTTGGGTTAAATATAAATGGAAACCATTGATGAAATGGTAAAGTCTCGGGAAAATTTGGAATAAACTCACATTGTTTCCAAGGAGCTGGATTCATTTGCAAATCAAGATGACGAAATGAAATTAATAAGCCCTTAATACTGCTGAATAAACCTAAAGCCAAGGCGATTAATCGAAGTATGAAAGCGCGAGGTTGAAGTAATGCGATAATGCCCGCTACAAATAAGCCAATCATTGCTAAACGTTCATAAACACAGAGCACACAAGGTTGTAAGCCCATTCCATATTGGAAGTAAAGTGCGGTGGATTCTAAGGCTAAACTTGAAAAAGCCAATAAAAACCACACAAAACGTTTTTCGGAAAATTGTTTTAATAGTGCGAGCATTTTCTCTCCTTAAATTGGCAAAATTAAACCTAAACTTGCTAACCAAATTGTGGCAGCTGGTAAAATAAATTCAATAGCCAGTAAACCAATGATTGAAAGTACAATCGTGTAAGGTAAAGCCATATAAACCATTCTGCCATAAGAAAGGCGAATTAATGGCGAAATTGATGAAGTCAATAAGAATAAGAAAGCAGCTTGTCCATTTGGGGTTGCAACTGATGGTAAGTTTGTACCTGTATTAATGGCAACAGAAAGCAATTCAAATTGATGCGGTGCAATTACTCCATTAGTCAGTGCAGCTTTAGCTTCATTAATATAAACCGTTGCAACAAATACATTATCAGAAATAGAAGAAAGCAAGCCATTAAACAAATAGAATAAAGCAAGTTGTGTATTTTCTTCCGCAGAAAGAACGAAGTGAATAATTGGTGAAAAAAGTTTTTGATCAATAATTACTGCAACAATAGAAAAGAATACAACGAGCAATGCAGTAAAGGGTAAAGATTCCTGAAAGGCTTTACCGATAGTATGTTCATCCGTCACACCAGTGAAAGACGTAGCAAAAATGATGATACTTAAACCAATTAAACCGACTGCGGCAAGATGGAATGCTAATCCAAGAATTAACCAAATTGCGATTAACGCTTGCATACCTAATTTAATTTTATCTTGTTTAGACATTTTTTCTGAATTAGTGCGATCTAAATCTGATAAGATTTTCCACACTTCGTCTGGTAATTTCTCGCCATAACCAAATAATTTGAATTTTTCGACCAAGAAACAAGTGAGTAATCCGCAGATAAACACAGGAATAGTCACGGGTGCCATACGGAGGAAAAATTCCATAAAGTTCCATTTTGCTTGTTCTGCAATAATTAAGTTTTGCGGTTCTCCAACAACGGTCATTACACCACCGAGTGCAGTTCCTACACCCGCATGCATCATTAAACTACGTAAGAATGCACGGAATTTTTCTAAGATTTCGTGCTGTTGTTCAATAATTTTTCCATCGTCTGAAATATCAACCGCATCAATTAAATTATTGCCTGATGCAACTTTGTGATACACACCATAAAATCCCATTGCGACACTAATGATAACAGCAACAACCGTTAAAGCATCGAGAAAAGCCGATAAAAAAGCAGCACTAAAACAAAAGGCAATAGAAAGTGCAATTTTAGAACGAATTTTGACAAGTAATTTAGTAAATACATAAAGCAGTAATTGTTTCATAAAGAAAATACCTGCCACCATAAATATCAGTAGCAAGATCACTTCAAAGTTTGCCATAATTTCTGCTTTGACGTGTTTGGCATTTGTCATTCCAATAATAATAGCTTCAATTGCTAATAGACCACCCGGTTGAAGAGGGTAGCATTTTAATGCCATTGCCAATGTGAAAATAAATTCTGCAACGAGTAACCAACCCGCAATAAAAGGACTAATAAAAAAGAAAACAATTGGATTTATAATAAGAAAAACCACAATGGCAAGTTTGTACCATTCTGGACTTGCCCCAAGAAAGTTTTTCATAAAAGCCTGAATGTTTGTCATAGTGAACTCCATTATTTTTATCACGCGAACATTGTAATATATCCCCCTTTAAAGGATAATAAAAACCAAGTAATTTTTTTATAAAATTGCATTTTTTTTGATTTTTATCTGATTTTTAATTGTAATGCAAAACAATAACGACATTTTAAAAGCCCAAAGTCCAGCAGCTTTAGCAGAGGAATATATTGTAAAGAGTATTTGGCAAGATGTTTTTCCTGCGGGCAGTAATTTGCCATCAGAACGTGATTTAGCCGATAAGATTGGTGTAACTCGCACCACCCTACGTGAAGTTTTACAACGTTTGGCTCGTGATGGTTGGCTAACAATTCAGCACGGCAAACCCACCAAAGTAAATAATATTTGGGATGCTGCAGGGCCGAATATTATTGAAACCCTAATTGCTTTGGATATGCAGTCCGCGCCCTTAATTATTGATAATATGCTGTCTTTACGTAGTAAAATGTCGGAATCTTACATTTATGAAGCAGTAAAAAATTCCCCTCAAAAATCAACCGCACTTTTTGCTGAATTAGAGCAATTACAAAACACAGCACAAGATTACACAGAATTTGATTACCAATTATTTCGTCAATTCACTGTTGTTGCCAACAAACCCTTTTATCGTTTAATTTTCAATAGTTTAAAAGGCGTTTATCAGCGAATAGGGTTGTTATTTTTTAAAGAAAAAAAACACCGTGAATTAACAAAGCAATTTTATTTAGAAATGCAACAAATTTGTCTTGAGGGAAATGCAGATGCAGTAGTGGATTGCATCCGTAAACATAATTTACGTTCTTCAACCTATTGGAAAGCCATTTTAGAACGATTGCCACAAAATTTATCAGATTAATACTGGAAGCGAATTTAAGAAAAAATATAAAACTTTTCTTATAATTACAAAATCATTTTCACCAATTTATCTGCTTTAATCCGTGCAAATTTTTTCAAAAGTTTTTGCACTGGTTCTGGGTATTGATTCAATTCTTCTAATTCAGTGTAATGTTTTAATACTTTTGTATGTTGGCGAATTTGGTTTTGCTCTTTTTCCACTTGGGCGAAAAGCTGTTGTTGAGGATCGTAAATTAATAAGCCATTTTCTGCATCCAAACGCCACGCTCGAGGGTTAAGATTATTGCCCGTGAGTAAAATATAGCGGTCATCTACCCACACACCTTTTAAGTGGTAGGTATTATCGCCATCACGCCATAAACGCACCACAAGCTGACCACTTTCAATTTGAGTCTCAAATTTTTCACAGAAACGGCGAAGATTACTTTCATAAAGATAAGGTAACGCCCCCGCCATTTTGAATGGTTGTTCTGGTGGAATGTAAAAATCGTTTGCGACTTTATCGCCAACAATAATTTCTACTCGTTTACCGCTTTCCAATAATGTTGCTATTTTATGTTGCAATGTGCGTGGGAAATTAAAATATGGCGTACAAATCACCAATTTTTCTTGCACTTGCAAGAATAAATCTTCAATCACTTGATTTAATTCGTTGCCCGATGCGCCTAAGCCAAACAGTGGCGATACGCTTAAAAAATTCGGTAATTTCACCGCACTTTTTAATGAATATTCTCCATTTTGTGCAAGATCTTTACGATAAGCGCGAATATTGCCTCGGATCTCTTTGGTGCGAGGGCGGTTGGTCACATCAAGTGGATAAACGGCACTGAAATCTAACAAGTAATCATTGATGAAATTTACCATCGAATCAGCTAATTCGGCATGAGTGATTTTTTGATAGCGGTCGTAACGATATTTTTCAAATTGATGAAGATAGACATTATTAATGCTTGCACCGCTATAAAGCACCGTATCATCAAATACAAAGCCTTTAACGTGCAATACACCAAAAACTTCGCGCGTATTAATTGGCACGCCAAAGAACATATTCGGATCATTAGGTAACTGATAAGTTTGGCGTTGCTCGCAATACCAGTCTGCATTAGTGGCAGATTTTTCCGCTCCTAATAAATTGCGTTGTGCGCGATGCCAATCTATGAGAATTTTTACATCCAAGTGTGGATTTTCTTGCTTCACGCGATAAATTTCATCGAGAATTTCCTGCCCCGCTTCGTCTTTTTGCCAATAAAGTGCGGTAACATAAATACGTTTTTTTGCGTTTCTGATTAATTCAATAATTTGAGTTTTAAATTCAGCCGAGCTACCCAAAAATTCAATTTGCTCGGCTTGCAAGGCAAGGAATGGCAAATTATTTAAATTTTGTTCAGCTCGTTTGGTTTTATTGATTAACATAATCCATCTCGTGATTAAAGACTAGTGTGCTAGTTTACAATATTTCACGTGCTTATTAATAGAAAAAAGGCTTTTTTTCGTTATAATGCTCACAAATTTTAGCATTTTTTGGCTAAAAAATATTCATTTTTACTCAGGGAAATCCTATGAACGACAAACGTAAACCCTCTTTTCAATCCGCAGGCAAAACCTTTCAAGAACGCTCAGTGGGGGAAAAGTACAGAGAAAAACCAAGCCAAAATCGACCGCACTTTAATGATAAATTTAATGGAAATAGAAACGAAAAATCTCGTTTTCCTCGTGATAAACAAGAAGTGAGAGAAACTAGAATTACGCAACTTTCTTTATCTCGTGCGCCATCAAATAAAAATGTAGAAAAACCTAAAGTTCAAGTGATGATAAAAAGTACGGGTACGGTTTATAAAACAAAAGAAAAGAAAACGGGTGCGCTTTCTCCTCGTGCACCTGAAAAAATTAAGAAAAACCGTGCGGAAGAAATGAAAGTTTACGGTGAAAATGCCTGTTTAGCTTTATTTGCAGAACGCGCTGAAAGTATTGTTCGATTGTGGGCAACCGTACAAATGTCACACAAAATTGGCGAGGTATTGAGTTATTTAGCCGAAAACAAGAAGGCTTATCACGTTGTAGATAGCGAAGAATTAGCACGAGTGAGTGGAACGGAACATCATGGTGGCATTTGCTTATTAGTGAAGAAACCGCGTGCTTTCACGTTGCAAGGATATTTGGATATTCCTCGTAACGAGGATTGTTTAGTGCTATTAGACAACGTGAATAATGCACAAAATATTGGTGGCGTATTGCGTACTTGTGCTTATTTTGGCGTGAAAAATATTGTCGCCGATAATGTGGAAAATCTGTATTCGGGAGCCTCTATGCGCGTAGCAGAAGGTGGCGCAGAATATATTCGTGTGTTAGAAACGGATGATATTGATTCGGCTTTGATGCACTTGCGTAAATCAGGCTATCAAATTATTCACGTATCGCACAATAAACAAGGCGACCCATTGGATAAAGTGCGGTTAAAAAATAAAGTGGTTTTTGTGCTAAGTGAAAGCTCTACGGAAAGTTTAGCGACGTCAGAAGATACACAAGTGCGTTTAACGCTCGCAAGCCCAATTAAATCAGGCTTAAACATTGCAGTGAATGCGGGTGTGTTGTTAGCGAAGTGGTATTTTAGATAGTGTATGATTAAAGGGGAAAATGATTTCCCCTTTAAAATTTCAAATAAAAGTCTTTAGTCAATTCAATAAACGCTTCCGTGTATTGATTATCCGCATCATAAATTACCAATTGATCTTGCATTAAAACTTGTGGCTGTTTGGCAAAGGTAAGCAACATTCTTTGGGGCGTTTTTCCTATTTTAGTGATGACATTCGTCTGTTTTATGCAAAAAAGTGCGGTGGATTTTATGAGCGTTTTGCCTGCCTCATAAGGCAAAACAAAACTTATTCTCCCATTTTCAGATAAGCGCGTGGCTGCCCATTCTAACCAATTTAAGTGGCTTTGCTTGGTATAACGAGCCAATTCTCTTTCCTCATTTTTGCAAGCAATACCTTGTTCAAAATAAGGTGGATTTGCCACAATTAAATCAAAGGTTTGTTCAGTGGTTTGTAAAAAATGTTGTATATCTGTTTGAATAAGTTGAATGTGATTTTTCCATACAGAATTGTTGATGTTTTCTTGTGCTTGTTTTGCTGCAATGGGATCCAACTCAACCGCTTGAATTTGACAGTTTTCTTCAGTTCGTTGTGCCAACATTAAAGCCAATAATCCTGTGCCGCTCCCCATATCTAAAATATTTTTACAATGCTTTACATCTGCCCAAGCACCTAACAAAATGCCATCAGTGCTGACTTTCATGGCACAAGAATTTTGATTGATATGGAATTGTTTAAAAGTAAATCCGTTCATAAATTTTTCGTAAATTGACCGCACTTTCAGGTATAATCCTCGCCAATTTTAACAAAGAACCGCACAATAATGAATTTATCCCAATTTGAACAATTCGATCTTTCTCCAGAACTTTTAAAGGCGCTTGAGAAAAAAGGTTATTCCCGCCCAACAGCTATTCAAATGGAAGCCATTCCTGCCGCAATGGAAGAGTGTGATGTATTAGGCTCTGCACCAACGGGAACAGGGAAAACCGCTGCTTTTTTATTACCTGCGCTACAACATTTATTGGATTATCCACGTCGTAAACCAGGCCCGCCGCGTATTTTGGTATTAACGCCAACCCGTGAACTGGCAATGCAAGTGGCAGAACAAGCGGAAGAATTAGCGCAGTTCACCCATTTAAATATTGCGACAATTACAGGTGGCGTGGCGTATCAAAATCACGGTGATGTGTTCAATACCAATCAAGATTTGGTGGTGGCAACGCCCGGTCGTTTATTGCAATACATTAAGGAAGAAAATTTTGATTGCCGTTCCGTTGAAATGCTGATTTTTGACGAAGCCGATAGAATGTTACAAATGGGATTTGGGCAGGATGCGGAAAAAATTGCAGCTGAAACCCGTTGGCGAAAACAAACTTTGTTGTTTTCTGCAACCTTAGAAGGAGAGTTATTGGTCGATTTTGCGGAGCGTTTATTGAATGATCCTGTGAAAGTAGATGCTGAACCAAGTCGCCGCGAAAGAAAAAAAATCAACCAATGGTATTATCACGCAGACAGCAATGAACACAAAATCAAATTGCTCGCGCGTTTTATTGAAACTGAAGAAGTAACCCGTGGAATTGTGTTTGTTCGCCGTCGTGAAGATGCGCGTGAACTTTCTGAAACATTGCGTAAACGAGGCATTCGTTCCGCATATTTAGAAGGCGAAATGGCACAAACTCAACGTAACAATGCCATTGATAAATTGAAATCAGGTATTGTGACGGTATTGGTTGCAACGGATGTGGCTGCACGTGGTATTGATATTGATGATGTAAGCCATGTAATGAATTTTGATTTGCCCTATAGTGCGGATACTTATTTGCATCGAATTGGACGTACCGCGCGAGCTGGCAAAAAAGGCACGGCAGTCTCTTTTGTCGAAGCGCATGATTACAAGTTGCTAGGTAAAATCAAACGCTATACTGAGGAAATTTTAAAGGCACGCATTTTAGCAGGTTTAGAACCTCGCACTAAGCCACCAAAAGATGGTGAAGTGAAATCTGTAAGCAAAAAACAAAAGGCACGTATTAAAGAAAAACGTGAAGAGAAGAAAAAAACAGAGGCAAAGAAAAAAGTAAAATTGCGTCATAAGGATACGAAAAATATCGGCAAACGACGCAAGCCAAGTAACAGTAATGTTTAATTAGGTATGATTTAAATTCTGTTTTATATCACACTAGAAATGAGGATTTCTTGTATTGGTATTAACTAAATTACGCATTAATAAGGCGTAATTTAAGTTAATATCTTGTGGCACATTTAAGAATACAAAATGCCCATCGCCTAGTGCGGCATCAACCGTTTCATTTTTACGATTTAGCATTTTTTCAATTTTGAAATTAATATTGCCTTGTGGCGTCATCATTTCTACATTGTCGCCAAGTAAGAATTTGTTTTTTACTGCTACTTCTGCCATACCTTGTTCGTTACGTTTGCCCGTAAATTCACCGACAAATTGCTGACGATCAGAAATAGAATAGCTATATTCGTAGTTTTGGTATTCATCATGCGTATGACGGCGTAAGAAACCCTCGGTATAACCACGATGTGCAAGGGATTCTAACGTATCCATTAAACTTTCATCAAATGGCTTGCCTGCGGCTGCATCATCAATGGCTTTGCGGTAAACTTGAGCCGTTCTTGCACAATAATAAAATGATTTAGTACGACCTTCGATTTTTAAAGAATGCACACCAAGTGCGGTCAATTTTTCTACATGTTGTACGGCACGTAGATCTTTTGAATTCATAAAGTAGGTGCCGTGTTCATCTTCAAACGCTGTCATTTGTTCGTCAGGCTTTTGTGATTCGGTATAAAGGAAGACTTTATCCGTTACCGCACCCTCGCCTAAGGTTGGTGCTACATTTTTCACTTCAATTTGTTGAGCAGGATCGATTTTCGGCACGATGTTGCCTACTTCATCTGTCGTGCCTTCTTCCATTTTGTATTCCCAACGGCAAGCATTGGTGCAAGTGCCTTGATTTGGATCGCGTTTGTTGATATAGCCAGAAAGTAAGCAACGGCCAGAATACGCCATACATAATGCACCATGTACGAAAATTTCGAGTTCAATATCTGGCACTTGTTGGCGAATTTCAGCAATTTCATCTATTGAAAGTTCGCGCGATAAAATCACACGAGTTAATCCCATTTGTTTCCAGAATTTTACCGTAGCCCAGTTTACCGCATTGGCTTGCACAGAAAGATGAATATCAATATTAGGGAAATTTTCACGCACCAACATAATTAAGCCTGGGTCAGACATAATTAAAGCATCTGGTTTCATATCGATGACAGGTTGTAAATCTTTAATAAAAGTTTTGAGTTTGGAATTATGGGGCGCAATGTTTACCACTACATAGAATTTTTTGCCAAGGGAATGGGCTTCATCGATCCCGATTTTCAAATTGGCGTGATTAAATTCATTATTGCGTACACGTAAGCTATAACGAGGTTGGCCTGCATAAACCGCATCTGCACCATAAGCAAAGGCGTAGCGCATATTTTTAAGAGAGCCTGCAGGGGAAAGTAATTCTGGTTTGAATTGGGTTGTCATAATATTCTCTTTTGTCTGATTTCAGGTCAGGGATTTACTCAAGGTAAATCGTTAGGTGGGGTATTGTAGAGAAAATATTTGGCTTGTAAAGGAAAGTGCGGTTAAATTCTTAGTGGAATTTTATGTAAAATTTAACCGCTTAATAGGTTGTATTTAATTCCTCAAATCTTAGGATAGTAATTTATCTTTCGTTTCTGAAATAAACCATAATCCAATCAAGCTCAACACAGCGTTTAGGGTTAAATAAATCCCCACACCTTTTAAGCCGTAGTGAGCATTCAGCGGTAAGGCAATGATTGCCGCAACACTTGCCCCGAATAAACCTGCAATATTATAGGTTAAAGAAGCACCTGAATAGCGGGCGTGAGTAGGGAAGAGTTCAGGTAAAAAACTCGCTAATGGCCCATAGCCCATTCCAATTAACCCCATACCGATGAATAAAAACCAAAACAGACTGGTAGTTGTACCGTTTTCGAGAAATAACGGCAAGGATAAACCAAAAATCGCAACGCCAACAGTTGTCCAAATGAGCCAAATACGGCGACCAACTTTGTCGATATATTTGCCCGAAACGGCGATGGTAATAGCCAATGAAACCGCACTTGCCATCAATAAAGCGGTAAAAATTTGCGGGGAAAATCCTAATCCCATTGCGTATCCTGCCTCTGAAACCGTTGGAGCAGATTTTGCGTAAATTTGGCTAAAGGCAATCATAATGTAGAACAGCACATAGCCTGCAATACAAATTAACATCCCCAAGAAAAACGGCTTGAAATGGGTTGTGAAAACTTCCAACATTGGTAAGCGTTTAGGTTTTGGCTTGTTAAGTGCCGCAAGGAAAATCGGGGCTTCAGTCAGTTTTAGGCGAACATATAAGCCAATTGCCACTAAGATAATGGAAGATAAAAACGGTATCCGCCACGCCCATTCAGCCATAGCTTCTTGCCCGAAAATTGCCGTAATGCCTAAGAACACGCCATTTGCCAACAATAAGCCAAGCGGTGCACCCAGTTGTGGGAAAGTACCATACCAACCTCGTTTACCTTCTGGAGCATTTTCGACCGCAACTAACGCTGCACCGCCCCACTCTCCGCCTAAACCGATACCTTGCCCAATACGGCATAAACAGAGCAAAATTGTCGCCCAAATACCGATGCTGTCATAAGTTGGCAACAAACCGATAACCACAGTGGAAACACCCATCAACAGTAAGCTCATCACAAAAGTATTTTTCCGCCCGAAACGGTCACCGAAATGCCCGAACAATATTGCTCCCAAAGGGCGAGCAATAAAAGTGAGTGCTAAAGTGGAAAGTGCCGCAATCTGCCCTGAAAGTGGATCTGCGGCATGGAAGAATTGATGGTTAAATACCAATACCGCTGCCATTGCATAAATGTAGTTATCGAAATACTCAATCGCCGTGCCGACCATCGTCGCTGTCGCGACCTGTTTTAGACTATTTTGCGTATTCATCACTTGCCTCCCGTAATGCTTTTGTTGCGGCTTGCACATTATCGGCGTGCGTAATTGCAGTAATCACTGCCACACCATCCGCCCCAAATTCTCGTAAGGTTTTAACGTGAGCTAATTTCACCCCACCAATTGCCACAAGCGGTTTAGTTATCCCCACATTTCGCAAAGTTTGAATAAACGCCATTCCTAGTGTTGGTTTCGGATTCTCTTTCGATTGCGTTGGAAAAATCGGGCCAATTCCAAAATAATCAATTTCCGCTAAATTTTCCCCAATTTTTGCCTCGTCTAAACGATTCACCGACCAACCAATAATTAGCGGTTTATCTGTTTTAGCGCGAATCTCTTGCACAGGCATATCGCTTTGCCCAACGTGAATGCCATCCGCCTCGATTTCCAACGCCAAATCAACGTTGTCGTCTACAATAAACGGTACGCCATATTCACGGCACAAATCACGACAATTAATCGCCAGTGCCTTCTGTGCTGAGGGCGTATGTTCTAACGAAAATTTGCCTTTATCCCGAAATTGAAAGCAGGTAATTCCGCCTTCTAACGCTTGTTTTAGCACGAATAATAAATTTTCCGACAAGTTCTCGCCCAAATGACGGCAATCTTGCGTGCCTGCCACAAAGTAAAGCGGTAAGATTTTTTGAATATTTTTCATCTTTCAATCCTTAAAGGCGACTGTAAGCCCAATGATTTGTCGGCCCGTGTCCTTGCCCAATATTCAACGGGTGAGAAATCGCAGCGGTAATAAAATCTTTCGCTGTTTTTACCGCACTTTGCAACGGTTCGCCTTTCGCCAATTCTGCGGTTAAACAGGCAGAAAAGGTACAGCCCGTACCATGTGTATGCGGCGTGTTGAAACGGGGGCTTTGCAAAGTAAAATGACGACCATCTGCAAGTAAAACCCAATCTTGACACAGCTCACTTTGCGAATTGAGCGAATGTCCGCCCTTAATAATCACATTCTTCGCTCCTTGTTTTTGCAACGCTTTTGCGGCTTGTTGAATACTGATGTCGTCCACAATCGCAATCCCCGTTAATGCTTCCGCTTCGGGAATGTTCGGTGTAATCACGTCCGCCAACGGCAGCAATTTTTGGCTTAACGCACTCACCGCTTGCTGTTGCAATAAGGGTGCACCACCTTTGGCGATCATCACAGGATCTAGCACCAGCGTGCCGAAAGGTTTATCAGCAAGAAAATCTGCCACGCATTCAATAATTTCTGCATTGCCCAACATACCGATTTTGCAACTTGCAATCTGGAAATCATTTTTGACCGCTTCCAGTTGCGCTTGAATTGTTTTCAGTGGAATAGGGTGAATATCAAATACGCCAAGTGTGTTTTGTGCCGTAACTGCCGTGATTGCTGATGTACCAAACACGCCGCGCATTTGGAAGGTTTTAAGATCCGCTTGAATGCCTGCACCACCGCCACTGTCTGACCCTGCGATGGTTAAAACTTGTTTCACATTACTCATTAATGCGCCCTCTTTGTCCAATGGTTTCAGGGGAAAGGGCAGCAAGCTCGTCCAACAAACGGATTTGGAACTGTCCCACTTGTGTGGTTAAGCCTTGCGCCGCACACTCGCCTGCAATGGTGTATGCTACACAGGCTTCTAATGTCGCAGAAAAATAATTCCCTTCACTTACCGCTAAAAAAGCCGCACACACGGCACTCAATAAACAGCCCGAAGCCGTAACTTTCGGGAACAATGACGTGCCGTTGTGAACGGTCGCAGTTTGTGTGCCATCGCTGACAATATCCACCGCCCCGCTAATCAACACCGTACAGCCATAGCGTTGAGCCACTTTCTCGGCAACGGCTTTTAAATCCACTTCGCCTTGCCCCGCATCTACACCTTTTGCCTGCCACGCCTCGCCTGCAATGGCAGCCAGTTCGCCCGCATTACCACGAATAAGTGCGAATTTTACCTCGGCTAAAAGCTCACGAATGGTCTCACGGCGATAGCTCGTTGCCCCCACACCAACAGGATCTAACACTACAGGAATTCCAACCTCATTTGCTGTTTTTCCTGCCTGCAACATCGCCTCCCGATCTTTACCAATCAGCGTACCAATATTAATGACCAATGCTTGACTGATTTTCGGTACTTCCTGCATTTCTTCGATATTCGCCGACATCAAAGGCGAAGCTCCTAATGCCAACAAGCCATTGGCACTAAAATTCGCTGCCACAATATTGGTAATGTTATGAATGAGCGGATTCTGCTCACGGATTTTGGAGAGATAAATTGATTGCATAAGCATTCCTTGTGTTGAATATAAAATAAACAAAAATGCCCGCTATTCACTGTGAGCAATTAGCGGATGTAATAAAATGTAGAAAATTGGGAAAATAAACAGGATAAAATCGTGATAGAGAAAGGTTGAATATGTGGCATATTAGTTTCCTACGTCAGTGCTAACTGTTTCAGGTTCACGGGTATCATCTCAGCCTTTCGGCACCCCGACTAAAAATTGGATGAAGTTTACGCTTCTTTTCAAGAAAAAACAAGCGGTCAAATTTTTCCCTCATTTTGCAAATAATGAGAAGAATTTGACCGCTTAAATAGAAAACTAAATTTGTTTAATTGAAAACGGTAACGCACACCGAAAGAGGCTTCATGAGTTTTAAAACGCACGTTTTCTAAACAGCGATCATAATGGGAGTAATCTAATGCTAAACGCCAATTGCCGAAATCATAACCAATAGAAAAACGAGGATGGTTGGAATGAGTTTTGATGTATGAATAGTCTTGTAATATTTCAGGTTGATTTGGATTATGTATCTCTATTTTTTCACGTGCGTGCACCCAATCGGCTTGCACATAAATCCCTTTTCCATTATCTTCCTTTACTTGTACAGCAGAAGAGAAGATTTCTCAATTCGAATATTCATTAGGGTTCTTCCAAAGGATTTTTGTTAAAAATAAAAAGAATTGACGTAATTTTGGTTACGCCAATTCTTTCTATTTTTATTTTTGATTATTCTGCTTTTGCACGAGTAGGTTCAGAATAAACGTGGCTAATTGCACAATGATGTCCCGCCGCACCTTTTCCATAGAAATAATAACGAGAATCCTGCCAAGCTCTAATTGGGAAAGCCTCTGGCATTTCATCACTCGCTTTCGCCAAAGTCATCTCAGCTTTAGTATGAATCACCGAAGAAATAGTACCTAAACGTCCATTAAATTCATAAGTGCGGACAAATTTTGATACGTTCTCGACCGTTTCAGGTTCATTTACATTAATTGCTGGCTCGATAGATTCAACAACTTCTTGAGGTTTATATGAATTTAAACGCTCTAAAGATTCTTGCACCTTTTTCTGTACCGATTCATTAGCTGGTTGAGTAATAAAATCTAATGCAGGTTTTACATCAAGGGATTTTTCTTCAACGACAATTCCCATTGCTGGCGTGATAAACCCTTTTTTAGTTTTCTCTTGCTCAAGCAATTCATCCACAGATAAGAAATGATTTTCTTTTGGCAGATTTACCGTTGAATAATCAATCCAAGCCTTGCCACTTGCCAATTCAGGTGAAGCCACCGCAGCAAATAATGGCATTGGCGATTTTGGCTCTTGATTACGGCGACGACGCTGATTATTCGCTGTACGCAAATGACGTGGAGTACGACGCTGACGCTCTTGACGTTCAGAACGTTGGTTCTGATGAACGGGTTTTTCATCATTATTTTGAACCGTAATTACATCCACTTCTGGCATTTTTTCAGTCGTGCTGAAGTTATTTTCAACAACTGTTTCATTATCTTCAACGCGCACGCGTTTACGTAAATCACGGCGTTGGCGGCGTTGAGTTACAGGCTCAGTTCTTTCTTCTTTAGCCTCAAAAACAGGTGTAGAATTTACCGCACTTTCAGCGATACTTTCTTCCACTAAGTTACGGCGCGGACGGCGTTGATTACGCTCACGGACATTGCGAACCTGTTCTTCGGTTCTTTCTGTTTCGTTATTTTCAGAACGTGGACGACGAGAAGAACGACGATCCTGTGAACGGCGTTGATTACGATTAGGATTACGCGAAGTGCGGTTATTTTTCGGTTTGTTTTCTTCAGATTTAGTCGTAAATAAACCTTTAATCTTCGCAATAATTTTAGCTAACAAAGAGGGTTCATTTGATTTACGCTCAACTGGCGTTGGGGCTGCTTCTGAAATAGAAAGCGCAACTACTGCACTTTCAACCGCTGGTTGTTCAGTAACAACGGTTGTTTCCACATTACGAGAAACCAGTGATTCTTCAGTATTTTCATCTTGAGCGCAGTGAATTTTCGCTAAGTTATAGCTTAATTCATTTACTTCTTCGCCATCACGTAAACGGAAAACACTAAAGTGCGGTGTTTCCATTGCTTCATTTGGGGCAACAATAATATCGACATTATGACGCTTTTCAATATTACTGATTGCTTTGCGTTTTTCGTTAAGAAGATAAGAGGCAATTTGTACTGGCACAATGGTATGCACTTGCTTGGTGTTTTCTTTTAATGCTTCTTCTTCCAGCAAACGCAAAATAGATAAAGAAAGAGATTCATTATCACGCACTTTGCCTGTTCCTTGACAACGAGGGCAAATATGGTGCGAAGATTCGCCCAATGATGGGCTTAAACGCTGACGTGACATTTCTAACAAACCAAAACGAGAAATTCGGCTAATTTGAATACGGGCGCGATCTGGACGAACTGCATCACGAATACGATTTTCTACTTCACGTTGATGGCGAATTGGTGTCATATCAATGAAATCAATGACAACTAATCCACCTAAGTCACGTAAGCGTAATTGACGTGCGATTTCATCTGCCGCTTCAAGGTTGGTATTTAATGCGGTTTCTTCAATATCGCCACCACGAGTAGAACGTGCGGAGTTAATATCAATAGCGGTTAATGCTTCAGTTACATCAATAACGATTGAACCGCCAGAAGGTAAACGCACTTCACGTTGGAATGCGGATTCGATTTGAGATTCAATTTGATAGTGACTGAAAAGTGGCACTTCGCCTTGATAAAGTTTCACGCGATTGATGAAATCAGGACGCACAAGTTTGATATGCTCTTTCGCTTTCTCAAAAATTTTTGGGCTATCAATCAGGATCTCACCAATATCACGACGCAAATAATCGCGAATAGCGCGTACAATCACATCGCTTTCTTGATGAATTAAAAATGGAGCTGGACGACTTTGTGAAGCTTGTTTGATCGCTTCCCAATGATGTAATAATACTTTTAAATCCCATTGTAATTCTTCTGGCGATTTTCCCACACCAGCAGTACGGACGATTAAGCCTACACCGTCAGGCACATCTAATGAACTTAATGCTTCTTTTAGTTCAGTACGTTCATCGCCTTCAATACGGCGAGAAATTCCCCCTGCCCGTGGATTATTCGGCATAAGTACCAAATAACTGCCAGCAAGAGAAACAAAAGTAGTTAAGGCTGCACCTTTGTTTCCTCTTTCTTCTTTATTAACTTGAACGATAACTTCCTGTCCTTCAACCAAAATATCGCGTATATTCGGACGACCTTGGAAAACATAATCATCGGGAAAATATTCACGGGCAATTTCTTTTAAAGGTAAAAAACCGTGACGTTCTGCACCATAATCTACAAAAGCCGCTTCTAAGCTTGGCTCAACGCGAGTAATTTTTCCTTTGTAGATATTCGCTTTTTTTTGTTCGTGTCCCGGACTTTCAATGTCCAAGTCAAAAAGGCGTTGTCCATCGACAAGCGCAACACGCAACTCTTCTTTTTGAGTCGCATTGATTAACATTCTTTTCATTGTCAATTCTCTTATTAAATATTTAAAAAACCTCAAAATAAACCGCACTTTGCTTCATTATCGACCTCGTGTTTCTCGCGCCAGTCAATCTCACGACTGTATGTTGCTGGGTGCATTGATAAGGTTATTAAGCACAAATGTTTGCTTGATAAAACAACGCGATATTCCGCACGCGTTGCAAGCGGCTAATTTATTTTAAGAAAAATGTTGATTATCAATGTCTTATGCCGAGTGCTGCATTGAGTTTTTACCAACAAAACTTATCCTTTTTACGCAAATTCTTAGGAGCAAAAAGACGTTCTATTATCCATAGAAAACGATTAATTGGCAAGGCGAATTTACGTTCTAGCGTTATGTTCATATTACGTTCCATATTACGTTCATAGCACCTTTGTGATATGATTTGCAGCGATTTTCAAAAGGGAACAAAATGACAAAACAAAATGAAAACATCATTAATTCATCCGTAAAAATGCTGACAATTAGTGAAGATGAAAGTGGACAACGAATTGATAATTATTTATTAGCAAAACTCAAAGGCGTACCTAAAAGTTTAATTTATCGCATTGTGCGTAAAGGCGAAGTGCGAGTAAACAAAGGCAGAATTAAACCAGAATATAAACTGCAAACAGGCGATGTTGTACGCATTCCACCAGTGCGTGTCGCAGAAAAAAATGATGTGCCGATTTCAAAAAATCTCAATAAAGTTACCGCACTTGAAAACCAAATTTTGTTTGAAGATGATTGTTTGATTGTTTTAAATAAACCTTCAGGAATTGCGGTACACGGTGGCAGTGGTTTAAATTTTGGTGTGATTGAAGCCTTACGAGCATTACGCCCAGAAGCACGCTTTTTAGAACTGGTTCATCGTTTGGATCGTGATACATCAGGCATTTTATTAATTGCGAAAAAACGTTCAGCATTACGCAATTTGCACGAACAACTTCGCGTAAAAACCGTTCAAAAAGATTATTTAGCGTTAGTACGTGGACAATGGCAATCCCATATAAAAGTTATTCAAGCTCCTCTTTTGAAAAATGAATTATCTAGCGGCGAACGTATTGTGCGTGTCAGCGAGCAAGGCAAACCATCTGAAACTCGATTTAGCATTGAAGAACGCTATACAAACGCTACACTTGTAAAAGCATCGCCAGTCACAGGGCGAACACATCAAATTCGCGTGCATACACAATATGCTGGGCATCCTATTGCATTAGATGATAAATACGGCGATAAAGATTTTGATAAACAAATGAATGAATTAGGATTAAACCGTTTATTTTTACACGCTTTTTCAATTCGATTTGAACACCCTAAAAATGGCGAAACGCTACGCTTTAATGCGCCACTAGATCATCAAATGAAAGCAATTTTGCAAAAGTTGCGGGAAAGCAAATAGACAATATTTCTGTTTATTGCTACACTTGCACACGGAGACAACTCGTTTCTATCAACAAATTTCATAATAACGACAACAAAGGATAGCAAAATGGCAAAAGGACAATCTTTACAAGATCCTTATTTAAATGCGCTTCGTCGTGAACGCATTCCTGTATCAATTTACCTTGTAAACGGAATTAAACTTCAAGGTCAAATTGAATCATTCGATCAATTCGTGATTTTATTAAAAAACACAGTGAACCAAATGGTATATAAACACGCAATTTCAACGGTTGTACCTGCTCGTTCAGTTTCGCATCACAATAATAATCATCATACTGCTCCAACAGAAGCAGTTGAAAGCGTGGAAACTCAAGCAGAGTAATCACAACACCATTAATGGACAATCAATATTTATTAAGTGCGGTTGAAAATTCTTAGGAAATTTCAACCGCACTTTTTCCATTTCAAATCGGAAAATTATTTTCCAATTCCATATTGTTTCAATTTATTCGCAATCGCAGTATGGGAAACGCCTAAACGTTGAGCTAATTTTCTCGTACTTGGATATTCTGCATAAAATAATTTTAGAACTTGTGCCTCATAAGAACCGATGATTTCATCTAAGGTTTTATTTCCAAATTCATCCAAAGAAATTACCGCACTTTGTGGCGGAGCAAGATTTAAACTTTCGATAGTCAAATGATTATCTTGTACCAGAGAGCTGGCACGATAAAGGGTGTTATAAAGCTCACGAACATTCCCTTTCCAGTCATATTTCTGCAAATAAAGAAGAAAATCTTTATCGAAAGTTGGTTTTGCAATTTTTAATTCTTCGCTGATTTCCTGTAAAAAACCTTGTGCCAGTGGCTCAATATCTGCCATGCGATCACGTAATGGTGGCACATTAAGAGTAAGAACATTTAAGCGATGAAATAAATCAGCACGTACTTTACCTTGCTCAACAAGCAAATGAAGTGGAATTTGTGATGTGCAAATCACGCGTACATTTGCATAATGCTCCTTTTCTTCACCTACTCGACGGAAAGATCCATCCGTTAAAAAACGCAATAATTTAGCCTGCAAACCCAATGAAAGTTCAGCAATACCATCGAGTAAAACTGTACCCTCATTTGCGTATTCAAAAAAACCAATGGTTTCACTGTCTCCGACTTTTCGACCAAACATTTCACTTTCCGCATCTTCATCAGGCAACCCAGCACAATTTACTGCGATAAATTTTTTATCTCGACGTAAACTCTGATAATGGCAGGCTTTCGCTAACAAATCCTTTCCTGTCCCCGTTTCGCCTTGAATTAACAAAGGCACATCAAACATAGCAAAACGTTTCGCGTTTTCTACCGCACTTTTCATCGCTTCACTTTGTACAACAAAACAATCGAAGGGTTTTTGAGGATCAAATTTAGAAATCGTCATATTCAGGGAATGGAGATAATTAAGATATGGCTATGATAATTTCTTTACAACAAAGTGTAAATATTATTTTACATAAGGTAAAAATGCGATCATTTTTGACCGCACTTTATATAGCTAAGGCTTTAACATTTTTTCTGCTTCACGAACGCGAACAAGGAATTGTTTACGTTCAGCTGAACTCATACCGCTGCTAGTACCAGGTAATTTTACGGTAAGAGGATTCACTGCTCGACCGTTAATATGAAATTCATAATGTAAATGCGGCCCCGTAGAAATGCCCGTGTTACCAGAAAGTGCAATACGTTCGCCTTTTTTAACGGTTTGCCCTGCTTTTACTAAGGATTTGCTCAAGTGCATATAAACAGTTTGATATTCACGCCCGTGACGCAACATAACATAACGCCCAGCACCGCCAGCCTGATAAGCGACCTTTTCAACTGTACCATCTGCTGGTGCAATAACTGGTGTGCCTTGAGAAACAGAGAAATCCACGCCTTTATGGGGACGAACACGTCCTGTTACTGGATGGCGACGATTTGGATTAAAAGGGGAGGAAACTCGCGCTTGTCGCTGCAATGGATAACGAGCAAAACCTTTGCCTAAAGTTTCTCCTTGCTGATTATAATAACGACCATTTGCAGCTTGTACTGCATAATAATTTTTACCACCAGATGAAATACGTAACGCCTCAACATTACCTTGACCTGTAAGTTTATCGCCTAAATATTCACGAGAAACTAAAATGGCAAATTGAGTGCCTTTTTTTAGTTTTCGTAAACTCACTTGCCATTGTAAGGCGTTACTAAGTTGGCTAATTTGTCGCGTATCAAGACCTTTTTCTCTTAAACTACTATTTAAAGAATTTTGAATCTCGCCTTTTAATACTTCTTTTCGCCAAATACTTTTCTTTTCAATAACTTGGCGTTTAAATTTCCCATCTTCGAGACGTTCATAAATACGTTCTTCTTTTTCAGAAACCAGCCAATTTAAATATTCCAAGTTATCATTTTTATTTAAAATCCAGTAAAATTGCTGACCTGCTTTTAAGTGGGCTAATTCGGGATCAAGCTTAATCAACGGTTGTACTGATGAATCATCTAAACCAGATAAAACTAAAACATCTTTTAACGTATCCCCTTCGGTTACCGTATAGCTAAATTGATCAGTAATTCTTATGGCTTGATCGGCTGCGTCTAATAAACCATTGAGTGCGTCTTGTGCGTGTTGAGGTAAAGTACCGAGATCATCTGAAGATAGTTTTACTTCATCAACTTCGTCATCTTTTGCTTGCAGTTCATCATCATAAGAGGTGGCATCTTCATCAGGTTGAAGTGCGGTGGAATTTTTATTTGGCGATGTATTTAACTCGTGATATTCCCCACTGTCAGAGGTGGAAAATATGGGATTTTCTTCAGATTTGTCTTTTATTGTAAGTAAAATGCCTGTCAAAATAAGCAGAATAGCAACAAAAAACACGCCTACTTTTATATATGCGCGTTTTTTTCTTCTATCTCGAGCTAATTTTACGTGTTGCACTGGCATCCCTAAAATAAAAAAGTTTTCAGCATTCAGACTACAGATTATAAAGAAAATTCATTCCTATGGAAAAAGCATTATTCAAATGCTTAAATATTCGACATTGGATAGAAAATCTTGAGAATTCTATAAAAATGCGTTATTTTCCCCAACCATTGTTGAAAACACGGCGATTTTATGAATATCACAGCCATTCGCAACGAGCAAAACCCACAACCGCTCATTCAATTAAAAAATATCAATGTGGTTTTCGCACAAAAAACCGCTCTGCAAGATATTAATTTAAATATCTATCCCAATTCTATTATTACCATTGTGGGGCCAAATGGTGGTGGCAAATCTACGTTGTTAAAAACCTTATTAAAACTACAAACGCCCACTTCTGGCGAAGTCATTTATAGTAAAAATGTTCGCATTGGTTATGTACCACAAAAAATCCATTTGGATCATAGTTTACCCATTACGGTCGAGCGATTTCTTTCGCTAAAAAAAGGTATTAAAACCCAAGAAATATCCACCGCACTTGAGCAACTTTCGATTTCACATTTACGCAAAAGCAATATGCAAAAACTTTCTGGTGGCGAAATGCAACGTGTATTATTGACACGTGCAATTTTAAATAAACCGAATTTACTTGTGCTAGACGAACCCACTCAAGGCGTAGACATTACTGGTCAAGCTGAGCTTTATCAGCTAATTCATCAAACCCAACAAAAATTAAATTGTGCCGTATTGATGGTATCACACGATTTACACATTGTGATGGCGGATAGTAAAGAAGTATTGTGTATTAACCAACATATTTGCTGTGCAGGTACGCCCGATGTTCTCTCAAATGATCCAACATTTATGCGTTTATGGGGAAATCAGCTCGCACAAAATGTTGGATTTTATACCCATCATCACAATCATCATCACACCTTGCACGGCGATGTGTGCGGTTGTAATTCATCAGCAGTGCATTGTCAAAATAAGGATAAATAATGTTTGAAATTTTATTTCCTGCCCTTTTAACAGGCATTTTGCTTTCACTTATTACCGCGCCACTTGGCGTATTTGTAGTGTGGCGGAAAATGGCTTATTTTGGCGACACACTTTCTCACTCTGCCTTGCTTGGCGTGGCATTAGGTATTTTCTTACAAGTCAATCCTTACATTGCGATTGTGGTGCTGACCTTAATTCTTGCTATCGCAATGGTGTGGTTAGAAAGCAACACGCAATTTTCTATTGATACCTTGCTCGGTATTATCGCCCATAGTTGTTTATCTCTCGGCGTTGTGACAGTAGGATTATTACGGAATGTACGGGTAGATTTAATGAATTATTTATTTGGGGATTTACTTGCGATTAATTATACCGATTTAATTTATATTGGCATTGGCGTGATAATTGTGCTTTCAACATTAATTTACTTTTGGCAATCCTTACTTTCCACCACTGTATCGCCAGAACTCGCGCAAGTTGAAGGCATTAATATCAAAAAAATGCGTTTTATTTTGATGATATTAACCGCATTGACTATTGCCTTGAGTATGAAATTTGTCGGTGCATTAATAATCACATCCTTATTAATCATCCCAGCGGCAACCGCTCGTCGCTTTGCGAGAACGCCAGAATCGATGGTGGGCTGGGCGATTGTAGTCAGTATGTTGTCAATTATAGCTGGGCTAATATTATCAGCCTTTTATGATACCGCTGCTGGGCCTTCCGTTGTCATTTGTTCTGCATTTTTATTTATCTTATCACTCTTCAAAAAAGAGCGATTATGAGCTTGCCCAACCAGTGAAAACCATTTGCGCCACAGTTTAATTCTTGATAAAGTGCGGTCGATTTTTACGGTCTTTTTAGGATAACAAAATGAACCAAGAATATTTAGATTTTGAATTGCCGATTGCCGAATTAGAAGCAAAAATTGAAGCATTATGTTCAGCATCGGATGATAAAGTTGATTTAACTGATGAAATCAAACGCTTACAAAAGAAAAGTAACGAACTCACTAAAAAAACCTTTGCTAACCTTGATGCTTGGCAAGTTTCACGTATGGCACGTCATCCAAACCGTCCTTATACATTAGATTATATCGAACATATTTTTACGGAATTTGAAGAACTTGCAGGCGATCGCGCTTTTGCTGATGATAAAGCGATTGTTGGTGGCTTGGCGCGTTTAGATGGTCGCCCAGTGATGGTTATCGGTCATCAAAAAGGCCGTACTGTAAAAGATAAAGTGAGTCGTAATTTTGGTATGCCTGCACCTGAAGGCTATCGCAAAGCGTTACGTTTAATGGAAATGGCTGAACGTTTTAAATTGCCAATTATTACATTTATTGACACACCAGGGGCTTATCCAGGTATTGGCGCAGAAGAACGTGGTCAAGCGGAAGCTATTGCTCGCAACTTACGCGAAATGGCACAACTTACCGTTCCTGTTATTTGTACCGTTATCGGTGAGGGCGGTTCGGGCGGTGCGTTAGCTATTGGCGTGGGCGATAAAGTGAATATGTTGCAGTATTCCACTTATTCTGTTATCTCGCCTGAAGGCTGTGCTTCTATTCTTTGGAAAAGTGCGGAAAAAGCTTCGACTGCAGCGGAAGTAATGGGATTAACCGCAAGCCGTTTAAAAGAATTAAATCTTATCGATAGCATTGTGCAAGAACCTTTAGGTGGGGCGCATCGTAATTATCTAAAAATAGCTGAAAACTTAAAACTTCGCTTAAAAGAAGATTTAGCAGAGCTTGACGGACTAAGCAAAGAAGAATTATTAAATAGACGCTATGAACGTTTAATGTCTTACGGTTATTGCTAACTGACATTCTAAAAGAGCGGTGATTTTTGCCGCTCTTTTTTGATCTAAATATACAACAAAGGAGAAAACACAATGAAAAACGTACTTTCAATCCAATCCCACGTGGTCTATGGTTTTGCAGGTAACAAATCCGCGACTTTTCCAATGCAGTTGTTAGGTGTCGATGTATGGGCATTAAATACCGTTCAATTTTCTAATCACACCCAATACGGAAAATGGACGGGCATGGTAATCCCACAAGAACAAATCCGAGAAATTGTAGCTGGGCTCGATAACATTGAAAAACTACAAGAATGTGATGCCTTGTTATCTGGTTACTTAGGTTCTGCGGAACAAGCCGATCAAATTCTTTTTGCTTTAGAGCAAATCAAACTGCGTAATCCAAATGCGCTTTATTTATGCGACCCTGTAATGCCACATCCGAAAAAAAGCTGCGTGGTTGCCAATGGTGTTTGCGAAGCACTTATTGAAAAAGCGATTCCAGTGGCAGACATTATGACGCCAAACTTGCATGAATTGCGTCAGCTCACAGAATTCCCAATTAATACCTTTGACGATGTATTAAAAGCAGTGAATGCGCTGATTGCAAAAGGCGTGAAGAAAGTCCTTGTTAAACATTTAGGCAGTGCAGGTAAAATCAACGATCCTGATACATTTGAAATTATTATGGCAACCCCAGAGGGTGTTTGGCATTTAAGCCGTCCACTTTATCAATTCAATTTTGAACCAGTGGGTGTGGGCGATTTAATTGCAGGGACATTCTTAGCAAATTTACTCAATGGAAAATCTGATGTAGAAGCCTTTGAAGCCATGAATAATGAAGTAGCAGGCGTAATGAAAACCACCTTTGAACTAGGTTCTTACGAATTACAAACCATTGCCGCACGTTTTGAAATCCTCAATCCAAGTAGCAATTATAAAGCTGAAAAAGTTGCCTAATGGATTTACTTTCGGACATTGAAAAACAACTCAAACAAACCACCGCTCAAGCATTTCTTATTGCCTTGAGTGGTGGTTTAGATTCCACTGTACTTCTTTCTTTATTTGCAAAACTTCGTCAAAAACAACCGCACTTACCGCCTTTATCAGTACGAGCAATCCATATTCATCACGGCTTAAGCCCCAATGCAGACAGTTGGGCTAAACATTGCCAAGACTTGTGCGATCAATTTCAAATTCCGTTGATTATCGAGCGAGTACAAGTAGATAAAACCAATGGCATTGAGGCTGGCGCACGTGAAGCACGCTATCAAGCCATCAAAAAACATCTTCAAACACAAGAAATACTCGTCACAGCGCATCATCTAAACGATCAAACAGAAACCTTTTTCTTAGCCCTAAAACGTGGCAGTGGGCTAAAAGGCTTAGGTGCAATGCAACAACAAAGTGTATTGTTCGGCATGCCAATTTTACGCCCTTTGTTAGGCTTTACTCGCACCCAGTTAGAAAATTACGCGCAAAAAGAAAAACTCAACTGGATTACAGACGAAAGTAATGAGGATAATCGATACGATCGTAATTTCTTACGCAATGAAATTTTGCCAAAATTACGTGAACGCTGGGCTTATTTTGATTTAGCCGTGCAACGTTCAGCACAACATTGTTTTGAGCAACAACAGCTAATTAATGATTTATTGAGTGAAACCTTTGCAGAACATTGTCAAATTAAAAACCAATTTAAACTGTGTCTGTTCCGCAAATATTCTCTCGCAAAACAGACCGCACTTTTGCGTATGTGGCTTGCCGAAAACCAACTTGAAATGCCAAGTAAACGCCAGCTTACACAGCTTATTAATGATGTTGTTTTTGCAAAAGAAGAGGCAAATCCTCAATTTCAGCTTGTAAATAAAGTTATTCGACGTTATCAAGATAGTTTATATTTAACTAAGCCGTTTTCTGATCTAACCAAATACTGCCTAAAATTAGAACAAAATACGCTAAATTTACCTGATAATTTAGGCAATCTCACTGTTCAAGAAAATGAACACAATCTGATTTTCTACTGGCAGGATTACTCTGTTACGCTGGAAAAAACGGACTTGCCTATTTCTATCCGCTTTGGCTATTCGGGCAAAGTTAAACATCATCCGAAACGCCCAAGAGAAGATATAAAAAAAATCTGGCAAGAATTAAGCGTGCCACCTTGGGAACGAAATCGAATCCCCTTAATTTTTTATGGCAACGAGCTAAAAAGTGCGGTCGGTTTTTTTCGTGTCTTAAAATCAAGTTAAAGCGACTTTGTTTCTAAAAATGCGTTCAGAATTTGAGCGGTGAATTCTTTTCTTAGATAAAAACCTAAAGGCAAGGTATCTATAATTTCGCCATTTTTTCCTATGCCTTTTGTCACAGCGCGACTATTTGCACCCTTCGGGCGAAGTTGCATCACTTCCCCAATTCGAGCGGTAATTTGATCTAATTTGCCAAGTACAATTAAATCCATCAATTCTTCCCAATCTTGTTTTAATTGACGTTCTTGCTCAGCGGTTGGCTTCCAGAAAATTGGCGTGCCGATATGGCGTTCATGTAATGGAATATGGCGGCTGCCTTCAATTGGCATCCAAAGTACACAAGAAAGTTTATGACGAACGTGAGAATTTTCCCATTTAACCCCTGAATTTTGTACCAACGGGGCAAGGCTCACAAAGGTGGTTTCAAGAGGATAACCCTCCGCATTAATCGGTAATGTTTTAAGTTCAACGCCTAAATGAGAAAAATCCTGTTCAGCTTTACTCCCTGCCGTTGCGCCTAAAGCACGCTCTAATAACATGCCTACCCAGCCTTTATCACGTTTTAAATCAATCGGGACAGGAATATGCAGTTCATCAGCTAACTCCCCAAAAGTTAAGCCAGCAATGGATTGTGCTTGGGCAAGTAATTGTTCAAGGGTTTGTGGAATCATTCGTGATATTTCTTAAAAAAGCGAGGCTTAGTATTTTCAGTGCCTTTATCAATATAGGGAATTTTTTCTAACTGTAATAAAAAACGTTTTGCCTCTAAGCCACCGCCAAAACCAGTTAAAGTACGATCTTTGCCTAAAATGCGATGACAAGGAATAATAATACTAATCGGATTACTCCCCACCGCACCGCCCACGGCACGAACAGCTTTAGGATTATTAATCCGTAACGCCAGCTCGCCATAACTTGAAAGCTCGCCATAATCAATTTCTCGCAAGGCTTGCCAAATGGCTTGTTGAAACGCTGTGCCTTCTGGTTTTAAGGGAATATCTGAAAAATACTCAACTTCCCCATTAAAATATCGTTCAAAAGCTAACCGCACTTTTTGAAAAACAGGCAATTCATCTTGCTTGTGCCATTTTGGATTAGGCGCATATTGCTCTTTTTCAAAATCAATATGCGTAATGCTCTCGCCGTCAGATAAAATCAAAAGCCGTCCCACTGGCGAGGGGTAATAAGTGTAATAAAGTGCGGTCATTTTTCGCCTTATTTTTATAAAAAGAAAAGCACACTTGGTGTGAAAGTGTGCTTTATTATGCTAAATTTTTTAACGGATTAGAAACTATAATTTAAGTTTAAGCCGTAAAGATTTGCGTGTGCTTGAGAAGTATAATTTGCAGTTGTATTCAACATTACGTTTTTACCTATTGTTTCTACTTCTTTAAAGTGAACTTTTTTGCCTTTTAAGTAAGCATAGCCAAGATCAACAGATAAATTCGGCGTGAATTTATAGGTTGCCCCTAAACTATACCAAGTGCGATCGGTATCTGGAATTGCAGCACTACGCTGATGACGAGATGCAGCTTGATCGTAAGCAATACCCGCACGTAAGGTCAATTTTTCATAAAGATCGTAACTTGCCCCTAATGCAACACGAGAGTTATTACTGTATTGTAATTCTTTATCAAACGCTTTTTTACCATCTTCGAAGTTAGCGTTTAATTTTGTTAAACGACTCCAATGGGTATATTTATAACTATAATGCACAGCAAGTTTGTCAGTTAATTGATGGAAACCAGAAAGTTCTAAGTAATCTGGCAATGTAAGGGTTAAATTACCTGTTTTACCTGCCTTGATAACCCCTGCTCCTAAACTCGTGGCAGTGCGGTCAGTAAAATCAATATCTACTTTAGAATGATAGGCTAAACCAATTCTGTTAGCTTCATTAAATTGATACATTACACCTGCATTCCAGCCAAAGCCCCAAGCGGCTCTATCTTGTAATGACACAACAGATTTGTCTTGAGAGGTCAAATATTTAGGAATTTCTTTGTCTTCCTCTGACCCTACGTTGAATGCGTTTTGTGACATCTTAGCAGCATCCGCAATAATACCCGCATTTCGTTCAACTTGGGCTTTAGCATAAACTGCATTTACTCCTAAACCTAGGCTCAAGCCTTCTGTTACTCGATAAGCACCACTTAAATTTAAGTTGATAGCACTCAAGTCAGTTTTTCCACCAAATACACCAGCATCATAACTATCGTCATATTCACTTTTTAGACCGAAATTGACATTCATTCCTGCACCCAGCGCAAATTTATCATTTACTGGCGCAACGAAATAAAGATTTGGCACAAAAGCACCAGGAACAACATTACGCTGTGAAGCTGAGCCGTTCTTTGCTATGGTCATTGTACTTGTTATAGAAGAAGCTACATCACCATTCATATTAATTCTAGAATCAATATAAACGCCACCTGTGGAAAACTGTGCCGTTTTAAATAAACTCATCAAAGCTGGGTTAGTTGCCACCACTGAAGCATTATCTGCAATCGCCGCTTCACCTGCATAGGCACGACCAAGCCCAGAAGTAGAAACTTCCGCCAATTGAAACGCCGCCGCATTTGCACCACCTGCAGCCAATAACATTGCCGTTGCTAATATAGATTGATTAAATTTTTTCATTTGGGAACCTTTGTTATTAATAAAAATTTGGTCAATTCTAAAACTCGATACTACTGAGTGCAAATTTATTTCCTTATTTTTATTAGAGTTCCGACCAGTTGGCGGGAACTTTTGCATTTAATGGATTGTTTTGTTCAATTTTTGTCATTTATGGAAAAAAAGAAAAATGATAAAATACGCAAAACATTCATATAAGGAAAAGAAAATGACCGTAAAATGCAAAGCAGAAGAATCCTTAACTTGTAGCTGTGTTGATGTAGGCACGATTATTGATGGCTCTGACTGTAGCGTAGAAGTTCATCAATTTTATAGCACTGAAGCTGATGCCAATGCAGTGCTTGAACGATTAACAAAGAAAGCACGCAACATAGAAAGCGATCCTTGTGAAATTAAAAGCGAAATCGTGGCAGTTGAAAACGGCGTTCAACTAAATGCTTCTTTTACTTTTAGTTGCCAAGCAGAAGCGATGATTTTTGAACTGGCGAATCGTTAAAAACAATTAAAAATTTGACCGCACTTTTATTGAATTAGAATAGTGGACGTTTTAAAAATGCTTACTATGAAAGTGATTTTTAAAACGTCCACAAAATTTAATATCCATCTTCTTGCATATTCGGGAAAAATTCCGCTTGCTGAATACGCTTTACTTCCGTACGAATTGAACCATCTGAATGTAGCTCAATTTCACGCCAACCAGGCTGTAAGGTATCAAGAGAAAAATACTGGCAATCAGGTTTAAATTGAATACAAGTTGCTGGTGTTGCCATCACTTGATAACCATTCCATTCACTGTTTACTTCTTGATGAATATGCCCATACAAAATAGCTTTCACATTAGTAAAAGGCGAAAGCACTTCTGCCAATTCGTGAGAATTACGAAGGTTATGTTGATCAAGCCATGCGGAATTAGTTGGTAATAAATGATGGTGTAATACAACCAACGTATAGCGTTCAGGATTTTTTTCTAAGGTTTCTTTTAATAAATCGAGTTGATGCTGGCTTAGTTGCCCATGTGGTACACCGTAAACTTGGCTATCCAACAATAAGGCTTGCCAATGCTCGCCTAATAGAAGATGTTTTGCCGCATTCATTGGTGGCTGATTTAAAAATTCCGCCATTTTAGGCTGAAAATCGTGATTTCCAGGAATCCAAAACACAGGTTTATTGAAAGGTTTCATCATTTCTACAAAACGAATGTAACCTTCATCGCTACTATCCTGCACAAGGTCGCCTGTAGCAAGAATTACATCAAATTCGTTATTTTCTTGCTGAATTTCCTTTAATACTTGAGCAAAACTTGCTTGTGTATTTACCCCCAATAATTCCGCACTTTCATCTTTAAATAAATGGGGATCGGTAATTTGTAATAACTTTATAACAGGCTTTTCCGCCTGATAAACAAACGTATTTTTCATTAATGCCCCCTAGCTACGTTTCCAACTTTGTTGTAACTGAGCATAATTTAATTGAAGCCACTGCAATCCAATCACTGCAATGCCATTATCAATTTTCCCCTCGCACATCCATTGATACGCCTGTTCACGTTTTACTACGTGCACTTTAATGTCTTCATTTTCTTCAGCCAAACCGTGAATGCCTTTTGCTTGTGCGCTATCCACTTCGCCTGCAAATAAATGAATCCGCTCCACTATGCCACCTGGGCTATCCCACACACTTAAACAATGTGTTAAATTTTTGACTTGAATCCCTGCTTCTTCTTCACTCTCACGCAAAGCAACGTCTTCTGGCTTTTCGCCTTTTTCCACCATACCTGCAATGAGTTCAAGTAACCAAGGCGAACGATGAGATTCAGGATGATAAGCCGCGCCAATACGAACTTGTTCAACTAAAATCACAGAATCTTCTTTTGGATCATAAGCGATAACCGCTGAGGCTGCGCCTTTAATCAGTAATTCTCGGGTTACGACGCCACTTTGTCCCCCAGCAAAAAGTTTATGTTTAAATTGGATTCGTTTAAGCGTGAAAAAACCTTCATACAAAGTTTGTTCGCCCAATATTTCTATATCTTGTTGGCTAAAATGTTGAATTTCTGACATCTGTTTTCTCCAAAACTGCACGCAAAATCATACGCTTAAAAGACTACAAAAAAAATAGAAGGTTTCCACTTTTTGTTGAGAGTTTGAAGTGAGTCACAAAAAAACAAAATGCCATGATTATTTATTCAACAATCACAGCATTCTTTTTTTAGAAGTATGTAAGATAATGTTTTACTCCATTTTTACAAAATAGGCATCCTACAAAACCTTACTCACAATTTTTCCATCAGCCACTTGAGTTGTAATGAAGTCCCCTTGCTTTACATCTTTCACGCTAACAATGGCTTTACCTTGCGGATTTTCCGCAATGGAATAACCTCTTGCCAAGACTTTCAACGGGCTTAAGCCATCCAGTTTTCCGCATAATGTTGCCAGTTTATTTTGACGTTCCGTCACTTGGCGATTTACACAAAAATTTAACCGCACTTGAAGTTGTTCTAAATGCTGTTGATGACGTTGCACTCGATATGGCAATGGATTTTGTTTTAAACGAGAAGAAAGTGCGGTGAATTTTTGTTGTGTATTTTCAAACTGACGCAACATTGCAAGTTGCAAGCGATGTGTAAGCTGTTCATTTTTCGCTTGTTGAGCGCGTAACTGATTCTGTGGATGTTGATTGTGCAATCGTAAGGCAAGTTGTTTCAAACGCTGAATTTTTCGCGTAAATAAACGATCAAATGCCATATCTAAACGTTGCTGTTGATGGCGAAGTTGTTGCAATAATTCATCTTGATTACGACTAACTAATTCAGCCGCAGCAGAAGGGGTCGGCGCACGAAGATCTGCAACAAAATCGGCAATCGTCACATCCGTTTCATGCCCCACCGCACTGATAATGGGTAAGGTTGAACGAAAAATCGCTCGCGCCACTTCTTCTTCATTAAAACACCAAAGATCTTCTAATGAACCACCACCACGACCCACAATTAATACATCTACTTCTTGTCGCAAATTGGCAAGTTCAATCATTTGCACAATTTCTGCGGTCGCCTCTTTGCCTTGAACCGCAGTGGGATAAATAACAACTTTTAAACTTGGATCACGGCGTGCCAAAATATGCAAAATATCTTGCAATGCTGCACCTGTAGAAGAAGTTATAATCCCCACTGCTTTACTAAAGTGCGGTAGAGTTTTCTTAAGATTTTGAGCAAACAATCCTTCCGCAGCCAATTTCATTTTTAACGCTTCAAATTGCTGTTGCAATAATCCCTCGCCTGCTGGGTGCATCGAATCAATAATAAGCTGATAATCGCCGCGAGGCTCATATAAACTCACATTGGCACGCACAAGCACTTGCATTCCATTCTGTGGACGAAAAGCTACACGCAAATTTTTCATACGAAATATTGCACAACGCACCTGTGCATTTTCATCTTTCAGCGTTAAATACCAATGTCCAGACACAGGTTGGGTAAAATTGGAAATTTCCCCCGTTAGCCAAATTTGGGAAAAATTACCCTCAAGCATCTGACGTGCGGCAGAATTTAGTTGAGAGACGGAATAAATATTGTCTGACATATTATTCAATTAACGCCCACCCATCATCAACCCAGTTACAAATGGAATCCAACAACAAATCCATTGAAGTTTCGGGATCTTCGGTTTCATTCACTAAATTAGATAGAAATACCCAATCTAAACTTTCGCCGTCAGATAAACGTTTCAATACTTCGCTCTCAATTATATTAAGTTCATCTAACCATTCGCCGTTCGCATAAATTCGCAGCGGATTTTCGGTGTAAAGCAATTTACAATTGTTGTCTTGAGAAAGGAATGCGCCATCTTCTTCTAAAATTGACCGCACTTCATCGGGATCGCACATTTCATCAGAGACTAATAACTCATAACGACGAGAACTTACCGCACTTGCCACTGCTTGTTTAAATAACGTATCAAAAGCTTCTGAATGAGCCAATTTATCTAATAAAAGCTGTTTCATCGCTTGAATATTTTCATCTGCAAGTTTACCTGTACGTTGTTCAGACTGGCTTAAACGTAGCGGTAAATCAAACTCGCTTAAATTCAAATCAGGATCTTGATGACAAAAACCTTTGCTTATGCCATCAATCAAATTGCTTAAATTTGGATAACGCAAGCCAAAAGAAAAGGTTAAACAATCATCTTCAGCCACGCCATAATGTGCCATACGCGCTGGAATATACAAAATATCCCCTGGATTCATCACTTCATCAATGACTAATTCGCCCATATCATCAAAAATTCGGATCGATTGATTGGGTTTAAATTCAGTGCTTGCATCACACCATTTACCCACTTGCCAACGACGATGACCATAGCCTTGCACTAAAAATACATCATATTCATCATAATGCTTACCGACAGAACCACCTTTCGGCGCGTAAGACACCATAATATCGTCACGTTGCCATTGAGGAATAAAGCCAAATTTATTCCAAAGTTGTCCTAATTCAGGCGACCATTGCTCCAAATTTTGAACCAACACCGACCATTTTTCTGGCAATTGTTGGAAATCCTTTTCGCTCAAAGGGCTAAAAAAAACTTTCCAATCATCATCAGAAAATGTCTTCACTAAACGAGCTGTCACATCTTCATTTTGCGCGAGCTCAATAATATCTTGTGGCTCAAACTGCCCAACAATTTCAGGCAAACCGTTCCGAATTACAAGTGGCTTTTTCTGCCAATAATCACGTAGAAAAATTTCTGGCGTGATATGTTCAGGTAAACAAAAATCAACGGATGAAAGTGCGGTCATTTTTAAGCTCCTTTTTCTTTGTCTTTGGCTGCAGCTTGCTCTGCTGCACGCTTACGGCGAATTTCTTTCGGATCAGCAAGTAATGGACGATAAATTTCAATACGATCGCCCTCTTTTAATACATCAGTCAATTTTATTGGACGACTGAAAATCCCAATTTTATTTATGCTCAAATCAATCTCTGGAAATTGGCTTAAAATCCCTGATTGCGTAATCGCCGTTTGCACGGTGATTCCTTCATCAACTTGAAAAGATTTCAAATAATAACGTTCGGGAAAAGCATAAGCGATTTCAATGTTAATCTGATTCATTTTTATTTCTTTGTTAAAAAATTTTAACCATTATAACGGAAAAGTGCGGTGACTTTTAATGATAAATCACGAGCAATAAATTACCTCTTTGTTTCAGCCTTATAGATTGAGAATTTAAGGCTTTTTCGCTACAATACGCCACTATTTTTTACATCATCAAATTTTTACATCATCAAATAAAAATGTCAGAAATAAAACTCATTGTTGGTTTAGGCAACCCTGGCGATAAATATACCGATACACGCCACAATGCAGGCGAATGGCTTATTGAACGCTTGGCACGTCGTTTTAACGTTTCGCTAAATCCAGAAAGTAAATTCTTCGGAAAAACTGCCCGCACTTTAGTGAATGGAAAAGAAGTACGCCTTTTAGTGCCAACAACTTTTATGAATTTAAGCGGTAAAGCAGTTGGCGCGTTGGCAAGTTTTTACCGTATTAAACCTGAAGAAATTTTGGTTATTCACGATGAACTAGATTTGCCTGCTGGCACAGCGAAACTCAAACAAGGCGGTGGGCACGGTGGGCATAACGGCTTAAAAGATATTGTGGCACAACTAGGCAATAACAATAATTTCTACCGTTTACGCATTGGCATTGGGCATCCAGGCCATCGTGATTTAGTGGCAGGTTACGTCTTAAATAAACCATCACCAGCAGATCGCGATGCTCTTGAAAAAGTGTTAGATGAAGCAACTGATTGTGTAGAAATGATTTTCAAAGATGGAATGGTCAAAGCGACCAACCGTTTAAACAGTTTTAAAATTTAAAAGTGCGGTTAGTTTTACAACCGTTTAAACAGTTTTAAAATTTAAAAGTGCGGTTAGTTTTACAACCGTTTTACTCAAAATAAGGAAAAATTATGGGATTCAAATGTGGAATTGTGGGATTGCCAAATGTCGGCAAATCTACTCTTTTTAACGCACTCACTAAAGCTGGTATTGAAGCCGCAAACTATCCATTCTGTACTATTGAACCAAATACGGGTGTCGTGCCAATGCCAGATCCGCGTTTAGATGCATTGGCAGAAATCGTTAAGCCTGAACGCGTATTACCAACCACGATGGAATTTGTGGACATTGCAGGCTTAGTTGCAGGTGCTAGCAAAGGCGAGGGCTTGGGTAATAAATTCTTAGCAAACATCCGTGAAACAGACGCAATTGGTCACGTAGTGCGTTGCTTTGAAAACGACGATATTGTACACGTTGCAGGCAAAATTGACCCACTTGATGATATTGAAACTATCAACACTGAATTAGCCTTAGCAGACTTAGACAGCTGTGAACGAGCGATCCAACGTTTACAAAAACGTGCTAAAGGTGGCGACAAAGAGGCTAAATTTGAACTTTCCGTTATGGAAAAAATCCTTCCTGTGCTTGAAAATGCAGGAATGATTCGTTCTGTTGGGCTAGATAAAGAAGAATTGCAAGCAATCAAGAGTTACAACTTCTTAACTTTAAAACCAACAATGTATATCGCAAACGTAAATGAAGATGGTTTTGAAAATAATCCATATTTAGATCGCGTTCGTGAAATTGCCGCTAAAGAAGGAGCGGTTGTTGTTCCTGTATGTGCAGCGATTGAATCTGAAATTGCGGAACTTGATGATGAAGAAAAAGTCGAGTTTTTACAAGATTTAGGCATTGAAGAACCGGGATTGAACCGTGTAATTCGTGCAGGATATGCGCTTTTAAATCTTCAAACTTATTTCACTGCTGGCGTAAAAGAAGTGCGAGCTTGGACAGTTTCAGTTGGTGCTACTGCACCAAAGGCAGCTGCTGTAATCCACACCGACTTTGAAAAAGGCTTTATCCGAGCAGAAGTTATTGCTTATGAAGACTTTATCCAATTCAACGGCGAAAACGGTGCAAAAGAAGCAGGTAAATGGCGTTTAGAAGGCAAAGATTACATCGTACAAGATGGCGATGTAATGCACTTCCGATTCAACGTGTAAAAACACATAAAAAAATAACCGCACTTTTGACGCATAAATAAAGGTGCGGTTTATATTTTATAAAAGGAATATTATGTCATCTATTAAATATCGTCCAGAAATTGATGGACTACGTGCAATTGCTGTTATTTCAGTCATTATTTATCATCTTAATGAAAACTGGTTATCTGGTGGTTTTCTTGGGGTGGATATTTTCTTTGTTATTTCTGGTTTTCTGATTACGGGTATTATTATCACAGAAATTCAACAGAATTCTTTTTCGCTTAAACAATTTTATACTCGACGTATTAAACGAATTTATCCTGCTTTTATTACAGTGATGGCATTAGTGTCTTTCATTGCGTCTGCTATTTTTATTTATAATGATTTCAATAAATTAAGAAAAACCATTGAATTAGCTATTGCATTCCTATCTAATTTCTATCTAGGATTAACACAAGGTTATTTTGATTTAAGTGCGAATGAAAACCCTGTATTACATATTTGGTCATTAGCCGTAGAAGAACAATACTATCTTATTTTTCCACTTATCCTCATTTTAGCTTATAAAAAATTTAGAGAAATTAAAGTATTGTTTATTATAACGCTAATTTTGTTTTTTATTTTACTTGCGACATCTTTTGTTTCAGCTAACTTTTACAAAGAAGTATTGCATCAGCCTAATATTTATTATCTCTCTAACCTAAGATTTCCAGAATTACTTGTAGGATCTTTGTTAGCAATTTATCATAATCTTTCAGCAAGCAAGCAAGCAAGCAAGCAAGCAAGCAAGCAAGCAAGCAATGTTATTGCAATATTAAGTACATTACTATTATTTTCCTGTTTATTTTTAATGCATAATAATATTGCATTTATTCCGGGCGTTACTTTAATTCTCCCTTGTATTTTTACAGCATTAATTATTCATACCACATCACAAAATAACATTATTAAATTATGTTTATCCAATAAAGTGATAGTATTTATTGGAAAAATTTCTTATTCACTTTATTTATATCATTGGATTTTTATTGCGTTTGCTTATTATATAACGGGCGAAAAACAAATTAATAATCAATCCATTGCTATAGTAACAGTATTAACAATAATTTTTTCAGTTCTAAGTTATTATTTAATCGAACAGCCAATTAGAAAATCGAAACTAAACTTTAAACAAAGTTTTCTTTATATTTATTTTATTCCTTCTCTTTTACTCTTAGGATTTAATCTTTATAAAAGACAAACAATACGAGCTGAAAAAGAACATATTGAACAAGCAATTCCTGTTTCTAATGAAAATCATTATCCTGCTAAGGTCATTATTTTAGGCGATTCTCATTCTTCACATTTAGAAGCTTTTCTAAACTACGTGGGAAATAAAGAAGGCTGGAAAGCAGATATTTTTAAAGATAAATTTGAATGTAGCTTTATTGTGAATGAACAATATCAATTAGATCCTAATTGCCAATCTGTATGGCAGAAAGATTCTCAATATAAAGCGATATTTATTTCAGCATTTTATGACTTGAAAATGGGCGGACAGCCAGTACCTCGTTTTAGACCCGAAACTTTCATTGAACCAGACTTTAAAGCGCGTTTTAAAAACACAGTGAAACAACTAGCGATGCAAAAGCCCGTATATGTTTTTGCTAATAATAGCTCAGTAAGTCGTTCTCCGCTGCGTGGTTATTTATTAGAAAATTATGGACTTGAAAAATATTTAACGCCAATTCATCGTATGGGCGATATTGATGCGAGTAACAAAATTATTCATGATTTAGTCAAAGATATTCCTAATGTTTATTGGGTAGATGCTCAACAGTATTTACCAAAAGATAGTGTTATGGCAGAAGGAAAATACTTGTATGGGGATCAAGATCACTTAACAAATTTTGGTGCTTACTATATGGCAAAAGAATTTAGTAAATACCAACGAGTGATGACACCTGAACAAGTGAAAAAACTCTACGAGTAAAAACGAAAAGCGTTGAGCTATTTGCCCAACGCTTTTTGTATATTTACCTAAGTTCATCAACTAACTTCTCACCAATAGGTTTTCGCCATCCAATCAGCAACTCTGGTAGTTTATCTTGAGAACAATCATATTTCCAAACCCATTTAATCAATTCTTCCAAAGTGCGTTTACTTGCAACGATTTCATGGGTTAAACCTTCTGGTGTTAAGCTATTCACTTTTTCTTGTAACAATCTAATTGTTTTTTTATAACGAGGATCTTCAGAAATACGTTCAATAGGTTTTGGATAGTCATTAGAAGAAATACGTCTTGCTTGAGCAAGTAATTGTAAAATCTTTTTACCACGCACACGCACTTCATTTTCAGTTAATCCCATTTCTAACATTTCAGATGTATTACGTGGATTATTCTTTGCCACTTTCCAAAGATGTTCTGATTTCACAATATAAGAAAGTGCTAAATCACGTTCTATTGCCACGTTTTGTCGCCACTGCGCCAAAATTCTTAAACGAGACAATTCTAATGGATTTAATTTCCAAGCATTTGGAATATCTAAATACGCTTTTTCTGAATCTCGCTCTTGTAATTTATGCGTTTTAGCAAGAACAAGTTCGCAATCATCTCTTACTGCTTGTTCCCAAGGTGTTTTCGCTAACTCTTTTTCAAGAATATGATAAAGCGGCAACAAATACCAAACATCGCCTGCGGCATATTGAAGTTGAATATCAGAAAGGGGGCGTTTGATCCAATTGGTGCGAGTTGCGCCTTTATCGATTTCTATATTTAAGTATTGTTGTGCTAATTTTGCCAATCCTGCTGATGTGCCAAGCCCAAGAAAGCGCGCCATAATTTGCGTATCAATCATTGGGCGTGGAAGCTGATCAAATTCTTGTAAGAAAACCAATAAATCCTCACTACAAGAATGTAAGATTTTTAATACCTTAGGGTTGGATAACAATGCGACAAAAGGCGAAAAATCCGTAATCGCTAAAGGATCAATTAAAGAGACGCGCTCGCCATCATAAAGCTGGATTAATCCCAACTTAGGAAAATAAGTGCAAACACGCATAAATTCTGTATCTAAGGCGACCGCACTTTTCTGTTGGGCTAAATTACAAACTTCTAATAGCGCAGCATTATCCGAAATGACCCTAAAGTGCGGTGGATTTTGACATTCTTTTATCATAGTGATTTTTTTATTTGAAAAGAACAAAAATGGGATATTGCTATCCCATTTTGACATTAATGTTTTGGACGTTTTGCGATCTCTTCATCGCGTAAAACCCGACGTAAAATCTTGCCAACATTGGTTTTTGGCAGTTCGTCTCGGAACTCAATTTCTTTTGGCACTTTATAGCCTGTGAGATATTGGCGACAATGGTTGCGAAGTTCATCACGAGTTAAACTATCGTCTTTTTTCACCACAAAGATTTTTATCGTTTCGCCAGAAACTGCGTGAGGAACACCAATTGCCACAGCCTCAGACACTTTGTAATTCAGCATAACGACATCTTCAATTTCATTTGGATAGACATTAAAGCCAGAAACCAAAATTATATCTTTTTTACGATCAACGATGCGTAAGCTATATGATTCATCCATAATGACAATATCGCCAGTTGCCATCCAACCGTCTTTTAACACTTCACTCGTTGCTTCAGGTCGTTGCCAATAACCTTGCATTACTTGATCGCCTTTCACCCATAATTCGCCAGCTTCGCCAATTTTTGCATCAGAGCCATCATCTTTAATGATTTTTATATCCGTATTTGGCACTGGCACACCAATAGTGCCATTATGTTTCACAACATTAATCGGACAAGCGGCGATTAATGGCGAACACTCCGTCATTCCATAACCTTCAATGATGTTACAATCCGTCAATTCGTGCCAACGTGTTGCTACAGATTGTTGAATAGCCATACCGCCACCCACAGAAAGTTTCAACGCAGAAAAATCAACTTCTTTGAAATTTTCATTATTTAACAACGCATTAAATAAGGTATTCACACCAGTGATTGCTTCAAAACGGTATTTTTTCAACTCTTTCACAAATCCTTCAATATCTCTCGGATTGGTGATTAAGATCGCCGTGACACCTAACTCTAAAAATAATAAGCAGTTTACCGTTAAGGCAAATACGTGATAAAGAGGCAAGGCTAAAATAGCTGAACGAGTGCGAGAATGATCGCCAATAAATGGCTCTGCAATCCATTTTGCTTGGAAGACATTGGTTATAATATTTCCGTGCGTTAGCATTGCACCTTTCGCAACACCTGTTGTGCCACCAGTATATTGTAAAAAGGCTAAATCCTCACGCGATATTTCTGGACGAACATATTGGCGATATTTACCAATACTCAATACTTCTCGGAACGTCACTGCGTGCGGTAATTTATATTTCGGCACGAGTTTTTTCACATATTTCACAACAAAATTGACTAAAGTACGTTTACCAAATGAAAGTTGATCGCCCATTCGGGTAAGAATAACGTGTTTAACATTGGTATTGAAAACGACTTTTTCCAAGGTAGAAGCAAAATTTGATACCACGACAATCGCTACCGCACCACTATCTTGCAACTGGAGCTCTAATTCTCTCGGTGTGTAAAGAGGATTCACATTTACTGCAATTAAGCCAGCACGCAAAATACCAAAAAGTGCGATAGGATATTGCAATAAATTTGGCATCATTAATGCCACGCGATCACCACGTTGAAGTTTAAATTCATTTTGCAAATACGCGGCAAATGCACGACTGCGCTCTTCTAATTTACGGAAAGTAAGTATTTGCCCCATATTAATGTAAGCGGGGCGATCTGGATGTTCGCGCGCTGCTTTGTCGAACATATCCAAAATAGATTCATATTTTGAGGTATCTAGAAATTTTTCAGAACCTTTTGGATAATTTTGAAACCAAATTTTTTCCATTTTTTATCCTAATTTGTTGGAAAATCTTTAAGATTTTATCATTTAATTCAAATAATAGTGAATTTCAGGCTGAATATACCAAAGGCGATGTCTCCATCTAAAAAATCCCCAATCATCGTCTTCATCCCAATCATCTGTTGGATACTCATAGATGGTACTGAGTGTCCAAATACGGTATTTATCCGCTTGAACAACAGGATAAGTATAATCAGCTTGTTCTATTTTGCCTTTCTCTGTTCCTGCTAATTGACCACCTACAGTAATATAACGTTCTTTTAAATTTTCAGGCTCAACAAAACCGTTGAAATACACGATAAAGCGACCATCGGATTGCAATTCAACAAATGGTTTACCTGAAATTGATGATACCGGCAAACTTAACACTTCAATTTTTGTTTGATTTGCTAAAACGGTAGTATTGACAATTTTTCCTCCAAGTCGAACTGTTTTACAATGACAGGTCAAATCCTGAGGAGAAATCTTGCGATAGGAATTAATTGAGAATCGCTCTTTTTCTAACCCTTTTGGTGGTGCAATACAGCCCGTTAATCCGAAACAAAGTGCGGTAAAAAATAAGGTGATTTTTCCTTTCATTTTCTATCCTCCAGTTATTTAAACTTATTCACGCCCTGGTAATTTTTTCCAAGTAACCTCGTTTCGCAAATAAATCGGTTCAATCTCTAAAGCTGAAATTGTGTGTTTTTGCAAAAATTCTACTCGTGCAAGTTCTAACATATATAAGGCATTAGGTAGTTCTATATCTGAGCCAGTTAGATTTTTTTCAGTAAATTGAGAATAAGCAGCCCAACCTGTCCCGACTCTAAATGCGTTATCATTTTGAAGCTGATTAATCGCTTGTTCTGGAGAACAAACTTGTTCGCTAATGATTTCTCGCCATTGAAAAACTTCCCCAAAATCTGACCGCACTTTTTCTCTCACTAATTGAGAAAAATAGACTTCATTCATTCTGGCATCAATTGCGGCAACGACATTTTCTGCTTGATGTAATTCAAATGCAGCTTGAGCCATTGCGGTTAAATTTGAAATTGGAATGACAGGCAAATCCGCACCAAACGCTAAACCTTGTGCAATCCCCGCACCAACACGAACACCAGTAAAACTACCAGGCCCACGCCCAAAAGCTAAAGCATCAACTTGATTTAAACCTAAACCCGAATTTGCCAAAATTTCATCGATCATAGGTAAAATTCGTTTAGTGTGTGTGCGTTGTGCTAGTTCATTAATATGTGTTTTCTCACCACGATACAATAAAGCGACTGAACAGGCTTCAGTAGAGGTGTCCAACGCCAATAAAGTTAAATTTTGCATTATTATTCTCGTTTACTTATTTTGTAAGAATTGTATCACTTTGTTGAGATCACGGGTACGACTTGAGTTAGGTAAACTTTTCAAAAAAGTTTCGCCATAATTGCGCATCACTAATCGATTATCACAAATAATCACAACCCCACGATCTGTAATATCACGAATTAAACGTCCAACGCCTTGTTTCAAGGTAATTACCGCTTCAGGAATTTGAATATCATTGAATGGATCGCCACCTTGTAAACGACAATCCTCAATGCGAGCTTTCAACAAAGGCTCATCTGGCGCAGTAAAAGGAAGTTTATCAATAATCACTAAAGAAAGTGCATCGCCTCGCACATCTACACCTTCCCAAAAGCTAGAAGTTGCCACCAAAACGCTATGCGTTTCTTTTATAAATTGTTCGAGTAATTTGCCTTTTGAGGTTTCGCCTTGTAATAAAATCGAAAGATGACTTTTTTCACGGAAATATTCAGCTAAACCACGCATCATTGAATAAGAAGTGCAAAGAACAAAGCAACGCCCTTTGTTTGCTTCAATCACGGGTAATAACATTTCGCCTAGTGAATTTAATGTATTCACTTGATTGGTATTCGGCAAATATCGAGGCACACAAAGCAAAGATTGTTCAGGATAATTAAAGGGACTATATAAAATTTTTTGTGTCGCATTTTCAATGCCTAAACGTTGGCAGAAATGATTAAAAGTTCCCCCCACTTCTAATGTCGCAGATGTGAATATCCAAGCGGCTTCTTTCGCTTCGAGCTGAGCACCAAATTTATCGGCCACTGTCAATGGCGTAATATGTAAACCAAACTGGCGACCATTTCCTTCATACCAATAACAATAACCCACAATATTTGTTTCTGATAAACGTTTGAGTTGGATTTTAATGGACTCAACACGCTCAAAAATACTGTCTAAAGTTTGGGAACGACCAAGTGCTAATTTAATTACTTCAGATAAAAAATCTATTTTCTCTTGTAATAATTCAAAGGCTTTTTTCACCGCACTTTGCGTGTAAAGCTCACGCCAATTTCCTCGAACATTACTCCCATTACCCAGTAATAAACGAAAATCTTGTGCCACTTTCAGTAAGGTATCAGATGTTGTGCTAAGCTGCTGCATATCTTTAAGTTCTGTGCGATAGACAATATTAATATCCTTGCATAAATCAAAAAGCTGGCGTGATGTTAAAGATTGACCAAAATATTGACTGGCAATATCTGGTAACTGATGAGCTTCGTCAAAAATAATCACTTCTGCATTTGGAATAAGTTCGCCAAAACCACTTTCTTTTACAGCCATATCAGCAAAAAATAAATGATGATTAACTACAACCAAATCAGCATTTAATGCTTTTTTACGCGCACTTGCTACATAACATTCTGAATAATTAGGGCAATCGGTGCCTAAACAACTTTCAGCTGTACTCGTCAGTTGAGGAATAATTGGGCTATCTTCTGCAAGCTCGATACATTCTGTGAAATCGCCTGTTTTAGTACTATTGTTCCATTTTCGTACTTTACTTAATTCAGCTAAAACAGACTTATCTCCAAGCACACCTTGAGCAATCACTTGATCTAAACGCTCTAAACAAAGATAGTTTGCCCGACCTTTTAGCAACGCAATTTTTCCCGTGAAATTAAGGGCTTTTTTAATAGCTGGAAGATCTCGATTAAAAAGCTGATCTTGAAGATTTTTAGATCCTGTAGAAATAATGGTTTTTTTACCAAAAACTAAAGCAGGTGCGAGATATGCAAAGGTTTTTCCTGTCCCCGTTCCAGCTTCAACTACAAGGGAAGATTTATTTTGAATTGCTTTACCTACAGCATGTGCCATTTCAAGTTGTTCAGCTCGAGGACGAAAACCTTTGATATTTTGGCTTAATTCGCCATTTAGTGAGAAAATATTGGCAATTTGATTTTCGTAATCCATTTAGTAAAACATATTTTTAAAGTAAATAACCGCGAAGATTGTCGCATAGAAACGCTAAATATCAAGAATAAAAAATACTGGTGGTTTAAGATTACATAGAGGCTATTTTTAAAGAACGGTTATGTTTTGAATGGATTTTGCTCAATTCAAAAGGTTAAAAATGATTTGTCATTACCTTATCTTTTGCTAGTCAGGCTAAAAGTGCGGTAAAAATTTTAGATGTTTTAAAATGAATAAAATCTTATTGAGTTTTTTCATAGATAGCTTGCTTATCCCAAAAACTGGTTCTAGAATACAGGGTTTATTGCGACCAATTGGGTGAGAATATGTTGGATAATTGCTTTTCTTTTCCTGTTCGTGTGTATTATGAAGATACTGATGCAGGTGGCGTAGTGTATCACGCTCGCTATTTGCATTTTTTTGAACGAGCAAGAACAGAATATTTGCGTACATTAAATTTTACGCAACAAACCTTACTAGAGGAACAACAACTCGCATTTGTTGTCAAAACGCTCGCCATTGATTATTGCGTGGCAGCAAAATTGGATGATTTACTTATGGTGGAAACAGAGGTTTCAGAAGTAAAAGGGGCTACAATCCTTTTTGAACAGAGACTGATGCGCAACACCCTGATGTTATCAAAGGCTACTGTTAAGGTAGCCTGTGTTGATCTAGGCAAGATGAAACCTGTGGCGTTTCCCAAAGAAGTTAAAGCGGCGTTTCATCACTTAAAATAATTTTTCGGAGTATGCAATGACTGCAGAATTGAATTTTTTAGATCTTTTTCTAAAAGCAAGTATTGTTGTGCAACTGGTAATTGTGATTTTGATTTCTTTCTCAATCATATCTTGGGCAATTATTATTCAACGTAGCCGTATTTTAACGAATGCCTTAAAAGAAGCACGTACGTTTGAAGATCGTTTCTGGTCAGGAGAAGATTTAAATAAACTTTATGAAGGGCTATCTAATCGTCGCGATGGATTAACGGGCAGCGAACAAATTTTTTGCGTGGGATTTAAAGAATTTTCACGTTTAAAACAAGTAAATCCAGACGCACCTGAAGCGATTATTAAAGGCACAATGCGCGCGATGAATCTTGCGATGAACCGTGAGATTGAAAGTTTGGAAAGCCGAGTTCCATTTTTAGCCACAGTGGCATCTGTTAGCCCTTATATTGGTTTATTCGGCACTGTTTGGGGTATCATGCACGCTTTTATGGCATTAAGTGGTGCAAAACAAGCAACGTTACAGATGGTAGCGCCAGGTATCGCCGAAGCCTTGATTGCCACCGCAATTGGTTTATTTGCCGCAATTCCTGCAGTAATGGCTTATAACCGTTTAAGCTTACGAGTGAATGCTATTGAACAAGATTACGGTAACTTTATTGATGAATTTACGACGATTTTACACCGTCAAGCCTTTGGTAAAGCCCCTCACTAAAAATAGGGAAAATTGACCGCACTTTGAAGAAAAAGTGCGGTAAAAATAAGTTAAAATTTTAGAGGAATATATGGCTCGTCGTCAGCGTAAAGCAATTAAATCTGAAATTAATATTGTGCCTTTTTTGGATGTGCTTTTAGTTTTAGTGTTAATTTTTATGGCAACCGCCCCTATTATTAGTCAAAGCGTTCAAGTTGAATTGCCTGATTCTGTGCAAAGCCAAGAGGTTTCTAATGAAGATAAAGTCCCCGTCATTCTTGAAGTGGCAGGCATTGGAAAATATGCGATTTCTATTGGCGGAGAACGTCAAGAAGGTTTAACAGAAGAAATGGTTACTCAATTATCTAGACAGGAATTTGATAAGGATAATAATACGCTATTTTTAGTAGGCGGAGCTAAAGAAGTGCCTTATGAAGAAGTGATTAAGGCATTGAATTTACTTCATCTTGCAGGCATTAAATCTGTAGGTTTAATGACAAATCCCATTTAGCTAAGTAGGTAACACGTGCAAAATAATCGACAAAAGAAAGGAATCAATGCTTTTGCTATTTCTATCCTTTTGCACTTTATCTTGTTTGGCTTATTGATTTTAAGTTCACTTTATCACACTGTTGAAATTATGGGTGGAGGAGAAGGTGAAGGAGATGTAATAGGGGCAGTGATTGTTGATACTGGTACGGCTGCTCAGGAATGGGGGCGTATTCAACAACAAAAAAAAGGGCAAGCGGATAAACAAAAACGCCCAGAACCTGTTGTGGAAGAAAAACCACCTGAGCCTAATCAAGAAGAGATTAAGCATCAACAAGAAGTTCAACGACAAGAAGAGTTAAAACGTCAGCAAGAACAGCAACGTCAGCAAGAAATCAAAAAACAACAAGAGCAAGCTCGTCAAGAAGCGTTGGAAAAACAGAAGCAAGCTGAAGAGGCTAAGGCTAAACAAGCGGCTGAAGCTGCAAAATTAAAAGCAGATGCAGAGGCTAAACGTTTAGCTGCTGCGGCAAAACAAGCTGAAGAAGAGGCTAAAGCGAAAGCAGCAGAAATTGCTGCTCAAAAAGCAAAACAAGAGGCGGAAGCTAAGGCGAAACTAGAAGCGGAAGCTAAGGCAAAAGCCGCCGCTGAAGCTAAAGCAAAGGCTGAAGCGGAGGCAAAAGCGAAAGCTGATGCAGAAGCTAAGGCTAAAGTAGAAGCGGAAGCTAAGGCTAAAGTAGAAGCGGAAGCTAAGGCAAAAGCCGCCGCTGAAGCTAAAGCAAAGGCTGAAGCGGAGGCAAAAGCTAAAGCTGATGCAGAAGCTAAAGCGAAAGCCGCTGCTGAGGCAAAAGCTAAAGCTGCTACGGAAGCGAAACGTAAAGCAGATCAAGCAAGCCTAGATGATTTCTTAAATGGCGGAGATATTGGTGGCGGCAGTGCATCTAAAGGGGGAAACACAAATAAAGGTGGAACTCAAGGTAGCGGTGCTGCACTTGGCTCTGGCGATGGTGGTAAGGTTGGGGATCAATACGCAGGTGTAATTAAGAAAGAGATTCAACGTCGTTTCTTAAAAGATCCAAATTTTGCAGGAAAGGTTTGTCGTATTAAAATTCAATTAGGTCGAGATGGCACAATCTTGGGGTATCAAAAAATTTCAGGCTCTGATGATATTTGTTCAGCTGCATTAAGTGCGGTGGCTAGAACGAAAAAAGTTCCAGCTGCGCCATCAGATGAAATTTATGAAAAATATAAATCACCAATTATTGACTTTGATATTCGATAATTCTTTAGAAAAATTTATTGTTAAATTTTAAAGGTAACAAAATGAAATTATTAAAACGTTTAGTGAGCGTATTAGCGATTGTACTTGCTGTTGGAAGCAATGCATTCGCTGGCGATGAAGTACGCATTGTCATTGATGAAGGGGTTGATGGTGCGCGCCCTATTGCTGTCGTGCCATTTGTTGGTTCTGCACCAGAAGATATTAGCAAAATAGTTGCAGATGATTTACGTAACAGTGGTAAGTTTAATCCTATTGCGGTGTCTCAAATGCCTCAACGCCCAACTTCAGCAGCAGAGGTAAATCCTGAGGCTTGGTCGAATATTGGAATTGACGCAATTGTAATTGGACAAGTGGTTCCATCGGGTAATGGTTATAGTATTACTTATCAATTAATTGATACGGTTGGTGCATCAGGTACGCCAGGGACTGTATTAATGCAAAATAGCTATACAGTGACAAATAAATGGTTACGCTATGGCGCACATACTGTGAGTGATGAAGTTTTTGAAAAATTAACTGCGATCCGTGGTGCCTTTAGAACTCGTATCGCTTATGTTGTGCAAAAAAATGGCGGTTCGCAACCTTATGAAGTTCGTGTAGCAGATTATGATGGCTATAATCAATTTATCGTCAATCGTAGTGCCCAACCAATTATGTCTCCAGCTTGGTCTCCAGACGGCCAGCGTTTGGCTTACGTATCGTTTGAAAATAAAAAATCACAACTTGTTGTACAGGATTTAAATTCTGGTGCACGTAAAGTAGTGGCATCTTTTCAAGGGCATAATGGCGCGCCAGCCTTTTCGCCAGATGGTTCTCGTTTAGCTTTTGCTTCTTCTCGTGATGGTGTTCTGAATATTTACGTTATGGGAGCAAATGGCGGTACACCTACTCAATTGACGAGTGGTGCGGGTAATAATACTGAACCAGCGTGGTCGCCAGACGGAAATTCAATTTTATTTACATCCGATAGAAGTGGTTCGCCACAAGTTTATCGAATGGATGCAAGCGGTGGTAGTGCAACAGTAGTGGGTGGTCGCGGTAGCGCACAAATTAGTGCAGATGGAAAAACACTTGTGATGATTAATGGTAACAATAATGTAGTTAAACAAGATCTCACAACAGGCGTTTCAGAGGTACTTAGTACATCTTTTCTAGGCGAAAGCCCAAGCCTCTCTCCAAATGGAATTATGATTATTTATAGTTCTACACAGGGCTTAGGAAAGGTGCTACAATTGGTTTCTGCAGATGGTCGCTTTAAGGCGAGCCTTCCAGGAAGTGATGGTCAAGTTAAATTTCCAGCTTGGTCTCCATACTTAACTAAATAAAAAACTCATTTAGGAGAAATCTAATGAACAAATTTGTTAAATCATTATTAGTTGCAGGTTCTGTAGCTGCATTAGCAGCTTGTAGTTCATCTAACAACGATGCTGCAGGCAATGGTGCTGCTCAAACTTTTGGCGGTTACTCTGTTGCTGATCTTCAACAACGTTACAATACCGTTTATTTCGGTTTTGATAAATATGACATTACTGGTGAATACGTTCAAATCTTAGATGCGCACGCTGCATATTTAAATGCAACGCCAGCTACTAAAGTATTAGTAGAAGGTAACACTGATGAACGTGGTACACCAGAATACAACATCGCATTAGGCCAACGTCGTGCAGATGCAGTTAAAGGTTATTTAGCTGGTAAAGGTGTTGATGCTGGTAAATTAGGCACGGTATCTTACGGTGAAGAAAAACCTGCAGTATTAGGTCATGATGAAGCTGCATATTCTAAAAACCGTCGTGCAGTGTTAGCGTACTAATTCTTAGTATTTCTAATACTTGAAAAACAGGATCCATTTTTTATTGGATTCTGTTTTGTTTTCATCGTTTGTAATTTAACCAATTAGCTTGAACGAATGAATTTATTCTTTTGCTTCTAGAACAAATGCGTTATCATAAATCCATTAACACAGTGGGTCGTTAGCTCAGTCGGTAGAGCAGCGGACTTTTAATCCGTTGGTCGAAGGTTCGAATCCTTCACGACCCACCACTCTCTGATTTAGTTGTCCAGTTGGGTTGTTAGCTCAGTTGGTAGAGTAGCGGACTCTTAATCCGTCGGTCGAGAGTTCGAGTCTCTCACAACCCACCATTTTTATTATTCATCTCTAATATTTTAAATTTCTTTAATTAGCTTAAATTCTTGACTATTTTTAGCGGTTATTGTGGTAGAATACCCTTAAATTTTAGTCGGGTATCATTATGTTGGAAAATATTCGTATTGTTTTAATTGAAACTTCGCACAGTGGTAATATTGGTTCTGCGGCTAGAGCAATGAAAACGATGGGATTGACCCAGCTTTGTCTTGTTTCACCTAAATCTGTTGATGAACAATCTTATGCCCTTTCAGCTGGGGCAGAAAATATTGTAAAAAATGCTAGGGTTGTCGATAGTTTTGATGAAGCCGTCGATGATTGCTCTTTGGTAATTGGAACAAGTGCTCGCTTACGTCATTTACAAAATACATTGATCGAGCCTCGAGAATGCGCAGAGAAAGTTGTAGCGTATAAAGGCAAGATAGCTATTGTGTTTGGTCGTGAGCGTATTGGATTAACCAATGAAGAACTGCTGAAATGTCATTATCACTTGAATATTCCAGCGAATCCTGATTATTCTTCTTTAAATTTAGCAATGGCTGTGCAGCTGGTAAGTTATGAATTGCGTATGGCTTTCTTAGTTCAAAATAATAAGAAAAATTCACTTTCTTTAATAGAGAAAAACTATCCAACAACAGATCAGTTAGCTTATTTTTTTGACTACACAGAACGTATATATCAGTCTCTTGGATTTATTCAAAATCAAGGAGTTATGCGTAAATTAAAGCGTTTATACTATCGTGCAAAATTAGAGAAAAACGAATTAAATATTTTAAATGGTATGCTAAGTGCGGTTGAAAAACGAATTGATTTAACAAAAGAGAATAATTGACTAAATTAGTCAGATATGTAAGTATTGCGCAATTAATTTTTAGGGATTCTTTATGAAACTTACATCGAAAGGTCGTTATGCAGTTACAGCCGTTTTAGATATTGCTTTAAATGCAGATGGCGGGCCTGTAAGCCTTGCGGATATTTCTGAACGCCAACATATTTCCTTATCTTATTTAGAGCAACTTTTTGCTAAATTACGTAAAGACGGTTTAGTCAAAAGTGTTCGCGGACCAGGAGGTGGTTATCAGTTAGGGCTACCAAGTGAACAAATTTCTGTAGGAATGATTATTGCGGCAGTAAATGAAAATATTCACGTAACGAAATGTCTGGGGCGTGAAAATTGTAAAAATGGTGTGGAATGTTTAACTCACGAACTTTGGGAAGATTTAAGTTTACGTATTGAAAGTTTTTTAAATGAGATTACGTTAGCAGAGCTGGTAAATAAGCGTAATGTAAAACGTCAATCTCATTGTGATTTTAATAATTTATTAGTTAATCAATAAAAAGGATAAGCAGTATATTTTTTAATAAAAAAGTGCGGTTATATTTAGCATAATTTAGGAGTGAAAATGAAATTACCTATTTATTTAGACTACGCAGCGACCTGTCCAGTCGATGAACGTGTTGCGAAAAAAATGATGGCGTTTCTAACCATCGATGGCACATTTGGCAATCCAGCCTCTCGCTCACATAAATTTGGTTGGCAAGCAGAAGAAGCTGTTGATATTGCGCGTAATCAAATCGCTGATCTCATTGGCTCAGATTCTCGTGAAATTGTCTTTACTTCTGGTGCGACAGAATCTGACAACCTCGCAATTAAAGGTGCGGCGCATTTCTATCAAACTAAAGGTAAACACATTATTACCTGTAAAACTGAACATAAAGCAGTGTTAGATACTTGCCGTCAATTAGAAAGAGAAGGTTTTGAAGTCACTTATCTGTCTCCAGAAGCTGATGGTTTAATTGATTTAGAAAAATTCAAAGCTGCACTTCGTCCAGATACAATTCTAGCTTCAATTATGCACGCTAATAATGAAATTGGTGTGTTACAAGATATTAAAGCTATTGGCGAACTTTGTCGTGCAAATAAAACAATTTTCCATGTGGATGCAACTCAAAGTGTTGGTAAAGTTGAAATTAATTTGGAAGAATTAGCTGTTGATTTAATGTCGATGTCTAGCCATAAACTTTACGGGCCAAAAGGTGTTGGTGCATTGTATGTTCGTCGTAAACCTCGCATACGTTTAGAGGCGATTATTCATGGTGGTGGTCACGAACGTGGTATGCGTTCAGGTACATTACCTGTTCATCAAATCGTAGGAATGGGAGAGGCATATCGAATTGCAAAAGAAGAAATGGCATCAGAAATGCCACGCTTAAAAGCACTTCGTGATCGTTTATATAATGGCTTAAAAGATATTGAAGAAACTTATGTAAATGGTTCAATGGAACATCGTTTAGATAGCAATTTAAATATTAGTTTTAACTATGTTGAGGGAGAATCCTTAATGATGGCGTTGCGCGATATTGCTGTCTCTTCTGGTTCTGCTTGTACATCTGCTAGCTTAGAGCCATCTTATGTATTGCGCGCACTTGGCTTAAATGATGAATTGGCGCACAGTTCAATTCGTTTCACATTAGGTCGTTATACTACTGAAGAAGAAATTGATTACACAATTAATTTAATGAAGGGCGCGGTAGAAAAACTTCGTGCATTATCGCCATTATGGGATATGTTTAAAGAAGGTATTGATTTAAATACCATTGAGTGGTCAGCTCACTAATATTTAGTTGCCATTATCTGACAATGGCATTCACTAGAATTGAAAAAAGGAAAGTTAAAATGGCTTATAGCGAAAAAGTAATTGATCATTATGAAAATCCACGTAATGTGGGATCATTGGATAAAAAAGATAGCAATGTTGGTACTGGAATGGTCGGTGCGCCAGCTTGTGGTGATGTTATGCAACTACAAATCAAAGTAGATGATAATGGCATTATTGAAGATGCAAAATTCAAAACTTACGGCTGTGGTTCTGCGATTGCATCTAGTTCATTAATTACTGAGTGGGTAAAAGGTAAATCTTTAGAAGAAGCTGGGGCAATTAAAAATAGCCAAATTGCTGAAGAATTAGAATTGCCGCCAGTGAAAGTGCATTGCTCTATTTTAGCAGAAGATGCAATTAAAGCAGCAATTGCTGATTATAAAGCAAAACAAGGCTAATCATGTGAAAAAGTGCGGTCAATTTTGACCGCATTTTTAGCGGTGTTTGGGGGATAGATGGGTATTACATTAACAGAAAAAGCAGCTCAGCGAGTGAAAGCCTTTTTGGATAATCGTGGTAAAGGTATTGGATTACGTTTAGGTGTGAAAACATCAGGTTGTTCAGGCTTAGCTTATGTACTTGAGTTTGTAGATGTTTTAAATTCCGAAGATCAAGTTTTTGAGCAGCACGGTGTTAATATTATTGTCGATCCAAAAAGTCTCGTTTATCTCAATGGCATTGAGCTGGATTATGTAAAAGAAGGCCTAAATGAAGGCTTTAAATATAATAATCCAAATGTAAAAGAATCTTGTGGTTGTGGCGAAAGTTTCCACGTTTAAGGTAATAATCTGATGTTCAATCCTTTTCAAATTTTTGATTTGCCAGTTGATTTTCAGCTGGATGAAAAAGTACTAAATGCACGTTATTTAAAATTACAAAAGGCCCTACATCCAGATAATTTTGTCTCAAGTAGTGCTTTAGAGCAACGTGTTGCGATGCAAAAATCTACCGAAGTGAATGATGCCTTAAAAACGTTAAAAGACCCAATTTTGCGAGCTGAAGCGATCATTGCTCTTAATACTGGTGAGCAGTTAGATCTTGAACAAAAAAGCACGCAAGATGTGGCGTTTTTAATGCAACAATTACAATGGCGCGAACAATTAGAAGAGCTTGAAAGCCAGCAAGATGAAAGAGCATTAAATGTTTTTGCGAAAGAAATTAAACAAGAAACTCAATCATTATTGACCGCACTTTTTGAGAGTTTGAAATCTCAGCAATGGGCGAGAGCATCTCAATACTGTGATAAATTACGTTTTACCCATAAACTTTCTGAAGAAATTGAACGTGTGGAAGAACGAATTTTTGAATTAGATTAAATCTGGGGGCAAATGTAATTTGCCCCTACGAGATGTGAATAAATAACACTATGCAAACTCTTGAACAGCTCACTAGCCCAGAACATTCTGCTTGGATAACCCTTTCCCAATGGATTGATAACGCTCGCAATCATTGTGAAGTAATTAAAAAAGATCAATCCAGTGCGGAGCGTGAGCTTTTTACTATGCAAATGCCAACATCCTCGCCAATGGGTGCAGTAATCTATGAAACCGGTGGAATTTTAATTCATTATGGTTGGTTACGTATTTTAGGTTCTGGAAGTTTTAAATTACCGCGTGGCTTGATGGATTGGAATTTCAGTAAATCTTTTAGTGAGTCAGGCGAAAAACCAAAATATTTATTAGTTGCAGATGATGTGATTGGTGGTTATTTTGCGTTAAATGGTGGTTCGTTAGGCAATAATATTGGAAAAATTTATTACTATTCATCAAAAGATCTTACTTGGCATAATTTAAATTTTACTTACACAGAATTTTTAGCTTGGGCATTGAATGGCGATGTAGAGGCCTTTTATCAAGGGCTATTTTGGAAAAATTGGCAAGATGATGTAAAACAATTAGATGGTAACCAAGTTTTTGTATTTACGCCTGATTTAAACCAAGACAGAAAAATAGCAATTGATGAACGTCAAAAACAGGAAGTCAATATTGAAACCCATTACCAAGCAAGCTTTGCAGAAAAAAATAAATTTGATTTGGCGTATTCCGTCGCATAACTAGTAGAAAAATAGCATATGGCATTATTACAAATTGCAGAACCAGGACAAGCTGCGGCACCGCATCAACATCGTTTAGCCGTTGGGATTGATTTGGGAACAACCAATTCTTTGGTTGCATCCGTGCGTAGTGGGCAATCCATGATTCTTAATGATGAACAAGAACGCAGTCTTGTGCCGTCAGTTGTTCATTATGGCGTTGAAGAGAAGAAAGTTGGTTTAGAAGCCTTTGAACAAGCCTCACTTGATCCAAAAAATACGGTGATTTCAGTAAAACGCTTAATTGGTCGCAGCCTTTCTGATGCTCAATCTCGTTATTCTAGTTTGCCTTATGAATTTGTGGCGAGTGAAAATGGATTACCTTTAATTATTACGGCACAGGGGCCTAAAAGTCCAATTGAAGTGTCTTCAGATATTTTATCGCACTTAAATCACATTGCAGAACAACGCCTTGGAGGTGAGCTTTCTGGGGTTGTGATTACGGTTCCAGCTTATTTTGATGATGCTCAACGTCAAAGCACTAAAGATGCTGCGCGTTTAGCTGGGCTAAATGTATTACGTTTATTGAATGAACCTACTGCAGCTGCACTTGCTTATGGATTGGATAGTGGGCAAGAAGGCATTATTGCGGTTTATGATTTAGGCGGTGGCACATTTGATATTTCAATTTTACGCTTATCAAAAGGTATCTTTGAAGTTTTAGCAACAGGGGGAGACACTGCATTAGGTGGAGATGATTTTGATCATTTAATTGCAGATTGGATAATAGAACAAACTAAGTTAAAACCACAAACAGCAAATCAACAGCGTGAGCTAATAACCCTTGCCAACCAAGCTAAAATTACTTTGACTAATGAAAAAAGTGCGGTTATTTCTTGGCAAGATTTTTCAGTAGAGATTTCGCGGGAACAATTCAATGAATTAATTTATCCGCTTGTAAAACGTTCATTGCTAACTTGTCGTCGGGCATTGAAAGATGCCAATGTGGAATCCGAAGAAATTCAAGCCGTAGTAATGGTTGGTGGTTCAACTCGCGTGCCTTATGTAAGAGAACAAGTTGGCGAGTTTTTTGGTAAAACACCATTAACCTCAATCGATCCTGATAAAGTTGTGGCACTTGGTGCTGCAATTCAAGCAGATATTTTAGTCGGGAATAAAACTGATTCTGATATGTTATTACTTGATGTTGTCCCGCTTTCCTTAGGCATTGAGACGATGGGCGGATTAGTGGAAAAAATTATTCCACGTAATACAACAATTCCTGTGGCTCGTGCGCAAGAGTTTACTACTTTTAAAGATGGGCAAACGGCAATGACTGTTCATGTGCTACAAGGTGAACGAGAGCTAGTCGATGATTGTCGTTCTTTAGGACGCTTTACTCTACGAGGTATTCCGCCAATGGCGGCGGGGGTAGCCCATATTAGAGTGACTTATCAAGTGGATGCAGATGGTTTATTAAGCGTTACAGCGATGGAAAAATCGACAAAAGTACAGGCTTCAATACAAATTAAACCATCTTATGGCTTAACTGATGAAGAAGTAACCGCAATGATTAAATCTTCTTTTGATAATGCACAAGAAGATTTACAAGCACGTGAATTGGCAGAGCAGCGTGTGGAAGCAGATCGTGTTATTGAAAGCGTGATTGTTGCACTACAAGCAGATGGGGCTGAATTGCTTAGCACAGATGAATTTCATCATATTGAAACTGTGTTAAAACAATTAATGGATGTAAAACAAGGTTCAGATCGCGATGCAATTGTGCAAGGAATTAAAGCCTTAGACACTGCTACCCAAGAATTTGCTGCTCGCCGAATGAATGCATCAATTAATAAAGCTTTGACAGGTAAAAATCTGTCAGACATTGAAAATCCGTAAAACTGCAGTCAGATATTAAATAATTTTGAGGAAAGTATTATGCCAAAAGTGATTTTTTTACCTAATGAAGATTTTTGTCCTGAAGGTATGGTCGTTGATGCTGCAACAGGAGATAACTTATTAGAAGTTGCTCACAATGCGGGAGTAGAAATTCATCACGCTTGTGATGGTTCTTGTGCTTGTACAACTTGCCACGTGATTGTTCGTGAGGGGTTTGATTCTTTAAATGAAACGAGTGATCAAGAAGAAGATATGCTAGATAAGGCTTGGGGATTAGAAATGGATAGCCGTTTATCTTGTCAATGCGTCGTGGGAAATGAAGATCTTGTGGTAGAAATTCCAAAATATAACCTTAATCACGCAAATGAGGCGGCTCACTAATGAAATGGACAGACACCCAATTAATTGCAGAAGAACTTTACGATCGTAATCCAGATTTAGATCCAAAAACAGTTCGTTTTACTGATTTACATAAATGGATTTGTGAACTTGAGAATTTTGACGATGATCCGAATAAATCAAATGAATCAATTCTTGAGGCTATTTTATTAAAATGGTTAGATGAATTTGAATAATCAGAAATTTGATTGAAAAAATACCCGCACTTTGATGCGGGTATTATTTTTTAAAGATTGTTTAATTTCATTTTTGCCATTTGTTGTTCTAATTGGCTACCGCTTTGTTGTGCTTGCTCAAAGCTGTTTTTCGCCGCAACTTTATCTCCTTTTGCAACTTGGATATCGCCAGTTAAAATCGCTTTGCGAGCATTAAAACTTTCGCCTTTCACTTGGTTTAATGTGCTTAAAGCATTATCTAATTGACCCAATTGGAATTGCACCGCACTTAGACGTAATGCAACAATAGATGTTAATACTTCATCTTGAGATTGGGTTAATGCTTGGTTTAAATTTGCTTCTGCTGCTGAAAAATCTTGTTTTTCAGTGGCTTTTTTCGCTTCATCTAACAAAGCAAATACAGCGTATGCAGTTTTGCTATTCGCTTGCACAAATTGTTCTATATTTGCTTTTTTAGCCTGTTCGTCTTGTTGCACAGAATTAATTAAAGTATCGTATTGTGCAGAGGCTTGAGCGATTTGTTCTGCTTGGTGTGCTTGCCAATAACGCCATCCAAACATACCGCCAACCCCTAAGATAAAAGCGACAATAATTGTTTTGCCATTCTCTTTCCACCAGTCTTTTAACTGGTTAATCTCTTGTTCTTCTTCAATGGAATAAGCCATGTTTTTCCCCTTTTAAATTAAAATTGAGTTTGAAGATAGTCGATTATATTCACTAAATCTAAGGTTTGCTGATCTGTACCACCTTGTAAGTGTTTAACAACGACTTGTTTATTTTGTACTTCGCTTTCGCCGATAACTAATGCCAATGTTGCACCAGATTTATCTGCACGTTTAAATTGTTTTTTAAAATTACCGCTAGAGCAGTGCAACATGGTATTTAAGTGCGGTAATTCCGAGCGTACTTTTTCCGCTAATTCAAAAGCGGCTAATGTTGCGCCTTCGCCTTGATAAACAACATAAATATCCACCGCACTTTTCGCAGGAACATTTGGATTAACTTCTTGTACCAACAAGACTAAACGCTCTAATCCCATCGCAAATCCGATACTTGGCGTTGCGTGTCCGCCAAGTTGTTCCACTAAACCGTCATAACGACCGCCGCCACACACGGTACCTTGTGCGCCAAGAGCAGAGGTTACCCATTCAAATACAGTTTTGTTGTAATAATCTAAACCACGAACGAGTTTAGGATTAATTTCATATTGAATACCCACTGCATCTAATAATGAACATAATTGTTCAAAATGCGCACGGCTTTCATCATCTAGATAATCAAGTAATTTTGGCGCGTTATCTAATACTTTTTGTAATTCTGGATTTTTTGTATCCAAAATACGAAGCGGATTTCTTACTAAACGCTCTTTTTCTTCATCGTTCATTAAATCTTGATGGTTTTCTAAGAATCCAACTAAATCTGAGCGATAATTTGCTCGAGCTTCTAAAGAACCAATTGAGTTAAGTTGAAGTGTAACATGTTGATCGATACCTAATGCTTTCCATAAACGGTAGGTAAGCATGATTAATTCGGCATCGATTTCTGGATTTGCAATACCGAATACCTCAACACCTACTTGATGGAATTGACGGTAACGCCCTTTTTGTGGACGTTCATGACGGAACATTGGCCCGATATACCATAAGCGTTGTTCATTATTATAGATCCAACCGTGTTCAATAGCGGCACGTACACAACCCGCTGTGCCTTCAGGGCGTAAGGTTAATTGTTCATCGTTATCCCAAAAGGTGTACATTTCTTTTGAAACAACATCAGTTACTTCGCCGATTGCACGCGCAAACAATGGCGTACTTTCTACAATTGGCATACGCACTTCCGAATAGCCATAACTATTTAATACATTGCGTACTTGTGCTTCAATCCATTGCCATAATGGAGATTCTGTTGGGGCGCAATCGTTCATACCACGAATTGCTTGAATTGTTTTTGCCACGCGCTTTCCTTAAATAATTCTGTTTTTTGGATCTTGTCGTGCGACTTTCGCACGAATTTTTGCTTCTAATTGGTTCACTATATCTTCGTTATCAAAACGCTCTTTTTGGCGTTCGCCGTCAAGATAATAACCGCTTTTTTTGTTACCGCCCGTTACGCCCAGATCGGAGATGAGTGCCTCGCCAGGACCATTCACTACACAACCGATAATAGATACATCCATTGGTGTAATAATATCTTCAAGGCGTTGTTCTAGCGCATTTACTGTACCGATTACATCAAATTCTTGGCGAGAACAGGTTGGGCAAGCAATAAAGTTAATTCCTCTTGAACGAATCCGTAAAGATTTCAAAATATCAAAACCGACTTTGATTTCCTCTATGGGATCTGCCGCCAAAGAGATGCGCAGTGTATCGCCAATGCCCTCAGCTAATAACATTCCTAAACCCACCGCAGATTTTACTGCGCCAGCGCGTGCACCACCTGCTTCTGTAATGCCTAAATGTAAAGGCTGTTTAATTGCTTTAGCCAGTAAACGATAAGATTCAACCGCTAAGAATACATCGGAGGCTTTTACGCTCACTTTAAACTGATCGAAGTTAAGACGATCTAGAATTTCTACATGACGCAATGCGGATTCTAACAAGGCTTCTGGCGTTGGTTCGCCATATTTTTCTTGCAAATCTTTTTCTAAAGAGCCTGCATTTACGCCAATACGAATCGGAATATTTTTGTCTCGCGCACAATCAACAACGGCACGGACGCGATCTTCACGACCAATGTTGCCAGGATTGATACGTAAACAATCCACTCCATATTCTGCGACTTTTAACGCGATACGATAGTCAAAATGAATATCTGCTACGAGCGGGACATTCACTTGTTGTTTAATTTGTTTAAATGCTTCCGCAGCATCCATTGTTGGAACAGATACACGAACAATATCTGCACCAACACGTTCTAATGATTTAATTTGAGCAACTGTCGCTTCCACATCAGTGGTGCGAGTATTTGTCATTGATTGCACGGCAATCGGTGCATCCCCACCAATTGGTACATTTCCCACATAAATTTTTGTCGATTCACGACGCTTAATAGTTGGCTGAAAAGCTGACATTATTTTTCCTAAGGTTGTGAAAGCTTGAATTTTGCTACGCGACCATCCACTTTGAGAGGATAATTCTCGCCTTTGTAAGTGATACGCACATTGCTTGGTGCGCCTACAATTAATGAAAATTCATTGCCATTAAAGGTTAATATTTCGCCTTGTTTATATTCTTTTTGTGCTAATACGTGGCGAGCGTTATCTTTTACACTAATCCAACTGCTATTTGCTAGTATTTCAATCACTAAATCGCCTTTTGCTATAGGTAACGTTGGAGAAATACTTGGATTTTCGACCGCACTTTGAATGTCTGAAACTGATTTTTCATCGTTTTTGGGTTGTGAAACGCTATTTTCTTGTGCTATTTCTGGTAACAGATTATTTGTTATTTCTACTGGTTGTGAGACTGGTGCTGCTGTTTCTGGTGCAGATTTATTAGTTTCTTCTGTTGTCACAAGAGCGGTGGTGGGCTGATTGTTTTCGGTAGAGGCAACATAGCTTTGCACTAAATCATCGCGTTCTTGAGTATTTTGTTGATAACTTTGCCACCACCAAAGCCCAGTCATACCAATTACAATCACGAATACTATTGCGGTTAAACGCCCGATCCAACGATTATGAGAGGAATATTGATTAACGGCACGGGTTGAACGTGCATTTTTCCCTAAATCATTTTTTTCTGTTTCAGCAAAAACAATATTTTCCCACACAGAATCTGGCAAACGTAAGAACTTTGCATAGCTACGCACATAACCTTTTACAAAGATTGCAGGGGTAGATTTTTGAATAAATTCATTATTTTCAAGTTGCTCTAATATAGAAGGGCGTAGCGTGATTTCTTTAGCGACATCTTCAAGAGAAAGATTTAAGGCTTTGCGTGTTTGACGAAAAATCTCACCAGGGGAAAGCACTTGCTCAGTAGTTGGATTCATAAATTTAATCAAATAATTAGGCGGTAAATGGAGGCTAAATTTTAAAGTTCAATACTTGATTTGGCAATGCTTTATTTTAGACTATTGAATTTTTCCGCACGTTTTCCATCGATTTGACGTAATTTTTCTAATGTTTGCTGATAAATATCCATTTTTTGCGCGGAATAAGCACAAAGCACAATATTTTCAAATGTATCTGCTTGATGATAATAATTCGGCGAATTAAGTGCTAATTCAAATTGTTGCTGAGCTTGTTCAAATTTCTTTTGACTACATAGAAACGTACCAAAATTATTATGCACATCGCCTTGTTTATGATTAAGGTTTACGGCTATTTCATACTCACGAAAGGCATTTTCTATTTGCCCTTGTTGTTGATAATAATGTGCAAGTGCTGAATGCACGAGATAGTAATTTTTATCGTGTTGAAGTGCGTTATCTAAGTTGATTTTAGCCAGTTGAGGATTATTTTGCTGAAGATAGCTCAAAGCGAGTTCCACGCGCGCTTTAGCGGCAGCTTGATGATTTAAGCTAGATGCAGATTGTGAAACGCAAGCAGAAAAAATAAAAGGGAAAATAACCGCACTTAGTTGTTTACTTATTGTTTTCATTTTTTCTCCTTTTAACTGGGCAGGAAGAAATATTTAATATGCTTTAATTTGTATGAAAGCATGGGGTATGTGAACTTGATTAATTCACATACCTAGAATATTAATTAACTTCTGTCACCCCAATATTTTGTCCAAATTGGCGTTTCATTGCCGTACGTTTAGTACGATCGATAACATCTCCTGCTAATTGCCCACAGGCTGCGTCAATATCATCTCCACGGGTTTTACGGATAATCACGGTAAAATCATATTCCATTAAGGTTTTTTGGAAGCGATCGATGCGCGTATTCGAGCTTTTTGCATAAGGTGCTTCTGGGAACGGATTCCACGGAATTAAATTAATTTTACAAGGCGTATTTTTTAATACGTCTGCAAGTTGATGAGCGTGTTCTACGCCATCATTTACATGATCGAGCATCACATATTCAATCGTCACTTTGCCGTGATTCGCATTTGATACTGTCAAATAACGATTTACCGAGTCAATCAATGTTTTGATATTGTATTTTTTGTTGATTGGCACAATTTCATCACGTAATTCATCGTTTGGGGCATGTAATGAAATAGCCAAAGCCACATCGATCATTTTGCTCAAATTATCTAATGCTGGCACAACACCAGAAGTCGATAAGGTTACACGACGTTTTGATAAACCGTAGGCAAAATCATCTAACATAATTTCCATTGCAGGAACAACATTAGCAACATTCAATAAGGGTTCGCCCATTCCCATCATTACCACATTTGTAATGGGTCTAACGCCAGTTACGCCAAAGTTGCCAATAATTTTAGAGGCTCGCCATACTTGACCGATAATTTCTGAAACCGTTAAATTGCGGTTAAAGCCTTGTTGTGCGGTTGAACAGAAGGTACAAGCTAAGGCACAGCCAACTTGGGAAGATACACAAAGCGTCGCACGATCTGCTTCGGGAATATACACAGTTTCAACTTGTTGTTCCCCCACTTGCATTGCCCATTTTATCGTGCCATCGGCTGAACGCTGCTCAACGGCAACTTCTGGGGCTTTAATTTCTGCAACCGCCTTAAGTTTTTCACGTAATTTTTTATTAATGTTTGTCATATTGTCGAAATTATCTTCGCCAAAATGATAAATCCATTTAACTAACTGATCTGCTCGGAATGGTTTTTCGCCGAGTTCTTTAAAAAATTCGCGCATTTGTTGGCGCGTTAAATCCATTAGATTAATTTTTTTAGCGGGTGCATCTGATTGCACAGACAATAATTCTGACATTTTAGCCTCGTTATTACACATTGTGGCGATAGCATTGTGCAGGTGTTTTTATCAAAAACTCACAACGAAAAATTCGCAATTAAAAAATGAACGGCGATTGTACAGATTTGTCACCGCATAATCTAGCGGAATTGAAAAACGATAGAAAATCTTACCGCACTTTTTTGCGATCTAGATCGCAAATATTTTCAATTACAGAGGAAAAAGTGCGGTAAAATATCAGTCTATTTTTTAAGGTGACCAATAATGTTTAAAAAAGCTTTATTTATTTTATCTTTGTGTCCTTCTTTTGTGCTGGCACAGTCTTATGTTGTGTATGATTTTACCCATAATCGAGTGTTGGAAAGCCACGCGTCTGATAGTATTCAGCCTATTGCCTCTGTAACAAAATTAATGACGGCTAATGTATTTTTAGAGAATAATAAAAATCCTAATTGTCGAATCGCAATCACAAAAGAGGATACGGATCGAATTAAAGGCACTGGAACAAAATTACCTAAAAATATTCCTATTTCTTGTAACGAATTATTGAAAGCAATGCTTGTCCATTCTGATAACTATGCCGCCCACGCGCTTTCTCGTGCAGCGGGAATAAGTCGTCGCCAATTTATTAAGAAAATGAACGAAAAAGCCCATCAACTTGGTATGTATTCTACTCGTTTTCACGATAGTTCAGGATTATCTAGCTATAATATTTCCAGCCCAATGGATTTAGTTAAGCTCGCCAAATATTCATTAAATAAATCGGACATTAAACGTTTATCTAATCTTAGTGCAACTTATATCCAAGCAGGGAAACACAAACTTTATATTAAAAATACCAATAAGTTAGTGCGTGATGAAATTTTTGATGCGGCAGTGAATAAAACAGGCTACATTCAAGAATCTGGTTATAATCTCGTTTTCATTAATAAACACCGATGCAAAAATGCAACTATTGGCGTAATTAGTTTAAATAACACTTCCTCTGCGTATCGTTCTAGTTTTACTAAAAGCAAATTAGAAAAATTCGGCTGCACGGCATTAAATGGAAGAACAATTCGTGATGTAGCAGGAGAAGCCCAATATGAAGATGGCTATGATGAAGTGGGATTTAATACGCTAATTCAGAAATTATCAAAATAATGTTCATAAACATAAAAATGCGAGATAACAGTTTGTTTTATCTCGCGTTTTTTAGCTGATGAGCAGGCTGTTCAATAGTGACTTTTTCTTGGTCAGTTGTTTTGGTTTGTTCTGTCATTTTAGGTTTATCATCACAAGCAGCCAAGACTATTGCTGAACTTAATACTAACCAAAATGTTTTGTTCTTTTTTCATAAATTCAATACATTTTGTACGAAATAATTATAAATAAATCTATTATTTTGATAATCATTCCCATTCCAAAACAATATAAAAAGTAGTACTATTATCTCCGATGAATAATTGTTGAGCTATTGAACAATTATTCAGGCATTCAATCTATCTTTTTTTAAATAAGGACATCTTATGCGAAATTCATTCAAAATTATGACCGCACTTGCACTTGGTTTATTTGCAATGCAAGCTAACGCAAAATTTAAAGTAGTTACCACCTTCACCGTGATTCAAGATATTGCGCAAAATGTGGCAGGCAATGCGGCAACGGTGGAATCTCTTACTAAACCTGGCGCAGAAATTCACGAATATGAACCAACGCCAAAAGACATTGTAAAAGCGCAATCTGCTGATTTAATTTTATGGAATGGCTTAAATTTGGAACGTTGGTTTGAGCGTTTCTTCCAAAATGTTAAAGATAAACCTGCTGTGGTAGTAACAGAAGGTATTCAACCATTATCTATTTATGAAGGCCCATATAAAGATGCGCCTAATCCACATGCGTGGATGTCGCCATCTAATGCTTTAATTTATATTGAAAATATTAAAAATGCGTTAGTGAAATACGATCCACAAAATGCAGCTGTATATGAAAAAAATGCCGCTGACTATGCTCAAAAAATTAAACAACTTGATGAACCGCTTCGTGCAAAATTAGCACAAATTCCAGAAGAGCAACGCTGGCTTGTAACAAGTGAGGGGGCTTTCAGTTATTTGGCGAAAGATTACAACTTAAAAGAAGGTTATTTATGGCCAATCAATGCTGAACAACAAGGCTCACCACAACAAGTGCGTAAAGTGATTGATTTAGTTCGTAAAAACAATATTCCAGTTGTGTTTAGTGAAAGTACAATTTCAGCGAAACCTGCACAACAAGTAGCGAAAGAAAGTGGCGCAAAATACGGTGGCGTATTGTATGTTGATTCACTTTCTGCGAAAGAAGGTCCAGTGCCAACTTATATTGATTTGCTTAACGTCACTGTATCAACCATTGTTAAAGGATTCGGAAAATAATGGACTCTTTCTCGACATCAATTTGGGTTAATGATGTAACTGTTCGTTACAACAATGGTCATACTGCTATTCACAATATGACGTTCTCACTCAATAGTGGAACTATTTGTGCGTTGGTTGGCGTGAATGGAAGTGGTAAGTCCACATTATTTAAAAGCATAATGGGGCTTGTAAAGCCACAACAAGGCGAAATTAAACTTTGTGATTTGCCAATTTCCCAAGCACTGAAACGTAATTTGGTTGCTTATGTACAACAATCAGAAGAAGTGGACTGGCAATTTCCTGTGTCAGTGTATGATGTCGTGATGATGGGACGTTATGGGTATATGAATTTTCTTCGTATCCCCAAAGTGATTGATAAACAAAAAGTTCAAGAGGCGATGCAGCGAGTGAATATTGAGCATCTTGCGCATCGTCAAATTGGTGAGTTATCTGGCGGGCAGAAAAAACGCGTGTTTTTAGCCCGCGCTTTAGCACAACAAAGCCCAATTATTTTATTGGATGAACCTTTCACTGGCGTTGATGTGAAAACTGAAAATGCCATTGTTGATCTTCTTCAACAGCTTCGAGAAGAAGGTCATCTTATTCTTGTTTCAACCCATAACTTAGGTTCTGTTCCTGATTTTTGTGATCAAGTGGTAATGATTAATCGCACGGTCATCGCCGCAGGAAAAACAGAAGACACCTTTAACCAACATAATTTGGAAATTGTATTTGGTGGGGTGTTACGTCATATTAAATTATTGGGCGAAAATTTACATAATGATGAAGATAAACGTTCTGTTACTGTCTTAACAGATGATGAAAAAGCCGTTGTATTCTATGGCGAAACTAAGCAAGATCCACCTGCGCCAACAACACAAAATTGTCATTTTGAAGATTACCCTTATAAAAGTGCGGTTAAAAATAAGAGGGATTAGGTAATGTTAGATTTATTGCTCGAACCTTTTTCCTATGATTATATGCTCAAGGCGATGATCTTGAGTACCGCAGTTGGTGGGATTTGTGCGTTTTTGTCTTCATATTTAATGCTCAAAGGTTGGTCTCTAATTGGCGATGCACTTTCCCATTCAGTCGTACCTGGTGTTGCAATTGCCTATGCTTTTGCCTTGCCTTACGCACTTGGCGCATTTTTTGCCGGAATTTTAGCCGCACTTTCCATTCTTTGGATTAAATCCATTTCTAAACTGAAAGAAGATGCCGTTATCGGATTTATTTTCAGTACTTTTTTTGCATTAGGTCTGTTAATCATTTCTTTAAATCCAACAGCAGTAAATGTGCAAAATATCATTTTAGGTAATATTTTAGGCATTGCCGATGAAGATATTTACCAAGTCGCAATTATTATCGGTGTTTGTTTAGTATTACTTTTATTATTTTGGAAGGATTTACTGCTGATTTTTTTCGATGAAACTCAAGCGATTACAGTCGGTCTTTCCCCATTATTTTATAAAATCTTATTTTTCACATTATTAAGTGCTTGTGTGGTAGCTGCCTTGCAAACTGTAGGCGCGATTTTAGTCATTGCGATGGTCATTACCCCAGGTGCGACAGCATATTTACTAACGGATAAATTCAAAACCTTGTCAATCATCGCTATTATTTTAGGGGCGGTGACAAGTTTTGTTGGAGTCTATATTAGCTATTATTTAGATGGTGCCACAGGCGGTGTGATTGTGACATTGCAAACATTATTATTCTTGGTTGCCTTCTTGTTTTCACCAAAATATGGCTTACTCACTCGTAATAAAAAGGCGGTAGAAAATGTTTGATTGGATTTTAGAACCGCTACAATTTGAGTTTATGCAAAATGCCTTATTGACCGCATTGATTGTTTCAATTATTTGTGCGTTGCTTTCTTGTTATTTAGTCTTGAAAGGTTGGTCATTAATGGGTGATGCGATTTCTCACGCTGTATTACCTGGTATTGTACTCGCTTATTTGGCAGGAATTCCTTTAGCGATTGGCGCATTTTTTTCAGGCATTTTTTGCTCGCTTGGTGTGGGATATTTAAAAGAAAATAGTCGTATAAAAGAAGATACCGCAATGGGCATTGTATTTTCTGGAATGTTTGCTATTGGTTTGGTTATGTTTACCAAAATTCAAACAGAACAGCATTTAAGCCATATTTTGTTTGGTAATGTGTTGGGTGTAAGTCATCAAGAGCTGATTCAAAGTGCGGTCATTTCTGCGATAATTTTTTGTCTGATTGTCTTTAAACGTAAAGACTTTTTGCTTTATTGTTTTGACCCAAACCACGCCCGTGTTGCAGGGCTTTCTCCTAAAATTTTACATTATGGTTTGTTAATGCTGCTTGCTTTAACTATTGTAAGTACGATGCAAGTGGTCGGCGTTATTTTGGTGGTGGCAATGTTAATTGCACCAGGAATTACTGCACTTACGCTAACAAAATCTTTTGATAAAATGTTATGGATTGCTATTATAAGTTCCATTACATCAAGTCTAATAGGCGTAATATTGAGCTATCATTTTGATGCCTCAACAGGTGCTTGTATTATTCTTCTGCAAGCCGCATTTTTTGTTATAGCATTAGCTTATAGCAAGATTAGAATAAGATAATTTTTCTACCCCTCTTTTCTCAAAGAGGAGGTAGAAAATCGCAATAAATTTATCCGTTGGGAGATAAATAAAGTCATTCGTCTAATCGCCAATCTAAGCCTAAGCCAAATCCAACCCCATTTGCCAAAACGCAATTTCCATTCTGGTTGCAGTGGTAAAAATCTGTTGAATCTCAGCAAGCTGGCTTGGGTTTAGTGGTTTGCAAAGTGCGGTAAGAAAATCAACGGTTTCTTGGGCGGCTTGTTGAAATGCCTCACTCGCATAGGTGTCAATCCACGTTTGATAAGGATTGTTCGGTAAGCGAGGATAATGCTGAGTAATGTAACGAGCAACTTGAGCGTAACCCAAAGCACAAGGGGTTACAGCTGCATAAAGTTCAGCCAAACTGCCCGTCATGCCGCAATCAAGCAAATAGCGAGTATAAGCAATACAAGCAGCACTTTCTTGAGTAGCAAAAATCTCTTGCTCACTAATTCCCCACTCACGGCAATAATTTAAATGTAGTTGAATTTCTTGGCAAAGAATCTCTAAGGTTTTACGAGGTGTTTCCATTTCAGCGAAATTTTTTGCCTTGAATACACCTAAGGCAAAGGCTCGGCTGTAATGAAAAAGATAGAGATAATCCTGCTTTAAATAATGCTGAAAACAAGCTTTGGGTAGCGTACCTTTTGCGAGCTGTTGCACAAATTCGTGTTCAATATATTGTTGCCAATAAGGCTGAGCTTGTTGAATGAGTTGTTCAATCATCTTTTTTCCTTATTCAATTTCTACCGCATATTCTTTCAAGGCTAAGGCTTTTGGAATTAAGCCTTTTTGTTGCATAAATTCTGCCATTTGTTGATAACGTTTAGCGTCTAATTGGCGAGGTTTATTGGCTAAAAAGGGGAGCGTGTCTTTCCACGCCAGTTGGTTTAATGGCGTGTTAAGTTCGTTTGGTTTATAGCTGACAAAGGCTTGCCACGCTTCATTGGGGTGAGCTTGTAGATAGCTTGTGGCTTGTTCAAGTGCGGTCAAAAATGCCGATGTTTTTTTATCTGTTACGTTGTTTTTATTAGCAACTAAAATCAACTCATCATAAGCAGGCACGCCATATTGTTCAGGGAAGAATGCAATACCTTCTTGCTTTTCTAAAGCAAGCTGATTGAGTTCAAAATTACGAAATGCACCAATCACAGCATCCACTTGTCCAGTTAAAAGAGAGGGCGAAAGCGACCAATTTACATTCACTAATTCCACATCTTTATTGCTTAAACCAATAGAATGAAGCATTGTATCAAGTAATCCATCTTCAAAACCGCTGACAGAATACCCCACTTTTTTACCTTTTAAATCAGCAAGGTTTTTCAAATTGCTCTTTTTTAGTACCACTACGCTATTTAATGGATTTGAAATCAGTGAACCCACTCGCACTAAAGGTAAGCCTTCTGCCACTTGTTGATAAAGCTGAGGCTGATAACTCACGGCTAAATCAACTTTTCCTGCCGCCGCTAATTTCGGCGGTAATGCAGGATCAGCAGGTTCGATAATTTCAACCTCTAAGTTATTTTTTTCAAAAAAGCCTTTTTGTTGAGCCACAATGATGGCTGCATGATCGGGGTTTACATACCAATCTAGCATTACGCTGATTTTCTCTTTTGCAAAGCTAGGAAGCGTGAGCATTAGCCCTATTACAAAGCTGAAATAACGGGTGATTATCTTCATTTTTTCTCCTTTAATGAAAAGTTAAACAGACCAAATAAAACGGTGTAATAGCCAATCAATGCTGAAATATAAACAGAGTGAAATTGACACTAAAATCAGTAAGGCGGCAAACATTAAATCGACTTGCATTCGGGCATTGGCGTGAATCATCAAATACCCCAAGCCTTCAGATGAACCTACCCATTCACCTACCACCGCACCAATCGGGGCGACCGAAACGGCAATTCGCAAGCCCGAAGCAAAAGCAGGCAAAGCCGCAGGTAATCGCACTTTAAGCAATAAACGCAAGGGGGAAATGTTAAAGGTTTTCGCCAAATCGAGCCACGCTTGTGGGGTGTTGCGTAGTCCATCATAACAAGCTGCCGTGACGGGGAAGTAGATAATCAGCACCGACATCACAATTTTGGATGCCATTCCATAGCCAAACCACAACACCAACAACGGCGCAATAGCAAACACGGGAATCGCTTGCGAAATGACCAAAATCGGCAATAAGACGGCAGAAATTTGACGAGAAAATGAGAGCAACAACGCCGAAATCAACCCAAATAGAAAGCCTAACAACAGCCCTAAGCAAATTTCTAACAACGTGACTTGTGTATGCTGCCAAAGCAGTTCAGCGTGTGTGAATAACTGCTGCCCTACAGCTTGCGGTGAGGGAAAAATGTAGTGTGGGAAGCTGCCCAAGGTTGCGACCATTTGCCAGATCATCAACAACACGCCAACAATTAAAAGCGGTTTAAGTAGGCGAATTTTCATTGTTCGCCCCCTAATTCCTGCAATAATTGTTGCTGCAACGCCCATAAATTGGCTTGATGCAACTCACGAGGGGCGTTACCTTCGGGCAGAATCACCGCCGATAATGCTGTTTGATGAGATTCAGGCGAACGCAACACAAAAATACGCTGACTTAGCCGTAATGCCTCTTGCGGATCGTGGGTCACGAGCAGCACTGATTTATCTTCTAGCAGTTCAAAGGCTAAATCTTGAAGTTGATGGCGACTGATGGCATCAAGAGCGGAAAAAGGCTCATCAAGCAAAATCAAATCCGCCTCTTGCATTAAGGTGCGTGCCAAGGCAACCCGCTGTTTTTGCCCGCCAGAAAGCTGCGAACAAGGCTTGTGCCAATGTGCTGCCATCCCCACTTTTTCAAGCAACATTTTAGCTTTTTCAGTGGTTTTTACAGATTTTCGCCCAAATAAGACCGCTTGCAACTGCACGTTATCGACAATTGACAACCACGGATAAAGTGTCTCTTTTTGCGGCAACCACGCAATACGAATTTTCGGTTCAAATAGGATTTTCCCCTGCACCACACCTTGCGTTTCAATGCCCACCAGTAGTCGCAAAAGTGTCGATTTTCCCACGCCTGAACTGCCCAATAAGCTTACCCATTCGTTCGGCAACAGGGTTAAATTAAGATGCTCAAATAACGTTTGCCCATTAAAGGCAAGACTCAAATCTTGAATACGCACCATTGCTCGCCTCAATGATTAAAGGGAATGCGTAATAAAAAAGAAAGGATAAGAAATGGAATGAAAAGAAAATGGACTTTTTGGCATATTAGTTTCCTACGTCAGTGCTAACTGTTTCAGGTTCACGGGTATCATCTCAGCCTTTCGGCACCCCGACTAAAAGTTGAAAGAAGTTTACGCTTGTTTGGTAGAAAAAACAAGCGATTAGGTTTCTATCCGAATGGAACAAGAAAAGCATTTTAAAATTTTTCTTGTTAAGATACAACGGAGATAGTACAACTGATATTAGATAATAATTTTAGGAAGGTATAATTAACGTTTAGTAAAAAGTTCTATAAATCTATATAATGTTTATTATTTTTTAGGGATAACTTCTATTTTATTCAATGAACGGTACAATATGTCAATCAATCAATCAATCAATCAATCAATCAATCAATCAATCAATCAATCAATCAAAGTCTGTCATTATTGCAGGTAATGGAACAAGTTTAAAATCAATTGACTATAGTTTATTACCTAAAGATTATGATGTTTTCCGTTGCAATCAATTTTATTTTGAAGATCATTATTTTCTTGGCAAGAAAATAAAAAAAGTATTTTTTAATTGTTCTGTAATTTTTGAACAATACTATACTTTTATGCAATTAATTAAAAATAATGAATATAAATATGAATATACTGATATTATCTTAGCATCTTTTCTGAATTTAGGGGATTCAACATTAAAGAAAATCCAGCATTTAGAAAAATTACTGCCACAAATTGATCTTGGTCATTGCTATTTGAAAAAACTACGAGCTTTTAATGCTCATTTACAATATCACGAATTATATGAAAATAAGAGAATTACATCAGGCGTTTATATGTGTGCAGTGGCGACTGCAATGGGTTATAAAGATCTTTATTTAACAGGTATTGATTTTTATCAAGAAAAAGGGAATCCTTACGCATTTCATCATCAAAAAGAAAATATTATTAAATTATTACCTTCTTTTTCACAAAATAAAAGTCAAAGCGATATCCATTCTATGGAATATGATTTAAATGCACTTTATTTTTTACAAAAACATTATGGAGTAAATATTTACTGTATTTCGCCAGAAAGTCCTCTATGTAATTACTTTCCTTTATCACCATTGAATAACCCAATTGCTTTTATTCCCGAAGAAAAGAAAAATTACACACAAGATATTTTAATTCCGCCGAAGTTTGTATATAAAAAAATTGGTATATATTCCAAACCAAGAATTTACCAAAATCTGATTTTTCGGTTGTTCTGGGATATATTACGTTTACCTAATGATATAAAACACGCCTTAAAATCAAGAAAATGGGATTAGATAACCTTATATCACACAACTAATGGACATAGCCCTAAATATGAGAGGTTATCTTACTCGCTACAACAATACTTTTTAGCAACAGGTTTTTTATTTTATTGAAAATCACCATTCTTACCACACAAAATAGTGATATAATTTTTTAGTCTCAATAATTAACAAGGAAATCATTATGGCCATTTTAGTGACGGGTGGCGCTGGTTATATCGGTTCTCACACAGTTGTAGAATTATTAAATGCTGGCAAAGAGGTGGTGGTATTAGATAATCTTTGCAATTCATCGCCAAAATCCCTTGAGCGTGTAAAACAAATTACAGGCAAAGAAGCAAAGTTTTATGAAGGCGATATTTTAGATCGTGCTTTGTTACAAAAAATTTTTGCAGAAAATGAGATTAGCTCTGTTATTCATTTTGCAGGGTTAAAAGCCGTAGGGGAAAGTGTTCAAAAGCCGACAGAATATTACATGAACAATGTCGCTGGCACCCTTGTATTAATTCAAGAAATGAAAAAAGCAGGTGTTTGGAACTTTGTATTTAGTTCATCTGCAACGGTTTACGGCGATCCAAAAATTATTCCAATTACAGAGGATTGTGAGGTCGGCGGTACAACCAACCCTTATGGTACATCTAAATATATGGTTGAGCAGATTTTACGCGATACAGCAAAAGCGGAACCAAAATTTAGCATGACTATCTTGCGTTATTTTAATCCAGTTGGGGCGCATGAAAGTGGTTTAATTGGTGAAGATCCAAATGGTATTCCAAATAATTTATTACCTTATATTAGCCAGGTTGCTATCGGTAAATTAGCACAACTTTCTGTATTTGGTAGTGATTACGACACTCATGATGGAACAGGTGTGCGTGATTATATTCATGTAGTGGATTTAGCTGTGGGGCATTTAAAAGCGCTTCAACGTCATGAAAATGACGCTGGCTTACATATTTATAATCTTGGTACGGGCCATGGTTATTCCGTATTAGATATGGTAAAAGCCTTTGAAAAAGCCAATAATATTACAATTGCATATAAACTTGTAGAACGCCGCTCTGGCGATATTGCCACTTGCTATTCTGATCCTAGTTTAGCGGCAAAAGAGCTTGGTTGGGTGGCAGAACGTGGTCTTGAAAAAATGATGCAAGACACGTGGAACTGGCAGAAAAATAATCCAAAAGGGTATAGAGATTAATATTCTCTAATATTTGTTTTTCTTTTTTAGGAAGAAGAATGTTAAACATTAGGGGAGTGATTAAAAATCCCCTAATTTTTACAAAAATCCTTTAATTGAAAGGCGAAATTTCTAAAATACAACTAAAATTAACCGCACTTTATGTCAAATTCCCTTTCTTCCCAAATTTTTACGCGCAAGATGTTAATTTGCGCTTTCACAGGTTTTAATTCTGGTTTGCCATTATTTGTATTGTCGCAAATGTTGCCTGTTTGGCTGACAGATAAACATCTTTCAATTGAGCTTATTGGTGCAGTAACGGGTGTGATGTTGCCTTATGGGTTAAAATTTTTGTGGGCACCATTATTGGATCGTTATTTCCCGAGTTTTTTAGGGCGTCGTCGTAGCTGGATGTTGCTTTCACAAGTGGCATTATTGATTTTACTTTACATCATTAGCCTGTTTGATCCGCTCACACAACTGGGTACAGTAGCAAATATTGCGTTGCTTATCGCCTTTTTTTCAGCTACACAAGATATCGTGTTGGATGCGTATCGTCGTGAAATTTTGAGTGATCATGAATTAGGTTTAGGGAACACTATTCATATTAATGCTTATCGAATTGCGGGATTAATTCCAGGGGGATTATCGCTATATTTGGCGGCGATTTATCCTTGGGAAACCGTCTTTTTATGGACCGCACTTTGTATGTTAGCAGGCATCTTCATGACACTATTTTTAGCAAAAGAGCCAAAAATAGACATGCAGCAAACTAATCAGCCGTTCTATCAAGCATTTTGGATTCCATTACAAGAATTTTTCCAGCGTAAGGGCGTCATTCAGGCTATCGGTTTTTTACTATTTTTGTTTTTGTATAAGTTCGGGGATTCTTTTGCCACAACGTTACAAACCAAATTTATTTATGACATGGGATTTAGCAAAGAGGATATTGCTATTGTTGTAAAAAGTACCGCACTTTGGTCAAGCATTTTATCTGGGCTTGCTGGTGGTATGATAATGCTAAAACTGGGTATTAATCGTGCATTGTGGCTATTTGGGCTTGTACAAATGGTAACAATTGGTGGGTTTATTTGGTTGTCTGCTTTCGGTCATTTTGATGTTATTACATCTGCCGAGTTATGGAAACTAGGTGTTGTGATTGCAGCAGAATATATCGGCGTTGGACTTGGTACCGCAGCTTTTGTGGCTTTTATGGCACGTGAGAGTAATCCTCTTTATACTGCAACACAGCTTGCACTTTTTACAAGCCTTTCAGCTTTGCCAAGTAAAGTTTTAGGTATACTTTCTGGTTATGTTGTGGGAGCAGTGGGGTATTATCAGTATTTTTGGTTTTGTTTATTTTTAGCGATTCCCGGCATGCTTTGTTTATTTTGGGTAGCACCTTTGAAGCAAGAAAATAATAAGACCAGCTCAGTATAAAAGTGCGGTAAAAATTATAAAAAATTTGACCGCACTATGCTTTATCAGTATCTTAATCACGTTTTGTATTAATGGAGATTTTTTATGAAAATTATTCTTTTAGGTGCACCGGGTGCAGGTAAAGGCACCCAAGCACAATTTATTATGAACAAATTTGGTATTCCGCAAATTTCAACTGGTGATATGTTCCGTGCTGCAATCAAAGCGGGGACTGAACTTGGCAAACAAGCTAAAGCATTAATGGATGAAGGTAAATTAGTACCAGATGAATTAACCGTTGCCCTTGTAAAAGATCGTATTGCTCAAGCTGACTGCGCAAATGGTTTCTTGTTAGATGGTTTCCCTCGTACTATTCCACAAGCGGATGCACTGAAAGATTCAGGTGTTAAAATTGACTTTGTTTTAGAATTTGATGTGCCAGACGAAGTGATTGTTGAACGTATGAGTGGCCGTCGCGTACACCAAGCGTCTGGTCGTTCTTACCACATCGTTTATAATCCACCAAAAGTGGAAGGTAAAGATGATGTAACAGGCGAAGATTTAATTATTCGTGCAGACGATAAACCAGAAACTGTATTAGATCGTTTAGCCGTATATCATAAACAAACTAGCCCATTAATTGATTATTACCAAGCAGAAGCGAAAGCGGGGAATACTCAATATTTCCGTTTAGACGGTACACAAAAAGTGGAAGAAGTTAGCCAAGAGTTAGATAAAATCTTAGGCTAAAAATAATCTAAAAATTAACCGCACTTTAGAAAATATAATTAATCTGCACCTTAAAGGCTGAATAAATCAGCGAATTAAAGTGCAGATTTTTTTATAAACTACCCAAATTTATAATCGGCTGAAAAAAGTGCGATATTTTTTCAGCCTATTTTTAGAAAATCACTTCTCGTCTTTGAAGCCTGACTCAACGCCACTCATATCAGGTAATTGGTGTGCAATACCTTTGTGACAGTCGATACAAGTTTTACCTTCAGTTTTCATTTTTTGGTGCATACGTGCCGCCACAGAACGTTGATCATTGAAGTTCATACGATCTACATTATGGCAATTACGACATTCTTTAGAATCGTTAGCTTTCATACGCGCCCATTCATTTTGAGCCATTTCTAAACGATGTGCATTGAATTTTTCTAAGGTATCCACTTTTCCAGTATAGTGCGCATATACTTCTTTAGCTGCAATAATTTTACGTTTCATTTTTGCACCAAATTCGTGTGGTACGTGACAATCTGGACAACTTGCCCCCACACCAGTACGAGTTTGATAATGCACGCTATGTAAATATTCTGGATAAGCATCTTGCATATGGCAGCTTGCACAGAACTGTTCAGTGTTGGTTTTTTCTAAACCATAGTTAAAACCAACCCAAGAAAGAATACCGCCAATAGCCGATAAGATAATAATTGTACCTATCGCCATACGGCTTGGTTTTCTAAACCATTGCCAGAAACGCTTTAAGATATTTGGTTTTTTCTCAGACATATAGACCTCTTAAATTAGTTTCCGTAACCTTTCATCGGTTTGAAATCATTTGGAACAATAGGATCTACGTTTGCTTGAGAAACGTGACATTGTAAACAGAAATAACGACGAGGCGATGAACTTGAACCTACTTTTCCATCACGATCCATAAAGTGAGTTGGGCTGATTCGAGTTGCACCGCTCAAACGAGAATTTTCTGGGCTGTGGCAATTTAAACATTGATTTACATTTTTTGTCACTTGATAGTTTGCCACACTATGTGGAACCATTGGAGGCTGATTTACATAGTTCAATGCGGGTAATTCGCCTTGACGCGGTGCATTATGAAATGCGGGTGGAATATTTTCTGCCGCTTGAGTTAAATCTTTTCCCACTGCTGGTGCATCAGATGCCATCAGTGAGCCAGCAAAAAGTGCGGTAAATAATCCCGCTAAAATTTTAGATACCTGTTTAGTCATATTAATCACTCCCCTGAATGATCGAATCTGGTCGAAAATTTAAAAACTTTTTCAGCGCAAACGTCAATACAACGTCCGCAGCTGATGCAATCTTTGGAAAGCACTAGTAGGCTTTCGTCTTTTTTTCCATGTAAAGGCGAACGTAACACTTGGGCTTCGGGACAAACATTGTAACAATCCATACAATTATCGCATTTAGTGCGATCAATCACTTTAATACGGATTAAACTTTTTGCACCAATCACACCATAAGCAGCACCAATTGGGCAAAGATGTCCACACCAGCCGTGTTCAGCAATCAATAAATCAAAAAGAAAAATAACAAGTAATAACCAGCCTGTTGCACCAAAACCAAATACAAAGGCACGACCAAGAGCAGCCACTGGATTAACCCATTCCCAAAGCAACATTCCGCTGACACTACTGCCTAGTAAAATAAGCATAAGAATACCATAACGTAAACCGCGCGAAATTTTTGCTGTTTGGCGAATGCCTAACTTACGGCGAAGCCACGCTGCACAGTCAGTCACAACATTTAGTGGGCATACCCAACCACAAAACACTTTACTACCAAGTACTGCGTAAAATAACACAATAATTGCAGCACCAATTAAAGTGAGAGCATCTGGTAAATGTCTTGCAGCCAAGCTTTCAGCGGTAATTAGAGGATCACTTAGTGGAATAGTATCGAGTAATAAACTACCACTATAATTACCTTTTAAAATCCACACGCCAAAATAAGGGCCACTCAAAAACATCGCAAGAATGCTAAGTTGGCTTAATCGACGCCAAAACAAAAAGCGGTTTGCATACCACCAGCCCCATTTTTCGCGCGATTCTTTCCCTGCAGATTTTGGTGCATTTGCCATTATTTTCCGCCCCTTAAAATTGGTGCGAGCACGGGTTCTGCTGGTTCAGGCATTACTGTAGCTCCCTCTGGCGTTCGAGTTGGCAATGAAATCATATCTTTAGGTGCAAGAGAATGGCCGGCTTTCGCTTTTTCTTCCCAACCCAAACGATAATGTTTACCTAACATACCTTTTGCCAGATCCATTGGTAAAATCTTAATCGCTGCTTCTTCTAACACACAAGCTTGCTCACATTTTCCACATCCCGTGCAGGCATCAGAATGTACTGTTGGAATAAATAAGGCATGCTTATCAGAACGTGGATTATGTTGTGTTTCCAATGTAATCGCTTTATCGATTAATGGACAAACTCGATAACAAACATCACAACGTAATCCTTGATAATTTAAGCAGGTTTCGTGATCTAACAGTACTGACAGTCCCATACGCGATTCATTAATATCTGTTGCTTGACGATCTAATGCACCACTAGGACAGGCTTTTGCGCAAGGAATATCAGGACACATTTCACAAGGTTTATCACGCGCAATAAAATACGGCGTTCCCGCTTCTACTGGCGATAATAAAGAGGCTAAATGCAGCATGTCATAAGGACAGGCTTGAACACATTGTCCGCAACGAATACAAGCGGCAGAAAACGCTTTCGCATCTTGCAAAGCAAATGGAGGGCGTAATGGCACACCTTCGCGCGCAAGACTTTGATTTTGCTGCAATCCCAACAAAATCCCAACGCCAGCTAAACCACCCGCAGTACGGGTTGCTTCTTTAAGAAATTTTCTACGTTCAGGATTAAGGGCGGGTTTCTTCATTTTCTTTTTAGATTTTAACCGCACTTTCATCTTCCTCTTTTATTGATGGGAGAAAATAAAGTGCGGTTGATTTTTACATGGTTTTTACGCAGCCTTTTCCACTTTTACCGCACATTTTTTGAAGTCGGTTTCTTTTGAAATTGGGTCTGTCGCATCTAGTGTTAAGCTATTTGCAAGCTGACCTGCATCAAAGAAAGTGGTAAATACTAAGCCACGAGGTGGTTTATTACGTCCGCGAGTATCTAAATAAGAAATCATTTCGCCTCGACGAGATGAAATCTTAATTTTATCGCCATGACGTAAACCACGTGCTTGTGCATCTAATGGGTGCATCCATACTAAATTATTTGGAAATGCGCGATGCAATTCTGGTACACGGCGTGTCATTGTCCCCGTATGCCAATGTTCAAGAACACGACCTGTTGATAACCATAAATCGTATTCATTATCTGGTGACTCAGCTGGTGGTTCATAAGGCACCGCAAGAATAATCGCTTTCTTATCAGGATAACCGTAGAAAGCCACGCCTTCCCCTTCTTTAACATACGGATCATAGCCTTCACGGTAACGCCATAAGGTTTCTTTACCCTCTACAACTGGCCAACGTAAACCACGTGCTTTATGATACATATCAAATGGAGCTAAATCGTGACCGTGACCGCGACCAAATTCAGCGTATTCTTCAAATAAACCTTTGTGAACGTAGTAACCAAAATATTCTGATTCATCGTTTAATTGGCCTTCAGCAAGTTCGCTCAATGGGAATTTATCTACTTGACCATTTCTGAATAGCACTTCATATAAAGTTTTACCTCTATATTCAGGCATTTGTGCAAGTAAGTCTTCTGTCCACATTTCATCCGTCGTGAAGTATTTTGCGAACTCCATTAATTGCCATAAGTCTGATTTTGCTTCGCCCGGTGCTTTGACTTGCTGACGCCAGAATTGGGTACGACGTTCTGCATTGCCGTAAGCCCCTTCTTTTTCCACCCACATTGCCGTTGGAAGAATTAAGTCAGCAGAAAGTGCGGATACAGTTGGATAAGGATCTGAAACAATCACGAAGTTGCCTTCTTTACGCCAGCCTGGCAAACGCTCTTGATTAATGTTTGGTCCTGCTTGCATATTATTGTTACACATTTGCCATAACACATTCATTTCGCCATCATTCATTGCACGGTCTTGTGCAATTGTGTGTAACCCCACTTTTTCAGAAACCGTCCCCTTTGGTAATTTCCAAATACGTTCAGCAATTTCACGGTGTTTTGGATTAGTTACCACTAAGTCGGCAGGTAAACGATGAGGGAATGAACCTACTTCACGCGCCGTACCACAAGCAGAAGGCTGACCAGTTAATGAAAATGGCCCACAACCTGGGATTGAAATTTTTCCAGTAAGTAAATGAATATTGTAGATTAATTGGTTTACCCACACGCCACGTGTATGTTGGTTAAAGCCCATTGTCCAGTAGGAAACCACTTTCTTCGTTGGATCAGCATAAAGTTTCGCTAAAGTTTCTAACTGGACTTTATCTAACCCAGACATTTTCGATACTTTTTCCACTGTATATTCTGATACAAGTTGCTTTAATTCTTCAAAAGAAGAATCGTGCATTTTCCCAGCTGTTGCACGATTCGTGTCTTTTTCTAATGGATGCTCTGGACGTAAACCATAGCCAATATTCGTTTCTCCGCGTTTAAATTTGGTATGTTTATTAACAAAATCCCAATTAATCGCATTATTTTGAATAAGATAATTGATGATGTAGTTCATAATTGCCAAATCAGTTTGAGGTGTAAATATCAAACCGTGATCGGCAAGTTCAAAACTACGATGTTCGTAAGTAGAAAGTACAGTGACACGAACATCAGGATTAGAAATACGGCGATCAGTAATACGCGACCACAAAATTGGGTGCATTTCCGCCATATTTGAGCCCCAAAGAACAAAAGCATCTGCCTGTTCAATATCATCATAACAACCCATTGGTTCATCCATACCAAAAGTACGCATAAATGCAACCGCTGCAGATGCCATACAGTGACGCGCATTCGGGTCTACGTTGTTAGAACGAAAACCTGCTTTCCAAAGTTTGTTCTTCGCATAGCCTTCCCAAATGGTAGACTGACCAGAACTAAACATACCTACTGCATTTTGACCGTTCTTTTTGAACGCTTCTTTGAATTTTTCAGCCATTGTTTTGAACGCAAAATCCCAAGAAACTGGCGCAAAATCGCCGTTCTTATCAAATTTTCCGTTTGTCATACGTAAAAGCGGCTGCGTTAAACGGTCTTTACCGTACATAATTTTCGGTAAGAAGTAACCTTTAATACAGTTTAAACCACGGTTTACTTCTGCATCAGGATCGCCTTGAGATGCCACAACACGCCCATCTTTAGTCCCAACCAGCACAGCACAACCAGTACCACAGAAACGACATACGCCTTTATCCCATTTAATTTCGGATTCAGCCGCAACCACATTTTTGACTGGGATGGTTAGCCCCGCTGCCGTTGCGGCTGCCATAGCCGCATTGGCTTTCATAAAGTCTCGACGACTTAAATTCATCGCGTTTTCCCCCACGTTAAACGTTTGATTTTAAAATTATTTATTTTGTTCATCTTGCTCGTGATACACCAACGATACATTAATCACACCGTCGATATCTTTCACACTTTCCATTTTTTCAAGCAAGAGATGTTGATCGTGCGATTGCATTACCACCACAAATTTCCCAAGTTTTTCATCAAAAGTCGGAATTTCAGTATGCTCAATCGCTAAAAGTGCGGTTTGAATTGCTGATAATTTTTTTGGATTACCTTGCACGATCAATCCAACAACGTGCCAATCCCTCGCATTTTCTAATATTAAATTTGTATTATTCATTTTGTTTTAGATCGTTCATTGTTATTGCATTCACAGGGCAGCCTTGTACACAAGCCCCACAGCCATTACAAGCATCGAAATTAACTAAAGGTTGTGCTACGCCACCCATTTGTAATTTGAAACGAATCGCATTAGCTGGACAATTATCTTGGCAAGTTCGGCATTCAATACGGTGCAATGTTAAACAAGCTACGCCAATGTCGATTTTATGTGACCAAGGTAACTGGTCACGCGGATAAAAAATAGGCTGTTTACAGGCATCTACACATTTCCCACAAAAAGTACATTCGCCATTATCAAAGCACACTTCAGGAAAACCAGCATCGCCCTTTACCAAAATATTGGTTTCACAGACAGAAAGACAGTCGCCACAGCGCGTACATTGCGCTACAAAAATAGAATTTTCCACGGACCAAGGCGGTCTAATACCCACAAAATTCTGTTTTTGATTATTTTCTAAACAGCTCAATGTTGAAAATTTACCGCGTAAAAATTGTCTGCGAGGTAAATTTTCAACGGTCATAATGTCTTTCAAATATTTCTGAATGCTTCTGTAGACGAAGGATTATGTGTTTACGATGAATAAATGAAAACAACCAAAAATAGGTAGTTTGTCAATTATTTGAACTTTATTTGTTATAGATCAAAAAATCTAAGATTTAATGAATTTTGCAAGGGATTAAAACAAAACAGCATAGCGATTTTTGCTATGCTGCTTTCAATTTAGATTATTCTGCTTTTGCTGGATATTCCCACCAAATATCAAATAATTCGCTTACTTCAATTTGTTGCAAACCATTTGTTTCTAACCATTTTTTCACTGTTTCACGGTGACTTTCATCGCATTTGCCAATTTTTTCTAGGCAAACTAAACCTTCCCAATGTAAATAACCGCTACCTTCATAAGCTAATCCATTTGGTTGAATCACTTCGTTAATAAAACGATCAACGATTTCATCTACAGTTTCAATCGCAGTACCTTCTGCAAATTGGAAATTTACAAGAAAACCCAGTTCTTGAAATTCCGCGAGATGAAGTTTTTTGCGTTGGCGTTGATTGTAAGATTTAGACATTGTATTTCTCCTATTAAGGTTATATTTGAAGGCATATTCTATATTAAATTCATCAATTAGGCATCGAGTTTGCCTAAAACTGATTTATTTCTTCACAAAATATAAATCCCAAACACCGTGTCCAAGTTTGTGACCTCTGGCTTCAAATTTAGTTAAAGGTCTAAAATCTGGTCTTGGAATATAATTACCATTTTTCGAAGTGTTCACTAAATCGGTGTTTGCGCTTAATACTTCTAGCATTTGCTCTGCATAATTTTCCCAGTCTGTCGCCATATGGATAAAACCATTTTCACTTAATTTTTGTATAACTTGTGTCACAAAGTGCGGTTGAACAATACGACGTTTATGATGCTTTGCTTTATGCCAAGGATCGGGGAAAAATAACTGCAAACCGCCAAGCGTGCCATCAGCAATACTGTCACGTAAAATTTCCGTTGCATCATGACAGATCACGCGTAAATTCGTTACGCCTTTTTCCACTGCATAAGCAATACAAGCACCAACGCCAGGAGTATGAACTTCAATGCCAAGGTAATTTTTGTCAGGATTAGCAAAAGCCATATCCACGAGCGATTTTCCCATTCCAAAGCCAATTTCTAATACAACTGGATTATCATTGCCATAAATCTTAGCAAAATCAAAAGGTTCCGTTTGATAATCTAAACCAAGTGTTCCCCAGTTATCATTCATCATATTTCTTTGAAATTCGCTCAAACGACCAGTGCGGAGAACAAAACTACGGACTTTGCGCTTATAGCGGCCATCTTCGGTAAATTCTGCGGTTTCAACGGTTTTACGTTTTTGATCAGCAAAAGTTTGTGTCATAAAAATCTTGTTCGTGAAAAAAATTGGCGGCGATTATACCAATTTTTCTCGTATAATAGGGCAAATTTTTTCCCAAGGTTGATTATGAAAATTGTCCGAGTGGCACTGGCTGTGCCGCTTCCTCGTTTATTTGATTATTTCGTCCCCGATGATGTTTCATTACAAATCGGTATGCGTGTTCTTGTGCCTTTTGGCACGCAAAAACGTGTCGCCATTGTGGCTGATTTTCCGACAAAATCGGACGTGCCAGAAGATAAACTCAAGGCTATTCTTCAACCATTGGATTTAGCCCCAGTTTTTACGCCCATTTATTGGGATTGGCTTCATTGGGCAGCAAATTATTATCAAGCGGGATTAGGCGATGTGTTATTTCAAGCCTTGCCTGTGAAATTGCGTAACGGCGAAAGTGCGGTAAAAAATGACCGCACTTTTTGGCGAATTACGGATGCGGGGAAAAATGCCCTTAAACAAGGCGAATTAAAACGCTCGAAAAAGCAAGCTGAAGCCCTACAATACTTATCTGAAACTGATCTTGAAAAAGGCAATAATAATTTTTCCTCTGCCATTTGGTCAGCCTTAAAAGCCAAAGGGTTTATTGAGGAAATTACTATCCATACAAATCCCCTAAGCTGGCAACAAAGATTAGGCAATAACCCAATTGTCAATGCTGAAAATCGTTTAACCTTAAATAAGCACCAAGCCTTAGCGTTTAGTCAATTGCTCTTTCATTCTGGTTTCAATGTATGGCTGCTCGATGGGGTAACTGGTTCAGGTAAAACAGAAATTTATCTGCAATATATTGAAGAAATTTTAAAATCGGGTAAGCAAGTATTAGTGCTTGTACCCGAAATCGGGCTAACACCTCAAACGGTGCAACGTTTCAAAGCGCGTTTCAATGTAGAAATTGATGTACTGCATTCTAATTTAACCGATACGCAACGGCTTTATGTATGGGATCGAGCCCGCTCTGGACAAAGTGCCATTGTGATTGGCACGAGATCGGCATTGTTCACGCAATTTTCTAATCTTGGTGCAATTATTTTGGACGAGGAACAGGATGCGTCTTACAAACAGCAAGACAGTTGGCGTTACCATGCACGAGATTTAGCAATCGTGCTTGCTCAAAAACTGAACATTTCAGTATTAATGGGCTCCGCCACGCCAAGTTTAGAAAGTATTAATAATGTACAAAACGGCAAATACCAACATTTAGTTTTATCAAAAAGAGCGGGAAATTCTACCGCACTTCGTCATTTCGTTGTTGATTTGAAAAATCAAAACATACAAAACGGGCTTTCGAAACCCTTATTAGAACGGATGAAAGTTCACCTCGAAAAAGGCAATCAAGTGTTGCTTTTCTTGAATCGTCGTGGCTTTGCGCCCGTATTGCTTTGCCATGAATGTGGTTGGATTGCACAATGCCCTCATTGTGAAAAACCTTATACCTATCATCAGCATCAAAATGTATTGCGTTGTCATCATTGTGGTGCGCAAAAAACTATTCCTCGCCAATGTGGCGATTGTGGTTCTACCCATTTAGTTACTACTGGTCTCGGCACAGAACAATTAGAAGAAACCTTGAAAACGCTATTTCCTCATTATTCTGTAGCGCGAATCGACCGCGATAGCACTGCGCGTAAAGGAAAATTGGAGAGTTATTTAGAAGATATTCAACAAGGCAAAAGCCAAATTTTGATTGGCACACAAATGCTCGCGAAAGGACATCATTTTCCGAATGTTACTCTCGTTGCCTTAGTGAATGTAGATAGTGCATTATTTTCACTGGATTTTCGTGCAGAAGAACGTTTAGCTCAACTTTATATTCAAGTTGCTGGACGTGCAGGACGTGCCGATAAACAAGGTGAAGTTGTGCTACAAACACATTATCCTGATCATCCTTTGCTTACCACTTTATTGGCAAATGGCTACCAAGCTTTTGCAAAAGAAACCTTACAATTACGCCATTCAATGGGATTGCCGCCTTTTACTTTTCAGGCGTTATTCAAAGCACAGGCTCGACATTCTGATCTTGCAGAAAATTGCTTAAGCCAAATTGCAGATTTTTTTCAATCGAAGCAAATTACGGGATTACAAATGCTTGGCCCAATGCCTGCACCGTTCAGCAAAAAAGCGGGGCAATATCGCTGGCAGTTATTATTGCAACATCCGTCAAGAATGACGTTGCAAAAAGCATTAAGAGAATATCAACAAGCCGAACTTGAAAAAAACAGCCTAGTGCGGTTAATTTTGGACGTCGATCCGCAAGACTTATCATAAAAAAATGCGGTGAAAATTCACCGCACTTTTATCTCTAAAATCTATTTGAAATCTTCGACATCTCCTAATAGACAGGCATATTTCGCTGTATTGGGACTGGACTCCAAGGCAATTTTTAATGCCATCGTCAAAGGAACAGACAGTAGCATTCCCACTGTTCCAAGCAGCCATCCCCAAAACAATAATGAAAGGAACACCACTAAGGTTGAAAGCCCTAATCGTTGCCCCATCATTTTAGGTTCAATAATGTTACCGACAACCATATTAATCGCAATAACACCGATTGCTACGCCAAAGCCAATGCCAAAACCATTCAGTAATAAGGCTTGCACAATAATCGGAATAGCCGCGATGATAGAACCTATATTGGGAATATAATTCAGCAAGAAACTCAAGGTTGCCCACAAAATGGCATATTGAACCCCACAGGCTTCCAACAAAATAAACACTCCGACGCCAGTCAGTAAACTCGTGATGCTTTTGATGCCAAGATAACCAATTACGCCTTGCAAAACGCGATCAATATGGCGTTCTTCTTTGGCTGCATCATGAGGGGTTGAACTAATTACCATTGCAAATTTATGTTTCATCGTTGGTGCTTCGGCAAGCATAAAAATCACAACCAACACTAAAACAAACACATTACTCACTACACCAGAGAAATTCAGCAATACTCGGCTTACAAAATTCATAATGATGCTTGGGTCAAAATTTTCTTGGATGGTTTCACGCGAAAGCGTGAAAGGCAGATTGAAACGTTGCAACAATCCAGTTAAATCACTCACACGTTGTGAAAGCAAAACTTTATATTGTGGAATAGATTGGGTAAATTCTCTTGCCGTGCTGTTAATCAACCCGACTAAGAAGAAAAATACCAAAGAAATCAAGACAAAAAGCAAAGTAATGGCTAACCAATGCGGGACGCGGCGTTGGGTCATCGCCTTAATTATCGGCGAACAAATTATCGCGATAAAGAGTGATAGCAAGAATGGCACCACGATTTCTGCCGCCAATTTTACGCCAGCTAAGATAATAATCACCGCAGCAATGCCAAGCAAAGTGCGGTGTAAATTTAAATTATTTTGCACTAAATCGCATCCTCGTTTTCTTCGCCCGTGCGAATGCGGATCGCTCGCTCAACGTGATAAACAAAAATTTTGCCGTCACCGATTTTGCCTGTTTGTGCCGTTTCAACAATCGCTTCAATACATTGATCCACAAGTTCATCAGGAACCACTACTTCCAATTTCACTTTCGGCAGAAAATCCACCATATATTCCGCACCACGATAAAGTTCTGTATGACCTTTTTGGCGACCAAATCCGCGCACTTCCGTGATTGTCATACCTGAAATACCAATATCTGAAAGACTTTCTCGCACATCGTCTAATTTAAAGGGTTTAATCATTGCTTCGATTTTTTTCATGCTATTTCTCCAGATTTTCGCGTCTTGCAGATTTAGGACGGAAACTTTCGATGATTTCAGGCTTGGTATCAATATATAAGCCGTTAATCAGTTGCAAACAATAAGGCACTGCGCTAAAAATGCCTTTTACAAGCACATTTCCTTCTTTATCTTTCACGCCCTCTAAGGTTTCTTTAATCGCTTTAGGTTGCCCAGGAAGATTTAAAATCAGACTTTCCTTACGAATCACACCCACTTGGCGAGATAAAATTGCGGTAGGCACAAAATGCAAACTCACTTGACGCATTTGTTCGCCAAAACCTGGCATTTCTCGATCCGCTACCGCAAGGGTTGCATCAGGCGTTACATCGCGTTTTGCTGGCCCAGTTCCACCAGTTGTCAGCACTAAATGGCAACCTTGTTCATCCACCAGCTCTTTTAAGGTTTGTTCAATAATCGGTTGTTCATCAGGGATTAATCTTGTTTCTAAATGGAAAGGATCTACTAACGCTTGTTCTAACCAAGCCTGTAATTCTGGGATACCTTGATCTTGATACACGCCTGCTGATGCGCGATCAGAAACAGACACCAGACCAATTTTTAAAAGTGCGGTCATATTTTTCCTTATTTTTATAAATAATTTTGACGTGATTGGATAAATCAAAAATGCGGTAAAAACTTACCGCACTTTTGGAGGGTTAGAAGAATAAAATTCCGCCCCAAACGATACCGACAATACAAAGGGCAATAAATACCGATGCAGAACCTTGATCTTTCGCACGCCCTGAAAGTTCGTGGCGTTCTGTACCAATGCGATCAACAACTGCCTCTACCGCACTGTTTAAAAGTTCTAACGCCATCACAAGCAAAACAGAAGAAATCATTAAGATAATTTCAATTTTTGTTTCGCCTAAAAAGAAAGTAAGAGGAATTAAAATGCAGGCTAAAAAACATTCGTGGCGAAAAGCCGTTTCATTTTTAAACGCGCTTTTTAAGCCTTGTAATGAATATTTAGTGGAATTGATTAAATGGGTTAGCCCCGTCGTTTTATACATAAATTTTCCTATTTTTATAAACGTTTCGCTTCTATAACATCATCTAATTTTGCTAATCGAGCCAATATTTTACTTAAACTTTCAACATTATGGAGTTCAATTTCCATATCAATAGTAGCAAGCTGTTTTTTGGTATCAGCACGGCTTGAGACCCCTAACACGCTAATTTTTTCATTTGCCAGAACCGTCGTAATATCACGTAATAAGCCATTGCGATCGCCTGCCACAATACGGATATTAATATGGAAACCACTTGCGTAATTTTCGCCCCAAATTGATTCCACCACGCGTTCTGGATGAGCCGCTTGCAAATCTAAGAATTGTTCACAATCCGCTCGGTGAATAGAAATACCACGTCCCATTGTAATATAGCCAACAATCGCATCGCCTGGTATCGGCTGACAGCAACGCGCAATATGATGCATAAGATTGCCCACACCCTCCACAATTACATATCCATTGTTCTTTTCAGATTTCTGCTGAGAATTGACCGCACTTTTATTAGCAACATGACGCAAAATCTCTTGATCCGCTTCTTCAGCAGTCACTTTAATCAATTTACTTTGCAAGAAATGGATTAAGTTATTTAAACGAATATCGCCACTGCCAATACCTGCATAAAGATCGTCCAAATTTTTCAAGTTATAGCGTGGTAACGCATAAGGTTCCACTTGCTTAATACTTAAATTCAAAAGCGTGAGTTCATTATCGAGTAATTCTTTACCCGCTGGAATATTTTTATCGCGATCTTGTTTTTTAAACCACGCTTGGATTTTTGCGCGAGATTTTGACGTATGGGTAAATCCTAAATTTGGGTTTAGCCAGTCACGGCTCGGGTTCGGATTTTTCTGGGTAATAATATCGATTTGATCGCCCATTTGTAGCTGATAGGTAAATGGCACAATACGCCCCGCAACTTTTGCCCCGATACAGCGATGACCAATTTCACTATGAATGGCATAAGCAAAATCTAATGGTGTAGATCCCGTTGGCAAATCCACCACTTCGCCCTTTGGCGTAAACACATATACACGGTCATCAAACACTTGGCTACGCAACTCTGCCATCACTTCGCCAGAATCCGTAATATCATCTTGCCAAGCTAACAATTTACGCAACCACGCAATTTTTTCTTCATAGGCAGACATACTGCCTGTATTGCCTTCTTTATATTTCCAGTGCGCCGCCATACCTAACTCTGCATTATCATGCATTTGTTGGGTTCGAATTTGTACTTCAATTGGCTTGCCACCTTTACCTAAAACAACAGTATGAATAGATTGATAACCGTTCGGTTTCGGGTTCGCGACATAATCGTCAAATTCTTTGGGTAAGTGTTTAAATTGAGTATGCACAATTCCAAGTGCGGTATAACAATCTTGCAATTTTTGCACGATAATTCTGACCGCTCTTACGTCATATAAACCGCTAAACTCAAGATGCTTTTTCTGCATTTTACGCCAAATGCTATAAATATGTTTGGGACGACCGTACACTTCCACTTGCTCGATATTTTCACGTAAATAACTGCTCAACTCACTGACGAAATCAGCAATGTAATGTTCACGATCAAGACGACGTTCCTGTAATAATTTAGCAATAGCGCGATATTGTTCAGGATGAAGATAACGGAAGCAGTAATCTTCTAACTCCCATTTCAGCTGACCAATTCCAAGACGATTGGCAAGAGGGGCATAAATATAAGAACATTCTTTGACGGCAAGGACTTTGTCTTCCTCTGCACAACGATACTCTGCATCACGCAAGAAAGTAATACGTTCGGCAAGTTTGATGATCACGCAGCGGAAATCGTCCACCATTGCCAACAACATACGGCGAACATTATCCACTTGCAGAGCGTTAGCGGAATGACTGGCATTAAGTTGGCGAATATTATCCATCTCCAACACGCCTTTAAGTAATTTAGTAATTTTCGCACCAAATTTTTCTTTTAGACTTTCCCAGTCTGTTAATTTATTTGCAACAATAGGAAACAACATGGCAGTAAGCAATGTTTCCGCATCCATATTAAGTTCGTGCAAAATTTCTACCATTTCCACGCCAGACTGCAGCATTAAGGTCGCATTCTTCATTTCATCGGGATAGGCATTCATTAAATCACGTGCGTAATACCACGCATCGATCAAACTTTTTTCTGTTTGTTCTGCTAGTTTTAAGCCAGCGCACCATTGTTCAATCACAAAATTCTGCGGATTTAACAAATGCGAACCACGAACAGCAACCATAATACCCCCTTGTTGATGAAGAGCAAGCAACTTCCTGTCGCTTTTATTTTGGGTGGATATTGTACCGAATAACCGAGTTATTTTGTAGTGAATAAGGTTATCGATTCCAAATGCCCCGTATGAGGGAACATATCTATCACCGCACTTTTTTCAATCTTGTAGCCAAAATCACATAAAATTTCCGCATCACGCACTAATGTTGCAGGATTACAAGACACATATAAAATTTTCTCTGCTTTCAGCTCGCACAAAGCATTTAACGCGAAAGCTGCGCCACTGCGTGGAGGATCAAGCAAAATTTTATTGAACGACTGATTAGCCCAAGGTTGTTCAACAAAGGATTGGTCAAGATCGGCTTGGAAAAATTCAATATTTTTGATTTGGTTTCTTGCGGCATTTTGCGCCGCTTTTTGTACCATTTCAAAAACGCCTTCAATTCCTACCGCACTTTTCACGCGTTTGGCAAGAGGAAGCGTAAAATTTCCCATGCCGCAAAATAAATCTAACACACAATCCTGTTGGCTCAATTCAAGCCAATCCAAGGCTGTATTGACCATACGTTCATTTAATGCACGATTTACTTGGATAAAATCACGAATATCAAAATGTAATTTTATGCCATCAGAAAATTGATAATAAGGCGCATCGCCATAGATTTGTTCAATGGTTTCATCGCTTTGTAAAAACAGCATTAACTTTTCTTGTTCAGCAAATTTGAGCAATAAAGTGCGGTCAATTTCCGCAAGGTTTTTCGTGTAACGTAACAACATTGCGACGCCATTATCGGCAGCCACTAATTCAATATGCCCAAGCTGTTTCGGTGCTGAAAATTTTTCTAAAAGTGCGGTTAATTTAGGTAGTAAATAATTAATTGCAGGTTCTGCTACTTCGCAAGATTGAATGGGTATTAAATCGTTGGTATTTTTCTGACGAAAGCCCATGTCGATTTGTTTTGTGTTTGGATTAAACCATAAACTCAAACGCACACGACGACGATACGCCCAAGCATCGCCACAAATCATAGGTTGAAATGAAATCGGTTCTGACTGTAATTTACTTAATCTTTTAAATAATGCAGATTCTTTCGCTTTCCTCTGCATTTCAATAGGAATATGCTGTCCTTGGCAACCACCACAACGCATAAAATGAGCACATTTAGGTTCTAAACGTTCAGAACTTTTTACTCGCCATTTTTTTGCCGTAGCATGCCCATATTGGCGTTTATCTTCCAAAATACGACATTCCACTTTTTCGTGCGGAAGCGCATTTTCAATAAACCAAGTTTTACCATTAATTTTCGCCACGCCTAAACCTTGATAATCTAAATCAAGAATATCAGCGGTAATGGTTTGAACATTTTTTGTTTTTTGCTTTGGGGTATAAAGAAGAACCATTATTTTAAAAGTAAAATATTTTGAGTGAATAACTCTCGGCTTTTTAGCGGTTTATCGCCAAGATAAGGTTTCAGCGCAATACGAGTGAAGCGTTTTGCTGCTTGACGTACCGCATTATCGGAAAAATCAAGGGCTTCAAAGGCTAACAAATCTCTACCGTAAAACGAGAGATTATCTTTCACTAAAGACGCGATAAAACCTTTTTCCTCACGATAACGGTATGTCATTGAGAAATCCACTGGCTCGCCAGAACCAGCACAATGCAGAAAATCCACGCCGTAACCGAGAATTTGTAACAGTTGAAATTCAAAAAGACGCAACGTTGGCTCAATATTAGTTTCCGTTGCCAAGCCCGTTAAGCATTTTAAATAATATTGAAAAAGCGCAGGATTTGGCGTTTCAGGCTCAATAACACGAGTGAGTAATTCATTCACATAAAATCCACTATAAAGGGCGATTTGTTGTAAAGGCAGTGTAATTGCGGCGGGTTCAGCTTTAGTGAGGGTTTTCAATGTGCTTTTTCCCGTCCAACGCAACAATAAAGGTGTGAAAGGTTGCAAGACTGACTTCCAAGGTGAACGCTTTGTGCGTGCCCCTTTTGCAATCACGGTTAAACGCCCACTTTCTTCAGTGAATAAATCCACCAATAAGCTCGTTTCACTATAAGGGCGACGATGCAAAACAAAACCACGTTGAAGTTCGCTTTGCACGATTATTGTCCAGATAAGCGTTCACTTGTTTGTGACACACATTGCGTTGCTAAAATTTCGCCAAGATTTGTTTTTAGCGTACTAAAATCATCACGCTCTTGCCACATCCAACGAATATTAGCGTAATTTTTACCACGTTCAGAAATCATTAAGGTTAGTTTTTCTGATACGCCTTGAAAAGTGACGGTAACATAATGCAAATTTTTTTTGTATTTTTTATGCGTGGCGTGTACAACACGAACAACTTTATCATCTTGACATAAATATCGGTCAGCTTCGCCTTTTTGTAAGGCTTTATCCACTTTTTCTACTTGCATTTTTTGCGCTTGGGGCGTTGTCACATTCGCATTTTGCATACAGCCAACCAGCAAAAGTGCGGTAAAAATAAGAGATGTTTTTTTCAACATAAATCCTACCTTGAGAAAAGAACTTAAAAAGAAAAAGGGGCGATTGCTCGCCCAAAAAATTATTTTTTATATTGATAAGAACCATCAGACTGACGCACAAAACGCGCACCATTGGATAAACGCATTTCATTTACTCGCCCTTGATTATTCACAGATACCGTTACTTTATCGCCAGATTTAAAGTTACTTAAAACATTTCCCGCCCCTGCAGCTTTGCTCATTGCGTTTACATCGGAAATATTAAGTTGATTATCACGGAAGACTTGCATCAGTGAAACACCTTTCGGCACAATTAATGTTTTTGCTGAAAGGCGAGAGGCTGTAGATTTACTCACTGGTTTTGCATCAACGATTTGAACTTTCTTTTCTTTTTTAGCTTGAACAGGTTTGGCTTCAACAATCGGTGCGTTTCCTGCTGTTTTAGCGACGTTTTGTTCCGTTGCTTTTGATGGAGCCTGTGCTTTCTCCGCCACTTTCACTTCTTTTTTCACGGTATCTTTATGCGCAACTTGTGGCTCTACCGCTTTTTTCATCGGCTGAACTGGCGCAGTTGCTTTTGGCTGTTCCGCTTGAGTTGGTTGCATAGGCGCAACAGATGCCGCAGCCATTTCATTTGGCATTTGACTTGGAGATTGAACAACATTTTGTTGCATTGGCGCATTTTCTACTAATGGGTTTTGAGCCGTCGTATTATTCGCCGCTTCCTCTGCTTTTGGTGCAAATTCAGATTGGTTAGCTTGTTCTACAGCCATTTGATTTTGTGCAGGAGGATTATCTAAAATCGTGGTTTCCACTGGCTGACTTTGATCTAACGATTGGAACTGCACAGGAATTTCATTGCTGTTAGATTGAGTAAAAGACTCAACGGTGTCAGAACTTGGTTTTAATGCGAAGAAAATAATCAATAAAATAACCAACACAAAAATAGCCATAAATAAACGGCGATGTTTTGCTGGCAATACTTGTAATATTTTCCATTTTTCTGGTTGAGCTAAAATAGGTTTTTCAGCCTTTTCGACGGTTTCATCCGCGTTATTTTCAGCACTGATTTCTTCATCAACCGCAGAAATATTTTCTTCTGTGGAAGAAGTTTGAAGAACAGGCTTTTGCGCTTTTTTCAAATTTTCACTCGGAATTAAAGGATCATTTTCTTGCGTTGATGAATCGCCAAAAGTAGGTTCTTTACGTTGCTGAAAGTTAGTTTGCACGTGATTTTTTTTGGCAAATAACCCTTTTGCTTTACCTAAAATTGACGAACTTGGCTGAATTGTTTTCTTTGGTGTAATTGGCTCTTGATTAAGCCCTAAATCCAATTCATTTTGAGATGATTGTTCATTTTTATCCATAGAATTCACTGGATTGCCTCTGATGCTTGTTCTTATTCATATTAATTAGCCACAAAATTGAGAAGCCCAAAAGTGCGGCGAAAAATTATGCGTATTTTATCGGATCTTATTCTGCGTATAAAGTCTTATTTGGCTCGCCCGCAATTTCTCGTGCAAGTTTAGGAACAAGATAGCCAGATGTCAGAGATTGCAAGGTTTTATAGATTTGCATAGCTTCAATATCGCTAATCAAAAAATGGCTCGCCCCTTGCACTTTATCCAGCAAATGCAAGTAATAAGGCAAAATACCTGTTTGAAAAAGTTTATCGCTCAATATTTTTAGAATTTGCGCATCATCATTCACGCCTTTTAGCAAAACAGATTGATTCAAAAGCGTGACATTCACGGCGTTTAATTTTTGCATCGCATGAGCAAAAATTTGATCAATTTCATTCGGATGATTAATGTGTGTCACCATAACTGTTTGCAAACGAGTTTCTGCTAATAAAGTACAAAATTCATCAGTAATCCGTTGCGGAATCACAACAGGCAAACGGGTGTGAATACGCAAACGTTGTAAGTGCGGTATATTTTCCAAATGTTTTATTAACCACGCTAATTCGTGATCTTTCGCCATTAAAGGATCACCGCCTGAAAAAATCACTTCTTCTATTTCAGGATGCACCGCAATGTAATCTAATGCCAGTTGCCAGCTTTTTTTATTTCCTGGGTTTTCATCGTAAGGAAAATGTCGGCGAAAGCAATAACGACAATTTACTGCACAACCGCCTTTTGCCATAAAGAGCAAGCGATTTCTATATTTATGAAGAATATTTGGCACCGCATTGGCATTTTTTTCTTCTAAGGGATCCGTACTAAATCCCTCCGCTTGCACAAACTCTAAATCAGAACACATCACTTGCAAGAAAAGGGGATCTTGCGGATTACCTTTTTCTATTTTATCAATGAAAGGTTGTGGCACGCGAAGCGAAAAAAGTTTCCGCGCAGCAATGGATTGCTCAAAATCATCTTTTGGTAAATTTAAGGCTTTTAGCAATAATTTAGGATCTGAAATGGCATTTTTTAGAATTGTGAGCCAATTTTGTTCTTCTCTAATGACGGGTTCTTGGGGTAAAATACGCACTTTTCAAACCATCTCTCATTTTTAGGATATTTCAAATATGGCTACATATACTACCAGTGATTTCAAACCAGGTCTAAAATTTATGCAAGACGGCGAGCCTTGTGTCATCGTTGAAAATGAATTTGTAAAACCAGGCAAAGGTCAGGCATTCACTCGTACTCGTATTCGTAAATTAATTTCAGGCAAAGTATTAGACGTAAACTTTAAATCTGGCACTTCGGTTGAAGCGGCTGATGTTATGGATCTTAACTTAACTTATTCATACAAAGACGATGCTTTCTGGTACTTTATGCACCCAGAAACATTTGAACAGTACTCTGCTGATGCAAAAGCCGTAGGCGATGCAGAAAAATGGTTATTAGACCAAGCAGATTGTATCGTGACTTTATGGAATGGTGCGCCAATTACTGTTACGCCACCAAACTTTGTTGAATTAGAAATCGTCGATACAGACCCAGGTCTTAAAGGCGATACCGCAGGCACTGGCGGTAAACCCGCAACATTAAGCACAGGCGCAGTTGTAAAAGTGCCGCTTTTCGTCCAAATCGGCGAAGTTATCAGAGTTGATACCCGCTCTGGCGAATACGTCTCTCGCGTAAAATAATTGTTTAGATGACAAAAGTGCGGTTAATTTCTGCGATATATTGTAGTAATAAAAAGCACTGAAATTCATTCAACAAAAATGCCTTTCCGTTCATAAATAGGAAAGGCATTTTTTATAAGCTGTGGTAAAAATAATCACTTGATAAAAATGAGATTATTTCTACTTGACGGTTTTTATTAGAGAACGTATTATTCACGCGCATTAAATCATGGAGGAATGGTCGAGTGGTTGAAGGCACCGGTCTTGAAAACCGGCGAGGGTTTACGCCCTCCTAGGGTTCGAATCCCTATTCCTCCGCCATCAATTTTTACGAGCTAACTAATTCGGAAGAATTAGTTTTTTTATTTCTAATCATTTTTTTCCGTATTTTCACGGTTTTCTAATTCTTCTTTAAACACCAAATATTCTTCTAAAAGATCGATTGCATCTTGGCATTTTTGCTGGCGTTTTTTATAAACTTCTGCAAGTTGAGTATAACGTATTTTCTCATCATTATTTTTTTCTGCTTGTGCTAAATCTTTATGCTGTCGATAAAGATTATTCAATTGTTCTCGTGCTTCGTAATATTTTTCTAGGCGTTCTCTTGGTGGTAATTTATGAATGCTATGTTGAGATTTTTTTTGCGACTGCGGTGGAATGGAGTTCGTGTTAATGATAAAAGGCTTATTTTTATGCGTGAGTGCTTCTGATAGCGCAGTACATTGGGCAAGTAAGCGTTTGGTAATGAAGATGTAATGATCAGGATTTTCAGATTGTAGGGATTTTATTTTATCAAGGGTTTGATTAATTTCCTTTAGATAAAAGGCAACAGTTTGTCCATTTTCACTGAACAAAGTGCGGTCAAATTTGGCGAAGATTTTTTCTTCTCGTTTGGATAAATGAGCTTGATAAAGTTGTTGAACTTTTTGATCTAAGCGTTGGATAAGTTGTTGAACAGTCATAAAAAAATCCCCCAAGTGGGGGATTATAATCGTTAAAGGTACATTGCTGCAATCCAGCCGAATACCAATAATGGAATATTATAGTGAATAAAGGTAGGTACAACAGAATCCCAAATGTGATCGTGTTTGCCATCCATATTCAAGCCTGATGTTGGGCCTAATGTTGAGTCTGATGCGGGCGAACCTGCATCTCCTAAAGCCGCTGCTACACCTACAATAGAAATTGTTGCTAACGGAGAAAAACCAAAAGATAAACAGAGTGGTACGTAAATTGATGTAATAATCGGTACTGTAGAGAATGATGATCCAATACCCATTGTAATTAATAAACCAACGACAAGCATTAATAATGCGGCAATACCTTTACTTTGCACAACACCAGAACTTAGGCTTTGTACTAAATCTGTTACGCCAGTGGTGGCATTAATCACATTTGCAAAACCTGAAGCAGCAATCATTACAAAGCCAATCATTGCCATTAAGCGTAAGCCTTGTTGAAAAATATCGTTGCTTTCTTTTAGTTTGAAAATGCCACATAGTGCGAAAATAATTAAGCCAATTAAACCGCCAATGATAGTTGAACTTGTGACTAATTGTGTCGCGAAGGTCACGACAATCGCGATTAAACTTGCAACAATTTGTTTTGGTTTAATATTAGCAATGTGAGCTTCAATATCTTTAGTTGTTGGTTCTTCAACATTGATATTGTATTCACGTGGTTTACGGTAGGTAATAAATATGGCTGTGAGTAAGCCTAAAATCATTCCAATAACAGGTAACAACATTGCTAAAGAAACTTGTGCTACATTTGTTTGTAAACCTAAGGTTGCGCCAGCTTGATTAATGTTTTTAACTAAAATACTTTCAATAAAGATTTTTCCAAAGCCTACTGGTAATAACATATAGGTAGCAGTTAAACCAAATGTAAGTACGCAAGCTACTGCACGGCGGTCAATTTTTAAACGGTTAAAGATTGAAAGTAGTGGTGGTACAACAATTGGAATAAAAGCAATGTGCACTGGAAGTAAGTTTTGAGAGGAGATGGCAAACAATGCCAATACCGCAAAAATGAAATATTTAAACCAAGTTAAATTGCCAGCAGTTGGTGTTTTATTCATTTTTGTGATGATTTTATAAGCGATTAAATCAGTAATGCCTGATTTAGAAATAGCAATGGCGAACGCTCCAAGTATTGCATAGTTCATTGCGACTTCAGCACCGCCACCTAAGCCACCTGTAAAGGTTTCGATGGTTTTAGTTAAACCTAAATCACCGATAAATCCTGCGGTAAGCGCAGCAATCACCAGTGCGATAATAACGTTGATGCGTAGCAAACTAAGTGCCAGCAAAACGATGATTGAGATAACAACAGGGTTTGATAACATTGTGTTTTTCCTTGTAAATTAAATGATAAATACTTTACTTTAAAATTTTTATTGAATAAATAATAACGCTAAATTAATGCCTCCTATATCGTAAATAAAACAAAAACCCTCGAAAGTTGCCTTCCGAGGGGTAAGATTTTTATTATCCTGTCAGCTCGGAAGAAATCTTCCAAGCACACCAAAAACCTGAAAGATTATTCAGTTGAATGGTGATGATGGTGACGACGGATAATGTTCATTTTTTATCTCCAAATAAGAATTGCTTTTAAACTACTGGAAAAATAAAACGATTGCAACCAGTTTTTTATTTTTTCTTAAAGTGCGGTCTCTTTTTCAGTTGTTTTTTCCTGTTCTAGTTCAGACGCAATATGTGGGAAACCACCTAAATCTTTTAAATGATTGACCATATAGCAGAATAATTTCGCCGTGCGTTCGGTATCATATAGCGCTGAATGGGCTTGTTTACCATCAAAAGGAATTTTTGCCGCTTGGCAGGCTTTGACGAGAACAGTCTGACCAAACATCAATCCTGCTAAACTTGCGGTATCAAACATTCCAAAAGGGTGGAAGGGATTACGCTTTACGCCAGTACGTTCAGCGGCAGCCATCACAAAACTTTGGTCAAAAGCGGCATTGTGCGCCACAATGATAGAACGTTGGCAATCCGCATCTTTTTGTCTTCGACGCACCATTTGAAATAATCCCGTGATTGCATCAAGTTCAGACACCGCGCCACGTAGTGGATTGTGAATATCAATACCATTAAATTTCAAGGATTCTGGATTAATATTTGCGCCTTCAAAAGGCTTGATATGAAAATGGCATTTCTGATCAGGATGCAAATAACCGTTTTCATCCATTTTTAATGTGATGGCGGCTAGTTCGAGTAACGCATCTTTTTTTGCATCAAAACCTGCAGTTTCAACATCAATAATGACGGGGAAATAGCCACGAAAGCGATTTTTTAATTGGTTGTGATAAGGGATTTCTTGAGAATCGGACATAATCTATCTCTTAAAAATAAAATAACGTAGGAATCCCTACGTTATTAAAAATACAATAAAAATTGACTGCACTTTAGTCGCCTAAACCAGATTTAGTACTTTTGTTTTCGATAAATTCAATTTTATAACCATCTGGATCTTCAACAAAAGCAATGACGGTTGAGCCACCTTTAACTGGCCCTGCTTCGCGAGTAACGTTACCACCGCTTGCACGAACAGCTTCACAAGTTGCATAAATATCATCTACGCCGATAGCGATATGTCCATATGCTGTGCCATGTTCATATTTATCTACGCCCCAGTTGTATGTTAATTCAATTTCTGCCGCACTTTCGCCATCTTCGTAACCTAAAAAAGCCAGCGTATATTTGTATTCTGGGTTTTCACTGGTGCGTAATAAGCGCATACCTAAAACATCTTGATAAAATTTGATTGAACGATCTAAATCGCCCACGCGTAACATAGTGTGTAAAATTTGCATTGGTTTGTCCTTTTTCAGTTGAGTTAAACAGATTATGTCATAAGTAAAATAAAAAATCAGAATTATCTATTTTGTCCAATCTTGCCACTGAAGATCTGTAATTCGCTGAAATTCTTTTACATTATGTGTAATAAGAACGGCATTTAAACTCAATGCGTGACAAGCGATCCATAGATCATTATTTCCGATAGGTCGCCCTTGTTTTTTGAGTGTATTTGCCCATTTGCCATAATGTAAACAGATTTGTTCATTGGGATATAGTACATTCACTCGTTCAGTAAGTAATTCTATTGCTCGTATTGATTGCTCATAATTTTGACTACCAAAGGCGCCTTTAATAAGTTCAGCATAAGTAATAAAGCTCATAACTAAGCGATCATTAGGCAATAATTGTGATACTCGTTCGGCAATAATTTTGGGGCGATTTTTCATTAAATAAATAATGATATTGGTGTCTAACATATAAATCATAAATTTTCTCGCTCCTGAGGCGGTAAATCATCACGCGCTTCAAGTGCTTGAATAAAGGTCTCATCAAATCCTTCAAATAACGCAAGAAAATCATCTGTTTTTTTAGAAACTGGGCGTAATACCACATCCCCATTTTCCTTTCGGAAAATTTCTACGGTATCGACGTCAAAACGAAAGTCCATCGGGATCCGAACAGCTTGGCTGTTACCACTTTGAAACACTTTAGTAAGCATATTTACCCTCTCGTATATACTATGTATTTAATAAGTATATACTAATCATTTCAATTGCTGTATGCAAGCAAGAAGATCAAATTACCGTTGTTTTATTTAACCGCAATCATCGAGCCAAAATTAAAGCATTGGAACCAAAGTTCTACTTGTGAAAATCCTACGTTTTTTAACCGCACTTTGTGTGTCTCGATAGAATCTGTACGCATCACATTTTCAAGTGCGGTGCGTTTTTGGCTCACTTCAAGTTCGCTATAACCATTGGCACGTTTGAATTGGTGGTGCAAGTCAATGAGTAAATGATCAATTTTAGTATCTTCAAAACGGAATTTTTCAGAAAGTACTAATACGCCATTTGGATTTAAACCTTCATAGATTTTGGTAAGCAATGCGATGCGATCTTCAGGCGGTAAAAATTGCAAGGTGAAGTTGAGAATGACCATTGAGGCATTTTTAATTTCAACGTGGCGAATATCATTACAGAGAATTTCTACTGGTATCTCACTATGATATGCCGCAATATGTTGGCGACAACGTTCAACCATCGGTTGAGAATTATCGATACCAATAATTTTTACGTTGGGTTGATGAATATTTCGACGTGCAGAAAGTGTGGCAGCTCCTCGTGAGCAACCTAGATCATAAACGTTACTATCAGCCGTGACGAAACGTTCTGCCAGCATACCGATTGCCGTAATAATGTTGGAATAGCCAGGTACGGAGCGTTGAATCATATCTGGAAAGACTTCAGCAACGTTTTCGTCAAAGATGAAATCCCCCAATTTAGCAATGGGGGTAGAAAATAGAGTATCTTTTACCATAATGTGTTAAAGGCAGAGAGAAAGAGTCGTTATTCTAGAAGAAATTTATAAATTATGATTTAGGAAATAAATGCGACATGGCACTCTCTTCTTGTTTAATACGCACGGCTAAGATAAGCAAATAAATAGGTAGTCCAACCAATGCGGTATATTTAGCCTGACAGAAAAGCGATAAACCAATTAATTCGGGAATAATGTTTAAGAAATAATTTGGGTGACGTACGTATTTAAACAAGAAAGAGCGATTAATTTGATGTTCTGGTAAAATATAAATTTTTACTGTCCAAATCTCTTTTAGCTCATAAATCACATAAAATAGCATTGCAATAGCAAAAATTAAAATCGCCAACCCTATTTGTGAAGTGCTATTAAATGACAGATTTTGCTTATTAGCCTCAATGATCGCCGCAAAATAAAATGCAACATGGGCAATGGACAACAGTGTGGAATTGCGTTTACCATACTGTATTGCACCCTTTGCAATGAGTGCTTTTTCATGACGAATTGAAATAGACAGACTGTAAAAACGGATCGCTAAAATACAGGCAAAAGTAATATTGATAAATAACATGTGGTTATCCTTAACGTAATTTAATCTCAACAAGCCGCATAATATAACAAAAAATCTGATGATATGGCACAAAAAAGCCTTTATTTTGAACATTTATTACTTTTCTTTGCTTTTTTGATTGATTTGTCAGCATAAATAACCTTTTTATCTCTCTTGGTTTTCCGCTATAATTGCGACAGATTTTTGAGCATAATTAAAAGAGTACAAAGGATTTTGAAATGATGCGTACACATTATTGCGGAGCATTAAACCGTAACAATATCGGGCAAGACGTAACATTAAGCGGTTGGGTTCATCGCCGTCGTGATTTAGGTGGCTTGATTTTTATTGATATGCGCGATCGTGATGGTATTGTGCAAGTTTGTTTTGATCCGAAATATCAAGATGCATTGACAGCGGCTGCGGGTTTACGTAACGAATTCTGTATTCAAATTAAAGGCGAAGTGATTGCACGTCCTGAAAACCAAATCAATAAAAATATGGCTACGGGCGAAGTGGAAGTGTTAGCGAAAGAATTACGCATCTACAATGCTTCTGATGTTTTACCATTAGACTTCAACCAAAATAACACCGAAGAACAACGTTTAAAATACCGTTATTTAGATTTACGTCGTCCTGAAATGGCGCAGCGTTTGAAAACCCGTGCAAAAATCACCAGCTTTGTGCGTCGTTTTATGGATGACAATGGTTTCCTTGATATTGAAACTCCAATGCTTACCAAAGCAACGCCAGAAGGTGCGCGTGACTATTTAGTGCCAAGCCGTGTGCATAAAGGCAAATTCTATGCATTGCCGCAATCACCACAGCTTTTCAAACAGCTTTTAATGATGTCTGGTTTTGACCGCTATTATCAAATCGTAAAATGTTTCCGTGATGAAGATTTACGAGCAGATCGTCAGCCTGAGTTTACTCAAATCGATGTGGAAACTTCTTTCCTAACTGCGCCAGAAGTCCGCGAAATTATGGAACGTATGGTGCACGACTTATGGCTTGATACCATTGGTGTAGATTTAGGTAAGTTCCCAGTGATGACTTGGCAAGAAGCAATGCGTCGTTTTGGTTCGGATAAGCCAGATTTGCGTAATCCATTAGAAATGGTAGATGTAGCAGATATTGTCAAAGATGTTGAATTTAAAGTATTTAATGAGCCAGCAAACAATCCAAATGGCCGTGTTGCAGTCATTCGAGTACCAAATGGTGCAGAAATTACTCGTAAACAAATTGATGAATATACACAATTTGTAGGCATCTACGGTGCAAAAGGTTTGGCTTGGGCAAAAGTAAACGATATTAATGCTGGTCTTGAAGGCGTGCAAAGTCCGATTGCGAAATTCTTAAATGAAGAGGTATGGAAAGCGTTAGCAGAACGTGTGAATGCACAAACTGGCGATATTTTATTCTTCGGTGCAGACAAATGGCAAACGACCACTGATGCAATGGGTGCGTTACGTTTGAAATTAGGTCGTGATCTTGGCTTAACTCGTTTAGACGAATGGCAACCGCTTTGGGTCATTGATTTCCCAATGTTTGAACGTGATGAAGAAGGTAATCTTGCAGCAATGCACCATCCATTCACTTCACCAAAAGATTTCAGCCCAGAGCAATTAGAGGCTGATCCAACAAGTGCGGTAGCCAATGCTTACGATATGGTCATCAACGGCTACGAAGTGGGTGGTGGTTCTGTGCGTATTTTTGATCCGAAAATGCAACAAACTGTGTTCCGTATTCTTGGTATTGACGAAGAACAACAACGCGAGAAATTCGGTTTCTTATTAGATGCGTTAAAATTTGGTACACCGCCACATGCTGGTTTAGCATTCGGTTTAGACCGCTTAACCATGCTTTTAACAGGCACGGAAAACATTCGTGATGTAATTGCTTTTCCTAAAACTACGGCAGCAGCGTGCTTAATGACGGAAGCCCCGAGTTTTGCAAATCCGCAAGCATTGGAAGAGTTGGCAATTTCTGTCGTTAAAGCAGAATAAGTTTGAAATATTAGGAATGAAGTGCGGTCAGATTTGACCGCATTTTTAATGATGCAATACAAAAATAATCAATCTGTTCTCGTTGTAATTTACACTAAAGATACAAACAGAGTTTTAATGCTCCAACGCCAAGATGATCCTGATTTTTGGCAGTCTGTTACTGGCACCATTGAAAGTGGTGAGACACCAAAAAAAACAGCAATTCGTGAGCTATGGGAAGAAGTGCGGTTAGAAATTTCGAAAAATTCCACCGCACTTTTTGATTGCAATGAGAGCATAGAATTTGAAATTTTTCCACATTTCCGCTATAAATACGCACCGAATATTACTCACTGCAAAGAATATTGGTTTTTGTGTGAGATGGAAAAAGAATTTATTCCAGTATTGAGTGAGCATTTGGCATATCAATGGGTTTCCCCTGAACAAGCAATCCAAATGACAAAATCTTCCAATAACGCGGAAGCAATTAGAAAATATATTCTTAAAGATAAATAGAAGGAAATAAAATGGCAGGTCATAGTAAGTGGGCTAATATTAAACACCGCAAAGCAGCACAAGATGCACAACGCGGTAAAATTTTTACTAAATTAATTCGTGAACTTGTTACCGCAGCTAAAATTGGTGGTGGCGATGTGAGTGCTAACCCGCGTTTACGTGCAGCAGTAGATAAAGCACTTAGCAACAATATGACGCGCGATACTATCAACCGCGCTATTGATCGTGGCGTAGGTGGTGGCGATGACACCAATATGGAAACCAAAATCTATGAAGGTTATGGTCCAGGTGGTACAGCGGTTATGGTGGAATGTTTAAGTGATAATGCAAACCGTACGATCTCACAAGTGCGCCCAAGTTTTACTAAATGTGGTGGTAACTTGGGAACAGAAGGTTCTGTGGGTTATTTATTTAGCAAAAAAGGTTTAATCTTAATCGCAGAAGCGGATGAAGATGCCTTAACTGAAGCGGCAATCGAAGCGGGTGCTGATGATATTCAACCACAAGATGATGGTTCATTTGAGATCTATACTGCTTGGGAAGATTTAGGTTCAGTACGCGATGGCATTGAAGCAGCTGGTTTTAAAGTACAAGAAGCTGAAGTAACGATGATTCCATCAACAACCGTTGATCTTGATATTGAAACTGCACCAAAATTACTTCGTTTAATTGATATGTTGGAAGATTGTGATGACGTACAAAACGTATATCACAACGGAGAAATCTGTGACGAAGTGGCATCTCAACTTTAATAATGCAATAAATGGGTAATTTAATTACCCATTTTTTATAGAAATTATGAGCATTATTTTAGGTATTGACCCTGGATCTCGCGTAACGGGTTACGGTGTGATTCGCCAAACAGGGAGACATTTAGAATATCTCGGTAGTGGCGCAATTCGTACTCAAGTTGAAGATTTACCCACCCGTTTGAAACGCATTTATGCTGGGGTAACTGAAATCATCACGCAATTTCAACCTGATATGTTTGCGATTGAGCAAGTGTTTATGGCGAAGAATGCGGATTCAGCCTTGAAACTTGGGCAGGCTCGCGGCACGGCGATTGTTGCAGCGGTAAATCATGATTTACCTGTTTTTGAATATGCCGCACGTTTAGTAAAACAAACGGTTGTGGGCATTGGTTCGGCAGATAAGGTGCAAGTGCAAGAAATGGTGACTCGTATTTTGAAGTTGTCAGATAAACCTCAAGCCGATGCCGCGGATGCGTTGGCTATTGCGATTACACATGCGCATTCTATTCAACATTCTTTACATATTGCCAATTCTGTGAAAATGACAGAAACGCAAGAAAAAATGACCGCACTTTTAAAGACCAGATATAGCCGAGGACGCTTTAGATTAAAAATTTAACTGGATGTTCGTCCAGTTTTATTTTATTCTATGCGTTAAGTTTTTATCATTCGGAAGAATTATGATCGGTCGCTTACAAGGCATTCTTTTAGAAAAACAACCTCCAGAAATTTTACTCAATGTGCAAGGCGTAGGCTATGAATTGCTTTTGCCTATGACGAGTTTCTATGATTTACCAGAAATTGGACAAGAAACAACTTTATTCACCCATCTTGTTGTTCGGGAAGATGCTCACTTACTCTTTGGATTTGCCCAGAAAACAGACCGCACTTTATTTCGTGAATTAATTAAAACAAATGGGGTTGGGCCTAAATTAGCCTTAGCGATTTTATCCGCCATGTCGGTCGAACAATTTGCCTATGCAATAGAGAGAGAAGAACTTTCTAAACTCACTAAAATTCCAGGTGTTGGCAAAAAAACAGCTGAACGTTTGTTAGTTGAACTCAAAGGTAAATTTAAAGGCGTAAAACAAAGCGATTTCTTTGTAGAAAGTACGCATATTCCATTATCCCCATCTATTGAATCCCACTCGGAAAGTTCATCTGATGAAGCAATTTCAGCCTTGATTGCTTTAGGTTATAAACCTGCAGAAGCAGAAAAAATGGTAAAACGCGTTGCTAAACCTGAATTAACCAGTGAACAAGTTATTCGTGAAGCATTAAAAGCCGCATTGTAGGAAAAATATGATTGAAGCAGATAGAATTATTAGCGGGCAAGCTAAGGTTGATGAAGATGTTATCGACCGTGCTATTCGTCCTAAACTATTAGCAGATTATGTTGGGCAGCCGCAAGTACGCGAGCAGATGGATATTTTCATCAAGGCAGCCAAACTACGTCAAGATGCCTTAGATCATTTATTGATTTTTGGCCCTCCAGGTTTGGGAAAAACAACGCTTGCTAATATTGTGGCAAATGAAATGGGCGTGAATATTCGTACGACATCAGGGCCTGTATTAGAAAAAGCGGGAGATTTAGCCGCAATGCTAACCAATCTTGAACCGCATGATGTATTATTTATTGATGAAATCCATCGACTTTCCCCTGCGATTGAAGAAGTCCTTTATCCAGCAATGGAAGACTATCAGTTGGATATTATGATTGGCGAAGGACCCGCTGCTCGTTCCATTAAATTAGATTTGCCACCTTTTACTTTGGTTGGTGCGACCACTAGAGCGGGTTCTTTGACTTCTCCATTGCGTGATCGTTTTGGTATTGTGCAACGTTTGGAATTCTATTCTGTAGAAGATTTAACATCTATCGTTGCAAGAAGTGCGGACTGTTTAAATCTTGAATTAGAACAACAAGCCGCTTTCGAGGTGGCTCGTCGTTCACGAGGCACGCCTCGAATTGCAAACCGTTTATTACGACGTGTGCGTGATTATGCAGATGTACGTAATGGCGGTATTATTTCTATAAATGTGGCAAAACAAGCACTTTCAATGCTAGATGTAGACGATGCTGGATTTGATTATTTAGATAGAAAGTTGTTGTCTGCAGTTATTGAGCGTTTTGACGGTGGGCCTGTGGGGCTAGATAATCTTGCCGCTGCGATCGGCGAAGAACGTGATACCATTGAAGATGTGTTAGAGCCTTATTTGATTCAACAGGGGTTTCTACAAAGAACGCCGCGTGGTCGTATTGCAACATCACAAACTTATCGTCATTTTGGTTTGCAGAAATTATCAGACTAGATAAATTTAATCACTAAAAAAGCCTTATTGTACTCAATAAGGCTTTTTTAATTACTCACTATAACTTTTCAAATTACTTAATTTTGCTAAACCCACTTCACAACTTTTTAACTGAGTCGCTAATTCCATTTGAAGAATTTGTTGTTTGCTTTGGTTTAGTTTACTTTTGATTTTATTTACTTGAATGTGGGTTCCAGGTTGTTTTTCTGCTTGGGCAATCAAATTCTCTGTTTCTTTAAATAGTTGTTCGCATTGTTTAGGCATTGAATTAGATTCGGCTAAAACAGAAGTTGAAAATAAGCATAAAAGTGCGGTAAAAAAAAGCGTGATTTTTTTCATTTTAGAATCCAAAATTACTTTTCGATAGAATAAATGTCGAAATTTTTCGAAAGATAGCAAAATATGCTTGAGCTGTCTAATTTTTTATTCAAAATTTGTGATGCGTGTCAAATTAATTAATCAATAAGAAATCCACAATCAATCTTTAAAACTATAAAAATTTACCCCGAAATTATCCTCTAGGATGAAATCTTTCATGCAATCGTTTCAATCTTTCTTTTGCCACGTGAGTATAAATCTGTGTTGTAGATAAATCTGTATGACCCAACAACATTTGCACCACGCGTAAATCCGCACCGTGATTCACTAAATGGGTGGCAAAAGCATGGCGGAGAACGTGAGGGGAAAGTGCATCCGCATCAATATCTGCGAGAATGGCATAATGTTTTACACGATGCCAGAAAGTTTGACGAGTCATTTGCTGTGTGCGCTGACTTGGAAACACAACATCAGAACTCTGCCCATTTAAGAGAACAGGGCGACCATACAGCATAAATTGACGAACCCAATAAGCAGCTTCTTCCCCCATTGGCACAATACGTTCCTTGTTCCCTTTACCAATCACTCGCACCACGCCTTGTTGCACGCTCATGTTTTCAATCGTAAGCGAAACTAACTCCGTGACACGAAGCCCCGTTGCATAAAGCAACTCTAACATTGCTTTATCACGCAACTCCAAAGGCACTTCAACATCTGGCGTATTGAGCAAATCAGACACTTGTTGCTCGGTTAAATATTTTGGCAAGCGACTGGGTAATTTAGGCGAACTTAGCACCGCACTTGGATCATCGACTCGATATTTTTCCCGATATAAATATTGGAAAAGTTTACGCATTGCACTTAACATTCGCGCAGTGCTCGTAGCTTTATAACCTTTCTCCAAACGCTCTCCTAGAAAACCTTGCAAATCAACAGCATCTAAAGTTTCCAAAGACAAGTCGTTTTTATCCAACCAATCACAAAGTGCGGTTAAATCCAAACGATAAGATTGAACGGTATTTTCTGAAAGCCCTTTTTCAATCCAATATTCGTTAAGGAACAAATCAATAAGTGCAAGATTTTTCATATTACTTTTCTACAAGGAAAGCGATACGTCCTATTTATGCTGAACAATCAAAAAGGCATTTAACTTACGTGGAATCACAAAAAATGCAGCAGCTGCAATAATACTCATAAATACAAATGTCATCGCTGGCGACGTTGGATAAATCATGCCAGCAATCGCAGTGAAAATAGCAATTAGCACACCATTGGATAAACCATTATACAAACCTTGTAACTTCGCAATATGGCTTTGCGGTTGCGTGGTGATATAGCGTACAATCGCATAATGGCACACGGCATAGGTTAAACTGTGCGTAAGTTGCAATAAGAATATCAACCAAAAATCTTCAATATATCCTATTACAGCCCAGCGTCCAACGCACGCAAACGCAGAAATATAAAGCAGCACACTGATAGAAATATTTTGAAATAAGCGACGAGAGAAGAAAAATAATACGATTTCTGCCAATACCCCAATTCCCCAAAGTAAGCTAGTTTGAGAAACGGAGATCCCAATACTTGTCCAATAAATCGTGCTATAAACATAATAAGCCGCATGAGAGCCTTGAATCAGTCCCACTGCAATCATGACTCGCAATGTAATAGGATTTTTCAGTAAAGCAATAAACCCAATATTATTTTGAGCACTGCCTTCTGATATTTCATCTTTTGGGGGAATGGTGGGTTTTAAAAGCTGAATGATGGTGTAGAAGGATAAAAGTGCGGTTAAAATCCACACGATATTTTGCTCGCCAACCCAACCAATCATGCCGCCGAACACCACTACGCCAAGGATAAAGGCAGCAGAACCAATCAAACGGACTTTGCCGTAATCCAAGCCGATTTGGCGTTGCCAAGTGGATGCCAACGAATCCCCAATCGGCATTCCCGCTGAATTCACAGAGGCATACAAACCGATAGCAATAAACAACAACCAAAAATTATGTGCAACTAAACTCATAGCCGCCATAATAATTGCCGATGCTAACGCCAATAGACGTAAGGAACTAATAATATGATTAGCTTTTTTAATCAGCGATGAAAAAAATAATCCGCCCGCAAATCGGAAAATATAAGCACTCCCGATCACCAAACCAATCATTTCCTCCCCATATTGTTGTGATTTCAACCATGTGGGGAAGAACGGCAAAAACACGCCATAAGCGCAGTAGTAACCCAGAAAGCTCAGTGCGAGCCAATAAAAAGGACGAACTTGCATCAGAATAAAGTTTCCATTTCTTGTGAACGAGACAAACAAGCCTGCATAGCTTGCTCTATTGTTTGATTCAAATGTTGTGCGTCAAATACTGCTAACGCTGCCGCAGTGGTGCCACCTTTCGAGGTAACATTTTCACGCAAAGTTGAAAGTGCAATTTGCGGATTTTCTATCACCATTTTGGCTGCACCAAGCATAGATTGCTGCACTAATTCACGCGCAGTTTTTTCATCTATATTCATTTTGATTAAGGCTTGCTGCATCGCTTCCAGCATTAAAAAGAAATAGGCTGGACTACTTCCTGACGCGGCAGTGACTGCGTGCATTTGAGTTTCATCATCCACCCAAACCGTTCTTCCCACTGCTCCCAATAAATCTTGTGCAAAAGTGCGGTGATTTTCACTCGTATTTTTCGGTGCAAATAAACCCGCCATACCTTCGCCCACTAATGCGGGCGTATTTGGCATGACTCGCACTATCGATTTTACGCTTGGAATTAATGCGTTCAAGCGTTCAGTTGAAATACCCGCAGCAATGGAAATTAACAATTTATCGGAAAAATCCACCGCACTTAGTGGCAAACAAACATCAGCCATCATTTGAGGTTTTACCGCAAGCAATACAACTTCCGCTTTAATTACGCTTTCCACATTATTTTCTGAAGTTGCCACGCCAAGATTGGCAAAAAATGCTTTTTTTTCTTCATTTGGATCATTCACAATAATTTGCTCGGCAGGATAACCTTGTTTCAATAATCCAAGAATAATAGCTTGTGCCATATTGCCGCCACCAATAAAGGCAATTAATTTGTGTTGCATCGTTTTTCCTACTTTTATGGGCTATAATACCGCACATTCTACCCTATATTGAAGGAAGTGTTACGATGTGGTTCAAAAATTAAATAGATCATCTCTAACCATTGTAAATATAATCAATCTTCTTTCATGTTTTGATAATTGGTTACCAAATTGGTTACTATTTTTAGGTGTGTACATTGTAGCTGTTTATTACTTGTTCACTGATTATATGTAACATTATCTCTAGTATATACAATACATCAAAAAGTATCCGATGTATCCAAAAAATCTCTAAATTTTATCTATTCAATTTGTAATATGCCTTAAACAATATTTTTATCATCAAGTTATTGAGATCTAATTTAATTAGATATTATTTTATTTTATATTACTTTTAAATTATTAATATCTGATATGGGATGATATTTTGTTACAAATCTATATTTTTTGCTTAAGATTTAGGCATTCGATTCTTTTTCATGTTTTAAGTGTCTAAAAAATAATCATATTAAGTTAAAAAATACTTTTTTTGTATTAATCTCAGTTAAGACATATTAGATAGATATGTCTACCACATAAATTCAATCATATATAAAGAGGTAAATATGGAATCAGCATATACATTAGATGATTTTAATCAAAGCTTAGCAGAACGGATAAAGTAGACAGATAATTTTGATAATGGGGTGCAGTTATACCCTAAAGATGTTGCATTAACTCATAAGTATATTCAGTTTAATGATCTGTTTATTAAATTTATGGTGTTAGATCTAGATCGGGAAAATTCTGCAATGGATTGGGAATTGTTAGGACTTCCAAGTCCCAATATAGTGGTACAAAATAGATTAAACGGTCGATGTCATTATATCTATGCGTTGGAGGTACCTATTTGTAACACAAAGAATGCTCGATTTAAGCCAATAAGTTATTTTAAAAAGATACAACGAGCTTATATTGATAAGTTAGGAGCAGATCAACACTATGTTGGTGTATTCACTAAAAATCCAAACTCAAATTTTTGGAGAACATTTGTATTTAATGTACCTAAATATACTCTGGATTATTTAGCTGATTTTGTTGATTTATCAAATAAACCTGTATTTTATTTAAATGATAATGAAGATATTGAAGGTCGGAATTGTTCTTTATTTAATCAGATCAAAAAAATTGGTTATCGTGAGGTTCTGAAGTTTAAATGTTCAGGTAAACAATTAGAACAATTTAATCAGTATTTATTATCTTCATTAGAGTTATTAAATCAGAATCATAATCCACCATTACCATACAGGGAGTTAAAAGGAATTGCTAGAAGTTCATCTCGTTGGATTTGGGAAAGATTTTCTGAATCATCGTTTCAACAAATTCAGTCAAATCGTTCTCGAAAACGATGGGAAAAGCAACAAATTATCAAGAAAGAGTTGTTTAATCAATTTGGAGCTAATAAACCTAATATGTCGTTAAAGCAAATAGCAGAACAATTTAGTATTAGTGTAAGCTCATTGAATCGTTGGTCAGAAGAATTCGGATGGGTGAAATCACAAAATGACTTAAAAAGTAAATATGAGAAAATAGTATAGTTAAGAACACAAGGTCTAAAATGGCGAGAAATAGCAACCTGTTTATCAATATCAGAAGGCAGTGCGAAGATGTGTTTTAAACGATATAAAAGATAGTAAATAAAAGCCACCATGTTTTTGGTGGCTTATTTTTTTATACTTTACAAGTTTCAAGGTAACTTAGAATCTAAGATTCAGGAATACGAACTTGTCGTCCAAATTTGATAGATGTTAATTTTTTCGATTCAATTAATCGCAGAATAGTTGAACGACTTACACGTAAACGATCTTGAAGATCTTGAATTGTGAAGTAATAGCCGACGTTATCTTGTATTTTCATAATTATCTCCTATTTCGTACATACTTTTTAGGAGCTTAACACAGGAATTTATGAATCTAACTTTAAATTGATATTTTTTTTAATTATTTTTGTGAGTGTATATTTTGCACGGATATCACGTTGTAAAACACGTAGCAGAAAGATTAGTTCATCAATATCGAGTTTTCTAAATAGTAAGCTAATTAATTCTTCAGTTTCCGTGTCAGAATGCGGTTTAAAATTTGGAAATTTTTTCATCATTTTAAGTTCACTGTACTTGATAAATGTATATAGGTATTTAATGTAAGCCAGAATAATTCTAAATGATGTCTAGATGCATTTAGTTGATTAGAATGATAAAACCTATATGTAATACATAAAATGAAAAAAGAGCTCATTTTTGAGCTCTTTATGACGATTTTAGTTTTCACTACTCATTGGTACAAAACCATCAGTTTCTGGTGAGTATTCAACATAGTAAGATGAATCTCTCATTTTGTAGGCTTGTGGAACATTGTCGGGTTTAGTGCTACATGCTTTGTTTAAAAGTTTGTATTCATCATGAGTAATACATTGACCTTTTTCATATGTTTTTAACAAGCCTGTTATCATGCAGACATCGTAAGATGAACGTTTTTCACCAAAATAAATATAGTCTCCACATTTCATAGCTATTGAACCGGATTGTTCTGGCGGAAGTTCAATAGTACGGATTCCTGCATATGTAATATTTGTTATTAGAAATATAGATGTAATTAAAAATTTATTCATTTTAAGATTCCATTAAAGTAAATATTAACAATTACGATAAGTTATTGGATTTTGTGGCGCCTTGTAATCATTATTTGATGAATAGGTTAATTTATTAACAAGTTCTTGATAAATTGGAGAATCTTTCGGCACAAGTTTACCGATAAAACCCCAACGACCTTGACGCTCAATAGGTGCTTCAATCCAGTATGAAATTTCGTAGGCTGCTAATGTCCAGCCACGATAAACTGCAATAGCATATTTGGCTTTTTCACGGCGTGAACCCGTTTTCCAATAGCCGCGAGTGCGTTCGTAAATTTCTTTTTCAATTTGCGATTTATCAATTTCGCCTGATTTTATTTGTTGTTTTAATTTTTTATAGTTTTTATTAATTGTGATTAAAACAACAGGTAAATCTGTTTTTAATTCTTGTGGGTCATATATATGTTTTAGTTCTGATAATGACATTAAACCTTTTTCAGAAGAATGTGTGCCACCTTGAATATTGGTTAATGGTTGTTGATTAGGTTTAACAATGGATAATAAATCGATCGCTAAAGCCTCATATTCAAGTGCTTGTTTTTCCTCCTTGATATTATGTCTTAAAATATAGTATAAGGGTTCAAGTCCATCTTTATGTATATCATTGATTAGTGATATTTTATCATTTTCATTAGTTTTGCAAGTTAATGCACCTTGTGCATGTTGAAAAACTCTATTGCCAATACCTTTACCAATATAGAAGATATTTTGATTTCTAGGGTCAACAAGACAATAGATGTAATAATTAATTTTTTCAATTATAGCGGTTGAAAACATAGTTACACCTATAATTCTTCTTCCCGTATTTTAGTATACGTATGCTTGCAATTAGGATTTTGGCAACAATATGTATATCGTTTTTTTACTTTCGTGCATTGAATATATCGTTCTCGTGTTTTTCCAGATGCCATTCTTTCACGCACTTTAGTTTTTCCCAGCCAGCGGTCAATTTCTTTAATTGAATCCAATTCAATTTTGCCTGATTTACAGACTGGACAGACTTCAGGCTTATTTGCCCAAGAATTAAATGTGTAGCAAATGTAACAAATACCTAGAATCCCAAAAACAATAAATTCGGTTGGAATTTTTTTGTTATCAACGAATCCGATAATTAGCATTAGTATGAATAATAATGAAAGTAAGAATAAAGCAGTTTTTATTAGAAGTTTTAGTATATGTCCTATTGGTTTAAGTATAGATTTAAGCATAAATATCCCCAGTATAGTTGTATTTGTAAATTTTATCTAAGAGAGATTTTGCGTTCTACCAACAATCGATGTATAGTTAGCACACAGTTTGTTGTAAAAAATTAACCTATTTATGGGTATAAGAATGAACGTACATGAAAAGATCAGAAAACTACGTGAAACAAAGCATTGGTCACAAGAAGAGATGGCTGAAAGAATGAGTATGTCATTGAATGGCTATGCAAAAATTGAACGTGGTGAAACGAAATTACATCTGGATAAGCTAGAGCAAATTGCACAGATTTTAGATATAGATATTGTTGAATTGATTAATTCTGGTGAACGAAATGTCTTCGTTCAATTCAATGAGAATTCTCATTTTAGTTCGTCATTTCAGGGAGACAATGAGAAATCTCTATTGATTGAGATTGAAAAACTAAAATTATCGTTATCACATTGTCAGCAATTATTGGAAGAAAAAGAAGGTTTGTTGAACAAGCTAGTAGAGCAAAAAGATAATGAAATAAAGCTACTGAGAGAAATGGTAGAGTTACTGAAGAAAGGTTAGGTAAATAAAGGGAATCAGTATTGATTCCCTTTATTTTTAGATACTTTTTTTCATACATTCTTCAACAAAATCTCCCCAAGCATTCATTAATGGTTTTCGTTGTTCAAGATAGGTTGAGCGATTGTAGGCGTTACGAACTTGATTTTTGCTTTGATGAGAAAGGCAAGCTTCAAGAATTTCCAGATTCATTTCGGTAAATGTCTCGCTAAGATAGGTGCTTGCGATAGAACGTAACCCATGTGATGTTAATTGATCTTTATAACCAACGCGTTTAATTGCTGCATTGGCAGAGCTTGAATGTAATGGTCTTTCAGGATAACGTTGGCTTTGAAAAATAAAACGACTACGGCCTGAAATGTTTTTTAGCTTATTAAGTATTTTAAGCACTTGTAGTGATAATGGAATGGTGAAAGCTTTTTTCATTTTCATGCGTTCAGCAGGGATATTCCATAGCGATTTCTCAAAATCAATTTCATTCCATTGTGCATTTGCAGCTTCACTTGGACGGGTGATAGTCAAAAGGGAGAATTCAATAAGATATTTCACCATAAGGTCAATATGTGAATGACGTAACGCAGACATGAATTCAGGTAGTTTTTCAGGTCTAATAGTTGGATGATGTGTTGTTCTGTTTACATTAAAAGCCTTTGATACATTGATGCATTTATTAAACTCAATAATACCTTTGTTAACAGCAAAATTCATGATTTCATTAACTAATGCAATAACAAGCTTCCCAGTGTGAGAAACTCCTCGTTCAAATAATGGTATAACTGTATCATGTAACTGTTGTGGTGTAATTTCAGCAATAGGGTTATCGCCTAAATATGGAAATGCATATTTTTCTAGCGTTCTCCATCGGCTTTTAAGTGTTACAGACTTGATTTCAGAAACTTTTTTTTGTTTCCATTGAGTTGATATGGCAAAAAATGTATTGTTTTGTCGTTGTAATTGCAGTAATTCATGCTGTTTTATGTATTCTTGCGGATCAATCTTATTAGCTAGTAATTGACGATATTGTTCTCTCAACTCCCTTGCTTTTGATAGTGTAATTGCTGGATATAGGCCTAAAGAAATTTTTGCTCGTTTCTTTGTTATAGGTCGATAGTAATTAAACCGCCAAGATTTTGAACCTGTTGGTGAAATGATTAGAAATAGTCCATAACCATCAGTCAATGTATATGGTTTGTTTGATGCTTTTGCTTTCTTGATTTCAGTGTCAACAAGTGGTTTTACTTTTTTAGCCATAAGACATCTGTTTATGTATATAAAAATAGGTATTAATATATTTTTTAGTAACCAAGAAATCTAGCTTGACTGTGATAAGTTACCATTATGGTTACTAAAAAATTGAAATATGATGATATACTATGAATTATAAATGGTGTTTTGAAATAAGTAAATTATTGATTTAATGATAAAATTGTACATGGTGAAATGTTATGAGTTATAAAGTTAATTTTTGGTTCAAAAATTTAATGACTTATAGACTGACTAAACCCCTAGATTGGGATCTTACACAACTACAAACTCAACTGGAAGATTGTCAATTCCATCCTTGCGGTGTTCAAGATCAAAGTAAATTTGGCTGGTCTGCTCCATTAAGAGGTTCTGATTTACTCTATTTTTCTGTTGGAAAACAAATTCTATTAATCGCCAAAAAAGAAGAAAAAATCTTGCCGGCAAATGTGGTCAAACGTGAACTTGATGAACGCATTGAAAACCTTGAGCAAAAAGAAAATCGCAAACTTAAAAAGGTAGAAAAACAAACATTAAAAGATGATGTTGTTATGAATTTATTGCCTCGTGCGTTTAGTAAAAATCAGCATACGGCGCTATGGATTGATACGGAAAATAATCTTGTTCATGTTGATGCCGCATCAAGTAAACGCGCGGAAGATGCGCTCGCATTACTGCGTAAATCCTTAGGTTCGCTCCCTGTCGTGCCTTTAGCCTTTGCTAATGAACCCAGCACGATTTTAACCAATTGGATCCTTCAAGATACTTTACCGCATTGGTTACTTGCATTAGAAGAAGCCGAGCTTCGTGGCAGTCAGGAAGACAGCGTTATTCGTTGTAAAAAACAACCTTTAGAAAATGAAGAAATTATCGCTCTTCTGCAAGATGGCAAAAAAGTAGTAAGTAAATTAGCCTTAGAATGGGAGGATACCTTAACTTTCGTTTTTAACGAAGATTGCACCCTCAAACGTTTAAAATTTGCAGATACTGTACGGGAAAAAAATGATGATATTCTGAAAGAAGATTTTGCACAGCGTTTCGATGCAGATTTTGTACTGATGACTGGTATTTTAGCCAAACTCACCGAAAATTTATTAGATGAATTTGGTGGCGAAAAAGCGAGATTATAAAATCGCGCTTTAATCATTCTAAAATGAAGTTTATTTTTACAATGTGAATCTAATATTCAGCGTATTCAAACCAGCTCTCTAAAATTAAACAAGCTGACACTCCATCGATTTTACCTTTTTTTAATGCTTTAAAACCACCACGTTCAAAAATCTCACTACGAGCTTGCGTGGTGGTTAATCGTTCATCTTGTAAATGAACATTAACGCCAAAACGACCTTGTAAACGATTTGCAAATTTACGAGCACGTAGAGTGAGATCTTGTTCTGTTCCGTCCATATTTAAAGGAAGACCAACAATGACAACATCTGGTTTCCATTCTTTCAAACATTTTTCGATCGCTTCCCAATTTGGGATGCCATCTTGCGCCTTAAAAGCGGGCAAGGCTTGTGCTGTGCCAGTAATACTTTGTCCTATGGCACAACCGATACTTTTAGTGCCAAAATCAAAAGCCAGAGCGGTAATTCCCATTAACTATGCCCTACTTGCGCTAACGCAAAATTATAAGGATGAATACCAAGTAACTGATTGGCTGCAGCATAACGATCTTCATAGGGCATATCAAATAAAATTTGATCGTTAGATGACACCACCAACCACGCATTATCTCTGATTTCTTTTTCTAACTGACCAGCCCCCCAGCTTGAACATCCTAGCGCAACAAGATATTTTTCAGGTGCAAAAGTTGAACCTAGCGTTTCCACCACATCAGCGGAGGTTGTCATTGAAAGTTCCTCTGTGACTTTGTAAGTATGTTGAAAAGCATTAAGCGTATTCTTATGTAAAATAAACCCTCTTTCTGTATGCACAGGGCCACCCGCAACCACCATTTCATTACCAAAAGTGCGGTCATTTTTCATCATAAAATTGAGTTTTGAATAAAGTTCCGCAATGCTTAAATCTGTCGGCTGATTAATTACCAAACCCATTGAACCCTGTTCATTATGCTCACACATAAACACCACCGTGCGATTAAAATAATCGTCTAAATGTGGCATTGCGATCAAAAATTTTCCTTGTAATTCCATCATTCGCCTAAATCCCCAAAACAAATTTGCAATGCACTTATCGCTGCAAGTGATGCAGTTTCAGTGCGTAAAACACGTTTTCCTAATAAAATTTCAGTAAATCCTTGCTGTTCAGTTTGGGCAATTTCTTGTGCTGATAATCCACCTTCCGAGCCAATTAATAAACGAACACCCTCAGCAGGAATAGTCGGTAAGGTTTTAATAGAATAGTGCGCGCGTGGATGTAAATTCAATTTCAATGCACCATCATTTTCTGCACACCAATCTTGCAATTTCATTAAGGGACGAATTTCTGGTACGCTATTACGACCGCATTGCTCACAAGCTGCAATCGCAATTTTTTGCCATTGTTGGATTTTTTTATCCATCCGCTCTGCGTCAAGTTTTACGCCACAGCGTTCTGACCATAATGGCGTAATCACATTTACCCCTAATTCTACGGATTTTTGAATAGTAAATTCCATTCGTTCTCCGCGAGAAATCACTTGTCCTAAATGGATTTTTAAATGGGATTCTTTATCCGCAAGCTCACGCCCCAAAATTTCTACTTTTACGGACTTTTTATTTGACTCAATAATTTTTGCTGGATAAATATGATTAGAACCATCAAAGAGTTCAAGCTGTTCGCCTTCTGTCATTCTTAACACTCGAGCAACGTGATTTGCCGCGTCTTCTGAAAGATGACATTGAGTTTGATTTTCAAGGGATATTGGATGATAAATTCTTGGTATGCGCATAATGTTTATTTATATGAATGAAAAAGTGCGGTCATTTTAACTGGTGTTTTTATAAGATATTCATCTTACGACGAATAAACGCCATCATACTGTGCAAGAGTAAAAACAATAAAGATAAAGCATACAAAGGCATATTTCCTAACACAGAATAAGGGGTTTTGCCTTCCGCAGGTGCAATTTTATAAGTCAAAGTTGTTTCAATAAATTGGGGGGCTTGTGCTAATACCTTACCTTGCGCATCAACAAAAACTGAAATCCCCGTATTTGTTGCACGAATAAGCGGTTTGCCTAATTCTAAAGCACGCATTCTTGCCATCTGTAAATGTTGCCAAGGCCCAATAGAATCGCCAAACCACGCATCATTAGATAAGGTGAGCAAATAATCCGTATCTTGTTTCAAATTTTGTCGCACTTGCTCGCCGAAAATAATTTCATAACAAATTGCTGGCGAAAAAGCACGTTTTTTTGCGATTAAAGAGGGTTGAACAGCCTCTCCACTTTGAAATGCTGACATTGGTAAATTAAACACTGAACTAAGCGGTCGCAAAATACTTTCTAGCGGAACATATTCCCCGAAAGGCACGAGATGATGTTTATTATAACGATTTGGCGTATCTGGTTGATAAGGAAAATCTGGGTTTCCAGTAGTCATAATTGAATTTAATAACTTACCAGATTTTGTATCTTGGAATACCGTTCCAATCATAATCTCCGTTTTAGTTTCTTTAGCAGCATGCTCTAATTTTTCAAAAAATGGTGTAATTGTATTTTCAAGGGTTGGCAAGGCTGATTCAGGCAAAATAATTAAATCGGTTTTACCAAGATTTTCTGCGATTAATTTTTGATAAATTGCCAAAGTAGAATAGAAATAATTAGGATCCCATTTAAGATTTTGTTCAATATTGCCTTGCGCAAGTGTGACTGAAATCGCCTTATCTTCAACAGATTTTACAAAGTGAATTCGCGATGAATAAGCACTTAATCCCCCTACAATAATCAATAACAAAGCATTCGCTAAAACTAATTTAAGATTTTTCGTTTTAAACAAAGAGGAAACGAGATTAAAAATGACCGCACTTGCCCAAAGGGTAAAGAATGTCAATCCTGTTACCCCAAAAATCGGGGCGATACCATAAAATGGGCTGTCAATTTGTGTATAACCAAACTGAAGCCAAGGAAAACCAGTAAAAATCCAACCCCGTAAAAATTCTGTCAATGTCCAAATCACGGCAAAAATTACCGCACTTTGCACTTTGAAACGCTGAACTAAATAGGTAAAGAGCATTGGATATAGCGCAAGATAAGCCGCAAGTAAACCGACAAGGAAATAACTCACACCTAACGACGCGCCACCAAATTGATGGATGCTAACATTAAGCCAACTTACTCCAAAGCAGAAAAATCCCATCGCCCACAAGAAAGTGGATAAAAGTGCGGTGGATTTTTTAGGATTTTTAGCGACATAAAGTAAACCGAGTAAAGACACATAGGCTAAAGGCCAATAATCAAAAGGCGAAAAGGCAAAAACGCCGATTAAACCCGATATAAAAGCAATAAGATAAGTAAAATATTTATTCATAAATTTAATTGATAATAAAATCCTATTCAGATTTTTCATCTACATTATTCATTTCTGCCAAATGTTCATCTGGCACTGTGACGCGAAGTTGAATTAATCGACGACTATCTGCAGAAGTCACTTTAAATTGAAGATTTTTCAAAATAATTTCTTCCCCACGTTTTGGTAAATAACCAAAAGTCTGCATAATCAGACCGCCAATGGTATCTACTTCTTCATCATCAAAATCCGTATTAAATTGCCCATTGAAATCATCAATATCGGTGAGCGCACGCACTGCATAAGTATGACGAGAAAGCTGACGAATATCCGCAATCTCTTCTTCATCAAATTCATCTTCAATATCGCCAACAATTTGTTCCAAAATATCTTCAATAGTAACAAGCCCCGACACTGCACCAAATTCATCCACCACAATGGCCATATGGAAACGCTCAGAGCGAAAATCTTTTAACATACGATCCACTCTTTTGCTTTCTGGCACAATCACGACGGGGCGCAATAATGAAGATAAATCAAACGCTTCAGCATCTTCTCGTAAAAATTTCAATAAATCTTTCGCATGCAAAATACCCACAATATTATCGCGGTCATCGGCATCGGCAATTACAGGAAAACGAGAATGAGCGGATTCAATAATTGTGTTTAAACAAGTATTTAAATCTTGTTGATCTTCAATAAAAATAATTTGTGAACGAGGAATCATAATATCGCGAACACGAAGTTCCGCAATTTCCATCACGCCTTCAATCATTTCACGCGTATTTTGATCAATTAAATCGTTTTGTTCTGAATCGCGAATCACTTCCACAAGTTCTTCACGATTTTTTAATTCGCCTTGAAAAAAGCGACCGAATAAAGATTGGAAAAAAGGTTTTTTCGTATTTTCAGGTTGGTTTGAATTTTGCTGTTCGTCGTTCATATTGATTTGTGTTTGATGTCTTATTGACGGCGAAAAAGTATCACATTTTAGAAAAAATCGCAAAAAGCGAAAAGAGGAAAATCAATAAAAATAACCGCACATTGGGTTTGAACCTAAAGTGCGGTTAAAAATACACAATTTTACGGAGAGGGGAAAATTCTAGACAACAAAATATTCTTATTTTGTTTATATGACGAAAAGCCCCTATGTTGTGGATAACATTGTGAATAATGGATTTCTGATTGTGAATTGATCTCGTAAAAACAGGTAAAGATCCTTATCACATCAAACTTAAAAATAAATAGGGTTATTTCCAACCAAAAGGTCTTAAACAAAAATAAACCGCACTTTTCACATTCAAAAATGGAATAAAGTGCGGTAAAAAAATACAATTTTTAAAACAGTTTTATTCACAAAAGATCTTTTTATCATCTCTTTGAGTTATTCAATATTTCTGTGGATAAAATTGTGGTTGAGAAAATCTATAATGCTGTATAACTCAAATTAACTTTTTTAATAAAATTTCAGATTTAAATTTATTCCTTTTAATTCAACCAGTTAGAATTAAAAGAGTGAACGTATTTATAATACACAGAATACATCAAAATTTGATGTTTAATTTTTATACAGTTTGTTTTACACTGGATAAATAACGTTCCCAATCAAAATATTGACCAGGATCGATCTTACGTCCTGGCGAAATATCGCAATGTCCAACAATTCGATTTTTCGTAATCTTCGGGTAACTTTTCATTATTACATTGGTAAGTTCTTGCAATGAAAAATATTGAGCGTCGGTAAAAGGCTGTTCATTACTCCCCTCCAACTCAATTCCAATGGCAAAATCATTGCATTTTTCTCGTCCTTGAAAATTCGATACGCCTGCGTGCCAAGCGCGATCATTAAAATTGACATATTGCGTAATTCGCCCATTTCGTTCGATCAAACAATGTGCTGAAACGCGCATTTGATAAATTTCTGCAAAATAAGGATGAATCTTAGGATCTAATTTCCCTTGAAAAAAATCATCCACATATCCGCCGCCAAATTGTTCTGGCGGCAGACTAATATAATGAATAACTAATAAGGAAATATCCTGCGGATTTGGGCGTTTATCAAAGTGAGGTGACTGAATTTGCCGACAATCGGTCAGCAATCCTTTCTCAATATCTTTTATTTTTCGCATACATTTTTCCTTTTTTTGCGATCAGGATCGCAGAAAAAGTGCGGTCAATTTTACAAACAAATTTTTCCTTTTCACAATGTCGTTGCCAACAAAGGCTTAATAAAAGGAAAATGAATGAAATTAACAACACTGCAAACCTTGAAAAAAGGGTTTACATTAATCGAGCTAATGATTGTGATTGCAATTATTGCTATTTTAGCCACTATCGCAATTCCTTCTTATCAAAATTATACCAAAAAAGCTGCGGTATCCGAATTACTGCAAGCTTCTGCGCCTTATAAGGCTGATGTGGAATTATGCGTTTATAGCACAGGCAAACCTTCTACTTGCTCAGGAGGAAGCAATGGAATTGCAGCTGATATTACAACAGCAAAAGGCTATGTAGCCTCAGTGAAAACTCAATCAGGTGGTATTACAGTAAAAGGGAATGGCACATTGGCAAATATGGAATATATTTTGCAAGCTACAGGTAATGCTGCAACAGGTGTAACTTGGACAACAACTTGCAAAGGAACGGATGCCTCTTTATTTCCAGCAAATTTTTGCGGAAGTGTCACACAATGACGAGCTATGCTTTACTTCATACTCAGCGTGTAACCGCTCAAAATGGCGAGATCTTTACTATCTCGCCAGATTTATGGGCGCGTAATCAACAACAGCAATCCTTACTCTTGCGGTATTTTGCTTTGCCACTTAAAGAAGAAAATAATCGTCTTTGGCTAGGGGTTGATTCTCTCTCCAATCTTTCAGCTTGTGAAACCATTGCGTTTATAACAGGAAAACCTGTCGAACCAATTTTGTTAGAAAGCAGCCAACTCAAAGAACTATTACAGCAACTTGCTCCTAATCAACCTAAAGTGGAAGAGCAAGTTAAATATTACCAACATCAAGAACAGTCTCATCTTGAACAACAAGATGATGAACCTGTTATCCGTTTACTTAATCAGATTTTTGAATCTGCCTTACAAAAAAATGCCTCTGATATTCATTTAGAAACCTTGGCTGATCAGTTTCAAGTGCGGTTTAGAATTGATGGTGTTTTACAACCACAACCCTTAATAAGCAAAATATTCGCCAATCGTATTATTTCACGCTTAAAATTACTGGCTAAATTAGATATTAGTGAAAATCGACTTCCACAAGATGGACGATTTCAATTTAAAACCACTTTTTCCGATATTCTTGATTTTCGCCTTTCAACCTTACCAACCCATTGGGGCGAAAAAATCGTGTTGCGAGCGCAACAAAATAAACCTGTAGAACTTAGCTTTGCTGAACTGGGTATGACCGAAAATCAGCAACAAGCATTTCAACGCGCACTTAGCCAGCCACAAGGATTAATTTTAGTAACCGGCCCCACAGGAAGTGGGAAAAGTATCTCACTTTACACTGCACTTCAGTGGCTAAATACGCCTGATAAACATATTATGACAGCGGAAGATCCCATTGAAATTGAGCTTGATGGCATTATTCAAAGCCAAATTAATCCACAGATTGGATTAGATTTTAGCCGTCTATTGCGTGCTTTTTTACGTCAAGATCCCGATATCATTATGCTAGGTGAAATTCGCGATGAAGAAAGTGCAAGGATTGCATTACGTGCCGCCCAAACGGGGCATTTGGTGCTTTCAACTTTACATACCAATGATGCAATTTCTGCCATTTCTCGCTTACAACAACTCGGTATTCAGCAGTATGAAATTGAAAACAGTTTACTACTTGTCATTGCACAACGTCTTGTACGAAAGCTTTGTTCAAAGTGCGGTGGAAATTTAATAAATTCTTGTGATTGCCATCAAGGTTATCGAGGGCGAATCGGCGTGTATCAATTTCTACATTGGCAACAGAATGGCTATCAAACGGATTTTGAGAATTTACGAGAGAGTGGTTTAGAAAAAGTTAGCCAAGGCATAACAGATGAGAAAGAAATTGAACGTGTGTTAGGTAAAAACTCATGACTAAAAAACTCTTTTATTATCAAGGTAGTAACGCATTAAATCAGAAACAAAAAGGCTCAATTATTGCGGATACGAAACAACAAGCACACTTTCAGTTAATAAGCCGCGGGCTTACTCACATCAAATTACAACAAAACTGGCAATTTGGGGCAAAGCCCAAAAATTCAGAAATCAGTGAATTACTCAATCAATTAGCGACATTGCTACAGTCCGTAATTCCGTTAAAAAACAGCCTGCAAATTTTGCAACAAGATTGTACTCAAATTATGCTCAACGAATGGCTTGAACGACTGCTTCAATCCATTGAATCTGGCTTAGCATTCTCACAAGCAATTGAACAACAAGGAAAATATCTCACACAACAAGAAATTCAACTGATTCAAGTGGGAGAAATGACAGGAAAACTTGCCGTAGTTTGTAAAAAAATAGCCACGCACCGTAGTCAATCTTTGGCTTTACAACGCAAATTACAGAAAATTATGTTATATCCCTCAATGGTATTGGGAATTTCTCTATTATTGACACTCGCATTACTGCTTTTTATCGTGCCTCAATTTGCTGAAATGTACAGTGGCAACAATGCCGAATTACCAACAATAACTGCAATATTGCTCTCTATATCCAATTTTCTTAAGCAAAATATTGGCATTTTGCTATTTTTCGCTTTTAGTTTTTTTCTATTTTATTACTTCTATCTAAAACGCCAGACTTGGTTTCATCAAAAGAAAAATCAACTTATTTCTATCACGCCTATTTTTGGCACAATTCAAAAGCTTTCACGTTTAGTGAACTTTAGTCAAAGTTTAAAAATTATGTTGCAGGCTGGCGTACCGCTTAATCAGGCACTAGACAGTTTTCTTCCTCGCACACAAACTTGGCAAACCAAGAAAACGCTTGTAAACGATATGGTATTAGATAAAGAAGTGCGGTCAATTTTGCAATGGGTTTCTCAAGGCTATGCGTTTTCTCATAGTGTAAGTAGCGATCTTTTCCCGATGGAAGCACAACAAATGCTACAAATTGGCGAGCAAAGCGGAAAACTCGCTTTGATGCTAGAGCATATCGCGGATAATTACCAAGAAAAACTTAATCATCAAATTGACCTACTCTCACAAATGCTAGAACCATTAATGATGGTAATCATCGGCAGTCTGATTGGGATTATTATGATGGGAATGTATTTACCTATCTTTAATATGGGATCAGTTATTCAATGATTTATTTCATAATGTTTTTATTAGGCGGTATCTTAGGGATCGCATTGTGGTTCTACCTATCTGGTTTTATTACGCATTTACAGCAAGAGATTTATGCGACTTATATTGAATTATTCCCACAAAACCGTTCTCTACTTCAACCGCACTTTGCCTCTATTCAACAAAAGAAGTGCGGTCATATTTTGAGGTATTTTTTTAGTATTGGGGTTGGATTTATATTTTTACAAATTGCCTTCACAGATTCTATTTTTACTGTATGGATCGGACTCACACTTATTATTCTTTGGACAATCAGTTATCTTGATTGGCACTATCAACTTATTTCTACTACACCTTGTTTATGGCTACTTACAATCGGTTTATTTGGCGCAGACAATAACTTTTCATTGCTTACGTTATCTGAAAGTATAAAAAGTGCGGCTAGTTTTTTTATTGTTTTCTACGCAATTTATTGGGTTGCAAAATTCTATTACTGCAAAGAAGCCTTTGGACGGGGAGATTATTGGCTAGCAATGGCATTAGGAAGTTTTATTCATTTAGAAACCTTACCGCACTTTTTGTTATTAGCCTCAGTGCTTGGAATATGTTTTTCGCTTATTCATAAAAAGAAAAAAGAATTTATACCTTTTGCCCCTTTTATGAACTTATCAGCTGTCATGATTTATTTCGTCCAATATTACGGATATTAAAAAGGGGAAAACATAATATTTTCCCCTTGTTCTTCATAGAAGTGCGGTTGCTTTTACGAACGTTTCATCACTTCAAAAAACTCTTCATTGGTTTTCGCCATCATCAGCTTATCAATCAAGAATTCCATTGCATCCACTTCATCCATTGGATTAAGAATCTTACGAAGAATCCACATTTTTTGTAATTCGTCCGCTGTTGTGAGTAAGTCTTCTTTACGAGTTCCTGAGCGTTTAAAGTCAATGGCTGGGAATACGCGTCTTTCTGCAATTTTACGAGAAAGGTGTAATTCCATATTACCTGTACCTTTAAATTCTTCGAAAATAACTTCATCCATTTTCGAACCAGTATCAACTAGTGCTGTTGCAATAATCGTTAAACTGCCGCCTTCTTCCACATTACGTGCAGCTCCAAAGAAACGTTTTGGACGATGCAACGCATTAGCATCCACACCGCCAGACAAAATTTTACCTGAAGCGGGGGTTACTGTATTGTAAGCGCGCGCTAAACGAGTAATAGAATCAAGCAAAATGACCACATCTTTTTTATGCTCTACTGAACGTTTCGCTTTTTCGATTACCATTTCTGCCACTTGAACGTGACGAGTTGCAGGTTCATCAAAAGTAGACGCAATGACTTCGCCTTTTACTGAACGTTGCATTTCTGTCACTTCTTCTGGGCGTTCATCAATCAATAATACGATAAGCTCTACATCAGGATAATTATGCGTGATACTTTGAGCAATATTTTGCAGCAACATGGTTTTACCCGCTTTTGGTGGTGCTACGATCAAACCACGTTGACCTTTACCAATTGGTGATGCTAAATCCAAAATACGTGCGGTTAAATCTTCTGTTGAGCCATTGCCTCGCTCCATTCTTAAACGCGAATTAGCGTGCAATGGCGTTAAGTTTTCAAATAAGATTTTGCTACGAGAAACTTCAGGTTTGTCATCATTAACTTGATCAACTTTTAAAAGTGCGAAATAACGTTCGCCTTCTTTTGGTGGGCGAATTTTACCTTCGATTTTATCACCAGTTTGAAGATTAAAACGACGAATTTGACTTGGGGAAACATAGATATCATCAGGGCCTGCAAGATAGGAACTGTCGGCAGAACGAAGGAAACCAAAACCATCTGGTAAAATTTCTAACACGCCACCGCCGAAAATATCTTCGCCACTTTTGGCGTGCTGTTTTAAGATTGCAAAGACAATATCTTGTTTACGCAAACGAGCTAAATTTTCTAAGCCCATCTGCTCCTCGCCGAGTTTCACAAGATCAGAAACAGGCGTATTTTTAAGTTCTGTTAAATGCATAATGAATAAATGTTGGAATTAATAAGAATTGATTATTCGAATGGTGGGCTTGCACCCTTTGAATGGCGCGTAAATTACCACTAAAACCCTACGCTGTCTAGCTTTTATTAGCATTTAATATAAAAATCATCGCACTTTTTTTAAGAACTTATTTTGGAAGTTTAGCCGTCTAGATTGTTATTTATTTGATTTTTAATTAGAATACGGACAATTTGTAAGGTTATCAATAAGCACTTAAGGGAAATTATGGCGAATTGGGACGGAAAATATATCAGCCCTTATGCAGAACATGGCAAAAAAAGTGAGCAAGTAAAAAAAATTACAGTATCCATTCCCATTAAAGTACTGGAAATTTTGACGAATGAACGCACTCGCCGCCAATTAAAAAGTTTACGTCACGCAACTAATAGTGAATTGCTTTGTGAAGCGTTCTTGCATGCATTCACAGGACAGCCTTTACCCACCGATGCAGATTTAATGAAAGAGCGTAATGATGAAATCCCTGAAGATGCCAAAGTGCTTATGCGTGAATTAGGTGTCGATCCAGAAAGCTGGGAATATTAACCGCACTTTTCACTTATCCGTTCAAGCCATTCAAAATTGAACATCCAGGGTTGTCATTGCCCTGACAACTGTCGTGCCAGTGCTGCAATTTTTGTACCATTTTTTGTAACTGTTCTATTTGTTGATTTAATGTCGCAATATGTTGAGCAGTTAGCACTTTCACTTCTCGGCAGCTACGCTTAGGATTATCTTGTAGTGCTAATAATTGTGCGATTTGATGTAACGAAAACCCAACATTGCGTGAGTGTCGAATAAAATGCAACCTTTCTAAATCACTTTCTCCATAATTTCGATAGCCTGACAAACTGCGAACAGCGGGTTTAATTAACCCTATTTTTTCATAATCACGGATTTGTTTTGTAGATAAACCTACTAATTTTGCGGCTTCACTAATATTCATAAAAAACTTCTTGACCTTAACCTTATGTAAAGGTTTATAGTTTAACCATCAATAAAACAACTAACAAGGAGTAAAAATGAAAACTATCACATTAAACATAAAAGGCATACATTGCGGCTGTTGCGTAAAAAGTCTTACTCAAGTTTTAACTGAATTAGATGGTGTACAATCTGCTGATGTGCAATTAGAGGGTAAAGTAAATATTACTTTTGATGAAAATCGAGTCAATGTTGCACAGCTGATTGAGGTCATTGAAGATGCTGGATTTGACGCCACAGAGTAAAAAATTTCAATTCAGATTGGTGGGATGACCTGCCAATCTTGTGCCAATCACATTCATCAATAAAACAACTAACAAGGAGTAAAAATGAAAACTATCACATTAAAC
>ERZ1023244.15-NODE-15-length-70822-cov-158.644877_pt1 | contig 70822 bp, 68 predicted proteins | sample MGYA00380456_ERZ1023244 | MGnify/ENA primary metagenome ERZ1023244 (study PRJEB33173, sample SAMEA4830362) | metagenome | study: EMG produced TPA metagenomics assembly of the PRJEB25223 data set...
GGTAGCTCGTCGGGCTCATAACCCGAAGGTCGTTGGTTCAAATCCAGCCCCCGCAACCAATAATAAGTTCAGTAAAAGAACCCCAGTTTTGGGGTTTTTTTCTATAAGAAATTTAGTAACTGGGCTTAGGTTCTTATGAACCTAACCCTTTTTTTATGCCTGAGATTTAATAAACTATCTTCTTACTATTACTAAAATAGAGGGATAAGTATTGTTTAGGATAAGGTTTCATAAGGTTATGATATAGTGCGGTGAATTACACCCTATATAGGAGTAGAAATTGGCTACATTAGAACAAAATTTACAAGAAATGCTACAAGATGCGGTAAAGGATTTAGGCTGTGAATTGTGGGGAATTGAGTGTCAGCGCGTGGGTCGTTTTATGACAGTTCGTTTATTTATAGATAAAGAAGGTGGTGTGACAGTTGATGATTGTGCTGATGTAAGTCGTCAAGTGAGTGCAATTTTAGACGTGGAAGATCCAATTGCGGATAAATATAATCTAGAAGTGTCGTCACCCGGTCTAGATCGTCCGCTATTTACCTTGCCGCAATTTGAACGCTATATTGGGCAAGATATCGCTGTGCATTTGCGAATTCCAGTGATGGAACGCCGTAAATGGCAAGGTAAGTTAGAGCGTATTGAAAAGGATATGATTACTTTAATCGTTGATGATCAAGAACAAATTTTAGTCTTCGGAAACATTCAAAAAGCGAATGTTGTTGCAAAATTTTAAAAGGAGAAAAAGAGAAATGAGTAAAGAAATTTTACTGGCGGCGGAAGCTGTATCCAATGAAAAATTATTACCACGTGAGAAAATTTTTGAAGCATTAGAGAGTGCGATTGCGATTTCTACTAAGAAGAAGTTTGAATATGAAACGGATATTCGCGTTTCAATTAATCCCAAAACAGGAGAATTTGATACTTTTCGCCGTTGGTTAGTCGTAGATGAAGTAAAAGTACCAACGAAGGAAATTACTTTGGAAGCGGCGCAATTTGATGATCCAAATTTGCAACTTGGAGAGTATGTAGAAGATCAAATTGAATCTATTGCATTTGACCGTATTGCAATGCAAACAGCACGTCAAGTTATTAGCACTAAAATTCGTGAAGCCGAACGTGCAAAAGTGGTTGAACAATTTCGTGAAGAAGAAGGAAAAATTGTAACAGGCACTGTAAAAAAAGTAAGTCGAGACAGTATTATTTTAGATCTTGGCAATAAAGCGGAAGCGATGATTGCACGTGAAGATATGTTACCACGTGAAAACTTCCGTCCGGGAGATCGTGTTCGTGGGGTGCTTTATAAAGTAAATCCTGAAGGCAAAACTGCACAATTATTTGTGACACGTTCTAAACCAGAAATGTTGATCGAATTATTCCGTATTGAAGTGCCTGAAATTGGCGAAGAAATGATTGAAATTCGTGGTGCAGCTCGTGATGCTGGCTCTCGCGCTAAAATTGCAGTGAAATCAAATGATAAGCGAATTGATCCAGTTGGTGCTTGTGTAGGAATGCGTGGTGCGCGTGTTCAAGCCATTACCAATGAACTTGGTGGTGAGCGTGTAGATATCGTGCTTTGGGATGATAATCCAGCACAATTTGTGATTAATGCGATGGCGCCTGCGGATGTTTCTTCTATTATCGTTGATGAAGATAATCATTCTATGGATATTGCTGTTGAAGCTGATAATCTTGCTCAAGCCATTGGTCGTAATGGTCAAAACGTGCGTTTAGCAACACAATTAACAGGTTGGACACTAAACGTAATGACGACTGATGAGTTAAATGCTAAGCATCAAGCAGAAGATAACAAAGTGTTAAATTTATTTATTAACGCATTAGAACTTGATGAAGAATTTGCTCAAATCCTTGTAGAAGAAGGCTTCACAAGTTTAGAAGAAATTGCTTATGTGCCAATGAATGAATTGACAGCAATTGATGGTTTGGAAGATGAAGATCTTGTTGAAGAACTTCAAACTCGTGCTAAAAATGCGATTACAGCCGCAGCAGTAGCTGAAGAAGAGGCATTGAAAAAAGCAAATATTGAAGATCGCTTATTGAATTTAGATGGTATGAATCGCCATGTGGCATTCAGATTAGCTGAAAAACAAATTACTACTCTCGAAGAACTCGCCGAACAGGGTGTAGATGATTTAGCAGATATTGAAGAATTAACAGCAGAACAGGCAGCAGATTTAATTATGGCTGCACGTAATATCTGTTGGTTTGGCGAAGAATAAGGAGAGTAGTAATGACTGAAGATGTTAAGGCTGATGCGCCAAAAAAATTAAGCATTCAACGCAGAACAAAAACAACAGTGAGCAGCACCACAACTGGCGGTAAAAGCAAAGAAGTACAAGTAGAAGTACGTAAAAAACGCACAGTAAAAACTGATATTGCTCAACAAGAAGAAGCAAAATTAAAAGCACAGCAAGAAGCGGAAGCGAAAAAAATTGCTGAACAAAAAGCAGTAGAAGAAAAAGCTCGTTTAGAAGCTGAAAAAGTGGCAGCTAAGAAAGAAGCTGATGAAAAAGCAAAAGCTGAAACTGCTAAGCCAGCAAAAAGTGCGGTAGATTCTAAGGTGAAATCTGTTGATCCTGAAAAAGAGAAACGTAAAGCAGAAGAAGCAGAACTTCGTCGTAAAGCTGAAGAATTAGCTCGTCAAAAAGCAGAAGAACAAGCTCGTCGTGCAGCAGAAGAAGCGAAACGTTATGCTGAAGCAGATGATTCAGACAATGAATCTTCTTCAGAAGACTATTCTGATTACAATCTAAGTTCAAGATATGCACTTGAAGCAGAAGATGAAGAAGATCGTCGTAATGAAAATCGTGGCCGTGGCAAAAATAAAGTAGCGAAAGCGAAAAAAGGCGGTCGCGACGATGAAAATAGCAAAAACTCGAAAAACGAGCGCGAATCTAATCGTAAAAATCAAAAAGACGCTAAGTTTGGTAAAGGTAAAAATGGCAAAAAAGGTGCCGCACTTCAACAAGCCTTTACTAAACCTGCTCAAGTAGTTAAATCGGATGTAGTCATTGGAGAAACCATTACGGTTGCAGAACTTGCGAATAAGATGGCGGTAAAAGCTACAGAGATCATCAAAATGATGATGAAGATGGGCGAAATGGTTACTATCAACCAAGTTATCGACCAAGAAACCGCTCAATTAGTCGCAGAAGAACTTGGTCATAAAGTGATTCTTCGTAATGAAAATGAGCTTGAAGAAGCGGTATTAGGCGATCGTGATGTAAACGCAGAAAAAGTAACCCGTGCGCCAGTTGTAACCATCATGGGTCACGTTGATCATGGTAAAACCTCTTTACTTGACTATATTCGTAAAGCGAAAGTTGCTGCAGGCGAAGCGGGTGGTATTACTCAACATATCGGTGCGTATCACGTAGAAATGGATGATGGCAAAATGATCACCTTCTTGGATACGCCAGGACACGCAGCGTTTACTTCTATGCGTGCACGTGGTGCAAAAGCAACAGATATCGTTGTTCTTGTTGTTGCGGCCGATGATGGTGTGATGCCTCAAACTATCGAAGCGATTCAACACGCAAAAGCAGCGGGTGCACCTTTAGTGGTTGCAGTAAATAAAATCGATAAACCAGAAGCAAATCCAGATCGTGTTGAGCAAGAATTATTACAACATGATGTCATTTCTGAGAAATTCGGTGGTGATGTGCAATTCGTTCCAGTATCGGCGAAGAAAGGTACAGGGGTTGATGATTTATTAGATGCAATCTTACTTCAATCTGAAGTGCTTGAATTGACTGCTGTAAAAGACGGCATGGCAAGTGGTGTAGTCATTGAATCTTACTTGGATAAAGGTCGTGGTCCTGTGGCAACTATCTTGGTTCAATCAGGTACACTACGTAAAGGTGACATCGTACTTTGTGGTTTTGAATATGGCCGTGCGCGCGCAATGCGTGATGAAAACGGGAAAGAAGTGGATGAAGCAGGTCCTTCAATTCCAGTTGAATTATTAGGTCTTTCAGGTGTGCCTGCAGCGGGTGATGAAGCAACCGTTGTACGTGATGAGAAAAAAGCACGTGAAGTGGCATTATATCGTCAAGGTAAATTCCGTGAAGTGAAATTAGCTCGTCAGCAAAAAGCTAAACTTGAAAATATGTTTAGCAATATGTCTGAAGGCGATGTGGCTGAATTGAACGTTATTGTGAAAGCGGATGTACAAGGCTCTGTAGAGGCGATTGTTCAAGCGTTAAATGAACTTTCTACCAATGAAGTAAAAGTTAAAGTTGTTGGTTCAGGTGTAGGTGGTATTACTGAAACTGATGCAACTTTAGCTACCGCATCTAATGCCATCATTGTTGGATTTAATGTTCGAGCGGATGCAACAGCTCGTCGTGTCATTGAAGCTGAAAACATTGATTTACGTTACTACTCAATCATCTATGAATTGTTGAATGAAATTAAAGCAGCAATGAGCGGTATGTTAGAGCCTGAATTTAAACAAGAAATTATTGGCTTAGCTGAAGTTCGTGATGTATTCCGTCATCCGAAATTTGGTGCAATCGCAGGTTGTATGGTAACTGAGGGTGTAGTGAAACGTAACAACCCAATCCGTGTATTACGTGACAACGTCGTTATATTTGAAGGGGAATTAGAATCTCTTCGCCGTTTCAAAGACGATGTATCTGAAGTTCGTAACGGTATGGAATGTGGTATCGGCGTGAAAAACTACAATGATGTAAAAGTCGGCGACCAAATTGAGGTATTTGAAGTGGTTGAAGTTAAACGTTCAATCTAACTTTTAACAAAATAAAGGGCGGTTAAAAATCATAGTGTTTTTAATCGCCCTTTTGTTATTAAATAAACCGCATCAAAATTATAAACCAGTTAAATCCTCAGCAATTTCTTCAGCTTGTTTAATCACATAAGTTACCGCTTCTTCCTGTTTATCGGGTGGGTATTTGTAGCGTTGTAGGGCGCGTTTAACGAGAATACGCATTTTTGCTCGTACCGCCTCTTTGTATTGCCAGTCGATTGTGACCGATTTTCTAAGTGTTTCCGTGATTTCTTTCGCCAGTTTAGAAAGCACTTCATCACCCATCAAATCTTTTGCACTTTGATTTTGAGATAGGGCTTCATAGAAGGCTAGTTCTTCCTTGGTTAATCCTAGTTTTTTCCCTAATGCTAGACGCTCTTGGAAATCTTGGCTCATTTTAAAGAGTTCGTCCAAAATCTCTACCACAGTCAAATTGTGGTTGTGGTATTGATTCAATGCTTCCTTCAAACGCTGTTCAAAATCTTTTTGCAATGTTAAGTTTGTGCCTGATTTAACTTTAATTTCACTTGCTAAATAACGTTCCATTGCCGTAACCCATAAATTTTTAGTTGGGCTATTTTTAACAGTTTGTAAAAATTCTTCGGAAAGCAGGCTGATTTGTGGTTGTGGTTTTTCTAGCAGATCAAATAAATCAATCACGCCTTCAGAATACACAGTTTGATTGACTAATTTTTTCAATAAAATCTGTCTTTCATTTGTGCCTGTGCCTTTTTGTTCACGTTTAGTTAAAATTGCCCGTACGGCATCATAAAAGGCGATTTCTTGGTTATACGGCTCAACTTCAGCCAATGTGCCGCACAGCATATAGCCTTTTTTTACCAAGCCTGCCGCTTTCAAAAAGGCTTTTTTGCGTGGTTCGGTTTCTTTTTTATTAAACCAATGCTGCTCGTGCGCTTTGCCATCAAACGGTAATTGATCAAGGCTTAAAATATGATTGGCGGCAAACCGAATAGCCATCAAAAGATCATGTGGATTATCTTTTTCTAAGGCAGTCTGAACATCAAAAGTTTTTCCTTCAACTGGCGTTGCAAACAGAGTGCGGATAACTTCTAAACGCTCTTTCATTTTAAAGAATACATCAATCACGCTATCAGCCAGTTTGCCCTTGCCTTGTGAATTCGTGTATTGCTGGGTGGCTTCTCTGAGCTTGTCAGCAATGCCTACATAATCCACAATCAAACCGCCATTTTCTCGGCTTTTATTACGGAATACACGGTTTACTCGGGCAATCGCCTGCATCAGGTTATGCCCTTGCATCGGCTTGTCGATATACATCGTATTACAGCAAGGCGCATCAAAGCCTGTCAGCCACATATCACGCACAATCACCACCTTCAGCGGATCGGTAGGATCTTTAAAACGACGTTCTAACGTTTGCTTTTCCTGCTTACTGTAAATATGCTTTTGCATTTCAGGCGTATCGCTTGCCGAACCTGTCATCACAATTTTAATCGCCCCTTCGTTGATATTGTCCGAATGCCATTCAGGGCGCAGTTTGATGATTTCATTGTATAAGTCCACGCAAATCTGACGGCTGGAAACCACCATCATCGCTTTGCTGTCCACCACTTCATTGCGTTTGGCAAAATGTTGCACAAAATCGACCGCTAAATCATGCAATCGTGCTTCTGAGCCGAGCAATTTTTCTCGCAAGCGTAATTTCGGGTTTTCTTCGCCTTCCAGCAGTTCATCAATTTCTGCAAATAATTCATCGTGATTAGCATTCTCCGCTAGCTTGATTTGGCGAGCTTCGTAAATAATCGGCACAGTTGCACCATCTTCCACCGCATCTTGCAAGTCATAAATGGACACATAACGACCGAACACATCTTGCGTGTCCTTATCTTCTAGGCTAATCGGCGTACCTGTAAAACCAATAAACGATGCATTAGGTAAAGCATCACGCAAATGGCGAGCATAACCTGCTTGGAATTTGCCGTTATGCAATTTTTGTGTAAAACCGTATTGACTGCGGTGTGCCTCATCACTGATTACAATAATATTGCTGCGCTCATTTAAAACAGGGAAGCGGCTTTCTTCCTCATTGAGGGCGAATTTCTGAATCGTCGTAAAAAAGACGCCGCCCACTTCATTTTGCGCGAGAAGTTGGCGCAGTTGTTCGCAGTCTTCCACTTGTTGCGGTGTTTGTTTGATTAAATCTTTGCCTGAAGAAAAGGTTTGGAAGAGCTGACCGTCCAAATCGTTGCGGTCGGTAACCACTACAATGGTAGGATTTTTCAATTCAGGCTGTGCAAGCAGTTTGCCGGCATAAAACAACATGGAAATTGATTTACCCGAACCCTGCGTATGCCACATCACCCCAATGCGGCGGTCGCCTTTTTCTGAAGTCGCCCAAATGGTGGAATCTACCGCTTCATTTACGCCGTAATATTGATGGTACGCCGCGATTTTTTTAATGGTTTTGCCAACGGAATCCCGTTCAAACAAGACGAAATAGCGGATATAGTCGAGTAAATCCTTAGGCTGCAACAAGCCATTGAGCAGGCTTTGCAATTCATCATCAAAATATAAGCGTGCGCTTTTATTTTTTTCATCGACCACTTTCCACGGCGTAAAGCGTTGGAAATCTGCCGAAAGCGAACCCAAACGGGCGGCAATGCCGTCTGAAATAATCAGTGCTTGGTTGTAAACAAACAGCTCGGCAATCTCATCTTTATAGGTTTCAAACTGATTAAACGCCTGCAACAAATCCGCCGATTCACGCAACGGATTTTTGAGCTCAAATACCACTAAGGGAAGACCATTTACAAAGCCGATAATATCAGGAATCCGCTTGCCCCCTTTACGGCTACGGATTTCCAATTGATTGACGGCAACAAAGCAGTTGTTCTTCACATGCTCAAAATCCACCAAGCGTGCCATCTCGATTTTCTGCTCATTTTGTCCGTGGCTATTGGGAGCCTGATATTCCACCCGCACGCCATCACGCAACAGCTTATAAAACGCCTGATTCCGCACCACCAAGTCGCCAATATCACTTTTTGTCGCCGATTTGACCACAGAATCCACCGCACTTTCAGGCAGTTGCGGATTAAGTTTACGCACCGCCTCACGCAGTTGCTCAATAAAAACTACGCCGCTCAAATCGCCACGGGCAAACTCGCCTTCATGAACAAGCAAGTCTTTACCATAGCGATATTCCCAACCGAGGGATTGCAGACGTTGAAGGGTGAGTTGTTCGATGTCGTTTTCGTTGAGCATAGGTATTCCTTACTTGATTTTATAAGAGGATCGGCATTACTAAAATCATCCCATTTCCTTTTTTATGAAAGCTGGAAATGTTGTTGAGTATCATCTCCACAGGTTTATTTTCTAGTGTTGATAATTTAGTTCAACATCTTGTTCAAGCTTATTTTTATAATTTTCTGATTTTTGGATAAGTTTTATTTGCTTATCTTTAATAGAATTCAGGGAACGCATTGTTCGCTCGTAACGTATTCTTCCCATAACAAGTTTTTTTTCTAATGTCGCTAATTTAAGTTCTTGCTCAGCCTTATATTTATTTTCAAGACGTTGTAGTTTTTGCTCTAATTCTATAACCCTAGCTTTTTTTTCACGCAGCGGTATTTGGTATATAATAATAGGTATAGCAATCCCAAATGAGATAGCAATAAAATAACAAAAAACTGTACCCACCATTGATATACTCCTATTTATTCTTGATATTCTTAGGTAGAAAAGGAATCATGCTTGATGTTAGCATCGCAATTTCTTGATTTATATAGACAAGATTTTCTTGCCTTTCATTATTTTCATTTGTGAGTTGTTGAATTTCTGCATCCCAAATAGCTTGTTGTTTTTCTAATGATTCTTTTTTTTCAATTACCTCTTGTGATTCTGTTTTTTTTGATATTTCATCTATTTTTATGTTAATTTCACATTCTTTTGATGAAAGACTTGAAAAAAAAGCAAAATAAATAAGATAAAAAATTGGCAAAATGATAAATGACATAATTAAAAGTGTATATAAAAACACGAAAAATGGGTGCCAAGGGTCACTAACTATGAGCATAATAAGTACTAAAATACCGGCAGATGTAATCCAAGGGCCTATTAGTGCAATCATTAATTTTCTCCTATGTTTTAAAGTATTTTCTATTGATTAATCCTGATATTCTAAATTAATCTCTGCAATCGCATTATCAATACCTAATTCACAACTTTTTATTTTTCCTAACAAATCAGGATAAATTGTTGAGGCATCAATATTAATTGAAGCAAGATAAGCTAAAACATCTTTTCTTAACTTACTGGAAATTAACGTTTTACTTAATCTGTGAAAAACATATCCATCAATACTTTGATTGATAAGAATACGTTTGCAATGCTCAAAATATTTTTCTTGTAGCCTTTCATAATCTTTTTTAATGTCAATTTGTTTACCAAACTTTTCTAAATATCGTTCTAAGGTTGATTGTAAGCAATAATCTACATGGCTATGCCCACGATAAAATCTCGCATAATTAGTTGAACTATCACTTGCTAAGGGAATTTGTTTGAATTCATCTGGGGTTTCTTCATCAAATTTATAACTATAACTAAAAACAAATCTTTTAAATTCATCTAACGTATTGATTTCGGCAACAACTGGGACTTTATCTTTTCCTATAAATTTAAACTCTTCCATTTTAAACTTCTCCGTTCAATAATCTAGGTAATAATAAATCTCTAGTCTTGGCTAAAATTTCAGCGTTTTGAGAATTCCATAAAATACTTTCTAAAAGTTCTTTTACTCTATTTTCAAACAAAATATGTAATTTATCATTTGCTTTGATAATGGGGAATTTGAGTAGTTCTTTTGTGCTGATATTTGTCTGTGCAGATCCTTTAGCATTTATTTCTGCAAACTCTTTAAATTGGGATTGTCGTGCTGAGCAATAAACGTAATTATAGAAACAATAATTCTTATCTATATTTTTTGGTAAGAATTTGGCTACTCGCTGATTTAGCATTGCAATTTTGCCTGTTGGAATGCGTCCAACTTCACCTACATAACCTGTTAAGCCAACTAAAATATTGCCGCTTGTAAGCAAGAAATCAGGTTTTAATTTTGAGTAGTCTTCAGAAACAAAACCATTTCCTTCTACTTCTACGATCATAGCCTTAACTGATCCGATTTTAATAACAGGAATGCCTTGCTCCATCCAGTCAGAACTTTTGAATGCATAACCGTTTTGCATTTCACAAATTTCTGAAAGTGTTGTTTGTTTCCACCCCTTAGGCACATCAACCCCATCAACCTCCACCATCTCACACGGAAACGCTTTAGCGGTTTCGACTAGTTCGGCGTAGCGTTCGGGCTGTGTTTGTGAAAGTGCGGTCAATTCTTCGGGTGTTTTTCCGCTGATTGTTTGCATGGCTGCCAGTTCCGCTTGTTCAAGACTCATGCCGCCTGAAAGGGCTTGGACTTTGGCACGTACAGGATCGAAATCGACAAACCAGCTTTTAAACAGGGCTTGGGCGATTTGTTCCAAGGTTTGGTTGATTTGGGTGTTGAGTTGGATTTTTTGGTCAATTTGTAGAAAAAATTCAGCGATTTCTTTTTGGCGATTTCTATCAGTTGGAACATTAAATCTAATTGACTTTAGCGCATCTCTCGATAGTTCTGTTTGACCGGTTGAGCCAATACCAAAACTTTCAATTTCAGATTGCTTAGATTTAACTAAATAGCCTAAAAACAATGGATTAATTTTTTTGATATCAGGTCTTACAATTGTAACGTGCGTATCAACTGAAATTATTTCTTTTATTTTATCGTCTAGAAATTGAGCAACTCTTCCAAGAGTGCCAACGCCAGTCGAATTAATCAAGATATCAAATAATTTCACTTTCTTTTCTTCTGATATAATCCTTTGGGTTAGGTTATTTCTTCTTGAAGGTTCAAAGTTTATTTGAAAATCACGAATACATTTTTGATTAATAATAATCGCAGAATTATTTACTTCTTCAGTATATTTGGGAGTAATACCTCTCGATATATAAGTAATTAACTCCTCTAACGAATACTCTTGATATTTACTCATACCCCAATCCCCCTAAATTCTTCTTAATTTCCGCTTCCAATTCTGCACTTTTCGCAAATTGTTCTTTCAAAAGAGCGGTCAGATTTTGCATTTTTTCTGCAAATGGTACGCCGTCATCTTCTTGTTCTGCGGTGCCGACATAGCGCCCCGGTGTGAGGACAAAATCGTAGCCCGCAATTTCTTCTAAAGTCGTGGATTTGCAGAAAGCGGCTTGGTCTTCGTAGCCGTCTGATTTTTGCCAAGCGTGGAGGGTGTCGGCAATTTTGGCGATGTCGTCAGCGGTAAAATCGCGCAATACGCGGTCTTTCATATAGCCGATTTGGCGGGCATCGATAAATAACACTTCGCCTTTGCGCTTTTTGTTGCGATTTAAAAACCAAATGCAGGCGGGGATTTGGGTGTTGGTGAAGAGCTGGCCGGGCAGGGCAACCATACATTCCACCAAGTCGGCATTGATGATGGCTTTGCGGATTTCGCCTTCGTTGTTGGTTTGGCTGCTCATGGAGCCGTTGGCAAGCAATAATGCCATTTTGCCGTTTGGCGAGAGGTGGTAAATCATGTGTTGCAGCCAGGCGAAGTTGGCGTTGCCTTTGGGCGGCGTGCCGTATGCCCAACGTGGGTCGTCGGCCAGGGATTCGCTCCACCAATCACTGATATTGAATGGCGGGTTTGCCATGATGAAATCCATCTTTTTGTCGATGTGTTGCGGCTGTGTGAAGCTGTCGGCGTTGTGTTTGCCGAAGTCATAATCAATGCCACGAATCGCCATATTCATAGCTGCGAGTTTCCAGGTGGTCGGGTTGAATTCTTGCCCGTAGATGGAAACGTTGTTGATGTTGCCTTGATGGGCGGTAATAAAGCGTTCGGTTTGCACGAAAAATCCGCCGCTGCCCATGGCTGGGTCATACACTCGTCCTGAATAGGGTTCGAGCATTTCGACAATCAAGGAAACAATGGATTTCGGCGTGAAATATTGTCCACCTCGTTTGCCTTCTGCTTGGGCAAAGCGACCGAGGAAGTATTCGTAAACGTGGCCGAGGATGTCTTTTGCACCTAAATGCACGGGCTCGCCGTTGTAAGTCGGACGGGTAAAGTTGGTATCGGAGAAGAGGATAATCAGTCCGCGCAGGGTGTCTTCGTTTACCGCATAGCCGCTGATGCGTTGGAGGACACCTTTGAGTTTTTCGTTATCTTTTTCAATAGCATCAAAGGCATCGTCAATGAGCTTTGCCACACCAGAAAACTTCCCACGCTCCTTTCCTATATTCCAAGGCAATTCTGCCCCAGTATTGAGAATAGAAACTTCTTGTAAGGCTTGCCAACGTGCAGAAGCTGGCACCCAAAATACGTTATCCGCGGTGTAATAATCACGGTTTTCTAGTTCAGCGGTTAAGGCTTCTTGATACTCTTCTTCAGTATCAAAAAAAGTGCGGTCAAGATAGAGGGGATTTTCAGGTGTGGAGAGTTCCGCCTGAATTTTTTCTTGTTGATGGGTAAAACTATCAGAAATGTATTTTAAGAAGATAAGACCAAGAACGATATGTTTATAGTTAGCGGCATCAAGTTGTTGGCGGAGTTTATCAGCAGATACCCAAAATTTTTCATCTAATTCATTTAAAAATGCTTGTTGTAATACGTGATTTTCATCGACAATCTTGGTCGTCTCGTCTTGCATAAATTATGCCCTCTGTAAAGTGATTTTTATCGGAAGTTTGAATATTCAAACAAATTATCAGGTGTCATTCTATCGAAAAACAGTATCAGATTGAAAGGGATTTTTGCGTGCTAAATCCAATGATTTCCAGTAGAATGAGGTGCTTTTATAAATAAGGAATAACTATGGCAAGAGAATTTAAACGAAGCGATCGCGTCGCTCAAGAAATACAAAAAGAAATAGCAGTCATTTTACAACGCGAAGTGAAAGATCCCCGTATTGGGATGGTGACGGTTTCTGATGTGGAAGTGTCGAGTGATTTATCTTACGCAAAAATCTTTGTGACTTTTTTATTTGATCACGATGAAACGGCAATTGAGCAAGGCATGAAAGGCTTAGAAAAAGCATCGCCTTATATTCGTTCATTACTAGGCAAAGCGATGCGTTTACGTATCGTGCCAGAGATTCGCTTTATTTACGATCAATCCTTAGTGGAAGGGATGCGTATGTCAAATCTTGTGACAAATGTTGTGCGTGAAGATGAGAAAAAACACGTTGAGGAAAGCAACTAATGTCTAGACCTCGTAAACGCTGGCGTGATGTTGATGGTGTGTTTTTGTTGGATAAACCACAAGGCATGTCATCAAATGACATTATGCAAAAGGTGAAGCGTTTATTTCAAGCGAATAAAGCAGGGCATACTGGCGCGCTCGATCCGTTGGCAACGGGAATGTTGCCAATTTGCTTGGGTGAAGCAACTAAGTTTTCACAATTTTTGCTTGATGCCGATAAGCGTTATCTTGTTACGGCAAAATTAGGCGAACGTACCGATACTTCCGATGCGGAAGGGCAAGTCGTGGAAACTCGTGAAGTTCATGTTGAAACTCCGCAAATTTTGACCGCACTTGAACAATTTCGTGGCGATATTTTGCAAGTGCCGACAATGTTTTCTGCACTAAAACATAACGGTAAACCGCTTTATGAATATGCGCGCCAAGGTATTACGGTTGAGCGTGAGGCGCGTCCAATTACGATTTTTGAACTTAATTTTATTGACTATAATGCGCCTTTTTTAACCTTAGAAGTACATTGTTCAAAAGGCACTTATATTCGCACTTTAGTAGATGATTTGGGTGAAGTGCTAGGTTGTGGCGCGCATGTGACAATGTTACGCCGTACAGCCGTAGCGGATTACCCCGTAGCAGAAATGATGCCAATCAATGAGTTACAACTGCTCGCTGAAAGTTTTCCATTAAGTGAATTGGATCATCTATTACTACCAACCGATACCGCAGTAAGTAAATTGCCTGCTTTGCATTTGGATGCAGAGCAGAGTAAAGCTATTGGTTTTGGTCAGCGAGTGAAATTTGCTAACGAACAGCAATTAAGTGGACAAGTGCGGTTATTTTCAGCGGAGAATTTATTCTTAGGCGTAGCCTTAATCGATGGGAATATTATTCGCCCACAACGGTTAATTACACAATCCGCATAACTTCATTGCCTTTCTTATAAAATTTTAGTAATCTCCTTGTAATTAATTTTTTACAATATATGTAAGATAAACATTACAGGTGAGTTTTATGGAAGCCCTTAAAGATTTACGTTCTGAAATTGATTCGCTTGATCGCGAACTTATCCAACTTTTTGCTAAACGTCTTGAGTTGGTTTCTCAAGTCGGTAAAGTGAAACATCAACATGGATTACCTATTTATGCGCCAGAACGTGAAATAGCAATGCTCCAAGCGCGTCGTTTAGAAGCTGAAAAAGCAGGCATTTCAGCCGATTTGATTGAAGATGTTCTACGTCGTTTTATGCGCGAATCCTATGCCAATGAAAATCAATTTGGTTTTAAAACTATCAATTCTGATATTCACAAAATTGTTATTGTGGGCGGTTATGGTAAATTAGGTGGTTTATTTGCCCGTTATTTACGTGCATCTGGCTATCCAATTTCTATTTTAGATCGCGAAGATTGGGCGGTGGCTGAAAGTATTTTAGCGAATGCTGATGTCGTGATCGTTTCTGTTCCTATTAATCTCACCTTAGAAACAATTGAACGCTTAAAACCTTATTTAACGGAAAATATGTTGCTTGCAGATTTAACCTCTGTTAAGCGTGAACCGCTAGCGAAAATGCTTGAAGTTCATTCTGGTGCTGTTTTAGGTTTACATCCAATGTTTGGTGCAGACATTGCAAGTATGGCAAAACAAGTGGTTGTACGTTGTGATGGACGTTTTCCCGAACGTTATGAATGGTTACTTGAGCAAATTCAAATTTGGGGCGCAAAAATTTATCAAACCAATGCCACAGAACACGATCACAATATGACTTATATACAAGCCTTGCGCCATTTTTCAACTTTCGCGAATGGTTTACACCTTTCCAAACAGCCCATTAATCTCGCTAATTTATTGGCACTTTCTTCCCCTATTTATCGCTTAGAACTTGCGATGATTGGTCGTTTATTTGCGCAAGATGCAGAGCTTTACGCCGATATTATTATGGATAAGTCAGAAAATTTAGCGGTAATTGAAACGCTAAAACAAACTTACGACGAAGCCTTAACTTTCTTTGAAAATAATGATCGTCAAGGTTTTATTGATGCTTTCCACAAGGTGCGTGACTGGTTCGGCGATTATTCTGAACAATTCTTAAAAGAAAGCCGTCAGCTATTGCAACAGGCAAATGATTTGAAACAAGGGTAGAGAAAAGTGCGGTGAAATTTCACCGCAGTTTTTTACTGTCTCGCCAATCTTAAATTTTCAGGTAAATTCTCAAAATTAGAGCGGAATGGATTAATGTCTAATCCGCCACGACGGGTATAGCGTGCGTAAACGGTGAGTTTTTCTGGTTTTGCGTAGTGCATTAAATCGCAAAAAATACGTTCGACACATTGTTCGTGGAATTCATTGTGTTGGCGGAACGATACAACGTAACGCAATAATTTTTCGTGATCGATTTTTTTACCAACATAGTGAATATGCAAGGTGCCCCAGTCTGGCTGATTGGTAATGAGGCAGTTAGATTTCAATAAATGGCTGACTAATTTTTCTTCGACAATTTCATCAGATACGCAATCTTTCAGCCAATCAGCGTTGAATTCGTAGCTAGTTATTTCAATATCTTGTTCATCAATGCAATCGCCTTGTAAATGATCAATTTTTTGAGCATCATAAACTGCCACTGGATTTAACCGCACTTTTACATCGCCTTGCGCACATTCGATTAAATCGCATTGCATAGTTTGTTGAACGGCGTTGAAGTCGGCAAATTTGCTTTGGTTAAAGCTATTTAAATAAAGTTTAAAACTTTTTGATTCAATCAAATTTTGGCTTTGATAATCCAGATAAATATCTGCGATAGCCACTTGCGGTAAGCCTTTTTCGTTGAGCCACGAGATTTCATAAGCCGTCCAAATATCGGCGCCGATAGTAAATGGTTGGTTTTGAGTAATGCCTAATCCATCACGATTTAACGCGCGTGGCACAGGCTGTAATAAAGTGCGGTCATATTGAGAGGCGTATTCCGTTTTTTGACCGAGTTTTAAGGATTTTAAGCTGTTGTCTTGGTAATTCATTTATTTTTCCTTTATATGTTAAACAATAATTTGCCTTCCCCTGCTTGCGGGGGAAGGTGGCGCGAAGCGTCGGAAGGGGGCTAAGACTTTATCATTCCAACAGAGAGTTGAGGCATAGACTTAAATTACAAAAAATTCCACGATAAATTCGAAACTAATAGACAGGTATCGCATTTAAAATGAAAGGTATCAAAAATCGCATTTTTTAACGCCCAATTTGCACCACAAGAAGGGCAGCAACGGGATTTTTCAGATTCTAAAGATTGCCCACCTACACGATATAAATAATAGTAAGTCGGTATGCCCGTTTCTTTTTCTATTTCTTGGGCTAAATATCGTCCGTGTTTTGAAAGCGTGCTTTGGTGCTCCGAAATTTCTGCCAAAGATTGTTGTTCTAATACCGCACCATTCATTTGTAGTTGATCGCAGGCTTGCCAATTTTCTTGCCATTTAATCAGATCTTGGCTTAAGTGCGGTTGATTTTTCAACTGTTTATACAACGGAATTGGTGCGAAATTTTCTCCGTTATGAATCGGCGAGCAACTTTGTAAATGGGTTGTGTAAAGCACTTGCCAAGCTGGCGACGCATTTTCTGCCGTTTGATCTGAATTGAAATCATCGCCCACAAGTTGAAAACCATCAAAAATTACACCGCACTTTTCGGCTTCTTGTAATGCACGATTCACTTCTGTGTTATTATTTTGCGGGAAAAGACTATCTTGCTCAGGGCAAATGACACGCATAGCAAAGCCTTGTGAGCCATCTTCTTCTGCTAAATATAAAGGAATTTCACGTCCGATAATTTGCCCGTTATACCGCCATTGATCGATCACTGCATTGAGTAAACGACTTTGTGATTCAATATTATTTTCGAGCGCAGTCAGGCGAAAATAGGTTTCGATTAAATACATAAATTTTTTAATTGCTGTCCGATTTGGTTTAAGCCGTTTAAACGTGTTTCGCTTAAACGTTGTGAAATGCCGAGTTCGCTAAAAAAGGCAATAATATCAAATGTATTCAATTCATCCGCTGTTTTGCCATTGATTTTATTGAATAAAATCCAAAGCAAGCCATTCATAATTCTGGCTTCGCTAAATCCGCTGAATTGAAAAGTGCGGTCATGTTTAGGCATAATTTGAAACCACATTTGTGCTTCGCAGCCAGTAATAGGTTGCATTTGAGCGAGTTCATTATCGCTTGGGCGAGGTAAATTTTTGCCTGCTTGAATAATTAGGCGATAGCGATCTTCCCAATTTTTAGCTTGTTGTAATTGTTCTATCATTGTAATAAATCCAGTGCTTTATCTAAGGCGGTGAAGAATGCTTCTACATCTTCCTGCGTATTATAAGGGGCAAAAGAAAGGCGTAATGTGGTGCGTTCGCCTAAGCGTGCTAAATAAGGCTGGGCACAATGTTCGCCCACACGAAGCGCAATATTTTGTTCGCTCAAAAGTGTAGAAAGATCAGAACAGTCAATGCCGTCAAATACAAAGCAAACGACAGTGCTTGCTTGAGGAGAATTGAATAATCGGCAATTCTCGTAAGATTTTAACCGCACTTTGACGGATTCAGCCAAGGATATAGCGTGCTGTTCTGCTGCGGTAAAATCCCATTTTTGTAGCCAATCCAGCACAGCATTAAAGCCAATAACCCCAGCAATATTGGGTGTGCCAGCTTCTAAACGATAAGGTAATTCGGCAAAAGTAATACGATTATTTGACACACGCTCAACCATTTTCCCGCCAAAAAAGAGCGGTTGAAGTTGAGAAAGTGCGGTCAATTTTCCTGTTAAAACGCCAAGTCCATTTGGGCCATAAATTTTATGGGCAGAAAATGCGAGGAAATCGGCATCTAAATCTTGTAAATCGATTTTAATATGACTAATCGCTTGTGCAGCATCCACTAAAACCAACGCATGACTATGTTTTCTAATAAGTTGAATCAGGCGTTTAATCGGCTGTTCTGTGCCCGTGACATTTGAAACAAAATTCAGCGCAACGAGTTTTGTTTTTTCAGAAAGGGTAGAAATAAGCACATTTTCATCAATTAGCCAATTATCTAAAATCGGTAAAACTCGAATTTTTGCACCGCACTTTTTCGCCGTTTCATGCCAAGTGACAAAATTGGCATGATGATCTGCTTGGCTAATCAGAATTTCATCTTCGGCGTTTAATTGCGGCAGCAATCCATTTGCCACTAAGTTTATTGCGTGAGTTGCACCCGAAGTCCAAATAACAGCGCGTTTATCTTCAGCATTAACCCATTTTTTTACTTGTGTGCGAGCCTGTTCATATTGCGCAGTTTGTGCCGCATCATATTGGCTGCGATGCACCAAACCTGCAGACGCATAAAATTCAGCGGTGCGATCAATTAACACTTGAGGTTTCAATGCGGTGGCGGCGTTATCTAAATAAATAACCGCATCTTCACGTTGGAAATAGGGAAATGCTTGACGGAACGTTTGATAATCAAAAGCCATATTGATTTTTCTCTTGTCTGCGCCATTGACTTGGTTCAATCGGATTATTGTCTGCCCAAAGACCAATTCCTTTGGCTTGTGCATTTTCTTGCGCTTGAAGATAAATCGGATCATGGGAATATTGTTTATAAGCCCATGCCATACCCTGTTTAACCATTTCTAAATTAATATTTTTATCTTGATAATAAACAATCGCCAAGGTTCGTTGATAGCGATCTTTTCCTTTTAGTGAAAGACGTACGTTTTTTTGATAAACCAGATCAGACAAGGTTTTTTTCGATTTTTGCCCAAAGGCTTGAGATTTTTCTGGCGCATCAATTTCGGCTAAACGAACTTTAATGGATTTATTGCCTTTAGTGAGGCAAGTGAGCGTATCGCCATCACTAATTTTAACCACACGACACGTATTTTTTTCGCGAGAACAAGCAGAAAGTACGGTAAAAATAAGTAATAAACTCGCCAATAGTATTTTTCGATTTATCATTTTGCAAAGTTTTTGATCTAAGTCTAGTTATTTTACCGAAAAAATGGCTCAAGTTAGCAAAAAAAAGCGTAAAATAATTTTGAAATATTATGAAAATAGTTGAAAAGGTTGTATATGATTCAAAAATTATTTTTATTAGTTCGTTCGTTGGTCATTTTATCTATTATGTTATATCTCGGAAATCTTATTGCTTATTACATTCCATCAGGTGTTCCAGGAAGTATTTGGGGATTGTTATTGCTCTTTTTAGGTTTAACAACACGAGTGATTCATTTAAATTGGATTTATTTAGGCGCAAGTTTGCTAATTCGTTTTATGGCGGTACTTTTTGTACCAGTGAGCGTGGGAATTATCAAATATTCTGATTTATTGATAGAGCAAATTAATATTTTGCTTGTTCCTAATATTGTGAGTACTTGTGTCACTTTACTTGTTATAGGATTTTTAGGTCATTATTTGTATCAGATGCAATCTTTTACACATAAACGCAAAAAAGTAATAAAACGTAGAGAAAATCAGGTAAAACAAGCGAATTAGTATGTTAGGAAAGTTTATATGCAGCAGTACATTATTTATCTTTATACATTTTTAACAATTTTCGGGTTTTGGCTCGCACTACAAATTAGCAAACGTTGGAAGTCAATGATTTTTAATACTTTTGTTTTAACAGTATTAATTTTGGCGGCGATTTTAGTGATAGGCAAGATTCCTTATGATGATTATATGGCAGGAAATGCGCCTATTAATAATTTACTTGGCTTGAGTATCGTTGCTCTCGCATTGCCTCTTTATGAACAACTTCGCCAAATTGCCAGACAATGGAAAATTATTCTTTCAACGGTGGTTATAGCCTCTTTTTTGGCGATGTTAAGTGGCGGGCTTTTAGCATTTCTTTTAGGCTCAACGCCCGAAATGGTCGCTACGGTTTTACCTAAATCCATCACAATGCCTATTGCGATGGAAGTTTCCCGTCATTTAGGCGGCATTCCTGCCGTAACTGCAGTTGGTGTTGTGGTTGCAGGTTTGCAAGGATCGATATTTGGTTATCTTGTATTAAAAAAATTGGGTGTTAAACATCAAGAAGCTATTGGGCTTTCTGTTGGTTCGGTTTCTCACGCGCTCGGTACAGTAAGTTGTATGGAAACGAATCCAACAGCGGGAAGTTACAGTTCTATTTCTCTTGTGCTTTGTGGGATTATTAGTTCTATTCTCGCGCCATTTGTATTTAAGCTGATTTATTTCTTTGTTTAAATATCAATAAAAATTCAACCGCACTTTATTCATTTTAGATTGTGTTTGTTATAGATAAAGTGCGGTTGTTTTTTGCGCTAAATGATTAGATAATGCAGAAAAACGAAATAAAACAAATCGATATGAAACCACTTATCATTGATTCTTCTTGGACAGAACGTTTTCTTCCTGATCCTCCACGCGAAAAAGATAATCGTCCACCATTTCGTCGTGATCGTGGGCGAATTTTACATTCTGCCGCTTTTCGTTGCTTACAGGCGAAAACTCAAATTCACTCAATTGGCGAAAATGATTTTTATCGTACTCGCTTAACCCATTCTTTGGAAGTTGCACAGATTGGTAGTAGTCTCGTTGCACAACTTAAATTTTTAGAAACCTTTGAAAGCCTTTCGCAAACATTAAATATTGATAAAAACGAGTTACAAAAGCAGTTGAAACCTTTATTGCCAAGTAATGATCTTATTGAGAGTTTGTGCTTTGCTCATGATATAGGGCATCCACCTTTTGGGCATGGTGGCGAAACGGCATTAAATTATATGATGGCAGAGCAGGGCGGTTTTGAAGGCAATGCGCAAACCTTTAGAATTTTAACAAAACTTGAGCCTTACACTGAAAATGCAGGGATGAATCTAACACGTAGAACATTATTGGGTGTCGTGAAATATCCCGCATTGTTAGATGTGGCTTCGCCTCAATATGCAGAACTTAATTTTTCTCGCAATATTGATCCTCGTTTTGTGCGTATTCACGATTGGATTCCAGGAAAAGGCATTTTCCGTGATGATTTAAAAATGTTTAATTGGTTGCTGGAAAATCTTTCTGAAAATGACCGCACTTTATTCTGTCAATTTAAAAAAGTGCGGGAAAATCCAGCTGAATCTTTACATACTCGGTTTAAATCGCTGGATTGCAGCATTATGGAATTGGCAGATGATATTGCCTATGGCGTACATGATTTAGAAGATGCCATTGTGACTGGCATGGTAAATCCTCATCAATGGCAAGCGGCACATTTCGCATTGAAACAAATTCCATCAGCTTGGTTGCATGAAAATATTGATTCAATTAGCCAACGACTTTTCTCTGATAAACATTTTGAACGAAAACAAGCCATTGGTGCATTGGTGAACTTTTTTATTACTAATGTGCGGTGGAAATTAACGGCAAATTTTGATGAACCTTTGTTACGTTATAACGCAGAATTACCACCTGAAGTGATTGCTGCTCTTGGTGTATTTAAAAAATTTGTTTGGGATTATGTTATTCGCAATGTAGATACTCAACGAATCGAATATAAAGGGCAGAGAATGCTGACAGAAATGTTCCAGATTTTTGAATCTGATCCAGAGCGTTTATTACCGAGAAATACTGCAAATCGTTGGCGTAATGCCCCTGAAGAAAGGAAGAAGCGGATTATTTGCGATTATATTGCAGGCATGTCGGATGCACACGCATTGCGAGTATATCAACAACTTTGATTTAAAAGAGAATCCCATCGAATTGATGGGATTTTTTATGCAAACCGTATAGAATAGTGCGGTTAATTTTCACTGAATTTTTATGGGGCAGTTGTGGCATTAATTAGTTTAACCAATGGATATCTTTCCTTTAGTGATGCACCTTTGTTAGATCACGCAGAACTACATATTGAACCGAATGAACGTGTTTGTTTAGTTGGGCGTAACGGCGCAGGTAAATCAACTTTATTGAAAATCATCGCAGGCGATGTGCTTATGGATGATGGCAAAATCCAATACGAAAAAGATCTTGTGGTTTCTCGTTTAGAACAAGACCCACCGCGTAATGCACAAGGCAATATTTTTGATTATGTCGCGGAAGGCGTAGGGCATTTAACGGATTTATTGAAAGAATATCATCAGATTTCTGTTCAATTGGAAGAAAATTACAGTGATCAAATTTTAAGTCAATTAGAGCAAGTTCAGGCTAAATTAGAACACGCTGATGGCTGGCGATTTGAAAATAAAATCAATGAAGTATTGTTAAAACTAGGTTTAAATCCAAACACAAAATTATCCGCACTTTCGGGCGGTTGGTTACGCAAAGCGGCACTCGCACGTGCATTGGTGTGCGATCCTGATGTGTTATTACTTGATGAACCAACCAACCACTTGGATGTGGAAGCTATTGAATGGCTGGAAAATTTCTTACTGGATTTCCAAGGTAGCATTGTATTTATTTCCCATGACCGTTCTTTTATTCGCAAAATGGCAACACGGATTGTGGATTTAGATCGCGGTCAATTGCAGTCTTATCCAGGCAATTACGATTTATATTTAACCACGAAAGAAGAAAATCTACGCGTTGAAGCCTTGCAAAATGAATTATTTGATAAACGTCTTGCACAGGAAGAAGTATGGATTCGCCAAGGTATCAAGGCTCGCCGTACAAGAAATGAAGGGCGAGTGCGAGCATTAAAAGCGATGCGTGAGGAACGCCGCCAACGCCGTGAGGTAATGGGAACAGCCAAATTACAGTTAGATACCTCAAGTCGTTCTGGCAAAATTGTCTTTGAAATGGAAGATGTGAGCTATGAAATCGCAGGAAAAACCTTGTTAAAAGATTTTTCAACAACGATTTTACGTGGAGACAAAATTGCGCTTGTTGGGCCAAATGGCTGTGGGAAAACCACGTTCATTAAATTATTGCTGGGTGAAATTCAGCCAACATCAGGAAAAATCCGTTGTGGTACCAAATTAGAGATTGCTTATTTTGACCAATACCGTGCTGATTTAGATCCCGAAAAAACCGTAATGGATAATGTGGCAGATGGCAAACAAGATATTGAAGTTAATGGTGTAAAACGCCACGTGCTAGGGTATTTGCAAGATTTCTTGTTCCCACCAAAACGTGCAATGACCCCAGTTAAAGCCTTATCGGGGGGAGAACGAAATCGTTTATTACTCGCAAAATTGTTGCTCAAACCAAATAATTTATTGATTCTTGACGAACCAACCAATGACCTTGATGTAGAAACATTGGAGCTTTTAGAAGAAATTTTGACTGATTATCAAGGCACATTGTTAATTGTGAGCCATGACCGTCAATTTATCGATAATACTGCGACAGAATGTTATTTATTCGAAGGTGAAGGGCATTTGAATAAGTATGTGGGTGGATTCTTTGATGCGAAACAGCAACAAGCCAATTTCTGGGCAAGAAAAGCGACGGAAGAGCAGGCTAAAGCGAAGAAATCTGAACCGCTAAAAGAAGAAAGTGCGGTGAAAAATGACCGCACTTCTAAGCCGAAATCCGTGAAACTTTCTTATAAAGAACAACGAGAGCTAGAACAACTTCCACAACTATTGGAAGAGTTGGAAACTAAAATCACCGTACTTCAAGCTGAAATAGCCGATCCAGCATTTTTCCAACAGGCTCACGATATTACCGACGCTAAATTAAAAGCATTGGCGGATACTGAAGCCGAATTAGAAACAGCATTTTTACGCTGGGAAGAATTAGAAGAAAAGAAAAATTTGGCTGAAGGTAAAGCTTAAAAAATAACGCCCGAAAGGGCGTTTTTTTATGTATTTTCAAGATGATCTTTTTTCAAAATATTTTCTTCATCAAGTATTGATAAACGAGCGATAGCGTTTCGATAAGAAATTTCAAGAGTTTCTCTGCTGGTTGCCATTACGCCTTGATCCACTAAAAATCCATCATTTACGTCATATACCCAGCCGTGCAATGAGAGTTTTTGTCCGCGTTCCCAAGCACTTTTTACAATAGAAGTGCGACCAAGATTGTAAACCTGTTCCGCTACGTTAATTTTAGTTAGCATATCGGCACGTTTTTCTGGAGAAAGTTTACCGAGAAGATGACCGTGTTTAAACCAAATATCACGAATATGAAGAAGCCAGTTGTTGATAAGCCCTAAATCTTTATCTGCCATAGCAGCATGAATTCCCCCGCAGTTGGTGTGACCACAGATAATAATATGTTCAATTTTAAGCACATCGACGGCATATTGCACAACAGAAAGGCAATTAAAATCTGTGTGAATTACTTGGTTAGCAACATTACGGTGTACAAAAAGCTCGCCCGGTTCAAGATTTGTCAATTTTTCAGCAGGCACACGGCTATCAGAGCAACCAATCCAAAGGTAATGTGGCGTTTGATGATCCGCAAGTTCTTTGAAGTAAGTAGAATTTTCTTCTTTCATTCTTTGCGCCCAGCTGTAATTGTTGGCAAAGAGTTGTTTAATTTTATCCATTTTACTTTCCTTAAAATTCTGAAAAAATTGACCGCACTTTGGCGTAAGTGCGGTCAATATTACAGTTAAATTGAATTAGAAATTCGCATTTCTTGGCGCACGTGGGAATGGAATTACATCACGAATATTTTGCACGCCAGTTACATAGACGATTAAACGTTCAAAACCAAGACCAAAACCAGAATGTGGAACGCTGCCGTATTTACGCAGATCGCGATACCACCAATAATCATCTGGATTTAATCCCATTTCTTCCATGCGTTTATCAAGCACCTCTAAACGTTCTTCACGTTGTGAACCACCGATGATTTCACCAATTCCTGGGGCTAATACGTCCATTGCCGCCACAGTTTTTCCATCATCATTTAAACGCATATAGAATGCTTTAATATCTTTTGGATAGTTTTTTACCACAACTGGTGATTTGAAATATTCTTCCGCTAAGAAACGTTCGTGTTCAGAAGAAAGATCAATACCCCAAGAAACAGGGAATTCAAATTTTTTACCAGATTTTAATAACACATCAATGGCATCGGTATAGTCAATTTGTGCAAAATCTGAGTTTACAAAGTTTTCTAAACGAGTAATAACATCTTTATCTACATGTTTTTCAAAGAATTGTAAGTCGTCTTTACGCTCTGCTAATACTGCACGAAATACGTATTTCAACATATCTTCTGCAAGTTTTGCGTTATCCGCTAAGGTTGCAAATGCAACTTCAGGTTCAACCATCCAGAATTCAGCTAAGTGACGGGTAGTATTCGAGTTTTCTGCACGGAATGTTGGGCCAAAAGTATAAATTTTGCTTAATGCACAAGCATAGGTTTCGCCGTTTAACTGACCTGAAACCGTTAAAAATGATTCTTTACCGAAGAAATCTTGGCTGAAATCCACTTTTCCATTTTCACCACGTGGAAGATTTTCTAAATCAAGTGTAGAAACACGGAACATTTCACCCGCACCTTCAGTGTCTGATGCAGTAATTAATGGGGTTGCCACCCAGTAGAAACCTTGCTCATGGAAGAAACGGTGAATTGCTTGAGACAAGCAATGACGAACACGCGCGACCGCACCAATAATATTGGTACGAGGGCGTAAGTGAGCTACTTCGCGTAAATATTCGATAGAGTGGCGTTTTGCTGCCATTGGGTAAGTATCTGGATCTTCAACAAACCCTGTCACTTCCACTTTTTCTGCTTGTAATTCAACCGCTTGTCCTTCTGCAGGTGATTCAACGACTTTACCGGTTACAATCACAGAACAGCCTGTTGTTAAACGTAAAATTTCGCTTTCGTAATTTTTAATATCGTTATTAATAATCGCTTGAATTGGATCAAAACAAGAACCGTCATAAACCGCTAAGAAAGATAAGCCTGCTTTAGAATCGCGACGGGTACGAACCCAACCACGCACAGTGACGGTTTCACCAATCGCCACTTTCCCTTGTAATACATCAACAATTGATGCCACTTTAGACATATTAAACCTCTGTAACTGAATGTAATTCACATAAAATTGCCGACAGTTTACCTTAATAAAGGAAATTTTCCATAAAAATATAGTGTTGGTGCGGGCTATGAACAATAAAATAGCCTTAAAAATGAGTCCTAAATAAAATAGGGTAAAGCCTTATTAATATTGAATATGCGCGATTTTATGCTAAAATCTCGGGCCAAATCATTATGGCTAATAATAGGAAAAAATATGAAAGTTTTAGAAGGCTCAGTTGCAGCACCTAATGCAAAAGTTGCAGTAGCAATTGCTCGTTTTAACAGTTTTATTAATGAAAGTTTATTAGAAGGCGCAATTGATGCATTAAAACGTATCGGCCAAGTGAAAGATGAAAATATCACTATCGTGCGTGCTCCAGGTGCGTATGAGTTGCCATTAGTTGCTCGTCGTTTAGCTGAAAGTAAAAAATTTGATGCGATTGTGGCATTAGGTACAGTTATCCGTGGTGGTACTGCGCACTTTGAATATGTAGCAGGAGAAGCAAGCAGCGGTTTAGGAAAAGTTGCAATGGATGCTGAAATCCCTGTCGCTTTTGGTGTATTAACCACAGAAAATATTGAACAGGCGATTGAACGTGCTGGTACTAAAGCGGGTAATAAAGGTGCAGAAGCAGCCTTAACCGCACTTGAAATGGTTAATCTTATTCAACAAATTGATGCGGCATAAATCATGACAGAACAAAAACAAGTGAAAAAGCCTTCTGCTCGTCGTCGTGCACGTGAGTGTACTGTTCAAGCCTTGTATTCTTGGGCGGTATCCGGCAATACTGCAGAACAAGTGGAATTAGCCTTTGTGTTAGATCAAGATATGGATGGGGTAGATAAACCTTACTTCCGTAAATTATTTCGTCAAACAATAGAAAATATTGAAACCGTTGATTTTTCAATTTCGCCTTATATTGACCGCGCTTTTGATGAGCTTGATCCTATTGAAACGGCAATTTTACGTTTGGCTGTTTATGAATTGCGCTTTGAATTAGATGTGCCATATAAAGTGGTTATCAATGAAGCGATTGAAGTGGCAAAAGTATTCGGTGCAGATGAAAGCCATAAATATATCAATGGCGTACTTGATAAAATCGCACCAGCATTAGGGCGTAAATAATCCTTTTAAACTGAAAATGGCGCGCGTTTTTAATGCGTGCCTTTTCTTTTATAAGATAGGTGAAAAATGGCAATGGGTGAATTTGATTTAATTAAACGATATTTTCAGCAACAAATATTAGTTGATGATTCCATTCAATTATCTATTGGCGACGATTGTGCGCTGGTTTCCGTGCCAGAGAATTATCAGCTTGCCATTACGACCGATACAATGGTAGAAAATACGCATTTTTTACCAACCATTTTACCTACGGACTTGGCTTATAAGGCGGTTGCAACAAATTTAAGTGATCTTGCTGCAATGGGGGCACAGCCAAAATGGGTTTCACTGGCATTAACTTTGCCAAATGTAGATGAAAATTGGATTTCAACATTTAGCCAAAGTTTATTACACACGTTAAAACAATACAACGTCACATTAATTGGTGGCGATACTACAAAAGGTAATTTGTCTATTACGATTACGGCACAAGGTTTTGTCGAAAAAAACAAAGGAATTTGTCGGCATAAAGCACAAATCGGTGATTTAATTTATGTTTCAGGCACTTTAGGCGATAGCGCGGCAGGTTTAACACAAATTTTATTGGGCAAAAGTGCGGTTGATTCTGATGATGTTTTTTTGCAACAACGACATCTTAGACCCACACCTAGAATTGAACTTGGGCGGGCGTTAATTGATATTGCTCATGCTGCCATTGATCTTTCCGATGGGCTAATCTCTGATTTAGGGCATATTCTTGAACGAAGTCAATGTAGTGCTGAAGTTGAACTGACCGCATTACCTCTTTCATCATCGATTTTAAATAAATATGATCGCACTCAAGCGGAACAATTTGCCTTAAGTGGTGGAGAAGATTATGAACTCTGTTTTACTATACCGCCCAAATCTAAAGATGAATTAGAATTACGCTTGAAAAAACTGAACGTGCCTTGCACTTGTATTGGTAAAATTAATGAAAAGTGCGGTGACTTTTCTCCCCGTTTTTTACGGGATGGAAAACCTGTGAATATAATTTTTTCAAGCGGTTTCGATCATTTTAAGGAATCAAAATGACAGAAAATAATCCTCTTAAAAAAATCTCTCTTTTAAATCCTATTCATTTGCTTGCCGTTGGTTTTGGCTCGGGTTTAATTTATCCAGCACCTGGCACGTGGGGGAGCTTAGCTGGAACAATTTTAGGCGTGATTTTGCTTTCTTTGTTAGGTGTAAAAATCTTTTTAATTTTCACCGCACTTTGTTTTCTACTCGGTTGCTACCTTTGCCAAAAAACTACTGCAGATATGGGCGTACACGATCATGGTTCTATCGTCTGGGATGAATTTGTCGGTGTATTTATTGTATTAGCAGCGATACCGTCATTATCTTGGCAATGGATTTTGGCTGCTTTTGCGTTATTCCGCTTTTTTGATATTTTAAAACCGTTTCCAATTCGTTATTTTGACGAAAAACTCGAAAATGGTTTTGGCATTATGATCGATGACGTTTTAGCGGCAATTTATGCTGTGATTGTTGTATTTGCTATTCAGTATTGGATGTTGTGATGCTAAATTTAATCATTGTGCATTTATTTGGATTAATGACGCCAGGGCCTGATTTCTTCTATGTAAGTCGGATGGCGGCAAGTAACTCTCGTCGTAATACAGTTTGTGGCATTTTAGGCATAACGCTTGGTATCGCCTTTTGGGGAATGCTTTCTATGTTGGGATTGGCGGTGTTGTTCGTTACCATTCCAGCATTACATGGCGTTATTATGTTGCTAGGTGGTAGTTACCTAGCATATCTCGGTTTTTTAATGGCTCGCAGTAAAAAATACGCTAAATTTGAACCGCACTCTGATACCGAATTTAATCAACAAACCACAATCAAAAAAGAAATTTTGAAAGGGCTTTTAGTTAATCTATCTAATGCAAAAGTCGTGGTGTATTTTAGTAGCGTGATGTCGCTTGTCTTAGTAAATATCACTGAAATGTGGCAAATTATCTTGGCTTTTATGGTGATTGTGGTAGAAACATTTTGTTATTTTTATGTGATTTCATTGATTTTTTCACGTAATATTGCCAAGCGTTTATACAGTCAATACAGTCGTTATATTGATAATATGGCGGGTATTGTATTTTTATTTTTTGGTTGTGTGCTTGTCTATAATGGCATCAACGAAATAATTCATTAATAAAAAAGGAAGTAACATGACATTAAAAATTGCAATCGCTGGTGCTGGCGGAAGAATGGGGCGCCAATTAATTCAAGCGGTTCATTCTGCGGAAGGCGTAGAACTAGGTGCGGCGTTTGAACGCAAAGGATCATCTTTAGTTGGGACGGATGTGGGAGAATTGGCGGGAATTGGTCATCTTGGCGTTGCAGTTTCAGACGATCTTGAAAGCCAAAAAGATAAATTCGATTTATTAATCGATTTTACCCGACCAGAAGGCACCCTTGAACATATTGCATTTTGCGTAGCGAATAATAAAAAAATGGTGATCGGTACAACAGGTTTTGATGAAAATGGTAAAACGGCGATTAAAGCAGCTTCAGATAAAATTGCTATTGTGTTTGCATCAAATTTCAGTGTTGGCGTGAATTTAGTCTTCAAGCTTTTAGAAAAAGCGGCAAAAGTGATGGGGGATTATTGCGATATTGAAGTGATCGAAGCGCATCACCGTCATAAAGTTGATGCGCCATCTGGCACCGCACTTTCTATGGGCGAACATATCGCAAAAACCTTAGATCGCGATTTAAAAACGCACGGAGTCTTCTGCCGTGAAGGAATCACAGGCGAACGTAAACGGGATGAAATTGGTTTTTCTACTATTCGAGCTTCGGATGTGGTGGGGGAACACACGGTTTGGTTTGCAGATATTGGCGAACGTGTAGAAATTTCCCATAAAGCATCAAGCCGAATGACTTTCGCTAATGGTGCAGTGCGTGCTGGTAAATGGTTAGAAAATAAGGCGAATGGCTTATTTGATATGACCGATGTATTAGATTTAAATAATTTATAAATCAATTTCAATGTCACTTTCTACGTGACAGCAACATAATAAAATCTCATCAGGTTGAATAAAGGCAAGAGGCATTTCTTTATAAGACACCTTGCCTTTTTTGATCTTAACGCGACAAGAACCACAATAGCCACTACGGCATTGATATTCGTGATGAATATTATTTTTCTCGAGATGATCAAGTAAACTTGTTTCATTATTGAATTCTAATGTGGTGTTATGGCGGATAAGGTGGATTTTCATAATAACGATATGTTGTAATTTGTCGTACTATTATATAAGGAAAAGATGAAATTATTGATAAAAACTTCACTTAGTCAGTGGATTTGCTTGAATTTTGCCAAAATCCCTATTTTTAAAATGCTAGGTTTTATAACCGCACTTTTTATTACGGCTTGTAGTTCTATTAGCAAAGAACCAGTGAAGACTGTGGATATTTATATTAAACCTTATTATTCTGCTGAAAATGGAAAAGCAGAAAATGTATTTGTACATAAAGAAATTGATCCTATGTTACGTGAAAATACGTTAAAAGGTTATAAAAGTGCGGTAAAATTTGTAGAAGAAAATCCAGCTCGCATTTCACCAATGACAATGTTTACCTTAGCCGCTCGGGCTTACGATTTTGGCTTAAGAGATGAAGCGGTTACTTGGTTTTATCGTGGTCAAAATCGCTTGATCACCGCACTTTATGTGTTGGATTTACCAAAACAAACGGTGCAGGATAATACAGGGTTCAGCCATGTTGTAGGGCAGTTTGTTAATGCTTATGCGTTTTGTGATTTTGATAAACAAAGTCGTGCTGCCGAAAATGCGGTGAAATGGACAATTGCGCATCCTTATGAAGTGGTTTTCTTACCAGCATTACCCACAAAATTTGCAGATCGTCAAAAAGCGTTAAAAGAATCGGAAGAAAAATTAGTTCAACGTTTACAGGAACAAGCCCGTTTTTTTGCTAATCCAAAAAATAAAGAAAAATGGCAAAAAGAGCGGTCAGAAAATTTTGTGAATGAACGATTTTGTTGGTAACAAGAAAAAATGGAATAGCGAATACGTTATTCCATTTTTATTTTTGATAAACCAATGATTTTTCGCATTATTCTTTTACTTTTTAAGGACTTGGTATTATCATTACTCGGTTTTTTATTTTATAGAGAAAAGAGAAGCAGGGGAAACGATGCAACATCTGAACGAGCTTATTGAGAAAGCGAAATTAGCGATTGAATCCATTCAGGATAAAAGTTTAACGGCTTTGGATGAAATCCGTGTCGAATATTTTGGTAAAAAAGGGTATTTTACGCAATTAATGAAAGAATTGCGTAACGTGTCAGCAGAAGAACGTCCTGCGATGGGCGCAAAAATTAACGAAGCAAAACAAGCTGCGTTAGAATTTTTAAATGCAAAAAAAACGGAGTGGGAACAGGCTGAACTTAACGCAAAATTAGAAAAAGAACGTGTAGATGTCAGTTTACCTGGTCGCAAAGTTGAAACTGGTGGCTTACACCCAGTTACCATGACGGTTAATCGTGTAACAAAATTTTTCTCAGAACTTGGCTTTTCAGTTGAAAATGGCCCTGAAATTGAAAGTGATTATTACAACTTTGATGCGTTAAATATTCCTAAACATCACCCAGCACGTGCCGATCACGATACTTTCTGGTTTAATCCAGAATTATTACTCCGCACTCAAACTTCTGGCGTGCAAATTCGTACTATGGAAAAAATGCAGCCACCAATTCGCATTATGGCTCCAGGACGTGTATATCGTAATGACTACGATCAAACGCACACGCCAATGTTCCATCAAATTGAACTACTTTATGTGGATAAAAAAGCAAATTTCACAGAATTAAAAGGTTTATTGCACGATTTCTTACGCGCTTTCTTTGAAGAAGATTTACAAGTGCGTTTCCGTCCATCTTATTTCCCATTCACAGAGCCTTCAGCGGAAGTGGATGTGATGGGTAAAAATGGTAAATGGTTAGAAGTGTTGGGCTGCGGTATGGTGCACCCAAATGTGTTGCGTAATGTTGGTATTGATCCGAATGAATATTCTGGTTTTGCAGTGGGAATGGGTGTTGAGCGTTTAACAATGTTACGTTATAACGTAACAGATTTACGTTCGTTCTTTGAAAACGACTTACGTTTCTTAAAACAATTTAAGTAATTTCTCGGATTTGAATTAAAAGGATAACAACAAATGAAATTTAGTGAACAGTGGGTAAGAGAATGGGTGAACCCTGCGGTGTCCACCGAGCAATTATGCGAGCAAATTACCATGCTTGGCTTAGAAGTAGATGGCGTGGAAGCCGTTGCGGGTACATTTAATGGTGTCGTTGTTGGTGAAGTGGTGGAATGTGCACAACATCCAGATGCGGATAAATTACGTGCAACTAAAGTGAACGTAGGCGGTGATCGTTTATTGGATATCGTGTGTGGCGCACCAAATTGTCGTCAAGGCTTAAAAGTCGCTTGCGCAACAGAAGGTGCGGTATTACCGGGCGATTTCAAAATTAAGAAAACCAAATTACGCGGTCAGCCATCAGAAGGAATGCTTTGCTCATTTTCTGAATTAGGTATTGATGTTGAAGCTGACGGTATTATTGAATTGCCACTTGATGCACCAATAGGTACAGATTTACGTGAATATTTAGCTTTAGATGATAATGCCATCGAAATTAGCTTAACGCCAAACCGTGCGGATTGTTTGAGCATCGCAGGTATTGCGCGTGAAATTGGTGTGGTAAATAAACAACTCGTAAATCAACCGCACTTTGAAGCAGTGCCAGCAACAATTTCTGATAAAGTTCAAATTGATTTACAAGCACCAGATGCCTGCCCGCGTTATTTATTACGTGTGATAAAGAACGTCAATGTAAAAGCACCATCGCCAATGTGGATGCAAGAAAAATTGCGTCGTTGTGGTATTCGCTCTATTGATCCTATTGTTGATATTACTAACTACATTTTGCTTGAGCTTGGTCAGCCAATGCACGCATTTGATGCAGCTAAAGTCACACAACCTGTTCAAGTTCGCTTCGCGAAAGAGGGGGAGGAATTAGTATTATTAGATGGCTCAATCGCAAAACTTCAATCAAATACTTTATTAATTGCCGACCAAAATGGGCCTTTAGCAATGGCAGGGATCTTTGGTGGTGTAGCGAGTGGCGTGAATAGCGAAACGAAAGATGTGATTTTAGAATCTGCATTTTTCGCTCCATTAGCTATTGCAGGCCGTGCAAGACAATATGGTTTACATACTGATGCATCACACCGTTTTGAGCGTGGTGTGGATTTTGAATTAGCCCGTAAAGCAATGGAACGAGCAACCGCATTATTGCTTGAAATCTGTGGTGGAGAAGCTGGGGAAATTTGCGAAGCAAGCAGTGAAGCTCATCTTCCTAAAGTCAATACAGTTCAACTTCGCCGTAGTAAATTAGATGCACTTTTAGGTCATCATATTGAAACAGAAAGCGTAACAGAAATTTTCCATCATCTTGGTTTCGATGTTACTTATGCAAATGATATTTGGACTGTAACTTCTGCAAGCTGGCGTTTTGATATTGAAATCGAAGAAGATTTAATTGAGGAAGTGGCACGTATTTATGGTTATAACAGCATTCCAAACAATGCGCCATTAGCGCATCTCCGCATGCGTGAGCACAAAGAATCTGGTTTAGATTTAGCTCGAATTAAGACCGCACTTGTGGATGCAGATTATCAAGAAGCTATTACTTATAGCTTTGTGGATCCAAAAATTCAAAGTTTATTACATCCACATCAAGAAGCACTTGTATTGCCAAACCCAATTTCTGTGGAAATGTCCGCAATGCGCGTGTCTTTAATGAGTGGTTTATTAGGTGCTGTGCTTTATAACCAAAATCGCCAACAATCTCGTGTTCGTTTATTTGAAACAGGATTACGTTTTGTGCCAGACGCTAATGCTGAATTTGGCGTGCGTCAAGAATTTGTTTTAAGTGCGGTAATTACTGGAACGGCAAAATCTGAACATTGGGCAGGTAAAGCAGAGTCTGTAGATTTCTTTGATCTTAAAGGCGATTTAGAATCAGTACTTTCTTTAACAGAAGGTGGTAATAGAGTTCGTTTTGTTGCAAAACAATTTGATGCATTACATCCTGGCCAATCTGCTGCTATTGAATTAGATGGTCAAGAAATTGGTTTTATTGGTGCAATTCATCCATCTATTAGCCAAAAACTTGGCTTAAATGGCAAAACGTTTGTATTTGAAATTCTTTGGAATGCAATTGCGGCACGTAATGTGGTGCAAGCAAAAGAAATTTCTAAATTCCCAGCAAACCGTCGTGATTTAGCTTTAGTCGTCGCGGATAGCGTACCAGCAGGGGAATTAATCGCAGCATGTAAACAAGCAGGTGGCGAAAAATTGGTGCAAGTGAACTTGTTCGATGTATATCAAGGTGTGGGCGTCGCTGAAGGCTATAAGAGTTTAGCGATTAGCTTGACTGTCCAAGATAATGAAAAAACACTTGAAGATGAAGAAATTAATGCAGTGATTTCAGCAGTATTAGCGGAGGTAAAACAACGCTTTAATGCTGAATTAAGGGATTAATATGGCTACGATAACTAAACTTGATATTATTGAATATTTAAGCGATAAATATCACTTATCTAAACAAGATACGAAAAATGTAGTGGAGAACTTTTTAGAAGAGATTCGTTCATCGCTAGAATCTGGTCAAGATGTGAAATTATCAGGATTTGGTAATTTTGAATTACGCGATAAGTCATCTCGCCCAGGGCGTAACCCAAAAACAGGTGATGTTGTGCCAGTTTCTGCGCGCCGAGTTGTCACATTTAAACCTGGGCAAAAGTTACGTGCCCGTGTAGAAAAAACTAAATAGTAAGCAACAAAAAGTGCGGTGAATTTCTACCGCACTTTTCATATGAAAAGGTATGAAAGTATATAAATCATTTTTAATCGCTACTGCCTCGCTGTTTTTATTCGCTTGTTCCAGTTTTCAAAACGATGATTATGCGATGAACTATAAAGGTCAAATCGGCGATCCTATTATGGCCATAGCCATGTTGAGCGAACAACAACATGAATGGGCTGGTACACCTTATGTGCTCGGCGGCGTTTCTCGTCGTGGGGTAGATTGTTCTGGTTTTGTGCAGAAAACTTTCTTCGATCGTTTTAATCTTCGTTTGCCTAGAAGCACTGTTGAACAAGCTAATTATGGTAAACATGTACGCAAAGAAGATATTCAAACTGGCGATTTAATTTTCTTTAAAACTGGCAGAGGTCCTAATGGTTATCATGTGGGGATTTATGTAAAAGAAGATAAATTCCTTCATGCTTCCACCAGAGGGGGAGTCGTCTATTCTTCAATGAATAACCCTTATTGGTCGAAAGCCTTCTGGCAAGTCAGACGGATTTAAAAAGTATAATGCTGGAATTTTCCAGCATTTTTTATAATGATTTTTTTCAAATTAGGGAGATAAAAATGCCCTCAAACTTAACCGCACTTCAAATTCAACTTGAAATTTTACGCCTTATTCCAAAAACTCGTTTTATTACCGCAGAAGAAATCTTACAAAAACTTGCTGATATTGGTGTTCAACGTGATATTCGTTCAATCCAACGCCTGCTAGAAAGTTTGTCTCAACAGTTTGAAATTGAGCGAGATATGCGTGATAAACCTTATGGATATCGATGGAAATCAAATGCTAAAGGCTTGGATTTACCGATTTTAAATGAACAGCAATCACTTGTGCTTATGCTTGCTAAACAATATCTCAATGGCATTTTGCCTTCTAGCATTATGAACTCAATGGAGGCGTTCTTTCAACAGGCCGAATATAATTTGGTTTATGACAGCCATAAAAAATCAGGGGCAGAATGGCTTAATAAAGTTGCTATTGCACCAACTAGTCAGCCGTTATTACCTGCCAAAATCAATCCAGAAATTTTTTCTCAAATTAGTACCGCACTTTATCAAAATCGATTTTTACAGGTGCATTATCGGAGTATTCACGGTAAAGAACATAAGGCACAGGTCAAGCCATTGGCTTTGGTTCAACAAGGACCAAGTAGCTATTTAGTCGCACAATATGAGAATGGCGATATTTTACACCTTGCTTTGCATCGCTTGCTTAAGGTAACAGTGAGTACAATGATATTTGAACGCCCTGATTTTAATTTGAAATCTTATGTAGAAAGCCAAAAGTTTGGTTTTACCTATGGTCGAAAAATTCGATTAACTTTCCGCATTAATAAAGATATTGGTGGATTTTTAACAGAAACACCATTATCAATGGATCAAACAGTAAAAGATTGTGGCACTGAATATGAAATTTCCGCTACCGTGATTAAGAGCGCTATGCTGGAATGGTGGATAGCCCATTTTGGTGAAGATTACCAAGAAATTGACCGCACTTATTTAGACGAAAATGCCTAACGACATAAATTGTCGCTTCATCTTTTATCATTAAGCCATCAACAGAGAGGGCATTAAAATGAAGAAAATTGTTTATATTGATATGGATAATGTGATGGTAGATTTTCCATCAGGTATTGCAAAACTAGATGATAAAACCAAGCGAGAATATGAAGGTCGATATGATGAAGTCGAGGGCATTTTTAGCTTAATGGAACCTATGCCGAATGCGATTTCTGCGGTGCATAAATTGATGAAAAAATATCATATTTATGTGCTTTCTACTGCGCCTTGGCATAATCCTTCTGCTTGGAGTGATAAAGTAAAATGGATTCAACATTATTTCGGTGAAGAAAAAGGTTCAGCCTTATATAAACGATTGATTTTATCCCATCATAAAAATCTCAACCAAGGTGATTATTTAATTGATGATCGCACTAAAAATGGTGCTGGCAAATTTCAAGGCGAGCATGTTCATTTTGGTACAGAACAGTTTGCTAATAAAAGGAGCCTGAAAAATGACAGAGAAAAATAAACCAATTTGCGTGGTATTAACGGGAGCTGGCATTAGTGCCGAAAGTGGAATTCCAACTTTTAGATCGGAAGATGGTTTGTGGGCAGGGCATAAAGTAGAAGAAGTTTGTACGCCCGAAGCCTTGCAAAAGAACCGTGCGAAAGTGCTTGATTTCTATAACCAACGCCGTAAAAATGCGGCAGCAGCTAAGCCAAACGCTGCGCATCTCGCCTTAGTTGAACTAGAAAAAGCCTATGATGTGAGAATCATCACGCAAAATGTGGATGATTTACATGAACGTGCCGGCAGCTCGAAGGTGTTGCATTTACACGGTGAATTAAATAAAGCTCGCAGTAGCTTTGATGAAAGTTATATTGTGGATTGTTTTGGTGATCAGAAATTAGAAGATAAAGATCCAAATGGACACCCAATGCGCCCTTACATCGTCTTTTTTGGTGAAATGGTGCCGATGCTAGAACGAGCGGTTGATATTGTGGAACAAGCAGATGTTGTGTTAGTGATTGGCACTTCTTTACAAGTGTATCCAGCCAATGGCTTAGTCAATGAAGCCCCAAGAAAAGCGCCAATTTATGTGATTGATCCTAACCCAAATACAGGATTTGTTCGTAAGCAAGTTATTGCAATCAAAGAAAAAGCAGGCGAGGGTGTGCCAAAAGTGGTGGCAGAGTTATTAGAGAACACCAAAAACTCATAGAAAAATGACCGCACTTTTTAAACAAATAGCGACTTCGGTCGCTATTTATCATTTTTTCTCTTGCTTAAGCATATGCATAATAAGCCTAATAAGCGTTTCTTTTTGTTTCGGAGCAGATTCAGCAACTAATAAAGTGAGCGCGGCAAGCCCAGTATCATTGATAACTGGGTATCCATTATGATCAAACAAACGCCCATTTCTATGTAAGAAATCTACAAATAAAAATGCGCCGCTACGTTTATTACCATCTGAAAAAGGATGATTCTTGACGACAAAATAAAGTAAATGCGCCGCTTTTGCTTCAATGCTTGGATAAGCAGGTTCACCAAATACACTTTGATCTAAATTACCTAGAATCGCAGATAAGCCGTTATCTCGTTCACGTCCAAAGAGATCACTTGCTTCACCTTTTGTCATCAGCTGTGATTTTAACTCTGCTAGTGCAGAAAAAGCCTCAGCATAAGTCGGTAATGTACCGCCTTGCTGTGTTTGTGGTTCGGCAAGTAAACCTTCATCATATTGTTGTAGCCATAAAAACGTATGCGTATAACGGCTGACAATATCCACTAATCCGCGACCGCTTTCTAGCGTTAATTCCGATGAATTTGCCGTTTTTTGAATAAGCGCAAGTGCTTGTTCTAATTCGTGAGCATTTTGCTGTAAACGTTTTTGGTTAATGGTATAGCCTTGAGTCAGATATTCTTTTAAACGTGCAGTTGCCCAACGGCGGAAACTAATGCCTTGTTTAGATTTTACTCTATAGCCAACAGAGATAATCATATCTAAATCATAATGCTCAATTTCACGATTGACTTGGCGTTTACCTTCTTGGCGAACTATCCGGAATTTCCGGATAGTTGATTCTTTCTCAAGTTCTTCGTCATCAAATATATTGGTAATGTGCTCATTGATGGTGCGAATATCTTTACCAAATAACATAGCCATCTGCGCTTGGGAAAGCCAAACGGTGTCATTTTCAAATCTCACTTCCACTTGCGTTGTGCCATCTTGAGTTTGGTAAATTTCAATCGGGTTTTGGTTATTCATATTATTTTCCTTAATAACTAACATGTATATATAACCAGATAAATATGCATATTGCAATACAGAGCATCTTATTTGCAAAAAATCTTCTAAAAATAACCGCTTTCAATATTCACAAACGACACAAGTTGTCGCTTCCTTTCATATAATTTCTCCATAAAGAGAAATTCTTTACTTCTTACATATTTATAAAGCCTTTAATTAAGAAAAAGGAGCAAATAATGGCAATGAAAGTAATTATGGCAAGAGATCCACTTTTTGAGGATGTAAAAAAATATGTGCAACAACAAAAATTTGCATCTTGCTCAATGATTCAACGCAGATTTATGTTGGGTTTTAATCGAGCTGGGCAAATTTTAGAACAGTTGGAACAAGCGGGTATTATTTCATCAATGAAAAATGGGCAGAGAAAAGTATTATGAAAAATGATTTGAATTATGCAGTGGAACTTATCCGCAAAGCGGATGGCATTTTAATTACAGCTGGTGCGGGTATGAGCGTGGATTCTGGGCTTCCCGATTTCCGCAGCGTTGGCGGATTTTGGAATGCTTATCCTATGTTTAAAGAACATAATATATCTTTTGAAGAGATCGCAACGCCACTAGCTTATAAGCATAATCAGGAACTAGCCTATTGGTTTTATGGGCATCGATTAGTTCAATACCGAAATACTCTTCCTCACGAAGGGTATCAGATTTTAAAATGCTGGGCGGGAGATAAACCTCATGGATATTTTGTTTTTACCAGTAATGTTGATGGGCATTTTCAAAAGGCTGGTTTTAATGATAGCCATGTTTATGAAGTACATGGTACTTTGGAGGGTCTTCAATGTGTCAATAATTGTCGAGGATTAAGTTGGTCGGCATCAAGTTTTCAACCTGTCGTGGATAATAAAAACGTATGTTTAACCAGTGAAAAACCACATTGTCCTTATTGTGGGGGCTTTGCTCGTCAAAATGTACTAATGTTTAATGATTGGAGTTATGCAAGTCAATATCAGGATTTTAAAAAAGTGCGGTTAGAATCGTGGTTAAAAGAAGTGCAAAATCTCGTCGTCATTGAACTGGGTGCAGGGAAAGCCATTCCAACTGTGCGTCGATTTTCTGAACGTACGGCAAAAGCAAAAAAGGGCGGATTTATCCGTATTAACCTACAAGATGCATTAAGTCTAGAAATGAAGGCGTTAGAGGCTCTAAAAGCGATTGATCGCCTTCTAAATCCTTCTCAACAAGTGGTTGAATAATGGAAAATTTTTGCGAAATTACCTTCTGCCAACAAATTGGTAGCAACAAGCGACACAACCAAGATGCCCTTTTTAATGGCGAGGCGGTGTTTCAATATAAACTCAAAACAGCTGAAAAACGTCTTGAAACCCGACCGCACTTTATTGTGGGCGTGGCAGATGGTATTTCCAATAGCCTTCGACCTGAAAAAGCGAGCAGGTTGGCAATGCAATTATTAAGCAAGATGGAAAGCCTAAGTCGCCAAACGATCTACGATTTACAATCCAGTTTATCAGCAGAATTAGCGGAGGATTATTTCGGCTCAGCAACCACGTTTGTGGCGGCTGAAATTGAGCAAATAACCCGTAAAGCCAAAATTCTCAGCGTAGGCGATAGCCGTGCTTATTTAATTGACGCCCAAGGTAAATGGCAACAAATTACCCAAGATCATTCTATTCTGTCTGAATTATTGGCTGATTTTCCCGATAAAAAAGAGGAAGATTTTGCCACTATTTATGGTGGCGTTTCTTCTTGTTTAGTCGCGGATTATTCTGAATTTCAAGATAAAATCTTTTATCAGGAAATTGAAATTAAACTAGGAGAAAGTTTATTACTCTGTTCTGACGGATTAACAGATTGGCTTTCTGCTGAAGTAAGAGAAAAGATTTGGAAACAATATGATAATGATAAATCAAGATTGACGGTGTGTCGTAAGTTAGTTACGAAACAACGGTTTTATGATGATTTGTCGGTGGTGATTTGTACGATTATCGCAACATGATAAGAAAAAAAAACCGCTTGCAGTTATTTTTTTAGATATATAGCATAATGTACCAATTTTAGATAAAACTTAAGGAATAAAATGAGTAACCCAAAAGAAGAAAAAGCTAAGGTAGTGAAACTAAAAGAAATTTTAGGAAAGGATTTATCTATTCCTGGCTATCAGCGTCCATACAAATGGACAATAAAACACGTTCAACAATTACTTGATGATTTACTTACCCATTTTCGTAATCAGGAACAAGTTTATCGTATCGGGACAGTTGTGATACATAAAGACGGAAAAAATTTCGATATTGTTGATGGCCAACAACGTTTAATTACGCTTTCATTATTGCTTCATAGTTTGGGTGATAAAAATAATCTATTAGAACAACATTTAACGCATAGTATTAGTAAGAATAATGTGATTGAGAATTATCAATTTATTAAAAATTATTCTATTTCAGATAAAGATACATTTAAAAAGTATCTTTTAGAGATTTGTGAGATGGTTTATGTTGAATTAGATGATTTAGACGAAGCCTTCCAATTTTTTGACTCACAAAACTCAAGAGGGAAACCTTTAGAGTCTTATGATTTGCTTAAAGCTTATCATTTACGAGAAATGAAAGATAAGCCAAAAGAGATTATTCATCATTGTGTTGAACGTTGGGAGAAATCTGCACTTTCTCAAGAAATTAATAACTTAGATAAAATTATCAACTATATTCTTTTTAGATTACGCCGATGGCACTATCAAGAAAGCGGAGAGGTTTTTACATCGGACGAACTAGAGACATTTAAAGGTGTATCAGAAAGTGCTACCTATCCTTATCTTAGCCCACTGTTTGCAACAAAGGCTGCAGAGAAATTAGCACAACAAAATCCTATGTTTTATCATCCAAGATTTGTGAAGACAAGTTTTCAAACGATACAAACTCTAATAAATGGTGAGCAATTTTTTGATTATGTTCAGTATTATACTGAAAGCTATGAAAAATTATTCAAAGAAGGAAATGGGCTTATTGATAAAGTGAAACAAATTAACGGTACAGATATAGGAAAAGGTGTAAATACGTTTCTCAATACTCAAGATTATTGCTATCGGGTAGGAGATAAGTATTTAAAAAATTTGTTTGAATGCATAGTGTTATTCTATTTTGATAAGTTTGGTGAAGTACATTTAGATGAATTTATAAATAAAGCATTTTTATGGGTTTATCGAATTCGTTTTGAATATCAGCGTATTACTTTCAAAACTATAGAAGATGAAGCTCACTCAAAAAATGGATTATTTAATCATATAGAGAAATCCTCTACACCAATACAAGTGCTGAGATATACCTCAGCAATACGTGAAGATAAGTTTAGTAATATAGATAATAAAATAAAAGAAGTTTTTGGAGTATAAGATGACTAATAATATAAAATATGTAAAAACATTAACCGTGTCTGATTTATTTGATGATGAGAATAAATGTAACTATATTATTCCAATCTACCAACGTAATTATGCTTGGGGTGATAATGAAATTAGTTCATTACTTCAAGATATAAAAAATGCTTGTGAAAAAAATAAAGAACAAGATAAAAATTATTATATTGGAAGCTTAGTTGTCTATCGCCGAGAAAATGATGATTTTGAAGTGATTGATGGCCAGCAAAGACTAACAACACTTACGTTAATAATGCATCATCTTGGCAAATTAGGTTTTAGAAATGTTTTTTTTGAACATCGAGATGAATCTCAACAAGCATTATCCAATCTTAATTCTGGAAAATTACCAAGTAATTTTTTACAAGCATTAAAAACAATTAAGAAAGTAATTGATGAATGGGGAAATAATAAAGATGAAATTGTAGAATTCCTTTTAGATAAAGTTGAAATTATCCGAACTGAAGTGCCAGAGGGAACAGATTTAAACCATTATTTTGAAATTATGAATACCCGTGGAGAACAGCTTGAAAAACACGAAGTTTTAAAAGCCCGTTTAATGAAGAAATTATCGGGAGATATTGAAAAATCATTGTTTGCTAAGATTTGGGATGCTTGTTCAGATATGAGTCGTTATGCTGTAATGGGGTTTGATTCTAAAATAAGAGGAGTAATATTTAGTGATAAATGGTCAGAAAAACCAAAATGCTTTATGGAAATAATTCAAGATATTGAAGAATACAATAAGGAAATTGAAAAGAAGAATAAGGATGAAAATAAGAAATCACCTATTATCAATATACAAGTAGATGTGGATGGTATAAAGATTTTAGATCTTATTAATGGAAGTGAAAATAGTGGGGTTTATAAAAATGACTTTGTAGATAAATATGATGGTAGTTTTACTCCTGTTATTGACTTTCCTAATTTCTTAATGCATGTTTTAAGAATTTATTTAGAAATGACTGATAAATGCGGAGATTTTACCAAAATAGCGTCGTTAGATGAAAAATACTTATTAAATTCTTTTGAAGGACAAATTAAAGATGATGAAGCTGTTAGAAATTTTATTTATGTTTTATTGATTTGTCGCTATCTTTTTGATTGCTATGTTATCAAATCTAACACAATTAGAACTGGGGAAGAAAACTGGTCCTTATGGGCAGTTATGCCTAATGATTCAAGTTATTACTATAAAAATACATTTGATAATAATACTGAAAGTAAAAATGATGAAGAGTTAGATAATTCTGGTGATACTAAAACAGTGGTTATGTTGCTTTCAATGTTCCATGTTTCTAACCCATCTCGTATTTATAAAAACTGGTTGTATGCGGTATTACGTTGGTTATTTAATAATAAGGATAATATAACTCCTGGTAACTATATTCATTTTCTAGAAGAACTTTGTGATAAATTCTATTTTGGGAATAACTGCCAAGGAAAAGATATTACAGAGATTATATTAGATAAAGTGGAAGTAGAATTTGAATTTAACTTAGGAAGTAAAGAAAGTTCGGAATATAAAAAATATTGGGATAGAGGGGTAAATGTTCCTAACTTTGTATTTAATCGATTAGATTATCAGTTATGGAAATTTTTCCACGAACAAGAACAAAAACAAAAAGTAGAAATTTTGTCAGAAAATGACAAATGGTTAACTATTAAAAATAAAGAGGTTATTTGGAAAAAGTTTAGATTTACCTTTAGAAGTTCGGTAGAACATCATTATCCACAACATCCTAGTGTTGGAGATGAATTAGAGTCAGGATTAAATGATTTTGGTAATTTGTATCTACTTTCTCAAAGTAAAAATTCTAGCTTAGGTAATTCTTCTCCAGAAGAGAAAAAGAAGCACTATACTAATAATGAATATGATAGCTTAAAACAAGCCATAATGATGAGTCATGATAAATGGGGGGAAGACGAGATAAAAGTACATGGAGAAAAAATGCTCACAATTCTAAATCGACCTTTATCCAAAACTGATTCCTAACGACACCTTTTGTCGCACCACTCACTAAAATACTCCTTACCAACCCAGTAAGGAGTATTTTTTATGTCCGAATATAAATTAAACCCACCGACAGTGTCTTCTTATACTGAAAATATGATGCTTAAAGTTTTATTTGAGCATAAAGGTTTTTCCGAAGTGTTTCGGGAGACTAGCTGGCGAAGTGATGAAATTGCCAGTGCATTTGGGCTGCCTGAAGAATTAGAGAATGATAAAAATCTACGCACGGTTGCTCGTCGGCTTTTAAAGGAGCGGTATAAAACACTCCAAAAATCCACCGCACTTTTACCTGAGTTATGGAAACAGGCGTATGAAAATTTGGCAACGTTGGCAGAATTTTTGCAACTGAATCCCGTTGAACAGGAACTTCTCCGCTTTGCCATGCATTTACGCAGTGAAGGAGCTATGCGAGATTTGTTTGGCTACTTGCCGAAATCGGATTTACAAAGAACAGGCGAGATCATGGCGGATTTACTTAAACAGCCGAAAAATCAGATTCTATCTGCCTTAAAGAAAGGCAGTAAACTCGATGCTTATGGACTGATTGATCGCGATTATCGCCCCGATAGTGTGCATGATTATTTAGATTGGGGCGAAACCTTAGATTTTGATGAATTTGTGACACAACCACTAAACGAAAACGTCCTATTAAAATCTTGTACGGAAGTCGCACAAGTGCCAAGTTTGCAACTGGATGATTTTGCCCATATTGCTGGCATGAAAGAGATGATGTTGACCTATTTGCAAAAGGCACTAAAACATCATCAGAAAGGCGTGAATCTTTTAATTTATGGCGTGCCTGGCACCGGTAAAACAGAATTCGCCGGGTTGCTTGCACAGGCGTTGGGGATTTCGGCGTATAACATTACTTACATGGATTCTGACGGAGATGTTGTGGAGGCAGAGCAACGCCTGAACTACAGTCGTCTTGCTCAAACGCTATTGAACGGCAAGCAGGCGCTTTTAATTTTTGATGAAATTGAAGATGTGTTTAACGGCTCGTTTATGGAGCGTTCTGTTGCACAAAAAAATAAAGCGTGGACAAATCAGTTATTGGAAAACAATAACGTGCCGATGATTTGGTTATCTAACTCTGTTTCGGGCATAGATCCTGCTTTTTTACGCCGCTTTGATTTTATTTTAGAAATGCCAGATTTGCCGTTGAAAAATAAGTCAGCACTGATTACGCAACTGACTGAGGGAAAATTAAGTCCGGCCTATGTGCAGCATTTTGCTAAAGTGCGGTCATTAACGCCGGCGATTTTAAGCCGCACAATTCGGGTGGCAAAGGAACTCAATACATCAAATTTTGCTGAGACTTTGCTCATGATGTTTAATCAAACGTTAAAGTCGCAAAATAAACCGAAAATCGAACCGCTTGTTTTAGGCAAAGCCGACTACAATTTGGATTATGTGGCTTGTAACGACAATATTCATCGTATAAGTGAAGGGTTAAAAAAGTCGAAAAAAGGACGAATTTGTTGCTATGGCCCGCCGGGAACAGGAAAAACTGCTTGGGCAGCGTGGCTTGCGGAACAGTTGGACATGCCGCTATTGCTAAGACAAGGCTCAGATTTACTTAATCCTTATGTGGGCGGGACAGAACAAAATATTGCTCAAGCCTTTGAACAAGCGAAAGCCGATAATGCAATATTGGTGCTAGATGAAGTAGATACGTTCTTATTTTCTAGAGAAGGCGCAAATCGAAGCTGGGAGCGTTCGCAAGTGAATGAAATGCTAACACAAATTGAACGCTTTGAGGGCCTGATGGTGGTATCAACAAATTTAATTGAGGTTCTTGATCACGCAGCCTTACGCCGTTTTGATTTAAAATTGAAGTTTGATTATTTAACGCTCAAACAACGCTTAGATTTTGCTAAACAACAAGCAGAAATTTTAGGATTGCCGTTGTTATCGGAAGAGGATTTAAGTCAGATTGAATCGCTTAATTTGCTGACGCCTGGAGATTTTGCTGCAGTGGCTCGTCGTCACCAATTTTCGCCTTTTCAAAAGGTGCAAGATTGGTTGAGCGCATTACAAGGTGAATGTGAAGTGAAACCAGCGTTTTCTGCAACAACAAGGTGGATAGGGTTCTAATCAGCCATACAACATTCCGATGATTATCAAAGATCCAAACTCTGATCGTGTAAATCAAGAAGATGATAACCTTGTTTATCTTCACGATTTAACTTCAACAGTGTTCGATTTAGCCAATCAAAAAGTGCCAGAAAGTTTTGAAGGGCAGAGTATTCTCCCGATTATGCGCCAACATCAAGATAACCAACGAAAAGGTGTACTTGGTCAGCTTGCGGGGCATTTTGTGTATTTTGAACAGCGTATGTGGCGTCGTAAAGATTACAAACTCGTATTTAATGCGACTGATGTTTGCGAACTTTATGACATACGTAATGATCCAGAAGAAATGCACAATTTATTCTACGATCCACAATACAACAGCATCAAAAAAGAGATGTTGGAAGAAATGCGTGCAGAGATGAAACGTCTGAATGACCCACTGGAAAATTGGGTTTATCGAATTATTGACGAAATTTAATCAAAGTCGTAGATTAAGGGCGTATCTGATACGCCTTTTGTTATCTCTGTACCTTATTTATCTTTTAAAACCACAGGAATAAACATGAAAACAACATTACTAAAAACACTGACACCAGAGCTTAATCTTGTTCAACATAACGACATTCCAGTTCTTCACTTAAAACATGCTGTTGGAACAGCAAAAATTTCCCTGCAAGGGGCACAGCTTATCAGTTGGAAACCGCAAAATGCGAAGCAAGATGTATTATGGCTAAGTGAAGTAGAGCCATTCAAAAATGGCAATGCTATTCGTGGTGGTGTACCGATTTGTTATCCTTGGTTTGGTGGCGTAAAACAACCTGCGCACGGTACAGCTCGTATTCGTTTATGGCAGTTGAGTCATTACTATATTTCAGTGCATAAAGTGCGGTTAGAATTTGAGTTGTTTTCTGATTTAAATATTATCGAAGCTAAAGTCTCAATGGTATTTACAGATAAATGTCATTTAACTTTTACCCATTATGGCGAAGAACCAGCCCAAGCAGCATTACATACCTATTTTAATATTGGGGATATTAATCAAGTGGAAGTACAAGGTTTACCTGAAACTTGTTTTAATAGCTTAAACCAACAACAAGAAAATATTCCGTCACCGCGTCACATTTATGAAAATGTTGATTGCGTTTATTCCGCAGAAAACATGCAGAATCAAATCCTAGATAAAAGTTTCAATCGTACAATTGCACTGCATCATCATAATGCAAGTCAATTTGTCCTTTGGAATCCTTGGCACAAAAAGACGAAAGGAATGAGTGAAACTGGCTATCAAACGATGTTGTGCTTAGAAACTGCACGTATCCATCACTTGCTTGAATTTGGCGAAAGTTTAAGCGTAGAAATTTCGCTTAAAGGCTAAATTTTGTTGCATAAGTGGTGTGAATACTATAGAATTTGTGGGATTTTGCTCGTTCCTCGCGGGCAACAAATTTGAAATCTTTTATTTTTAGCGAAAAGATTTTTACTATTAACCAATAGAAGGAATACGATTATTAAAACCGTAAAAAAAGCACCGGCAGTAAATCGCCCAAACCGTATCAATGAAGAGATTCGTGTAAAAGAAGTTCGTTTAATTGACCAAAATGGTGAACAGGCAGGGATTGTTTCTATTCAACAAGCCCTAGAAATGGCAGAGCAAGCAGAACTTGATCTTGTTGAAATTAGCCCAAATGCAGAGCCGCCGGTTTGTCGCATTATGAACTACGGTAAATTCCTTTACGAAAAAAGTAAAACCGCTAAAGAACAAAAGAAAAAACAAAAAGTTGTGCAAGTTAAGGAAATTAAATTCCGTCCAGGCACAGACGAAGGTGACTATCAAGTTAAATTACGCAGCTTAATCCGTTTCTTAGAAGACGGTGACAAAGCGAAAATTACCGTGCGTTTCCGTGGTCGTGAAATGGCTCATCAAGACATCGGTTTAGATGTGTTAGAGCGCGTAAAAAATGATTTAGCTGAAATTTCAGTGGTTGAATCTGCACCAGGTAAATTAGAAGGCCGTCAGGCTGTAATGGTGTTAGCACCGAAGAAAAAATAAGAATTTTGCTGAGATTTTTCAGCAAATCTTTTTGTTTAAGTTTGACTTAAATGAAAAGACAACTGCATGTTGGGCACACTACGCAGCCTAACTGCTTTTGAAAAGGCGATTTAATTTGCCTTATGATGGAAATGATCAGTGCTTCCAAGTAACTTTATAAGTTCGCCTGATTATGTTGTTTTAAACGAAAAATGCGGAGTTATTTTAACAATGCCTAAAATCAAAACAGTACGCGGCGCAGCGAAGCGCTTCAAAAAAACTGCTTCTGGTGGTTTCAAGCGTAAACAATCTCACTTACGTCATATTTTGACTAAAAAAACAACTAAACGTAAACGTCATTTACGTCATAAATCAATGGTTGCGAAAGCAGACCAAGTTTTAGTAGTAGCTTGCTTACCATACGCATAAGCCGTTATTTAAGCAAAACGTACGATTAGTTCATTTTAGAAAAATATTACATAGGAGATTAAATAATGGCTCGTGTAAAACGTGGTGTTATTGCAAGAGCACGCCATAAGAAAGTTCTTAAGGCTGCTAAAGGTTATTATGGTGCACGTTCACGCGTGTATCGCGTTGCTTTCCAAGCGGTGATCAAAGCTGGTCAATACGCATATCGTGACCGTCGTCAGCGTAAACGTCAATTCCGTCAATTATGGATTGCACGTATCAACGCTGCAGTGCGTCAAAACGGTTTATCTTACAGCAAATTCATCAACGGCTTGAAAAAAGCATCTGTTGAAATCGACCGTAAGATTCTTGCTGATATCGCTGTATTTGACAAAGTAGCGTTCGCTGCATTAGTTGAAAAAGCAAAATCTGCACTTTAATTTTTTAAAGTTTAGATAAAGAAGAATTAGGACGCTGAAAAGCGTCCTTTTTTTGCACTTATGACTTTAAATTTTGTAAAATAATGCCATTAGTTCTCATCTGTTAAAATCTATGGCCGAAACAATCCCACTGAATCCCATCACGTTGCCTTTAAATCAAATTAGCTTAATCGAAGCGTCCGCTGGTACAGGGAAAACCTACACTATTGGTTCTTTATACCTCCGACTTTTATTAAAGGCGGGAGAAAATAACTTTTCTCGTCCGTTAAATGTGGAAGAAATTCTGGTGGTAACCTTTACGGAAATGGCAACAGAAGAACTCAAGAAAAAAATTCGTGAGCGTATAACAGATGCGATTGATAAACTCACTGCCTTTGCTAAAACCCAAGATAAATCCGCATTTAAAAATGATGAATTTCTTACCGCACTTTGTGATAATTTAGATATTTTTGAGGCAATTCATCGCTTAAAGTTAGCTGAACAAAATATGGATCTGGCGGCGATTTATACCATTCACGGTTTTTGTCGCCGTATGTTGATGCAATATGCTTTCCATTCAGGCATTCACTTCAATTTAGAATTAATAAAAGATCAATCTGATTTGTTAGTTCGTTTTGCTAATGAATTTTGGCGAGAGCATTTTTATCCGTTGGATTTTGAATCTGCGAATTTTATCGCGACAGAATTAGTATCGCCTGCAAATGTGTTGTCTTTGTTAAAAGCGGATTTAGGTAAAGATTTGCAGGTGGAGATTGAAAATAAACAGGCGTTATCTGTACCAATACAAATCTTTTTACCGCAATATCTTGGTGGTTATCAAAAGGCGTTGAATGAATTAAAGGCATTTTGGTTAGAAAGTGCGGATGAAATTTTAGCGATTATTACCAATGAACTGGAGAAAGATTATCCAAAAGATCAGTTGAAATCGTTAAATCGTAAAAAGTACCAAGTAAAGCGTTTAGGGGATTGGATTAATAAAATCAATCAATGGTCAAATAATCCTAGAGATTATCAAATTAATACCACATTGAAAGACTATTTCCTACAATCATCTATTGAGAAAAATTGCGAAGAATCAACGGATAAAAATAAAGATAAAAAACCCGCAACGCCTTTTTATTCCCCGATTTTTGCAGAGCTTGAAAAGCGCGTTAATGCCTTAATGACACCAGATTTACTCAGCAAACTCACTCTTTATCATTATCGCCAAGGTCTACAACAAAAACTTTTAGACTATAAACTAAATCATCAAGAAAAATCCTTTGATGATTTATTGCGTTTGCTTTGCGAAGCCTTGCAAGATGCGCAAGGAGATGAATTAGCGGAAATGATTCGCTTCCAATATCCTTTTGCGATGATTGATGAATTTCAGGATACGGATTCACAACAATACGCTATTTTTTCAAAAATTTATCGTGATAATCCCGAAAAAAATACTGGTTTTATTATGATTGGCGATCCGAAGCAGGCGATTTATCGTTTCCGTGGCGCAGATATTTTTACTTATCTAAAAGCATCGGACGAAGCCCAATCTCGCTTTGAACTCACTAAAAATTATCGTTCAGAGAAGAATCTGGTTGATGGAGTAAATGCGTTGTTTGATTTTCCTCAATCGCCATTTATTTATCAAAATATTAACTTTACTGCTGTTGATTCTCGTGATGATCATCTGCGATTTTATTTAAATGGCAAAGCCGAACCAGCTTATCGTTTTTATCTAACTGAAAGTGACAAAGTGAATAAAACTGAAATGGCAAAAATATGTGCTATTTCTATTCAACATTGGCTAAAAAGTGCGGTAGAAAATCAGGCAGTTTTTCAAAATGAAGATACTTGTAAAACATTGCAAGCGGCGAATATTGCCGTATTAGTGCGTGATAAAAATGAAGCGGCTTTAGTAAAAAATGAATTGCAAAAATTGGGAATCGCGTCGGTTTATCTTTCTGATCAAAATAGCGTATTTGATAGCAATGTTGCGAAAGAATTAGCTTGGGTGCTTAAAGCCTGTTTGAATGTGGCAGAACGTCCAATTTTGAACGCAATTGCGACCGCACTTTTTGGCTTAAATGCAGCGGATATTCATCAAATTCAGCAAAATGAGGCAGACTGGCAACGTTGGGCTGATAGCTTTGCTCAATACCAACAAACTTGGCAACGCCAAGGAATATTGGCAATGTTACATCAAATTTTATTGGAGCAAGGCATTTCAGAGCGATTATTAAGCCAAGCCACGGGCGAGCGAGATTTAACGGATTTCCTACATTTGGCAGAAATGTTACAACAAGCTGCCACGCTACACGAAAGTGAAGCGGCATTGCTCAGTTGGTTTGAAAAACAAATTCAAGGCGAAGGTCGTCAAGAGGCTCAAATTCGTTTAGAAAGCGAACGCCAATTGGCGAAAATCGTGAGTATCCATAAATCTAAAGGCTTAGAATATGATTTAGTTTGGTTACCATTTTTAGCTGTGCCGAGTAAAGATCCAAGTAAAAAAGACATCAATATTTATTATTCTAAAGAACGAGATGAAACCTTATGGGATATAGAAAATCGCAATTTAAACGCTCTTTGTGAAGAAACTTTTGCGGAAGAGTTACGTTTACTTTATGTGGCTTTAACGCGTGCCAAATATCAAATGGCATTCGCTTTGCCTACGCAATTTGATAAAAAATGGAATGCCTTGCATTATGTACTAAGCCAAGGTGAAATAGGCAAGGAAATAAATTTGTCGGATTCTAAAGATACCGAGACGTTGTTGCAAGCCTTTAAAGAAAAAATGCGAGATAATGTGGAAATCTGTACTAAGCCAAATCTAGAGGCTTTTCCGGCTTTATCAATCAATACAAAAAATGATGATCTTAAAGCCGCAGAATTTACGGGCAATATTGAGCAAGATTGGCGAATAACCAGTTTTACTTCAATTGAACAAGCGCATCGCCGACAAAATTATTTCACTGAAAGTGCGGGTAAAAAACACGCTGTTTTTGATGACGCAAAAGATTACGATAGTCAAAATGCTATTGAAATGTCCACCGCACTTTTAAACGAAAATGAATCAAATATTTTAGATTTACCACGAGGTAAACAAGTCGGGACGGCATTGCATCGCCATTTTGAAAATTGCTATTTTTCTGATTTAGCAAATACAGAAGAAATTGACAAATTACGACAATCCTTACAGTTAGATGAAACTTTTACAGAACCGCTACAAAATTGGCTACAACAGATTTCACATACGCCACTTTCTCATGAAATAGGAATAGCATTAGCTGATTTGGCAAATAAAGATTGCATTAAAGAAATGCCATTTTATCTGGCTATTCGGGAACATTTTGATGTTGAAGCGTTTAATCACGCGTTGAAAGCCCATCATCATTTGTCAAGCGAGCCACTTCAATTTGAACAAATTCAGGGCATGGTGAGAGGTTCAATTGACTTAGTTTTCCGCCATAATGGAAAGTATTATCTTGTTGATTATAAATCTAATTTCTTAGGTTCAACTCTCGCTGATTACAATCAAGAGGCATTGAAAAAAGAAATGTTACACAGTCACTATGATTGGCAATATTTAATTTATACGCTGGCATTACATCGTTATTTGCAAAGTGTTGTGCCTCATTACGATTATGCACGAGATTTCGGCGGGGTATTTTATCTTTTCTTACGTGGAATGAATGGTGAGCCACAATCTGGCGTATTTTACGATCATCCAAGCGTTGAATTAATCACAGAATTAGACGGGGTGTTTTAATGTTATCCGTATTACAAAAACTTAAAGAGCAGGGCATTCTTTCTCAAGGTGATTATTATTTTGCTAAGTTGATAGCTGATAAACAATGTCATATGGATTATGCAGAACCAATCAAAAATTTAGCTATATTATTAGCCGCACTTTGTAGTTGGCGTTATACGCAGGGAAATACTTGCAGCCAATTAGATCGCTATTTAGAAAATAATTTATTTGGCTTGGCTTATCGTACAACGGAAGAAGATTATTTAGCAGAAATTCGTGAAAAGATTGGTTATTTAGCTGTGGAAGATTGGCAAAATGCATTGCGCGGGCATATGGCATTTACGCAAGATCCTGTCAATCAAATTGCGCCAATGGCATTTCAATTTGGCGCGTTGTATTTCTATCGCGCTTGGCAAGATGAATATCGCATCGCACAATATATAAAAAACACCTTAAAAAAACACCGCACTTTAGCCTTTTCTTATGATGAAATTCATCAAAAATTAGAGAAATATTTCCCTGAAAAACAGGAAAAAACAGATTGGCAAAAAGTGGCAGTGGCGACAGCGATTAAAAGTCCATTTTCGATTATTACAGGCGGCCCAGGAACAGGAAAAACCACGACAGTTACGCGTTTATTGCTCGTTCTACAAGAATTATTTGATTGTAAATTACACATCAAATTGGTTGCGCCGACTGGCAAAGCCGCCTCCCGTTTGGAAGAGTCGATTAAAAATGCGTTAGGTTTTATGCAAGAAAAAATGAATTTATCCCATTCACTTTTCAATGCGATTCCACAAAAAGCCAGCACCTTGCATAGTTTACTGGGCGTGAATGCCTTTAATGATTACACACGATATAACAGCCATAACCCTTTGCAGTTAGATGTATTAGTTGTTGATGAAACATCAATGATTGATTTGCCGATGATGGCAAAACTTATCAATGCGTTAAAGCCCGAAACCCGATTAATTTTATTAGGCGATCAGGCACAATTAGCCTCTGTTGAGGCGGGGGCTGTATTGGGGGAATTGGCTCAATTTGTTACTCAACCTTATAGTCATGAACAAGCCGCATACTTACTAGCAACAACAGGCTACAAAGTAGAAGGTTCCGATTGTTCAAATCCAATACGTGATTGCTTATGCCATCTAACAGAAAGTCGCCGTTTTGATAAAGATTCAGGCATTGGCAAGTTGGCTGAATTCATTCAAAAAGGCAAAGCAGACGATAGCCTTGAGTTATTTGACCATTATCCGCAAGAATTGCACTTTAATGCTTTAAATGATGAAAGCAATGCGGTTAATCAAGTGGTGAAAAGTGCGGTGGAAAATTACCGCACTTTCTTAAAAATGTTGGACGATTTACGTAAACAAAAAATTGATCCTAACGCTAAAAATGAACAAGGCATTTCCTATGCCGAAGCTATTCAATCGCAATTTAATTCTGTGAGATTTTTAACCGCACTTCGTAATAACAATTTAGGTGTCGAAAATCTCAATAAAGAAATTGCGTTAGCGTTGCGAGAGCAAAAATTGCTTTGGTTCCGTAATGAACAAGATTGGTATATCGGCAAGCCAATTATGATTACTGAAAATGATCATAACGTTCGCCTTTATAACGGCGATATTGGACTTTGCTTGGCAAATGGCAAAGTATGGTTTGGCAATCGAGAAGTGCTGACAAGCCGAATTCCAGCGCACGAACCCGCTTTTATGATGACGATTCATAAATCTCAAGGTTCCGAATTTGAACATACCGTCATGGTGCTTCCAACAGAAGTAAATCCAGTACTGTCGCGAGAATTAGTTTTCACGGGCGTGACTCGTGCGAAAAAAGAACTCACTGTATTTGCCGATGAAAAAATATGGAAAACAGCAATTCGCCAGACCGTCAAACGCCAGAGCGGATTGGGAAAATTATTGGAAGATTTAAATTAGTAAAAGGCGGTAAATTTGGAAGATAAATCAATCAGATAATCTCCATTTAAAATAACTTTTGGGGAAGATTATTTTAATAAATTCTTCAAACTGGTTTTCATTGCTGCCATTTGATTTTCAAATTGTGCCTTGCTTTCTCTTTCGTCAATCATATAGGTAATTGTTTCCGAAAGCGTCATCTTCATTTTTCGAGAATATTTAGAAAGACGTAGCCAAACCGCATATTCCAAATCAATGGATTTTTTCTTGGTATGTTGTTTTTCTCCATTAAAAAAGCGTTTACGGCGGGCACGAATGGCTTGATCAAGCTTAATTGGTAAGGCTGGGGAAAGATGGTTTTTAATCCATTCTTCAATTTTTTCTGGATAATTTTGAGCATTTAATAATTCTTGTGCTTTGGCTTCTTGCAAACTTCGTTCTTCGTAGCGAGTAATATTTTCCCCTTCGCGATGTTTACGAATTAGGTAAATCCATTTCCAATTTGCTTCTTGATTTTCGAGTTTTTGGTATTTCATTTTTTATCATTGAGTGACGTGGTAACTGCATTAATATACGTGTTTTTATGCCGATTTTCTAGTGGATTTTCACAAGGCTATTAAATATGCGATAATGTGGTCAATTTTTCTAGAAAGAGACCAGCCGTGAGTTCATTATTTTCTCAACAACAAGCTATTGAGCAATCTTTAAATTGGCAGGCATTACAACCTGATTTGGTAATTCAAGATTTTCCTTTAGAACCAGTGGATTTCTGGGCGTTACAACCGAATGCTACACAGGGTATCGATTTATTTTTACGTCATCCGACACGTTCCTTACTAATGATGAAAGTGGGCGAACCTGTTGAATATGCGGAGTTATTACAAAATTTTATATCGCAAAATCATCATAAAGTGCGGTCAATTTTTGGTGTAAATTATGTGATAGAGCAGGGCGACTCTTTTTCTTTTCCTCATGTTTATACTGAGCCAGCAAAATCTTTAGATGATAATTTTGCCAGTCAAGGTGAAGCGTTAAGCGCATTGTATTGCGATCAATTCCAGCTTTTCGGTAGTTTTCGGATTCATCCAAGTTCACAAGATATTCAATTAGTGCCGGGATTGGTGCATAAGGCTAATGGTGGCGTTTTGATTTTAAGTGCGGCAACATTGTTATCTCAATTTGATTTATGGGGGCGATTAAAACAAATTCTGCAAACCCAGACTTTTGACTGGTATTCAGCCCATCCATTTAAAAATTTACCTTGTGATATACCAAGCTATGCGCTGAACTTAAAAGTGATTGTACTTGGTAATCGTACTGAATTAGCCACTTTGGCTGAGTTAGAAGAAAATCTTTATTCTTTCGCCGATTATGCTGAAATTGAAAGTTATATTTCTGTAGCTGAAGTGGAGGAACAAAAAACTTGGGCGGGTTATGTACAACAAATGGCTCAAGAGCAAAATATTGAGCTAGATTTTCTTGCTTTAAATAAACTCTATCAATTATTAGTTCGTGAAAGTGAAAATCGCTTTTTAATTAATGCATCTCCTCTCAAATTAAAAGAAATATTACAGGATGCCTCAACTTTTGCTGAAAAAACTGCATTAAGTGCGGTGGATTTTGAGGGTATTTTTCAACAAAAATTAGCGCAATATGGTTTCTTAAAAGAACAAACTTATGCCGATATTTTAAACGAGCAAGTTTATGTCGAAACGCAAGGCGAAATTGTTGGACAAATTAATGGGCTTTCGGTAATTGAATATCCTGGTACGCCAGTATGTTTCGGCGAACCTTCGCGTATTAGTTGTATTGTGCAATTTGGCGATGGGGAAGTGATTGATGTTGAAAGAAAAAATGAACTAGCGGGAAATATTCACGGCAAAGGAATGATGATTGCGCAGGCTTGTCTTTCCAATATCTTAGATTTGCCCTCGCAATTGCCATTTTCTGCATCATTGGTGTTTGAACAGTCTTATGGAGAAATTGATGGCGATAGTGCATCTTTGGCGATTTTTTGTGTGTTAGCAAGTGCTTTAGCCGATTTGCCTTTGCCTCAACATATCGCAATTACAGGATCAATTGATCAATTTGGACTTGTTCATTCTGTTGGTGGTGTAAATGATAAAATTGAAGGCTTTTTTACTATTTGCCAACGTCGTGGTTTGACTGGAAAACAAGGTGTAATCATTCCAATGACAACAATCCAGCAACTGAGTTTATCTGATGAAGTGAAAAGTGCGGTAAAAAATGGCGAGTTTTTTATTTATCCTGTGGAAGATATTTATCAGGCTTGTGAATTGTTATTTAGGCGTGATTTATTAGATGAAAACAAAGATTATACAGAAAAAACTGAGCCTTTATCTCGTCTTATTCAACGTCGTATTGAGGGACGTGCCGATTCTGAACGAAAAAGTTTTTGGCATTTTTTCCGCTCCTAATAGAGAAAAGCGAGCATTTTTTCGCTTTTCTTTTTTTCTATAATTTCTAAGAGTGACTGCTCCGACAAGTTTTGCGAACAGGTGTTAGCTATTTACAGTTTACTGCGTTCCTTTTAAAATAAATATATCAGTTATAAACTGGATTTATCATATATAAAGGAATCTGAAATGCAAAACGCTTGTACACTTAATAAAAAAAGTAGTTATTCTTATGATGATTTGCTCGCGTCAGGTCGCGGCGAATTATTTGGTAAAGAAGGCCCGCAATTACCCGCGCCAACAATGTTGATGATGGATCGTATTATTGAAATGAATGAAGAAACAGGTGCTTTCGGTAAAGGATACATTGAAGCCGAACTTGATATTAAACCTGAATTGCCGTTCTTTGGTTGCCATTTCATTGGCGATCCAGTAATGCCAGGTTGTTTAGGATTGGATGCGATGTGGCAGCTTGTTGGGTTTTATTTAGGCTGGATTGGTGGTAAAGGAAAAGGGCGAGCATTAGGGGTTGGCGAAGTAAAATTCACAGGACAAATTTTGCCAACAGCTAAAAAAGTGGTGTACCGAATCCATATGAAACGAGTTATTAATCGTAAACTAGTTATGGGAATGGCTGATGGTGAAGTTGAAGTAGATGGTCGTGTTATTTATACCGCGACAGATTTAAAAGTGGGACTATTCCAAGATACCTCAACATTTTAATTTTTCTTTATTAATTCATACAAAAGTGCGGTGAAAATTTTTCTTAGATTTTCACCGCACTTTTACTTATTAAATTGTAATAAATTTTTAAAATATCTATAATATTCTTGTTATTTTTTAATTTTATTAGTGGTAAATAAAGTTTATTTTAAAGTTTTTAATAAACGTTATTATAGAAAATATTAAATTAATTTCTATTTAAATTATAAATAATATACTAAAGTAGTGGGAATATGATGGTAAATGATGATTTTCAAGAATATGTGAAGCAACTGGTAACAAAACATCGAGATGAACGAATTTATCCTTTTCAATATAAAGGAAAAAAATATTGGTTGAAGCAACCTGAAAAATTGAAAGGTATTTGGCTATTATTAAAACCCCATCCTAAAAAATCTTTTAAAAATGAATTATATACTTTATTGAAGCTTGCTGAACAAAATGCGCCAGTGCCAAAAGTCTCTTATTATAGTGATCATTTTTTTGTTTTAGAGAATGTGGGACTTACCGTATCACAATGGCTATGTAATAAAAATATAGATGAACAACAGAAATTTTTAATTATTTATGATGCTTGTCTCGCTTTGATTGATTTGCATGCTAAAAATTTGGTGCATGGTCGTCCTGCTATTCGAGATATTACTTGGGACAAAGGGAAAGTTACTTTTCTTGATTTTGAATCTCGTTCAAATAGCCAAAATCAAAATTGGGTAGTTATTCGGGATATGTTATTTTTCTTTGATAGTTTATGTCGAGAAGAAGATATTTCGGACACTTTTATTCAAAAAGTAGCGTTGTATTATCAAACACATTGTGAAGCGAAAAATTGGCAAAATATGATCGTATTTTTGCAACGTTTTAGCTGGGTTTATTATCTTTTATTGCCTTTTAAACCTATTGCAAAGACAGATTTAATTTCGATTTATCGCTTATTTGAAATTTTCTTGATAAAGAAAAAATGATGAAGAAAATATTTTTTATTTTTGCATTATCAGGCATATTAGCTGCTTGTACTGTGGGTGGTGGTGTCAGTGCTGGTGGTGGAAGTAATGGTGTAGGATTAGGTGTGGGGATTGGATCTGGTATTCGCTTCTAATAATGAAAAGTGCGGTAACTTTAATCTTTATCTTGCATTTGAACTTATTCATCGTTAGAATGCGATTTCCTTGTCATCGCTGAGTTAGAGATCGGCGAATGATGTATTAACAACACTACCTTTTAGGAGTAAAAAAATGTCTCTAAGTACAGAAAAAAAAGCAGCAATCGTTGCTGAATTTGGTCGTGATGCGAAAGATACTGGTTCTTCTGAAGTTCAAATCGCATTATTAACTGCACAAATCAACCACTTACAAACTCACTTCGCAGAGCACAAAAAAGACCACCATGGTCGTCGTGGTTTATTACGTATGGTTTCTCGTCGTCGTAAACTTTTAGACTACTTAAAACGTACTGATCTTGCTTTATACCAAAGCACTATCGCTCGTTTAGGTTTACGTCGCTAATTTTTATTACGATAGTAAAAAATCAAGCCCTCGAATATCGAGGGCTTTTTTTATGGGGCTGTACTAGATAACTAGACAAAACTCCCCTTAACTAATTGTTTTAAAATGGAAATTTGAGATTTTATTTCGCTATTGTTAAAACGCCATTCACATTCTTTTAAATACAGCTCAAAATGCTCTTTGGGAATACCATTAAACTTCTGTAAATGGCGTTTTGCGTGATTCCAAAAATTCCCAATTCCGTTTATGTAGTTGTGATTTTCAGCGAAATGCGTGCTGTGATTGATGCGAAAATGACTAAATTCACTGACATCAAGCACATCATAACCACGAAAGGTATCCGTGTACACAATGCTATCAGGCTTAACTTTCTCTCGGATAATTGGCAATAATGTCGCTGATTGCGCATTAGGAACAACGACGGTATAAACCTTGCCATTTCATTTGAGAAGCCCGAATACTGCGACTTTCCCAGCAACACTGCGCCCACGTTTGACTTTTCGAGTACTGCCGAAATAGCTTTCATCGGCTTCAATTTCGCCTTCAAACATTTCCAAATGTGGGCTTGTTTGATAAATGAGTAAGCGTAATCGATGAAAGTAATAGTGGCTGTATTTTTGTTTACATTAACCAATTTACTGGCTGTTCTTGCTGTGACACCTACGGCAAACAGTTCAATGAGTTTATTTTATTTATGCTGGCTTAAGTGACTTTTTCTCATTGGTTTATTCTAACCTAAATAGGATTTTTAGTTGTTATCTACTACAGCACCTTAATATTTATAGAGTTCGTTATATAAATTACGCTCGAATTGTACTAATGGGGCACGTTTTGTTTTGCTTTCCAAATCACCAGTTGAGTAGCCATTAATAAATTGTACAAATGCCACTTTTTCCCCTCGCGCATTTGTCATAAAGCCAGCTAGGTTATAAACGCCTTTCAAAGAACCAGTTTTAGCAATCACGTTTTTCACTAATGGCGGGCTAATTAATCCACCTCGCCCACTGATCGTGCCATCTACACCTGCGATGGGGAAAGTTTCCATTAAATGTAGTTTATCTTCGTTTTTGGCGATGTATTCTAAAACGGATAGCATTGTTTTAGGTGCCACAAGATTATGGCGAGATAGACCCGAACCATCGGCTAAAATGCTATTACCAAAACGAATTCCTTGTTTTTGCAATATGGATTTAACCGCTAATGTGCCTAATTGAAAGGAGGCGGGGCGTTTATAGTAATTGAATGCCACCGCTCGGAATAATGAATCGGCAATTTGGTTATCGGATTTTTTCATCATTTTCTTCAATAAATCTGGTAATGGTTTGGATAAATGTTTCGCTAATAGCTGACCTTGCTGTGGTTTTTGAGGTAACAAGACTTTGCCATTAAACTCAATACCTAATTGTCTTAATTGACGTTGAATAATCGCGGCAGCATAAGCATCCGTATTTTGCACGGCAAAACTTAAGCCAAAAGGTTTATATTGACGGGCTAAACATCCTTTTACTTGATAGCGATTATTGTCGTGTACAACAACATCGAGCTGACAATAAGGCGCTTCATTGCTATCCGCTACATAAACTTGTCCGAACACTTGAATAGGAAATTGTGCAGGCACATTAATTTTTACTATTTCACCTGGATTTTTATTCGCATCTAGTTCCGCATAGAAACAGTTGTTATCAATATTTGCAGCTGCTGGTGGAGAGTTGAAACACATTGTGAGATCGTTCCAAATCCAACCTAATCCTCGGTCGTGACTAGAAAAAACAGAGGTATCTAATACTAAATCGCCATTAATTTTTTTGATGCCTTGTTTTTTTAATTCTGCAAGTAAGCTATAAAGCTGACCTCTTGTGAGATCAGGATCGCCTGTGAAACGCACGATTAAGTTGCCATCTAAATTCCCATTTTGAATTTTCCCATTACTCAAAAGTGCGGTCTCAAATTGGAATTGATCGCCTAATGCAAGTTTAGCGGCAACGGCTGTAAAAACTTTTTGTGTGCTTGCAGGAAGCATAAAGGTTGAGCCATTATAATTAGCAATTATTTGATTTTGATTGATATTTTTAGCAATAACACCTGCGTTAGAGCCTTCAGGCAGTTTTTGTGTTAAATCTGAAACATTAATATTGGCGAAAGTTGGTAGGCTAAAACTCACTGAAAGTAAAAAGGAACCAAGTGCGGTGGAAATTGAAGATAATTTTTTCATATTAGGTTTGTTATGGTTGCTATTTTTTTTTAGACGAACAATAATAAGCCCCGAATGAAATTGAGTAAATCATTTTCTCATTTCAAGTTTATTTTTAATAATACTGCAGTAAGATTTTAGAATTTTACTGTGGTTTTTGTTTTATTTAGTAAAAGGAAAAACAATGCAACAAATTCCAATGACTGTGCGTGGCGCAGAACAATTACGAGAAGAATTGGATTTCTTAAAAAATGTACGTCGTCCAGAAATTATTAAAGCCATAGCAGAAGCCCGTGAGCACGGAGATTTAAAAGAAAATGCAGAATATCACGCAGCGCGTGAGCAACAAGGTTTTTGTGAGGGGCGTATTCAAGAGATTGAAGGTAAACTTGGTAATGCTCAAATTATTGATGTCACAAAAATGCCAAATAATGGTAAAGTGATTTTTGGTGCAACAGTTGTGCTTGTAAATACAAATACTGATGAAGAAGTCACTTATCGCATTGTAGGCGATGATGAGGCTGATATTAAATCTGGTTTAATTTCGGTTAATTCACCAATTGCGCGAGGTTTAATTGGTAAAGAATTAGATGATACCGTTAATATTACAACGCCTGGTGGTGTCGTTGAGTTTGATATTATTGAAGTGAATTATATTTAAATAAAAAAGTGCGGTTGAAAATAACCGCACTTTTGTTGTTATTTGCGTGGAAGCTGAATTTTTGCTTCTTCGCTTGGGCGATAAAGCACCAAAATATGCCCGATAGTTTGTACTTGTGCTGCTTTAGTTTCACGCACAATCGCATTGATAATAAGTTGTTTTGTTTCACGATCTGCACCAGCAACTTTTACTTTAATGAGTTCGTGATGATTAAGTGCATTTTCAATTTCAGCAAGTACACCTTCGGTTAAGCCATTTCCCCCAAGCATAACGACTGGGTTAAGATGGTGCGCAAGACCTTTTAAAAATTGTTTTTGTTTGGTTGATAAGGTTGTCATAAGGATTCCTAATAAAAAAGAGCGGTTGATTTTCTCAATGTTTTTTACTGATTTCAATTAGCTTCGGCTTGAATTTGACAGATTGTACCCAAATATAGGCGAAACGACTACAAAAAATAGAAGATTATGGGAAAGAAAAAACGTTCAGCGAGTTCTTCTCGTTGGCTGAATGAACATTTTAGTGATCAATTTGTGCAAAAAGCACATAAGCAAAAGTTGCGATCACGCGCTTATTTTAAGATTGATGAAATTCAGCAAACGGATAAATTATTTAAACAAGGAATGACCGTGGTCGATCTCGGCGCAGCACCAGGCGGTTGGTCACAATACGTAGTAAGCCAAATTGGTGGCAAAGGTCGAGTGATTGCTTGTGATATTTTAGAAATGGATCCCATTGTAGGCGTTGATTTTCTACAAGGTGATTTCCGTGATGAAAATGTTTTGAATGCTTTATTAGCACGCGTAGGCGAAGATAAAGTTGATGTTGTGATGTCTGATATGGCACCAAATTTTAGTGGAATGCCATCAGTGGATATTCCACGTGCAATGTATTTGGTCGAGCTTGCTTTAGATATGTGTAAACAAGTCTTGGCAAACAAAGGAAGTTTTGTTGTTAAAGTCTTTCAAGGGGAAGGCTTTGATGAATATTTAAGAGAAATTCGTTCTTTATTTAATGTGGTAAAAGTGCGTAAGCCTGAAGCATCACGTGGACGATCTCGTGAAGTATATATTGTGGCAACAGGCTATAAAGGATAATTGCTTTGATAGCTTTTCATTGCTAATGATGTGTAGTATCTTGTGACGAAATTTTTTAACTTAGGAAAGGTAGGTTAGACTTTGAACGATATGGTCAAAAATCTAGTGCTTTGGGTGGTAGTGGCAGTCATTATGATGACAGCATACCAAAGTTTCAATTCATCTTCGGTAGAAAATTCTACTGATTATACAACCTTTGTTTACGATGTAAGCAACGGACAAGTGACAGCGGCACGTTTTGATGCCAATGAAATTACGGTAACGAAAACCGATGGTTCTAAATATTCAACCGTAATGCCACCACTTGAAGATAAAAAATTGCTTGATGATTTATTAAGCAAAAAAGTCAAAGTGGAAGGCACGCCATTTGAAAGACGTGGTTTTTTATCCCAAATTTTAATTTCTTGGTTCCCAATGTTATTCCTTGTTGGTGTATGGGTATTCTTTATGCGTCAAATGCAAGGCGGTGGCGGCAAAGCGATGAGCTTTGGTAAAAGCCGAGCCAAAATGTTGAATCAAGATCAGATTAAGGTGACTTTTGCGGATGTGGCTGGTTGCGATGAAGCAAAAGAAGAAGTGGGCGAAATCGTTGATTTCTTGCGTGATCCGAATAAATTCCAAAATTTGGGCGGTAAAATTCCAAAAGGTATTTTGATGGTAGGGCCTCCAGGCACTGGTAAAACTTTACTTGCTCGTGCGATTGCGGGAGAGGCAAAAGTTCCATTCTTCACTATTTCTGGCTCTGATTTCGTAGAAATGTTTGTAGGTGTTGGCGCATCACGTGTACGTGATATGTTTGAACAGGCTAAGAAAAATGCACCTTGCTTAATCTTCATTGATGAAATCGATGCAGTGGGTCGCCAACGTGGTGCGGGCTTAGGCGGCGGACACGATGAGCGTGAACAAACCTTAAACCAAATGCTAGTTGAAATGGATGGCTTTAGCGGTAATGACGGCGTAATTGTTATTGCGGCAACTAACCGTCCAGATGTACTTGATCCAGCTTTAACTCGTCCAGGCCGTTTTGACCGGCAAGTAGTTGTTGGCTTACCTGATGTGAAAGGTCGTGAGCAAATCTTAAAAGTGCATATGCGTAAAGTGTCTGTTGCGCAAGATGTTGATGCAATGACGTTAGCGCGTGGTACGCCGGGCTATTCTGGTGCAGATTTAGCAAATTTAGTCAATGAGGCGGCTTTGTTTGCTGCTCGAGTGAATAAACGTACGGTAACCATGCTTGAGTTTGAAAAAGCGAAAGATAAAATCAATATGGGGCCAGAGCGTCGCACTATGATTATGACGGATAAGCAAAAAGAATCCACTGCTTATCATGAAGCCGGTCACGCCATTGTGGGTTATTTAGTGCCTGAACACGATCCTGTTCACAAAGTGACCATTATTCCTCGAGGACGTGCGTTGGGTGTGACATTCTTCTTACCTGAGGGCGATCAAATTAGTATTAGCCAAAAACAATTAGAAAGTAAGCTTTCTACCTTGTATGCGGGTCGTTTAGCGGAAGATTTGATTTACGGCGAAGAAAATATCTCAACAGGTGCATCAAATGATATTAAAGTCGCAACTAATATTGCGCGTAATATGGTAACGCAATGGGGATTCTCTGAAAAGTTAGGTCCGATTCTTTATACGGAAGATGAGGGCGAGGTTTTCTTAGGTCGTTCAATGGCGAAAGCGAAACATATGTCAGATGAAACCGCTCATGCAATTGATGAAGAAGTGCGTGCAATTGTAAATCGCAACTATGCGAGAGCAAGAGAGATTTTGATCGACAATATGGATATTCTTCATGCGATGAAAGATGCATTAGTCAAATATGAAACTATTGAAGAAGAGCAAATTAAACAATTGATGAATCGCGAACCCGTCACACCGCCATCAGGTTGGGAAGAGCCGAAAACTCAACAGGCTGCTTATGCAAATTCAACAACGAATGATACAAAGCCTGAAAGTGCGGTAGAAAATACCGACGATTTTAATGTTTAACTTATCAAAGCCTTTCTTCGGAAAGGCTTTATTTTTTCCTAATGATTTTTTTCTTGGATGTATTTCGTTATAATCGCCCACCAAAATCACTCTAAAAATTAACCGCACTTTATGAAACTTTACGCAAATAATAAATGTCTTGATTTAAGCGTGCCTCAAATTATGGGGATTCTTAATTTTACGCCTGATTCTTTTTCTGATAGCGGACAGTTTTTTAGCTTGGATAAAGCGCTTTTTCAAGTTGAAAAAATGTTGGAAGAAGGGGCGACAATTATTGATATTGGTGGTGAATCTACGCGTCCGTCATTCCTTTATAATGATGCGGATGAAGTCTCTGAACAAGAAGAATTGCATCGTGTTGTGCCAGTAGTGGAGGCGGTGCGAAGCCGTTTTGATTGCTGGATTTCTGTCGATTCTTCAAAAGCAGTTGTGATGCGTGAAGCAGCAAGTGTTGGAATGGATTTGATTAATGATATTCGTGCTTTGCAAGAGCCAAATGCGTTAGAAACCGCAGTAAAACTAGCTTTACCTGTTTGTATCATGCATATGCAAGGGCAACCTAGAACGATGCAGGCAAATCCTCATTATGAGAATGTCGTACAAGATGTATTCGCTTTTTTACAGAAACGTACTAATGAATGTCTTTCTGCTGGTGTTAAAAAAGAAAACTTAATTTGGGACATGGGATTTTGTTTTGGTAAGTCTGTACAGCATAATTATCAATTATTACAAAATCTGAATGAATTTTGTCATAGTGGATATCCTGTGTTAGCGGGATTATCTCGCAAATCAATGATTGGCGCTGTGCTTAATAAAGCCGTCGATCAGCGAGTGATAGGTAGTGCGGCAGGTGCGCTTATTGCTGCGCAAAAAGGTGCAAAAATTTTACGCGTACATGATGTTGCAGCAACATCAGATATGCTCAAAGTTTGGCAGGCAACAGAAAATGCCTGATGATTTTATAACGATAAAAAATTAAAGGAATTGTATTATGGCAAATCGTAAATATTTTGGAACAGATGGTGTGCGTGGGAAAGTGGGAACTTATCCAATCACACCAGATTTCGCATTAAAATTAGGCTGGGCTGCGGGAAAAGTATTAGCTTCTCAAGGTTCTAAAATGGTTTTAATCGGTAAAGACACCCGAATTTCTGGATACATGTTGGAATCAGCCCTTGAAGCAGGTTTAGCCGCTGCGGGGTTATCTGCTGCATTTACCGGCCCTATGCCTACACCTGCTATTGCTTATTTGACCAGAACTTTCCGTGCTGAAGCGGGTATTGTGATCTCAGCCTCTCATAATCCTTATTATGATAATGGCATTAAATTCTTTTCAGCAAAAGGCACTAAATTGCCTGATGAAATTGAAGAAGCCATTGAAGCGATGTTAGAGCAACCGATGGATTGTGTGGAATCTGCCGAATTAGGTAAAGCAAGCCGTATTAATGACGCAGCAGGACGCTACATTGAGTTTTGTAAAGGTACATTTCCAGCACACTTAGGCTTGGAAGGTTATAAGATCGTGGTAGATTGTGCAAATGGGGCGACTTATCATATTGCACCTAACGTATTGAGAGAGCTTGGTGCGGAAGTCATTGAAATTGGTACAGATCCAAATGGTTTGAATATTAATGAAAAATGTGGTGCAACTGATGTGACAGCATTGCAAGCTAAAGTTGTTGAAACTAAAGCGGATGTTGGTTTGGCTTATGATGGCGATGGTGACCGAATTATGATGGTCGATCATTTAGGAAATAAAGTCGATGGTGACCAAATTCTCTTTATTATTGCACGTGAAGCATTGCGTTCAGGTCAATTAAAAGGCGGTGTCGTTGGCACATTAATGAGTAATATGAGCTTAGAGATTGCGTTGAAAATGCTTGGCGTTCCTTTCTTACGTGCAAATGTGGGTGACCGTTATGTATTGGAAAAAATGGTTGAAAACGATTGGACGCTTGGGGGGGAGAATTCTGGACATATTATCATTGCGGATAAGAATACAACTGGCGATGGCATTGTTGCGTCATTGGCTGTATTGGCGGCGATGGCACAGCATAAATTATCATTAAATGAATTAGCAAGTGCGGTTAAATTATTCCCTCAAGTGTTAATCAATGTACGTTTTGCGGGTGGGGAAAATCCACTTGAAAGTGATGCTGTAAAATCTGTTGCCGCAGAGGTTGAAAAACGTTTAGAAGGTAAAGGTCGTATTTTATTGCGTAAATCGGGTACGGAACCACTTATTCGTGTTATGGTGGAATGCCAAGATGCTGAACTTGCACAACAATGTGCAGAAGAAATTGCAGAAGCCGTGAAAAAAATTAATTAATTTTTGACCGCACTTAGTAAAGTGCGGTTTATTTTTATAAAGTTTTTAGGAAAGCAAAATGAACATTTTTATTATGCGTCACGGCGAATCGGAAGTAATGGCTAATAGTGATAAAGCTCGTCGCTTAACTGCTTATGGTATTAAACAAGCTTTTTCTCAAGGAGAATGGTTAAAACAGCATTTAAGCACGCTAGTAATTAATTCACTAGACCGTATTTTAGTGAGCCCTTATGTCAGAGCTCAAGAAACCTTTCATCAAGTTAATCAAGCGTTTGATTTGGAGTTAGAAAATAAATTTGAAATTTGGGAGGGAATAACCCCTTATGGCCATGCACATTCCGTCATTGATTATTTAGAAGTGCTAAAAGACGAGGGCGTTAAATCTGTATTGATTGTTTCCCATTTGCCCTTAGTGGGAGAAATTGTTGCTGAACTGTATGGAAAACGAAATCCAATATCATTTTATCCTGCAACTATTGCTCAATTATTATGGGATGGTAATAAATCAGAAATATTGATGCATCAAGCATCTCCTGTAATTTATTTAAAATAAACTATTCTTTTTTTACAAAAAATAAAATTTTTATTGGTTTTTTATATAATCTATTAAAAATCAGTATCTTAGATGTTGTTTTATAAAGTAATCTTTTTAAAGAAAGGTAAAGTTTTACTATTATTGTTTTTCTTTTTATGAAAATTCCCGTAAACTAAACTGCATCAAAGTAATAGGGCTTTGTAATAATCAAATTATTCTATGGAGAAAATAATGAAAAAATTAACATTAGCATTGGTTTTAGGTTCAGCTTTAGCCGTGACAGGTTGTTTTGATAAGCAAGAAGCAAAACAAAAAGTTGAGGATACGAAACAAACTGTAGCATCAGTCGCATCAGAAACAAAAGATGCTGCAGCTAATACAATGACTGAAGTAAAGGAAAAAGCACAGCAGCTTTCTACAGACGTGAAAAATAAAGTAGCAGAGAAAGTGGAAGATGCGAAAGAAGTAATTAAATCAGCAACAGAAACAGCATCAGAAAAAGCAACTGAAATAAAAGAGGCAGTTTCAGAAAAAGCAAGTGAGATGAAAGAAGCTGCATCAGAAAAAGCAAGTGAGATGAAAGAAGCTGCATCAGAAAAAGCAAGTGAAATGAAAGAAGCTGCATCAGAAAAAGCAAGTGAGATGAAAGAAGCTGCATCAGAAAAAGTAGGCGAAATGAAAGAAAAAGCAACTGAAATGAAAGAGGCGGTTTCAGAAAAAGCAACTCAAGCAGTAGATGCAGTGAAAGAAGCGACAAAATAATAGGTTTAATTTAAATAACAAAATCCCTGTTAAAGAAATTTAACAGGGATTTTTTATAGATTAATCCAATTTGATTTTTACAAATAATATCCCGCCATTGAGCTATATACCGCATTTTCACTTTGTAGCACTTGATATTTTGCATTCAAAATCGCAAGTTGTGATGATTTTTCCGTATTGGCTGCAACTAACCATTCGCGCAATTCGGACACGCCCGCATTATAGCGATTTCGATAATATTGTGTGATACGCTGATTGTAACTATGGGTTTGCTGTAAATTACTTAATGTACTTTGCGCTTGGGTAAAGGCAAAATAGTTGGTATCCACATTATTGAGAGCCGTGGTAATACGTTGTTCGTAATTTAAACGTGCTGTTTCATAGTCAGCTTCAGAAATTTTAACGTTCCATTTTACGGTGTTCCAATTTAAGAATGGCAAGCTAATTCCTACTGTGCCAGCAGCCACAGGGTTATGTAATGCCGTACCAACTGTGCTTGCTGTTGAAGAAAGGCTTGCACCTAAATTAACCTCTGGGAACCAACTTTTTTGAGTTGCTTTGGCATTTTTGAATGCACTGCTTAAACGGAATTGTGCTGCTTTTACATCAGGACGATTTGCAATTACAGACACAGGCACGTTTAAGTTTACGCCTGCCGTTTTCACATTCATAATATGTGGGAACGTGATATTTAATGCTTCATTTGGTTTTAGGTTGAGAAGATTACGCAGTGTTTGTTCTGCTGTTTTGCGTTGGGTTTCAAAATTTAATTTGTTATTACGCGCCGTTAATATGGCTTGTTGAGCTTGATCAACGCTGGCTGCATCAGCCACGCCTTGCGCTAAACGCGTTTGCATAATATTGCCAATATCCGTGTAATATTTGATCGTTTCGTTGGTTGTGCTAATAGCATCATTTAAATAAGCAATTTGATAATAAGTTGTTACTACAGAATTGATTAATGATAAACGAGCCGATTCCATATCTTCTGCAGTTGCTTTGTGCGACCATTCCGCCGCATCAACAGTATTGGCCAAACGTTGCCACAGATCTAATGTATAGCTCACATTTAAAGAACCTTTGTGTGAAGTGGCAGAGTTTGTACTGATATCAACTCGGCGTTGTGCTGCTGATGAAGTTGAACCATTAAATGCAGGCACTAAATTTGCACCCACTAAATTCGCACTATAAAGCGCACGGTTTACCGCTACAGCAGCTTTAGCTAAATCTTTATTGTTTGTTAAAGCTTGCTCTATAACACGATTTAATTGCGCATCATCATATAACGACCACCAATTTTCTTTTACATTATATTGCTTGGTAATTTCTTCATATTGCTTGTAATCTTCAAGGCTTGCTTGATAAGAATCGCCAATATTGGCACATCCAACCAATGCACCAGACATCAACAAAGCAAGCGTGATATTTTTCATTTTAAACATTGAATTTTCCTTTCTACGAACTAAAAAGTGCGGATGATTTTAACCGCACTTTTTTATTTATAAAATAAATATTGTGACTTTTATTTATAATGAATGTTTGTTCAGAGGCAAGTATTTTAAAGTTAAATATTGGAATTTGCACGAAAAAATTTGTATTTCCTTTACATATCAATTTATTTAACGTAAAGTCACGCTTCTTTTTTGTTTTATCCTAGCAGGATATAATATGTTTTATTACAATTCTGCAAGCAAGCAAGCAAGCAAGCAAGCAAGCAAGCAAGCAAGCAAGCAAGCAAGCA